>JRYG01000034.1_pt1 | contig 61783 bp, 44 predicted proteins | sample 235341 | NCBI WGS metagenome assembly JRYG01 (sample SAMN03074218, study PRJNA261478) | activated sludge metagenome | biome: Wastewater Treatment Plant; feature: Wastewater; material: Activated sludge; isolation source: activated biomass of a wastewater treatment plant treating hydrocarbon... ...
CGTGGCGGCCCGGCTGCTGGACGGGGAACCGCCCCGGCGCGTGCGGCAGGTGTTCCGCCCGGGGCGGGACGGCGAAGTGGCGGCCCGGGCGCTGGCCGAGGCTCTGGCCCCGGGGGCCACGCGGGTGGAGGACTGGCCGCTGCCAGCCGGGCCGCTTGCCCCCCGGGCGGCGGAGCGGGCGGTCGAAGGGCAGCAGCCGGGCGAGGCCCTGGTCCTGTGGCTGGAAGGGGATGATCTGGCGGCGCTGACCGCGCAGCCACCGCCGCCGGGGGTGGCGGTGTTCGCCTCCGCCACGCTGGCCGGGCTGGAGCGTGCGCCAGTTGGCAACGCCTGGCGGCCCGCCATCCGCCTCGTCTATCCGTTCGAGCCGGAAGCGCGGCGCCTGGGGCGCATGGTGCTCAATGTCGGCGGCTGGCTGGCGGATCGGGGCCTGGCCCTGGATCGGGCTACCGAGCGGGTGCAGGGGGCGGCCTACTCGACCTGCGAGATGCTCGGCCGGGCAATGCGCGGCATGGGCGGGCAGTACTCGCCGGACTACCTGCTGGAATGGCTGGAAAACTCGGTGGAGGGTGCCCTGGCGATGCCCTTTCCCCGGTTTACGCTGGGGCCGGGACAGCGTTTCGGCTCAAAGGGGGCGTATCTCATGCGCTACGTGCCACCCGGGTTGGAGCGCCTGGAGCCCGACGGGGAGTGGATCGTCCCCTGATACAGGCGTCGGCTGCAGCCCACGGGAGGGTGCGCGGGAAATCCCGCATGATGGCGGTCGTTGCATGGCCATGTTTATTAGAATAAGCTTATATACATGGATGCCCAATACTCTCCCCGCCCCCTCGTCCGGACCCTGGCCCTGTCGCTTGCGCTTGTGCTCGGCGCCGGGCTTGCCCATGCCCAGAATTCGCCGTCCCGGCTGGAGACCGCCGTTGTCCGCCTGGCGGAAGTGGATCTGAGCTACCCGGCTGAGGCCGTGGTGGAGGCGGTGCGCCAGTCCACCATTGCCGCCCAGGTGCAGGGCCGGGTGGTGGAGGTGCGCGTGGATGCCGGCCAGCGGGTGAAGCAGGGGGATGTGCTGATGCGCATCGACGAGCGCGAGGCGGCCCAGGCCGTGCTGGGGGCCGAGGCGCAGATCGCCCAGGCCCAGGCCAATCTGGCCAACGCCCGGGCAAGCCATGAGCGCAACAAGAACCTGCTGGCGCAGAAGTTCGTCAGCCAGGCGGTGGTGGATCAGTCGGAGGCGGCGCTCAAGGCCGCCGAGGCCCAGCACCGGGCCGCCCAGGCCGGCCAGGGGCAGGCCAGCACGGCCAGGAGTTTCACCACCGTGCAGTCGCCCCTGAGCGGCGTGGTTGCCCAGCGTCTGACCGAACTGGGCGAGATGGCCCAGCCGGGGCGCGCCCTGGTCAGCGTGTTCGACCCCACCAGCCTGAGGGTGGTGGCAAGCATTCCCCAGTACAAGGTGGCCGCGGTGCGGCAGAGCCTGCGTGCCCGGGTGGAGTTCCCGGAGAGCGGCACCTGGGTGGATGGCGCCCGGGTGGAAGTGCTGCCCACGGTGGATGCCCGCACCCATACCGCGCAGGCGCGGGTGCTGTTGCCGGAAGGCGTGACGGGTGTTGCGCCGGGGGTGTTTGCCCGGGCCCATTTCGTGGTCGGGCGGGGGCGCAAGCTGCTGGTGCCGCACAAGGCGGTAGTCCGTCGGGGTGAGGTCACCGCGGTCTATGTGGTGGATGCCCAGGGGCTGCCCCATTTCCGTCAGGTGCGGCTGGGCGAGGCCATGGGCGCCGGCGTGGAAGTACTGGCCGGCTTGAACGATGGCGAATCGGTGGCGCTGGAGCCGGTGAAGGCCACGGTGCGCCTCAAGCAGCAGCCGGCGCAGTAGCCGGGCCTGAGCCGGGCGGGGAGGCGAGCTCGCCGCCACAGTTTTGTTGACCGTCGCCGTCCACCGGCCGGCCGGATCGCGGGGACCACATGGGTATTTCCGGACGCATCGCAGAATTCTTCCAGCGTAATCAGCTCACGCCGCTTCTGGCGCTGGTGCTGTTCCTGCTCGGCTTGTTCGCCACGGTGGTGACACCGCGGGAGGAAGAACCCCAGATCAACGTGACCATGGCCAACGTGATGGTGCCCTTCCCCGGCGCCTCGGCGCGGGACGTGGAGGCACTGGTGGCGCGGCCGGCGGAACAGGTGCTGTCGCGCATTGCCGGGGTGGAGCACGTGTTTTCGGTATCCCGGCCCGGCATGGCGGTGATCACGGTGCAGTACGAAGTGGGGCAGGACCCGATCCAGGCCCTGGTGCGCCTCTACGACACGGTCAACTCCCACAAGGACTGGCTGTCGCCCAATCTGGGTGTGGGCGAGCCCATCATCAAGCCCAAGGGCATCGACGACGTGCCCATTGTCAGCCTGACTTTCTGGACCCAGGACGAACAGCGCTCCGCCTTCGAGATGCAACAGGTGGCGCGGGCGGTGGAGATCGAGCTCAAGCGCATTGCCGGGACGCGGGATGTGTCCACCCTGGGCGGGCCGGGTCATGTGATCCGGGTGCTGATGGACAGCGACCGGATGAACGCCTTCGGCATCACGGCCCAGGATCTGCGGGGCGCGCTGCAGGTTTCCAACGCCAGCCAGCCGGCGGGCAGCCTGGTGGCCAACAACCGGGAAGTGCTGGTCCAGACCGGCACCTACATCGAGTCGGCGGAAGACGTGCGCCGGCTGGTGGTGGGGGTTTCCGGCGGCAAGCCGGTGTACATCGCCGACGTGGCCACGGTGGAAGACGGCCCGGATCAGCCCGGCCGCTACGTCTGGCACGGCATTGGCAAGGCGGCTGCGGGCGGGGCGCAACTGGTGGCAGGGAGCGAGTTCCCGGCGGTGACCCTGCAGGTTTCCAAGAAGCCCGGCGTCAACGCCGCCGATGTGGCGACGGCGGTGATCGAGCGGGCCGAAGCGCTCAAGGGCACGGTGATCCCGGAAGGCGTGGGCTTCACCGTCACGCGCAACTACGGTGAAACCGCCACCGAGAAAGCCCGGAAGCTGATCGGCAAGCTGGTCTTTGCTACCGCTTTCGTGGTGCTGCTGGTGCTGTTTGCGCTGGGGCGGCGGGAAGCGGTGATCGTGGGGGTGGCGGTGACGCTGACCCTGGCGGCGACCCTGTTTGCCTCCTGGGCCTGGGGTTTCACCCTGAACCGGGTGAGCCTGTTCGCCCTCATCTTTTCCATCGGCATTCTGGTGGACGACGCCATCGTGGTGGTGGAGAACATCCATCGCTGGCAGAACCTGGAGCCGGGCAAACCCCTGTGGCAGATCATTCCCCGGGCGGTGGACGAGGTGGGCGGCCCCACCATCCTGGCCACCTTCACGGTGATCGCGGCGCTGTTGCCCATGGCTTTCGTGTCCGGCCTCATGGGCCCCTACATGAGCCCCATTCCCATCAATTCCTCGATGGGCATGTTCATTTCGCTGGCGGTGGCCTTCATCGTGACGCCGTGGCTGGCGGGCAAGCTGCTGGCCCATGGGGGCGAGGGCCCCGGCCACGGGGCGGGGCAGGATGACCGGATCACCGCCCGCCTGGATGCCTTTTTCCGCAAGCTGATGGGCCCGATGCTGGACGCCGCCACGGGCGCCCGGGCGCGGTTCAAGCTGTGGCTGCTGGTGGCGGTGCTGATCCTGGTGTCGGTACTGCTGCCGGTGGGCAAGCTGGTGGTGCTGAAAATGCTGCCCTTCGACAACAAGAGCGAATTCCAGGTGGTGCTGGACATGCCGGTGGGCACGCCCCTGGAGCAGACGACGGCGGCGCTACGGGAAATGGGTGCCTACCTGGCGACGGTGGAGGAGGTGACGGACTACCAGGCCTATGCCGGCACCGCCAGCCCCATCAACTTCAACGGGCTGGTGCGGCAGTACTACCTGCGCGCGGCGCCGGAGCGGGGCGATATCCAGGTGAACCTGGTGGACAAGAAGCACCGTTCCCGCCAAAGCCACGAGATTGCCGTGTCGGTGCGCGACCGGGTGGCCGAGATTGCCCGCCGCCACGGCGGCAATGCCAAGACGGTGGAGGTGCCGCCGGGGCCGCCGGTGCTTTCGCCCATCGTGGCCGAGGTGTATGGGCCGGACTATGCGGGCCAGATCGCGGTGGCGAAGAAGGTGCGCGAAGCCATGGAAGGCACGGCGGACATCGTCGGCGTGGATGACTCGGTGGATGCAGACGCACCCAAGACCGTGCTGCGGGTGAACCAGGCCAAGGCCGCGATCATGGGGGTCGCCCAGAAGGACATCGTGGAGGTGGTGCGCCTGGGCCTTTCCGGCGAGGACGTGACGCCGGTGCACGCGCCCGAGGCCAAGTACGAGATTCCGGTGCGCATCACCCTGCCGGCCCAGCAGCAGGACAGCCTGGACCAGTTGCTGAAGATGAAGGTGCGGGCCAAGGACGGCCAACTGGTGGCCGTGTCCGAGCTGGTGGAAGCCAAACCGGCGCAGCGGGAAAAGACCATTTACCACAAGGATCTGTTGCCGGTGGTCTATGTGGTGGGCGACATGGGGGGCAAGCTGGATTCACCGCTCTACGGGATGTTCGACATCCGCGCCCGGCTGAAGGACATGGCGCTCGATGCCCTGCCCAACGGGGCGGGCACCCTGGGCGAGTGGTTCATCCGCCAGCCCGGCGATCACTACGCGGGCTACAGCATCAAGTGGGACGGGGAATGGCAGGTCACCTACGAAACCTTCCGCGACATGGGGGCGGCCTACGCGGTCGGGCTCATCCTCATTTACTTGCTGGTGGTGGCCCAGTTCAGGTCCTATCTGGCGCCGCTGATCATCATGGCGCCGATCCCGCTGACCATCATCGGGGTGATGCCGGGGCATGCGCTCTTCGGTGCCCAGTTCACCGCCACCTCCATGATCGGGATGATCGCCCTGGCGGGCATCATCGTGCGCAATTCCATCCTGCTGGTGGACTTCATCAACCAGCAGGTGGCCGAGGGGGTGCCCTTCGCCGAGGCGGTGATCCGCGCTGCCGCGGTGCGCGCCAAACCCATCGCGCTGACCGGCCTGGCGGCCATGCTGGGAGCGCTCTTCATCCTGGACGACCCCATCTTCAACGGGCTGGCACTCGCCCTGATCTTCGGGGTGCTGGTGTCCACACTGCTGACACTGGTGGTGATCCCGGTGCTGTACTTTGCCGCCAACCGTCGCCGGTTACAGCCCGAGTGACCCGAAACGCATTTTTCTTCTTCAGGAGCGTAACGTCATGACCGTTAATCAATACATCCGCATTTTCGCCGGTGCTTTCGTGCTGATTTCCCTGGCGCTTGGCGTGGAGGGCAGCCCGCTTTTCGTGAGCAGCAACTTCCTGTGGTTTACCGCCTTTGTCGGCGCCAATCTGTTCCAGAGCGGTTTCACCCGCTTCTGCCCTCTGGAGAACATCCTGCGCAAGCTGGGTGTGCGTGACGGTGGCTCCTGCGCCTGAGCGGGCGGGAGCTGACTCGTCGACAAGCAATTTTACAGAATCGACTCAATTAGGAGCGGCGCTGCCTTAAAGCCATTCTAGCCGGGGGCCGTTATTGGGCTCAAACCCGGCAAACATGGTTATGCTGCGCACCCACTCCACGCCCAATCCGCCTCACTTTTCCCGCCTGCACCTGCCTGCCTGGGTGTTCGCCGCCTGCGTGCTGGCGCTGGGTCTGGTGGCCTCGCTCGCGGCCTGGCATTACCGGGTGCTTGAGGAGCGGGCCGAGGCGGCGCGCGCCTTTGAACACCAGGGCGTTCGGCTGCGGGACGATATCCAGAATCGACTCAACGGCTACGCGCTGTTGCTGCGCGCTTCGGCGGCGTTCGCCGTCGCCCAGCAGGAATTGAGTGGGACCGAGTGGCGGGATTTTGTCGCGCTGCAAAGCCTGGATCAGGATCTGCCGGGCATTCAGGCCCTGGCGATCGTCAACCGGCTGCGGGGGTGGGACAAGTCGGGGTTTGAAGACGCGCTGCGCCGCGAGGGGTGGGGGGGGTACCAGATATTTCCCCCGGGTGAGCGGCCGGACTACTACCCGGTGAGCTACATCGCCCCGGACACGCCCACCAACCGGCGCGCCATGGGGTTCGACCTGGGGCACGAGCCGGTGCGGGCGGCGGCGCTCAAGCTGGCGCGGGAGTCGGGCGAGATCGCCCTCTCCGGGGCCGTGCGGCTCGCCACCGAAACCCAGGAGCACACGCCGCCGGGTGCCCTGATGATTGCACCCTTCTTCCGCCGTGACATGCCGACCGCCACGCTGGAAGAGCGCGAACAGGCGCTCGCCGGCTACGCCGTGCTGGGCTTTCGCCTCCAGAGTCTGCTGGCGGGGGCCATCGCCACGTTCGGCCAGCAACTGGACCTGCGCATCCACGATGTGAGCGGGACCCAGCACACCCTGCTGTTCGATTCCGCCCGCATCCGTCAGGCGGAGGTGTCGGGCGTCATGCAACGCACCCTGCACCTGGAGTTCGGCGGGCGGCGCTGGCTGCTGGAGACCTACCTGCTGCCCGGGGAGCAGGTCAGTTACGGTTCCGACATCCTGCTCGTGGCCGGGCTGCTGCTCTCGGTGGTGGTGGCGCTGCTCACCTGGTACCTCTTCGATGGCCGCCGCTGGGCTGAGCGCCGGGCGGCGGAGCTGACCCGGGGGTTGCGGGAAAGCGAGCAACGTTTCGAACTGGCCATGGCCGCTTCCCGCGATGGGGTGTGGGAGCGCAACTTTCAGACCGGCGGCTTCTATGCTTCTCCCCGCTGCCACGAGCTCCTGGGCCTGGGCGCGGGCGAACAGGTGGGCGGGGTGAGCGATCTGCTGGGGCGGGTGCATGTGGAGGATCAGCCGCGCTTGCGCCGCGCCCTCACAGCCCACCTGCGCGCGCGTCGGCCCTTCGACCTGCAAGTGCGGGCGCGGGTGGGCCGTGAGGGCTGCTGGCGCTGGTTTCGCTGCCGGGCCCAGGCTGAATGGGGTGTGGAGGGCAAGCCCCTGCGCCTGGCGGGCTCCATTACCGATATCGGCGACGAGCGCGCCGCCCAGGAACGGCTCGACCGCTACCAGGCATTCCTGGCCCGGGTGGTGGAGTCGGTGCCTTCGCCCTTGTCGTTGAAGGACGAGCAGCATCGCTACGTGTTCGTCAACACCGCCCTGGCGGCGCTGGTGGGGCGCAAGGTGGAGGATTTCATCGGCAAGCGGGCGGGGGATATCTTCGAAGCCGAGGCTGCCGAAGCCTTCGAGCGCCTGGACCGGGCGGCGCTTTCCGTCGGCGACAGCCGGGACGAAGCCATGGTCGCCTTGCCCAACGGCGCCCTGCATTACTTCGAGACCCGCAAGGTCGCCTGCCCGGGCCCGGATGGCGAGGCCTATACCCTTGGGGTGTTCTACGACGTCACCTCCTTGCGCGACGCCCTGGGCCGTTTCCAGGCCCTCTTCGCCAGTTCGCCGCTGGTGGCCATGCAGGGCTTCGACCGGGATGGCGTGATCCGGCACTGGAACGGCGCCAGCCGGCTGCTCTACGGGCTGGGGCCGGACGAGGCCCTGGGGCGGCGCATGCAGGATGTGCTGTACAACCCGGACACGGTGTTCGATTTCGAGGCGCTGGTGGCCGATCTGTGGGTGGCCGGCGGCGTCAGCCCGCCCGCCCAGCAACTGGTGAGCCTGGCCGATGGCCGGGAAATCTGGGTGCTCAGTTCCATGTTCCCGGTGTTTAGCCACGGGCGGGTGAGCGAGATGTTCCGCATGGACGTGGATATTTCGGCGCGGGTCCTGGCTGAGCAGGAGGTGCGGCGGCACCGGGATCGCCTTGAGCAGATGGTGGCGGAGCAGACGGTGGATCTGATCCGCGCCAAGGAGGCGGCCGAACGGGCGGATCAGGCCAAGAGCGAGTTCCTGGCCAACATGAGCCACGAGCTGCGCACGCCCATGCACGCCATCCTCGGTTTTGCCCGGCTGGGCAACGAAAAGGCGGAGCGCGCCGAGCCCGAGCGCCTGCGTTCCTACTTCGAGCGCATCCAGTCCAGCGGAGAACGTCTGCTGGCCATGATCAACGACCTGCTCGACCTGTCCAAGCTGGAGGCCGGCCGGATGGTGCTGGAGCGGCGGCGCCAGGCCCTGCTCCCGCTGGTGCAGGGGGTGGTGGACGAAGTCGAGGCCATCCTCCTGGCGCGGGGGCTTCAGGTGCGGCTCGAGGCGGCCCAAGGCTTGCAGGAGGTGGAGCTGGACGGTCCGCGCATGGCCCAGGTGGTGCGCAACCTGCTGTCCAACGCGATCAAGTTCACCCCGGCCGGGGGGGTGATCACCATCAGCCTTGCCGGGGGGCGGATGCGGGCCGGACGCCGGGCGGGCGATGCCGGCTCGGTACCCGCGGCAGCGTTGCGGGTCCAGGATCAGGGCGTGGGCATTCCCTCCGACGAACTGGAGGCGGTATTCGACAAGTTCGTGCAAAGCAGCAAGACCCGCAGCCACGGCGGGGGGACGGGCCTGGGGCTGTCCATCTGCCGGGAAATCGTGGCCGCCCACGGGGGCACCATCCGCGCCGATAACGGCACGGCAGGGGGCGCGGTGTTCGAGGTCCTGCTGCCTTTCACGGTGGGGCCGGAACCGGTCGAGGGTGCGCTTGCACCGGTGCCGCCGCGGGAGGCCCGTCCTCCCGTACTGGAGCTGGAAGCTTAACCGGCGCCATGGATACTGCGACCATGCCCATCCTGCCTTCCGTGCGGCTCGCCTTGGCGGAGCGCGGCCGCCAGCGGGCGGAAGCCGCCCTGGCGGCCGCCGAGCAACAGTGGCGCCTGTTGCTGCGCCACGCCAGCGTTGGCATGGTGGAGGTGAGCCTCGGTGGCCGCATCCTGGACGCCAACGACGCTTTCTGGAGCATGCTGGGCTACGCCTCGGGGCCTGCGCCAGCGGGGCTCTCCGTGGCCGACATTGCCCCCCGCGAAATGCTGGCCGAGCGTCTCGTGGCACGCCGGGCCTTGCTTGAGCACGGCGCCTTTGCACCCATGGAGACCGAAATCCTGGGCCGCGACCGCCAGCCCGTGCGGGTGCGGGTGCATGGGGTGCTGGTGCGCTCGGCAACGGGCCTGAACCGGGCCTGGCTGACGGTGGAAAACCTGTCCGCCGAAGAGGCTCACCATGAGGAAGTGATCCGCGCCTACGCCACCCACGAGTCCATTCTCGCCGCCCTGCCCGATACCATCTTCCGCCTTGATGGCGACGGTTACATCATCGATTACCGCTCGCCGGACGAAGCCGCCCTGCCTCTCCCGCCGGAAGCGCTGCTGGCTTGCCCGGCCGCTGATCTGGGCGGCCCGGGGGGGGCGCAGGTGATCGCCGAGGCCGTTGCCCGGGTGCGGCAGCAGGGCGGAATGTGCCGGGTGGAGTTCGCCAGTCAGGGCGAGGCATTTGCACCCCGGCATTTCGAAGCCACCCTGGCGGCCATCAGCACCGGCGGCATGCTGCTGGTGCTGCGCGAGATCACCGCCCGCAAGCTGGCCGAAGAGGCGCTGCGGGAGAGCGAGGCGCGCTGGCAGTTCGCCCTGGAGGGGGCGGGTGACGGGGTGTGGGACTGGAACCCCATCACCGGCGAGGCCTTCTTCTCCCCGGGCTGGAAGCAGATGTTCGGCTACCGGGAAGACGAGATCAGTCAGTCGGTGCAGGAGAGCATCTCCCGGGTGCATCCGGAGGACTGGCCCGTGCTGCGCGCGGCAACAGCGGACTACCTGACCGGACGGTGTGCCGAGTACGTGTGCGAGTTCCGCATGCGTTGCAAGGATGGCGGCTACAAGTGGGTGCTGGCGCGGGGCAAGGTGGTGGCCCGGGACGAAGAGGGGCGGGTGCTGCGGCTCATCGGCACCCACGCTGACATCTCCCGCCAGAAAGCGGTGGAGCGGGCCTGGAAGGAGAGCCAGCAACTGCTGCGCACGGTGATCGACGAGATTCCGAGCGTCATCCTGATGAAGGACTGGGATGGCCGCTTCCTGCTGGCCAACCAGGCCCTGGCCCAGCTCTACGGCACCACCACCGATGCCCTGGTGGGCCGGACCGACGGCGATTTCAACCGCAACGCGGAGCAGGTGGCCGGCTACTTGGCCAGTGTGCGCGAAGTCATGCGCAGGGGCATCACCCAGACCGTGTTCGAGGACTCCACCGATCGTATCACCGGGGAAATCCGCCACTTCCAGTCAGTCAAGAAACCCGTGCGCGACGTGGATGGCAAGCCCTGCATCCTGGTGATCGCCACCGACATTACCGAACTGCGCCGGTCCCAGGCGCGCATCGTCGCCAGCGAGCAGACCTTGCGCTACGTGCTCGACGCCACCCAGGAGGCGGTGTGGGACTGGCAGGTGGAAAGCGGTGCCCTGAGCGTGAACGGGCGCTGGCTGGAGAGCCTGGCCTGCGCCGCGGGCGAGATGACCGGCGGCCTCGACGACTTCCTGCGGCATCTGGTGGACGAGGACAAGCCCGGCGTGATGGCGGCGGTGCAGGCCTCCCTCTCCGGCAAGGGGCTCTACCGCAGCGAGCACCGCATGCGCCGCAGCGACGGCAGCCAGATCTGGGTGCTGGACCGGGGCAATGTGGTGGAGCGGGATGCCCAGGGGAAACCCCTGCGCATGGTGGGGAGCTGGTCCGACATCACCGAGCGCAAGCAGGTGGAAGAGGAACTGCGCCAGCACCGGGACAACCTGGCGGATCTGGTGGAGTTGCAGACGGCCGATGTGGTGCGGGCCAAGGAAGCGGCCGAACTGGCCAATCAGGCCAAGACCGAATTCCTCACCAACATGAGCCACGAACTGCGCACGCCCATGCACGCCATTCTCGGCTTTGCCACGCTGGGCGAGAAGAAAGCCCACAGCGGCGACGGCGTGCGCCTGGGCGACTACTTCGCCCGTATCCGCTCCAGTGGGGAGCGGCTGATGAACTTGCTCAACCAGTTGCTCGACCTCTCCAAGCTGGAAGCCGGGCGCATGGTGCTCGATCTCAAGGCGCAGCCGCTGGCGCCGTTGATTCAAGAGGTGATGGGCGAACTGGGGCCTTTGGCCGAGGCCCGGCCAGTGGCGCTGGATCTGGTGCTCGCGGACGATGTGCCGCCCGTGCGCGTCGATGGCATGCGCTTTTCCCAGATCGTGCGCAATCTGGTGGCCAATGCCATCAAGTTCAGCCCGCCCGGCCATCCGGTGCGGGTGGGACTGGAAAAACGTTCCGGTGCGGTGGTGCTGATGGTGTCAGACCATGGTCCCGGGATTCCCGAAGATGAACTGGAAACGGTGTTCGACAAGTTCGTGCAGAGCAGCAAGACCCGCACCGGCGCGGGTGGTACCGGCCTCGGACTGGCCATCTGCCGCGAGCTGGTGGAGGCCCACGGCGGGCACATCCGCGCCCGCAACAAGGAGGCCGGGGGCGCCGAATTTGAAGTGCTGCTTCCCCTCCCCGAAGAGGAGGGAGACGTGGAAATGAACGCAAAAGCCCCGGGGAGGGCACAGACATGACGATGCAGGACAAGCAACGCATCCTGGTGGTGGACGACGAACCCTTCAACCTGGAGATCATCGCCGAATACCTGGCGGACGCAGGGGACTTCGATCTGGCGTTTGCCGAAGACGGCGAAGCCGCCTGGGATGTGCTCAACGGCCCCGGAAGTTTCGAACTGGTGATCCTCGACCGCATGATGCCCCGGCTCGACGGCCTGAGTCTGCTCAAGCGGATGAAGGCGGATGGCCGCTTCGGCGGCACCCCGGTGATCATGCAGACGGCCGCTGCATCCGCCGACCAGGTGCGTGAAGGACTGGCCGCAGGCGCCCACTACTACCTCACCAAACCCTTCGAGCCCGATGCGCTGGTCAGCATCGTCAAGGCGGCGGTGGACGAGCAACGCCAGCGGCGCGAGCTGGCCGGGCGGCTGGACGAACAGCAGCAGGCCTTGCGCCTCATCGACGAGGCGGCGTTCTCAGTGGCCACGCCGGCCGAGGCGCGCACTCTGGTGGCGTTCCTCGCCAGCCTGTGTCCGACGCCGGACCTGGCCGCCATGGGGCTCTCCGAACTGCTGGCCAACGGCATCGAGCACGGTAACCTGGGGGTGAGCTATGCGGAGAAAACCCGCCTCAAGCTCTCCGACGGCTGGGACGCGGAGATCGGCCGCCGGCTGGCCTTGCCGGAGAACCGGGGCAAGCGGGTGCGGGTACACCTGATGCGCCAGCCATGGGAGCTGGTGTTCACCGTCACCGACGAAGGCGCCGGTTTCGACTGGGCCCGCTACCTGGATTTCGACCCGGAGCGGGCCTTTGACCCCAATGGTCGGGGCATCGCGCTGGCCCGGCAACTGGCCTTCAGCCGTCTGGAATACCGGGGCCGCGGCAACGAGGTGGTGGCCGTGGTGGCCTTGCCGGACCCGGCCGCCCAGGCGGAGGCGGCAGCTTCCGCCGCGGCGGACAGCCCCGCCTGACGGACGCCGGGCCCGAACGCGACCCCCTGCTGCACGGACAGTCGGATCAAGAATACGGAAAGCTCATTTATGGCTGCTGACACAACCACACCCCGCCTCAAGGTACTCGTGGCGGACGACACGACGGCCAACCGTCAGTTGATGCAGTCCTACCTGCGTCGGCTGGGGTACGACGTGGTGCTGGCCTGCGATGGCATGGAGGCGATCGCCGCCTTCAAGCGGGAGCGGCCGGACATCGTCATCATGGACGTGATGATGCCGGTGATGGATGGCTTTGCCGCCGCGGCCTGCATCAAGGAAGCCTGCGGCAACCGCTGGGTGCCCCTGGTGTTTCTCTCTGCCCTCAATGGCGACGCCGACCTGGTGCGGGGCCTCGAGGTGGGGGGGGACGATTACCTGGTCAAGCCGCTGAGCTACCCGGTGCTGGATGCCAAGCTGCGTTCCATCCGCCGGGCGCTGAATCTGCAACGGGGGCTGGAGGACGAACTCAAGCGCTCCAAGGCCGTGTCGGACGTGGTCCTGGACGCCATCCTCACCATCGACGAGCAGGGCGTGATCGAAACCTGCAACCCGGCGGCCGAGCGGATGTTCGGCTACACACCGGGGCAGTTGCACGGGCAGAGCGTGGCCGTGCTCGTCCCGCCGCCGGAGGGTGCCGCCGAAGGCAGCGAGCTGGCGGGATTCCTGGGTACGGACGAGGCCCGTTTCCTGGGCGTGCGCCGGGAGGTGGAGGCGACCCGCGCCGATGGCAGCCGCTTCCCCGTGGAACTGGCGGTGACCGAGCTGGGCCTCAATGGCCGGCGCCGGTTTGTGGGCGTGGTGCATGACGTGAGCGAGCGGGTGGCGGCGGAAAAGCGCCTGCGCGACGACGCGGAACGCCTGCGGGCCTACCGGGAGGCCACCGAGCGGGAAAACGAGCTTGCCGCCGCCATCATGGTGCGGCAGGTGAGCAAGGATGGCCTGCACGATCCGCGACTGAGTTTCTCGGTCACCCCCGCCGAGCATTTCAGCGGCGATCTGGTGGCGGCGGCGCGCTCCCCCGACGGCGCGCTGTACGTGATGCTCGCCGACGCGGCCGGCCACGGTCTGGCGGCGGCCATCAGCGTGTTGCCCAGCCTCGGGCTGTTCTACCGTCTTGCGGCCAAGGGCCGGCCCCTGGGGACCATGGTGGGCGAGATCAACAGCGAGCTGCGCGCCTTCATGCCGGTGGGCCGCTTCGTGGCCGCCACCTTCCTGCGCATCGACGAACAGCGGGGATGCGGCGAGATCTGGGTGGGCGGCACGCCGGAGGCGTGGCTGCTGGATGGACAGGGCGGGGTGGTGAGCCGTTTCTCGTCCCGCCACGTGCCCTTGGGCATCATCGACACGGATGAGTCCGCCACCGAAACCGAGTCCTTTACCTGGGCCGGGGACGCGGCACAGATCGTCCTCTACTCCGACGGCGTGATCGAGGCGGAAAACCGGGCTGGCCAGGCCTTTGGGCCGGAGCGGCTGGTGGCGGCCCTGAGCGGGGTGCCGGGGGAGAGCCGGCTGGCCTGCGCCATGGCCGCGTTGAACCAGTATCTGGACGGGCATCCCGCCCAGGACGACCTGTCGCTGATGGTGATCGACTGCGTGCGTACTGCCGCCTCCGAGCCCCTGGTTGCCCTGGCGGGCTGACCCGGCGCCAAGCGCTTCCCCTGTGACCTGGGATGGCTGCGGTTGCGGCCTCCCAGGTTTTTTTATGGCGTGCCGGGGTGGAGCGGGCCTCTCCCCTTCAGGGCGGGAAATGGACTAAGCTGCCGCCACTTTGTTTTTTCGCAATCGCAGCATGCAGCAAGGAGTCGAGTGAAATGAAAGTCGGATTCATTGGCCTGGGGATCATGGGGCGGCCCATGGCGCTTAATCTCATCAAGGCGGGGCATAGCCTGCACGTGTGGGCACGCCGTCCGGAATCGCTCAAACCGCTGACCGATGCAGGCGCCGAGGCCCACGCCGGACCGGCGGGCCTGGCGGCGGTGGCCGATGTGGTGATCACCATGGTGGCGGACGCGCCGGACGTGGAGGAGATCACCCTTGGCGTCGGGGGCGTGGCCCAGGGGGTGGAGGCCGTGGCGCGGCGGGATCTGATCCTGGCGGACATGAGCACCATCGCCCCGGCGGCGGCCACCTCCATCGCCAGCCGGCTCGCCGAGCGGGGCGTGACCATGCTTGACGCGCCGGTGTCCGGTGGCGAGGTGGGGGCCATCAATGCCGGCCTCACCATCATGGTCGGCGGTGATGCGAAAGCTTTTGAGAAAGTGAAGCCCCTGTTCGAGGCCATGGGCAAGTCCGTGACCCTGATCGGGCCCAGTGGAGCCGGTCAGGTGACCAAGGCTTGCAACCAGATCATTACCGGCATGGGCGTGGCGGCCGTGGCCGAAGCGTTCAATTTCGCCCGCAAGAGCGGGGTGGAGCCGGCCCGCGTGCGCGAGGCGCTGCTGGGCGGTTTTGCCTACAGCCGCATCCTCGAAAACCACGGCGCGCGCATGCTGGAGCGTAACTTCAAGCCCGGCTTCAAGGCCTGGATGCACCAGAAAGACCTGCGCATCGTGATGGAAGAGGCCCATCGCCTGGGGCTCATGCTGCCGGGGGCCGCGGCCACGGCGCAGATGTTCAACGCCATGGTGGGCTCCGGTCTGGGCGAGGATGATTCCATCGCCATGCTCAAGTTGCTGGAGCGGCTTTCCGGGGGCGAGCAGTGAGAGTCGGCTTCGTCGGGCTGGGCGCCATGGGAGACCCCATGGTGCGCAACCTGCTGCGGGCGGGGCACGAAGTCGCGGTGTTCGCCCGTCGCCCGGCGGCCATGGCGGAAGCGGTGGCCGCCGGTGCCGTGGCCTGCGGTTCGCCCGCCCAGGCGGCGGCCGGGGCCGATGCGGTGATCACCATGGTGACCGCCGGGCCGGACGTGGAGGCGGTGGCGCTGGGCGCGGGCGGTGTGATCGAAGGCGCGGCGGCCGGCGCCGTGCTCATCGACATGAGTACCATCCCGCCCCGGACGGTTCGCCGGGTGGCCGCCCGTTTGGCCGAACGGGGCGTGCACATGCTGGACGCGCCGGTTTCCGGCGGCGTGCCGGGGGCCCGGGCGGGCTCGCTGGCCATCATGGTCGGGGGCGAGGCGGCGGTGCTCGAGCGGATGCGCCCGCTGCTGGCGGCGCTGGGGCGGACCATTGTGCACATTGGCCCCCAGGGGGCCGGTCAAGTGGCCAAGGCCTGCAACCAGATGATCATGGTCTCGGCCATCGAGGCGGTGGCCGAGGCGCTGCGCCTGGCCAATGCTCACGGGCTGGATGCTGCAGCGGTGGTGGCGGCGCTGGCGGGCGGTTCGGCGGGGTCGCGGGTGCTGGAACTCTTCGGCGCCAAGATGGCCCGGCGGGATTTTGCGCCGCTGGTGGAGGCGCGCCTTCATCACAAGGACTTTGGGATCGTGCTGGATGAAGCCCATGGGCTGGGCGCCCCCTTGCCCGTGGCGGCCCAGGTGTGGCAGCAGTTGAACAGCCTCATGGCCCAGGGCTGGCACCAGCAGGATACGGGCAGTCTGTTGCGGGTGCTGGAAGCCGCCGGACGCTAGCCGCCCCGGGGGCGGGGGAAGCCTGCGCAGAATGAAAATGGCCGCGCCTTACCGGGGCGCGGCCATTTTGCCGTCCACCACCGCGGGTCAGACGTAGAGGACGACCCGGCGGCCCTTGCGGGGAATCTGTTTCAGCAGGTCCAGTTCCAGGCCCCACTGACGGCGGGTGGTGCCGAGCAGGCGGGCGACAACGGGGTCGTTCTCCGCACACAGGGTCAAGGGCACAGCGTTGCGACGGGGGTGCTGGTGGGCACGGGGTGGTGCCGGCGCGGGCAGCGCCGGGCTGCCCAGGAGGGAAGTGCATTGTTCCATTTGCATTGTTCTAACTTGTTTATTGTTGTTGGGTCGCTCCGGGCTGAGGCGATCATTTGTGTGTTGCCCGGTTGTCACCGGCGGGGCGGCGGCCTGTCCCTAGGCCGTGTGTGCCGCCCCGCGGTGGTGTCTCCTCCGGCGGCCTGAGCGTTCAGGCCGCGGTCGCCTCCTTTTGCATGCTGTGCATGGTCTTGGCCATGTTGTCGGAGCAGGAGGTAAACACCTGGCGCGAGACCACGGTGGCGTGCTGCTGCAGGTTCTGGCTCATGTCGCAGAGGCGGGCGGTGGTATCCATCATCTCCGTCACCAGCGCGGTGTTGAGGCTGGCCCACTTGTCCATGGCGGCGCGCAGATCGTTGGTGCCGGTGATCAGCTCCAGGCCTTTGACCTGGGTTTGTGCCTGGCGGTGCACGCTGGCGATCTGCAGATCCACCATCTCCCGAGCGGTGTGTACCAGGGAAGTGGTGTCCGGGCCGAGGGCGATGTCGAAGAATTCGCGGGAGGCGTCGAGCCAGGTTTGGGTAAAGGGCAAAAGCATGTCGCGGACTCCATTGTTCTGTACGTGCTGGGGGCCCCGACGCAGGCGCTGCCAGGGCTGGACGTGTCGCGCCGGAGGCTGCGACAGGGGCGGAATGATGCCTTTCCGCCACATGCCGGAACAATCGGGCGCGGGCCGATATTGATGTCGGCTCTTGTCCTACAGATGATGCCCGGGGAATGTTGCGTCCCCATGACGGCGGACGCGGTGCGGGGCCGTCAGCCCGGGAGCAGGCGCGGCTGGCCGTAGCCTTCAAAGCGCGCCATGACTTGGGCCATTTCCTGTTCCGACAGCAGCGGCGGCTCGCCCAGTTGCAGGGCGCGCCAGTAGTGCTCGCACAGGGCCTCGAATTCGATGGCGGCGGCCAGTGCCGCGGAGGCACGGGTGGCCACGACCACCATGCCATGGTGGGCCAGCAGGCAGGCCCGGCGTCCGTCGAGCGCGTTGAGGGCGGCATCCGAGAGGGCCTGGGTGCCGAACAGCGCGTAGGGCGCGCAGCGGACGTCGGCTCCGCCAAATCGCGCGATCATGTAGTGGAAGGCCGGGATGCTCCGCCGCTGGCAGGCCAGGGCGGTGGCAAAGGGGCTATGGCAATGGACGACCGCCGCCACTTCCGGGCGGTGGGCGTAAATGTCCCGGTGCAGGCGCCACTCGCTGGAGGGGACCAGGCGGCCGCTGGGCTGGCCGGCCATGTCCATGAACACCAGTTCTTCGGGTGTGATGTCCTCGCTGGCCACGCCGCTGGGGGTAATGAGGAAGCCCTCTTCCTGGCGGGCGCTGAGGTTGCCGGCGGTGCCCGGGTTCAGGCGGGCCTGGCCCAGGCCGCGGGCGGCGGCGGCAACCTGCTGGCGGAGCGCCGCGCTCATCGCTGCGCTGCCCGCAAGGCGCCGGGGGCGTGGCAACCGGCTTCGGTGACGATGGCGGTGATGAGCCGCGCGGGCGTGACATCGAAGGCCGGGTTGCACACGGCGGTGTTTTCCCCCGCCAAGTGGATTTCGCCGGGTTCGCCGCCAGCCAGCCAGCCCGGGATGCGGCGCACCTCGTCCGCCCCCCGCTCTTCGATGGGGATGGCGTCGCCCTCGGGACAGCCCAGGTCGATGGTGCTCCAGGGGGCGGCCACAAAGAACGGCACTCCGCAGTCCCGGGCGGCCAGCGCCTTGAGGTAGGTGCCGACCTTGTTGGCGGTGTCGCCGTTGGCGGCGATGCGGTCGGCGCCCACGATGACCGCATCCACCCGGCCGGTGGCCAACAGCCAGCCGGCGGCATTGTCGGCCACCAGGGTATGGGCGATGCCGCGCTGCGCCAGTTCCCAGGCGGTGAGCAGGCCCTGGTTGCGGGGCCGGGTTTCCGAGACCCAGACATGCAGGGGCAGGCCCGCATCCCGTGCCAGGTGGGCGGGCGCCAGGGCGGTGCCCCAGGCCACGGTGGCCAGCCAGCCGGCATTGCAGTGGGTCATGAGTTGCAGCGGTCGGCCAGGCTTGGCCAGCGGGCGCAGGGCGGCCAGGGCGTGTTCGCCAATGGCGCGGTTGGTGGCGGCGTCTTCGGCGCGGATACGGTCCGCTTCCTCCCAGGCGGCGGCGGCACGCGCCGCGGAGGCCAACGGCCGCAGCTGCCGGCCCATGCGCGCCAGCGCCCAGTGCAGGTTGACCGCCGTCGGGCGGGTGTCGCCCAGGGTTGCGAGCGCCCCGTCCAGTGCCGTGTCGGACGCATCCGCCGCCAGCGCCAGGGCGACGCCGTAGGCGGCGGTGACGCCGATCAGCGGCGCACCCCGCACCAGCATGGCGCGGATGGCGTGGGCGGCATCGGCCAGGGTGCAGAGGGGGACTTCCCGCCGCAGGTGAGGCAGGGCCGCCTGGTCCAGGATCCATACCCGGTGGCCGTCGCGGCGGATGGTCTGAAAGTCGTGTTCGGTCATGAGGGGGAAGGATCGGGCAACAGGCGGCGATTTTATCAACCCGCGGCGCCGGAGCTGCTGCCACTTTCTGCCAGAATGCGTCATCGTTCGCCCGAGGTTCGCCATGCTGCAGTTTCCCGGTTCGCTTCCCTCCCGCCTGCCCCAGGTGGGCACCACCATTTTCACCGTCATGTCCCGCATGGCCCAGGAATGCGGGGCCATCAACCTCTCTCAGGGTTTTCCGGATTTTTCCGCGCCGCCGGAGCTGTTCGACCGGGTCCGCCACTACATGGGCGCCGGCCACAACCAGTACGCCCCCATGGCAGGCGTCCCGGCGCTGCGCCAGGCCATCGCCGACAAGGTGCGGGCGCTGTACGGCCAGGACTACGATGTGGAGCAGGAGATCACCGTCACCGCCGGGGGGACGGAGGCCATCTTCGCCGTGGTGGCCGCGGTGGTGCGTCCGGGGGACGAGGTGATCGTGTTCGAGCCGGTGTATGACTCCTATGTGCCGGCCATCGAGCTCAATGGCGGGAAAGCTGTGTATGCCCGGCTGGGCTTTCCCGACTACCGGCCGGACTGGGAGGCGGTGCGCCGCCTTGTGACGCCGCGCACGCGCCTGATCATGATCAACACGCCCCACAACCCCAGCGGCAGCACGTGGACGGCGGACGACATGGCGGCCCTGGCGGAACTGGTGCGGGGTACCGATATCCTGATCGCCTCCGACGAGGTGTACGAGCACATCCTGTTCGATGGCCGTCGCCACGAAAGCGTGGCCCGCCATCCGGAACTGGCCTGCCGCAGTTTTGCCCTCAGCAGCTTTGGCAAGACCTACCACGTGACCGGTTGGAAGGTGGGCTACGTGCTGGCGCCGGCGGCCCTGACGGCGGAACTGCGCAAGACCCACCAGTTCATCGTGTTCACCGTCAACACCCCGGTGCAACTGGCCCTGGCGGACTGGCTCCAGGATCGGGGGCGCTACCTGGACCTGCCCGCCTTCTACCAGGCCAAGCGGGATTTCTTCCGCGCGCAACTGGCGGGCTCCCGGTTTGATCTGTTGCCCTGCTCCGGCACCTATTTCCAGTTGGCCGGCTACCACCGCATCGCGGACGAGCCGGATCAGGTCTTTGTCGAGCGCCTCACCCGGGAGGTAGGCGTGGCCGCGATTCCGCTCTCCGCCTTCTACCGGGATGCTCGGGACGACCGGGTGATTCGCTTCTGCTTTGCCAAGAGCGAGCAAACGCTCGCTGCCGCGGGCGCCCTTCTGCGGGCTCTGTAGGTCTCTTCGCCGGCGGGTGTGGCGCGGCCGCGCCCCGTCGGGGCGGGGGCGGTGCAGCACTCCCCTCCCGGTTTCTTTCCTCCAGTGCTTGGTGTGGCGCGGGTTGGCTTGCATCGGGCAGTCAACCGTGGCGTAGCGCACGTGCCCTCCGCAGCCGGCCTGCTACGGTCAGCATGTCATGCGTGTCTGGTCGCCAGGCCCGCATGCCTGATTTGCGCCAACAATACTGATACGCAGGAGAAAGAGCTCATGACATTTTCGTTCTACAACTGGTACGGCAGTTGGAACACCCGCTATGGGTCCAATTGCGACGATGACATCACCGGCAACAATTGCAGCGAAACCTTCTACGGTTACGGTGGTAACGACAGCATTCGGGCCGGCGGCGGTGAGGACACCGTCTATGGCGGCAGTGGCGACGATTTCATCGACGGCGGCTACGGGAATGACCGGCTCTATGGCGGTTCGGGCGCGGATTTCGTCGTCGGCGGGGAAGGCTGCGATCTGGTGGATGGCGGCAGTGGCGCGGACCTGCTGTTTGGTGAAAATGGCAACGACGTCCTCTACGCTGGCACCGGGTTGGATATTGTCTCGGGTGGCGATGGCGACGACGCCCTCTACGCCAAGGATAGCTGCGGCACCGTGGTGGACAGCTGCTACGACGGCCAGGGCTTTGATTACTTCGACGGCGGCACCGGCAACGACCGGCTGGACGCCACCGGCAGCAACGTGAAGCTCTACGGCCTGGGCGGCGAAGGCTGCGACGTGCTGGTGGGGGGCAATAACGCCGACCAGCTGTTCGGCAACGAGAACAACGACGTGCTGCGCGGTGGCAAAGGCGCGGACAGCCTGTACGGCGGCGAGGGCGATGACCGCTTCGTGTTTGCCCACAACGCCTGGTGTCCTTCCAATTCCGACTTCCAGTCCGGCGTGCGGGACAACATCTTCGATTTCGGCGACCACGACCGCATCCAGTTGCAGGGCCTCTCCAGCCGGAACGTTTCCGTCTGCGAGCAGGCGGAAGGCACGCTGATCACGGTCTGCGCCTCCGGCGCGGGCACGGGCGAGATCTTCGTCTGGGGCGCCAATGCCTGTGAGGTTCAGCAGGCGCTGGACATCACTTCCTGTTACTACGGCGTGTAAATTGTGCCGTTGGCGCTTCGCCCCGCTTGATCGGCCGGGGCGAAGTGCGCATCATCTGCCCAGCCGCCGGCTTGGGTAGAGGGACCAGGGTCGCGGCAAGCGGGGCGGCCCCCCGCAGTGCTCACACCACCTGCCGGGAGTCCCGCATGGTCCCTCGTTCCTGTGCCTTCCATTCCTGTTTCCCCTGGCTCCTGGGCGCCGTTCTGGCGCTGCTCGGCGCGACCGGCTCGACGCTGGCGGGCGAACTTGATCGCGCCGACATCGCCCGCCGTTTCCCGCCACCGCTGCGGGTGGGCGAAAAACTGCGGGATGTGCCCGCCTGGCCGCTCACCAGCGAGCTGGAGCCCGAGGCGGGCCCGGTGGCCTACGCCTTTGAATCGATCGACCTTGCCCCCATCCCCGGTTTTGAGGGCACGCCGCTCAATCTGCTGGTGACGGTGGACCGCAAGGGCAGCTTCATGGACGTGGAGGTGTTGCGCCAGCACGAACCGGTCTTCCTCAGCGGGCTGGGGGAGGCGCCCCTGCGGGACTTCGTCCGCCAGTACAGCGGGCGCAACCTGCGCCAGAACATCTCCGTGGCCAGCGCCTACGGCGAGACGCGTGGCGGCGACGGCAACCGGGTGGTGCTCGATGGCGTGGCCAAGGCCACGGCCTCGGTGCGCATCGTCAATCAGACGGTGCTGGCTGCGGCCCTGGCGGTGGCCCGGGCGCGGCTCGGGTTCGCGCCGCCAGCCAAGGGCGGCGCAGCCCTTGTGCGGCCGGAGGTGTTCGGGCGGCTGGCGTGGGCCGAGCTACTGCGGCGCGGGCATGTGGCCAGGCTGGCCTTGACCAATCGGGAGGTGGAGGCGCTTTTTGCCGGCAGCGAGGGCGCAGGCGTGGACGCGGAGGCGCTGGCCCGGCCGGGCGAGACGTTTCTCGAAGTGTACGTGGCCTATCTCAACGCCCCCACCATCGGGCGCTCGCTGTTGGGGGACACGGATTGGGCGCGGGCCATGGTGCGGGCCCAGGACGGGCAGCACCTGTTCTGGATCGCCACCGCGGGGCGGGATGCGCTGGTGGACGAACGTTTCGTTCCCGGCACCACGCCGCCCCGGCTGGCGTTGAGCCAGGGCGGGCTGCCGCTGGAACTGCGCGATGCGGTGGCGGACCTGCCCTCGCCCGCAGGCGTGCCGGCCCTGAACGCCGCCCGGGTGTTCCGCGTGCCGGCCGCGGCGGGGCTGGACCCGGGCAAACCCCTGCGCTTTGAATACACCCTGGAGCGTGCACGCGGCCAGATCCTGCCGGTGGTGAGTCGCGTGCAAGCGAGCTTCGACTACCAGCCCCCGGCGGAACTGTTTGTCTATCCGCCCGAGCCCTTGCCCGAGTGGCTGCTGGCCTGGGCGGGGCGTTGGCCGGAGCTGACCGTGATCAGTGTGGCGCTGGCCTTGCTCAGCGCGCTGCTCGCCCGGCCCCGCTGGCTGGCGGTGAGCGCCCGGCGATTGCTGTGGTTTCGCACCGGGTTCGCCGTGTTCACCCTGGTCTTCATCGGCTGGTGGGCCCAGGGGCAGCTCTCCATCGTTCATCTGACCGGGGCGGTAAAAGCCCTGGCGGCGGGCCAGGGGTTGGGCAGTTATCTTTACGACCCGGTTTCCCTGCTGCTGATCGCCTTTACCGGAGTGAGCTTCTTCGTTTGGGGGCGGGGCACGTTTTGCGGCTGGCTGTGTCCCTTCGGTGCCCTGCAGGAGTTGGTGGCTTTGCTGGCGCGGGCGTTGCGGCTGCCCCAGTGGCGCCTGCCCGGGCCTTGGGCGCAGGCCCTGGCGCGGGGCCGTTACGTGCTGTTGGCGGCCTTGCTCGCGGCGGCCGGCTTGGCCCCGGCCTGGGCGGAGCGGATGGTGGAGATCGAGCCCTTCAAGACGGCCATCACGGTGGGCTTCGACCGCTCCTGGCCTTATGTGGCGTGGGCGGTGGCGATGCTGGTGGCGGGTGCCCTGAGCTACAAGTTCTTTTGCCGCTACCTCTGCCCGCTGGGCGCGGCGATGGCGCTGGGGGGCCGGCTGCGGCGCTGGAACTGGCTGCCGCGCCGGGCGGAATGCGGCCAGCCCTGCCAGACCTGCCGCCACCGCTGTGCGTATGACGCGATTGCCGCCGACGGTGCGATCCGCTACGAGGCGTGCTTCCAGTGTCTGGACTGCGTGGGCATTTACCACGATCCCCAGCGTTGTGCGCCGGTCTTGTTGTACCGCCGCAAGGGGCGGCGCGTGGCGGCCGGACGCGATGGGGGATAGTCGCAGTTCCGTGACGGGGTTGGCGGGTGTTTTTTGTGGAAATGGTGTAATCGTCATGTGGCCCTGCTAAACTCCGGGCTCTTTGCCTTCATGGCGTCACGGCTCGAAAAGCCAGTCTGGCTGCCGTGAGCAGGGCTTCTGGTCAGTATCGTTTCCGGAGTTTCCCGTGTCTGCATCCGCTCCCGATCCGGCACCCGCTGCGCCTCAGGGCGCCCGAGTGTGGTTGCGCGTTTTCCTGCCCTTCGTTGCCGGTTATTTTCTTTCTTACCTGCTGCGCACGGTCAATGCGGTGATCTCGCCCGAGCTCACGGCGGAGCTGGATCTGGGCGCTGCGGATCTGGGCTTGCTCACCAGCACCTTCTTTCTCGCCTTCGCCCTGGTACAACTGCCCAATGGCGTGTTTCTGGACCGCTTCGGCCCGCGCCGGGTCGAGGCGGTGTTGCTGCTCTTTGCCGCCGTGGGGGCGCTGCTGTTTGCCGTGGGCAAGGACCTGGGCACTTTCGTCGTCGGCCGGGCCTTGATCGGGCTGGGCGTTTCGGCGTGCCTGATGGCGGCGTTCAAGGGCCTTTTCCCCTGGTTTCCGGCAGCCAAACAGGCTTCGCTCACGGGCGCCATCATGGCGGTGGGCGGCCTGGGCGGGTTGATTTCCACCCGCCCGCTGGAGATGGCTTTGCCCCTGCTGGGGTGGCGCGGGGTGTTCCTGGTGGTGGCGTTGCTGGCGGTGCTGGTGGCCATTGCCCTGCTGCTGATCGCGCCGGACAAGGGCCCGCGGCCTCCGCCGGAACCTTTCCGCCAGCAGATGGCGGCGCTGGGGCAGATCTATCGCAGCCGGGTGTTCTGGCGTTTTGGCTGGCAAGCGGCGCTCATCGCCGGTGGCAACATGGCGATCCAGGCCTTGTGGGCGGTGCCCTGGCTGATGGACGTGAACCACTATTCCCGGCCGCAGGCGGCCCAGCACCTGCAGTTGATGAGCCTGGCCATGGTGGGGGGCTTTATCTTTGTGGCCGCCTTTTCCACGCGGCTGGCCAAGCGGGGCGTGCCGCCGGTGGTGTTGCTGGGGGCGGGCAGCGTGCTGAGCCTGGCCAGCGGCGCCGGGATGCTGCTGGATCTGGCGCCCAGCGAACTGCTGTGGATCATGTTCGGGCTGGGCATCAGCCCGGTGAATCTGGCGTTCTCGGTGCTGGGCAGCCATTTTCCGGCCCAGGTTTCGGGCCGGGCGAGCACCGCGCTCAACCTGATGATCTTTGCCGGTGGCTTCATCATCCAGTGGGGCTTTGGCGGCGTGGTGGATTATCTGGCCGGGCTGGGCTGGGGGCGCACCGAGTCCTTCCGTGGGGCCTTCACCCTGTTGCTGGCGCTGCAGGCCGCCAGCTTCCTGTGGTTCCTGCTGGCGCGGGAACCCCGGGAGGCGAGCCTGGGCGCCAAGGCGGCGGGCTGAACAGCGCCCGGATTCAGCGCCCGGGCGGGATGGGAAACACCCGGTCGTAGATGAGGTTGAAGACGAAGGCGTAGGCGGTGTAGGCCAGGGCGAGGCCGATGTCCGCCACCAGCGCGGCAAACCAGGACAGGCCGGTCCACCACACGATCAGTGGCAGGGTCATGATCAGGATGCCGGCTTCAAAGCCCACCGCCTGCAGGGCGCGCAGACTCCATGGGCGGCGGTCGGCGGTGCGGCCGGTGAGCCGGCCCTCCACCCAGTCGAAGGCCGTGTTGTAGGCGCCATTCCACAGGGCGGCGATCAGCGCCGCCACCGCCAGCAGCCCCAGGGATGATCCGGGCGAAACGCCGGCCAGCCAGGAAAACGGCGGCGTGATGAGCAACAGCCCGCCGATCTCGAACATCAGCACCTGGCGGATGCGGTCGGGGAGGCTGCGCAGCGGCGGCTGGGATGGGCTGGACATGGGCGGGCGCAAGGCGAACCGACATTTTCCACCGCCGGCTCCCCGCCGCCAAGCCAGGGCGCCCGATGCGGGGCTTGATCAGTCGCGTGTGACTTCGGAGGGGAGCGGGCCCTGCCCCGCCAGCCACAGGTAAGCCCGCGAGAAGGCCTCGGCCACGCCGGGCCAGCCAAAATCCCGCAACACCCATTCCCGGCCCCGCGCGCCCATCGCGCCCAGCTCCGCCCCGTCCGTGGCCAGCGCCAGACCCAGGGCCTGCGTCAGGGGCGCTTCGCCGATGTCGGTCCACCAGCCGCAGCCATGGGTTTCCAGCCCCTGCCAGGGCGCGCCCCGGGTGGTGATCACCGGCACGCCGCAGGCCAGGGCTTCGGCCACCACCAGACCGAAGTTCTCGCTGTAGGTGGGCAGCAGGAAGAGTTGTGCGCTGGCGTAGAGTGCCCATTTGTCCGCGTCGTCCACCGGGCCGGTGCAGCGGATGCCCGATCCCGCCTGCAGCCGGCTGATCTCCTGCTCCACCACGTGCCGGTAGCCGCCTTCGTCGGGGCCGGTGATGAGGAGTTCCCAGCCGGCGGGATCGAGCCGGGCCCAGGCGCGGACCAGATCCAGCACGCCCTTTTTCGGGTGGAGGCGGCTGAGAAAGAGCGCCCGGCGCGGCCCGGCGGGGCGGGCCTGCGCCGGCAGCGGCGCGGGCGGGAAGTCGATGCCATTGGGAATGACCGCCACCGGGTTGGTCAGCCCCAGGCGGCGGATGTCCCGGAGTTCCTGCTCGGCCGTGGCGTGGAGCAGGGCGGCGCGGCGGAAATCGCCGCCCTGGTAACCCAGCCAGGCCAGCCGTTTCTTGGCCCGGCCCTGGTTGAGCGACCAGCGGTCGAGCATGCCGTGCACGCTCACCACCCGGGGCAGCCCGAGTTCCCGGGCAAACAGCGCCATGGCGTGGTTGTTGGGCAGCCACACCCCGTGGTCGTGGGCGATGGCCACGTCCGGATGGTGGTTGCCCAGGTGGGCCAGACGGTCGTAGAAGGCGGCGATCCGCTGCAGACCGCTGGCCGCCCAGACCGGCTGCAGATCCACCCGGTGGTCGGCCGGCAGGAACTGGGGCACGCCCGGTTGCACCTGGGTCACCAGATGCACCTGATGGCCCAGGGCGACGAGCTGGTCGCTTAGCGCGGGCACGCAGCGTGCCGTGCCGCCGGTGTCCTTGGCCAGATGGGCAATCGCGTGAATGATCCGCATGGTGCCAGTTGCAAGAGTGATCGCTTCGACGGTTTGGCTTGCAGGATGGGGCTGTTCGCGACACCCCCCGCTGCAGGGTAGGGTGTCTATCTCAGCATGGATGGCGCCGGGCGTGGATAAAAATTGTTTCCACGATGGCGCCGGGGCGGCGGTGGCTGGATGTCCGGGGGGAGGAGGCGCCGGTCTGGCGGGCGCGTTGCGTGCGCCCACTACCGGCGCTTTCTTTCCCCGGGCTTGCATGGTGCGATGGCGGGTCGCCCCGACGGCAACATCGGCGGCGGACGGGGCGGCGGCAGGCCGGTCTGGGGAAATCGCTGCCTGACGGGGGGTGGGCGTGGCGGCGGGGCTGGGGAGCCCCCGGGGCGATGCGCGCGCGTTATTGCGGCTTTGATACCTGTTGCGACAACCTCAGGCCCCCAGGTAGCCCAGATTGCGGGCGGCGCGCCACAGCCGGCGCCACAAGGGAAGGGGGGTGGGGCCCTGCTGGCGCCAGGCGAGCAGTTCCGTCAGGGCCCGCTCAGGGGTGGTGAAGCGTCCGCTGACGCGGCTCACGTAGGCCGGGTAGAGGATGAGCACGCCGGCGATGAGTTCGTCCAGGGTCAGCCGCCGGGTGCGGCGGGGCACCGGATGCGGGTCCCGGGTCAGGCCCCAGCCACTGTAGAAGGGCTGGCCGTAGGCGGTGACGGGCTTGCCACGCATGAGGGCCTCGAAGCCGGCCAGCGAGGTGAGCACATGGACTTCGTCCACCTCGGTCAGCAGTTCTCCCATGGCGGCGTCGGTGACGATTTCGTTGCACCAGCGGCTGGCCGTGTCTTCGGCCTGGCCCTCCCGGCGCAAGCCGGCCAGCACGTCCGGGTGGGGCTTGTAGAGCACGAAGGCGTCCGGATTGGCGGCCCGCACGGCCTGCAGCAGCCCCAGGTTGGTGCGGATGCCGGGGGCGCCGTAGCGGATGGACGCATCGCTTTCCACCTGGCCGGGCACCAGGATCACCCGCTCGTCGGTGCCGGGGCGCTGCCACGGCCGGCTGCCCACGTTGTACTTGGTGAGCCCGTGGGCAACGATGTCTTGCCGCAGCGCCCGCGCCCGCTCCAGCAGGCAGGCGTCGAATTCCGCGTGCTGCAGCAGGTGCTCCAGGTCGGAGGGGCGGGTGGCGTCGTAATAGATGCCCCGGCTGTCCATCACCCAGGAGAGCGGGCGTACCAGATCGGCACCCAGGCCCACGGAACGCAGAAAACCGTCTTCCAGGCGGATCAGGCGGCTTTCCTGCTCGTGATGGGCGGGCACCGCCCGCCGGCCCCAGACCGCCAGGGTGGCGCCCGCGGGGGCGTGTTCGGCCTTGCGCACCAGCTTCACCTGGCTGCCCTGGAAGAAACTGCGCACGATGGGCCGCTTCCAGCGGGAAAAGCCAGCCGCATGGATGTGCGGCGGGAAGCGGCGGCGCATGTGCCGCTGCAGGGCGAGGTGGGCGAGCACGGTTTCCACCTCGCAGCGCAGGCCGGTTTCCGGGTCCACATAGCGGGGGTAGTCCACCAGTGCGGCGTGGACCAGGTGTTCCAGGGGCATGGGCTGGCGGCGCCCGGGGGGCGGGAGTTCGTCCGTCGTCAGGCCCCAGCCGGCATAGAAGGGCATGCCAAAGGTGCGCACGGGCTTGCCCCAGAGCAGGCCCTCGAACCCCATCTGGGAGGTGACGGTGTAGACCGCTTCGGCCCGGGCGAGCAGATCGGCCGGGTGCACGTCTTCCCCCAGCACCAGGATGCGCGGGTTGCGGGCCAGGGCGAAGACGTCGAAATGCGCCCGCTTGCGGCCGGCAAAGACCTCCGGATGCACCTTGAGGAGAATGCGCGAATCGGGGTGTTCCGCCAGCGCCGCCTCCAGCATGCGGCTGAAGCTGCGGGCATCGGCCTGCCCGAAGGCGATGGAGGCATCGCCCGCGGTCTGGTCCACCACCAGCACGAAGCGTTCCGGCAGGCCGGGAGGCGCCTCGGGCGCGTGGTTGTACTTGGACACGCCCCCCGCCCGCCAGGCGTGCATCAGCCTTTGGGCCCGGGCGGCCTCGGCCGGCAGCAGGGGGCGACGGATCAGTTCTTCCAGCCGGCTGGGCTGGCTGGCGTCGTAATAGATCCCCAGATCGTCCTGGACCAGGGACAGCGGCGGATCCTTGGCGCCGATATCCACCGAGCGCAGGAACCCGTCTTCCACCCGCAGCAGGGGCAGGCCGCGCGCGGCGGCGTAGCGTTCCGCCTTGCCCGCGCTGGGTTTGCGCCCCCAGGCCAGAATTGCCGTCAGTCCCGGCAGGTCTTGCCCCGGCCTGAGCACCGGCACGCCCAGCAGCGCGGACAGGCCGGGCAGGGTGGCGATGGCGCGGGAGAGGGCAACGCAGGCGACAGGAGCGAGAGGGGGCCGGGCGGACATGGCGGCGGGACGGGCGATGATGTCCCGCCAAGGCTAGCAGCCGCGGTGGCGCCGGGCTGGGCCGATAACCCGGCATTTTGTCCGGCTGTTTTGCCGGGCAGGGCGCCTCGTAGAGCGGGGGGCCGGGGCGTCCCCCGGGTTCGCCCGGGGGCTGGGCGCTACTGGGCCGCGCCGTGCATCACCTTGGCAAAGCCCTGGGCGGTGGTGGCCACGTCCAGCTTGCCCTGGGCCGCCAGGATGCGGTCCGCCAGTTCGCGGAAGGCGCCATGGCCGCCGCTGTGCTGGAGCACGCCGCTCACCGCGTCTTTCACATAGGAAGCGGCATCGGCCACGGTGTAGCTCAATCCGCAGGCGGCAAACATGGGCAGGTCGATACTGTCGTCGCCAATGCAGGCCGTCTGTTCCCGGGTCACCCCCAGATCGGCCATGATGGCCTGGCAGGCTTCGAACTTGTCTTTGACCCCCAGGCGGCTGGCGGAGAAGCCCAGATCGGCCACCCGCTTGCGCAGCGTGGCTGAATCCCGTCCGGACAGCGCGGCCACCCGGATGCCACATTCTTCAAGCATGCGGATGCCCAGACCATCCCGCACGTGGAAGCGCTTGATGCACTCGCCGGTTTCGTCGTACCAGATCGAGCCGTCGGTGAGCACGCCATCCACATCCGTAATCACCAGGCGGACCGCAGCGAGGGGGTCGTGTTCCATCGGGTCCGGCTTGCCTGCCAGCAGGGCGCGGACCCGCTCCTGGCAGGCCGGCGTATCAACGCCCGGCCCGGTGGGCTCGACTTCGATCACCTTGATCGCGATGCCGGCGGCCATGAGCCGGAGCTGTTCCAGCAGTTCGGCTTCCTCCAGCATTGGCCGGGAGAGCTCGCGAAAGCGAGCCAGGACGTCGCGCCGATAAGCATAGACACCCACGTGTTTGAGATATCGCGCCGCCTCCGGGTTGCGGGCGTAGGGGATCGGCGACCGGCTGAAATACAGCGCCCGGTTGTCCTGGTCCCGCACCACCTTCACGCAATTGGGGTTGGCGGCTTCCCGGGCGGAAATGGCATGGCAGAGCGTGCCGACGGGAATCGAGGTATCGCTCGCCATCAGATCGGCCAGCGCGCCGATATCCCCGGGGCGGATCAGCGGCTCATCGCCCTGCACGTTGATATACACATCCGCAGGCCATTGCTGCATGACCTCCGCCAGCCGATCGGTTCCGGACTCGTGGTGCGGAGAGGTCATCATCGCCACGCCACCGAAACGCTCCACGGCCTCCAGCACCTTCTCGTGATCGGTGGCCACGACGATCCCCGCAATGCCCGGCACTTGAGCCGCGCGCTCGTACACATGCTGGATCATGGGCTTGCCCAGCAGGTCCGCCAGCGGTTTGCCCGGAAGGCGGCTGGAGCCATACCGGGCCGGGATCACGATCAAGGTACGGACTTGGCTGGGGCCCGTGTTTCCCGCGCCGTCCCCGGGGGTAAGCCGTTCGGTATGCATGGACTGTTCCTGCGTCTGAGTGAAAACACACCCCTAAAGGATGCCTTGCGAAAAAACATGGCGGCCTTCACAGCCGCCATACCCGGATGGTCGCAAATCCGGCACCTTTCTGGAAGGGGGCGGCACGGCAACGGGAGGCCGCTCGCCCCGGACCGGAAGCGCGCCCCTCAGCTGCGGACGAGCTGGTGAATCATCTTCAATTCGGTGAGCAGTCGCGGCAGGTCGGCGAAGGGCACCATGTTCGGGCCGTCGCAGGGGGCTTTGTCCGGGTCGGGATGGGTTTCCAGGAAAACCCCCGACACCGCGCCGGTGGCGACCGCGGCACGCGCCAGATGGGGCACGTACTGGCGCTGGCCGCCACTCGACGTGCCCTGCGCGCCCGGAAGCTGCACCGAATGGGTGGCATCGAAGATGACCGGGCAGCCGGTTGTTTCCGCCATGATGGGCAAGCCCCGCATGTCCACCACCAGATTTCCGTATCCGAAGGAGGTGCCGCGCTCGCACACGAAGAAGCGGTCGTCCGCAACCCCGGCCTCGCGGGCAGCCTCGCGCGCCTTGTCGATCACGTTCTTCATGTCCCAGGGGGCGAGGAACTGCCCTTTCTTGATGTTTGCCGGCTTGCCCGACTGGGCCACCGCACGGATGAAGTCCGTCTGGCGGCACAGGAAAGCGGGGGTTTGCAGGTAGTCCACCACCTCGGCCACTGGCTTGACCTGCCAGGTGTCGTGAACGTCGGTGATCACGGGTATGCCGAGACGCGATTTGACTTCACCCAGGATGGACAGCCCTTCGTCCAGGCCAACCCCCCGGAACGAGGCGCTGGAACTCCGGTTGGCTTTGTCGAAGGACGATTTGTAGATGAACGGGATATCCGCCTTGGCGAAAATCTCCGTCAAGTGCTGGGCGGTTTCAAGCGCGTGCTGACGGGATTCGATGGCGCAGGGGCCAGCCAACACGAACAATTTGCCTTTGGGGATCATCATAGGGCCTCCGCTGGGGTCAGGTTTTGGTCGAGGTTCGGAAAAGCTTGATCAGGTCAGGAGTGTGCCGGCTAGCGCTGGATCCGGGCTTCCCGCGTGGCTTCATTGCAGGCGGTGGCGGCACCCTTGGCGTCGATGGTCGAACCGAAGCTGGCGGACATGGCCGCGCCGGCATTGCCCTGGCAGCGGGCGGAACGGGCGGAGATCATCGAGTGGAAGGTGGCGCTGTAGCCGTTGTCTTCGTTGTCGGCGGCGGTGGAGTGGTCCGCGTTGATCGTGGCATTTTGCATCGCTACATACCCATCCCCGCCCCGGCTCCGGCCGGTTTTCTGGTCGATGCGGTCAAAGCGGTTGCCGCTGGCCACGGTGTTGCGGGCGTCGATGGAGGAATTGGCTTCGGCGAAGAATCCGACCCCTTCGTTGTCCGTGGCCCGCGCGCCGCGTGCGAACACGCTGGAGTTGTAGGCGGCGACCACGCCATCGCTCCCGTTTCCGCGGGATACCACCCCGGGCGCGAAGATGGTGCTGTTGAGGTGGGCGACGATCCCGCAACGGGAGAAGGCTTCGACCACCACGTCCGGGCCGATGTTCAGGGCGGCCCCCCGCTTGGCGGTGACGCCGGTCTTGTCCTTGTCGGCATCGCCGATCCGGCCGCTTCGATCGTCACCGCTTACGGTCAGCGCGCTGATCGAGCGATATCCCTGTGGTCCGTTGAGCATGATGCCGTGCGCGTTGGTGAAGACCAGTCTGGTGGCGGTGGCGCCGCTGCCGACGATTTCGATGGCGGTCTCCCGGAAGGGGGAGAGGTCCAGGGGTTCCGAGAATCGGAAAGCGCCGCTACCCAGTTGCAGACGGATCGCCTTCGGAGGCGTTCCGTGAGCGAATGCCTCCGCCAGCACCTGCGCCAGATAGTTGGGCTTGGCGCTTGCGGGAATCGGGTAGTCGCAGCGCAGGGTCCCCGAGACCCGGGAGACCGTCCCGGGAATGCCCAGGGCGGGCGGGCAGATGTCGGGCGCTGTTCCCGTGGCGCCCGCGGCCAGGCTGAGTGCGCTGAATGCGAGCGGGGTCGCGAACGTGAGGAGCCGGTTCATTGTTTCTGCGTCGGTTGGTCAAAGTCAGGCAGGTTTCCCGGTGCGCGGTGCATCCGGGCGCGGAGGTGCTTCAGCCGCCGGGCAAAGCCGCGGCGCAGTTCCCGGGCGAGCGGAGAGCGCGAGACCCGTTGCAGCCGCGTGCGCTGGGCGCCGAGCAGTCGCAGGGCGCCTGCTTTCCAGGATGAGGCTGCGATGAGTTGTTCTTCTTCCCGCAGGCTCCGGGTGCCCGGCGGGAACGGGGCGATGAGGTAGCGGGTGGGTTTGCCCCCGAAGGCGTCATCAATGGCCAGGCCCTGAAAGTGCCGGGCAATGGCCAGGGCCGGGGAGCCAAGGAGGGATTTCCAGTGCCGCCGTATGGCTTCCACGGACAGGGGGGGCACGCCTGCCGCGATCCGCGCCAAGGCGGCTTCCTGGATGTCGCCGATCAACCGGAGCGCGGGGGCGGGCAAAGGTGTGCCCAGTACCGGGTGGTGCCGGGCATCGAAACCGAGGGTGGTGCCTTCCTCGCTCATCAGCAGGAACTCCAGCACCGTGACCGCGGAGAGCACCGGATGGGGGGAGCGTTTGCGATCGGCTTCGTGAAAGAGCCAGCCGCGGCAGCTTTCCTCTCCCGGACCGGCTGTGCCGGCTCCGGCAAAGGTGATCAGGAAGCGGCCGGTGAATTCGGCGCGGGGGAACAGGGTTTGCAAGGCTCGCAGGCAGGTTCCGTTGTAGCCGATGTCCACCACCATCACCCGTGTGCCGTCGGCGACGCCCAGGGCGCGATAGTAGGGCAGCATGTTGTCGCGCAGCGCCCGGCTGCGGGCGAGCACGGGGTCCGCCACCGCCATGGCCAGTTGCATCAACTGTGGCAGATGCTGCCGCCGGTTGACGCGTGTCGACGGCGTGGGGAACCCGGCGTCCCGCCATGGCGCGCTTGGGAGTGCGGGAAGGTCCACGTCGAACCGGTGTTCGAACAGTTCGGCGAGGGTGCAGTCGGCAAACGGTGCGTTGAGCTCGCCTGCGACGTCATCGCGGTCGAACAGGGTGGCGGCTCGCAACACGCGACGGGAGGCATGGGCGAGCCGGGTGATGTCCGCGCCAGCCGGGGGCGCCGAGTGGAGGAACGCCCGGCGCATGATGGCGCCCTCCCGTGTCAGGAACAGCACCAGGTGGGGGCGGCCCCGCGCAATCTCGTCCCGGAGCCAGGCGGAAAAACCCGCCAGCAGCGGCGCGAGCGCGCGGGCCCCCAGTTCGTGGGCGATGGCCTGTTCCGGCGTCTGTTGCATGGGCCTAGCGCTTGCCGACCATGCGGTAGATCCGCCCGATTCCCTGGACCAGCGGGGTGCGCGAATCCGCGAAGAAGAGGTCCGGATTGCGCCGCAGCTTGGCCAGTCGCCTGCGCAGGACCGCCCAGGAGGGATGATCCCCGTTGGCGCCGACGAGGCCGGGGGCGACCGGGAGGGACAGGACGTTCGAGGCGCCCCCCTTGTAGTTGGCCAGCCGGGACAGATCCAGCGCGTAGCGGCGCGGCTTGTCCAGTTGTCCCAGCTGTTTGGGGTCACTGGCGGGGAGCAATGCCCTGACGGCGGATTTCCAGTCGCTGGCGTCGATGAGGGCTTTCGCCTCGTCGGCGGAGATCTTGCCGTCCTGCCGGAGCGAGGCGCCCACCACGTCGGCCACGACGTAGCGTTTGGCGTGGCCACCGTAGGAGTCTTCGATGTCCATCCCGTTGAAAATCACGGCGTCCGCGCCCAGGGGTTTGTTCAGGTAGTCCAGATAGGCGCGGGCGGCCAGATCGGCGCTGATCTCCAGCCGCGTGATATCCGCGCCGAGTGCGTCGGCGACGTCCGCCGAGAACGAAACCGCGCCATCCTGGATCAGGGTGACGGTGATGTCGCGCATGGAGCTGGCGGGCGCCTGGGGCTGGAAGAGGGCGCGCACCTGTCCGTCCTCTCCGAGGGCGAACCGCTTGAGCGAAGCCTCGGCCGCTCCGCACAGGGACTCCAGCACGGTGACGCGCTGAAAGAAGGTGCTCCGGGGATCGGTGTGATCCACAAAACGCCCCAGGTAGCCCTCGATGGGCATCCGGCGGCTAAGTTCGCGCGCCCGAAGATGGGTGATGACGTAATGTCCGGCCAGGAAGCGGTCCAGCAGCTTGGCCAAGGCTTCCTGGGCTGAACCGGTGTAGCCGATGTCCACCAGGAGCGGGCGCTGGAATTTGTTCAGCTCGCCGCCGTAGTAGGCCGTGGCGGCCGCCCGTTCCACCGCGGCGTTGGCGAGGATGGCGGGACACAGCGCCGTCACCAGCTTCTGCAGCTTGAGCAACTGGTGGACGGGGTGCACTTCTTCGTCCAGGCTGTCGAAACCGGCGTCGGCCAGGATTTCGTCGTTGATGAGCGCCGCGGGGTCCTCAAGGCCGAAACGGTTCTTCAGCAGGTGTTCGATGGAGCAGGGCTTGAACGGTGTTTCCAGCGCGGCCAGTACGTCCTCGTCCGTGCGCAGGGTGGCGACGCCAAGCGCCCGCCGCGATGCCAGCAGATAGTTGGACGGGGGCAAGCCCGGCACCTGCTGCCGAACCACGTCGTAGCAACGCTTGAGCAGGTAGCCGTCGCGGGAAAGAAACTGCACGGAATCGGCGTTGGCGAGGGCGATCCGCTGGCACAGGTCCAGCGTGAAGCCGAGCAGCATGGGGCCAAAGACGCAGTACCCCAGCTTGCGCGGGTCGCCGTCGTAGGCCGAGTTCAGGTTCACGCCCACCGGATCGCCGAACAAACGATTTGCCGTCAGGCCGATGAGGGTCGCCGAGGCGAGATGCGCACCTTCGGTGGGGTAGACGACCCGCTTGTCTTCATGCGCCCAGAGGGGTTTGTGGGCCGCATTGCCGAAGAACATTTCGGTGGCCTTGTGCAGGTGCACGCAGCTGATCCCCATGCTGGCCGGCAGGGTGACGTCGGAATCCTTGTTGTCCCCGATGTGGAGCAACTCCTTCGGCGTGACATCCAGTTCCTTGACCACATGGGGGAAGAGTTCGCCGGTCTTCTTGGTCAGGCGCAGATCGGCGGATACGAAAAGTCTGTCCCATCCCGAGTAGCCGCAGGAGGCAAGCAATTGCTCAATCACCGCTGCCGGGAGATAGATGTCGGAGGTCAGGACCACCCGGGGGCAGTGATTCCTTGCCAGATTGAACAGCTTGGCCCCGATCGGTCGCGCCCGGCACAGGCTCAGTTCGGTCTTGATCTCGAGTTCGATGACGGGGTCGAGGCGCGACCGCTCGATCCCGGACTCCACCGCCAGCCGGTCGTAGATTTCCTCGATGGTCACCTCGGGCAAGGGGCTGTCCATGCGCGCCAGATGTTCGGCATAGCGGCGCAGTTTGTGGAAATCGAGATTGGGTTTGCCCGTCAGCCGCCGTACTTCCGGCTGCATGAGCAGGAAGAGTTGGTGGGGTGCCGCCAGGGGGCGCTCCACCAGCGTGTCGAAAATGTCGAAGGAAACGGCCTTGTGCAGGCGCATCTGCGCCGCGATGGCTTCAAGCCGCGGGTCGTCCGGCTGCGTGGTCGCGGTGTTTGCCTGGGGTGCGGTGCGGGACTTGTTCGTCTGGGCGGTGAAGGATTCCGCCCGGCAGTCTTCCGCCAGATGGCGATACACAGCCTCGGGCGCGGCAATGGACGAGTAGAAATCGATGGCCGGGGTGTTGGCCCGGAAGCGCTCCAGGCTGCGGCGCAGGAATCCGACGAACCACTGGGCGTCGTAGCAGTAACGCTCGGTGGGGTAGTAGCTCTCGATCAGGTGATTGATTGCGGCATCGTTGGGGGAACTGTCGTAGGACTGGATGACCCGGTCCGCCTGCGACAGCTCGCCAGCGGAGAAGGGCGTCAGATGGGTGTCGCCCAGGGCGAAGACCGGTTTGCCCAGAAACAGGGCCTGCAGCCCCACCGAGGACGACACCGACACCACGCCGTCCGCCATGTGCAGGAGCACCTGCGAGGGGTTCTGAATGTGGCGGAAGTTGTCGGCGAGCAGGGCGTTGGGGTACCGATTCCTCAGGTAGTCCCGGTTGTGCTCGGTGACCACCTCCGGCCACCCGGAGTGTTCCGTGACGATGACCCCGATGTCGTCCGGGATCTGCGACAGCGCGTGCTCGAGGAACTCGAACTGGCTCTTGAACCGGCAGTAAGCGTCGAACCCGAAGTAGTTGGAAAACTGCAAGGGGAGCAGCAGTGTGTGGCGGAACTTGCTGGCGCCGATCTCCCGCTTGTCCGGCGCGCTCGCGACCAGGGGCGCCTGGGTGCGCAGGCGAAAGTCGTTGAGCCGGGCGATGGCGGCGGCCGTCACCGGGCGCTTGCGCAGTTCCTGTCCGTAACGGCCCAGGTAGCTCTGGTTGAACAGGCCGAAACGGTCGAAGTAGAAGGAGCGGGGGTAGGGGGCGCGACTGAAGAGGCCGAATTCGGTGTACAGGACCAGGGTTTCGGGCCACATCTCGCTGACGAAGGGCACCGGGCTGAGAAACGAGATGAACACGTCCGGGACGGCACCTTGCAGCTTGTCTTTCAGCAACTGCCCCATGGCGGCTTTCTGGGCGGCGCTGGCCGTGTCCCGGGCGAGGGACACGGTGGCGGAACAGTAGTCCGGGAAGATCTCGGTCAGCTCCTGCTGCGCGATGACATGGATCCGGGCGCCATCTCCCTGGTAGCCGTCCTCGCGGCATTTCTGCCACGTGGTATCGCCGATGAAGACGTCCACGGTGACCCCCGCGCGGACCAGCGCCCGGATCTGGGGGCCCATTTGATGGCGGAAGTTGTGGTAACGGAGGTAGGGGCGCCCCAGCTCCAGCCAGGGCTCGAAGTAGTATGCGACTCGCACGTTGTTGCTCCAGTCAGCTAGTGTCGCGGGTCCCCCACACGCATTGGGTTACTGACCCGGTTCCGCAAAGGGGCCCGGCCAGGGCCCCGGACGTCCGTGAGGTTTCAGAAGGTTCCGTGGTCGGAGACGAGTTCTTCGACCCGGGCACCGTTGGCGATATCGAGGAGGATGTTCTTTTCGGTGTTGATGCGGCGGAACACCTCATCGAGCACGGCTTTCTCGTGGGCCTTGGGAATGACCACCACGCCTTCCTGATCCGCGAAGATCAGATCGCCGGGGCATACCCGGACACCGAAGAGGGAGATCGGGCAGTTGATGCTCTCGGTGACTGCGCGCTTGCGCACGTCGCGGCAGACGTAGCCGGTGGAGAAGGTGGGGAAGCCGAGGTTGAGCACGGCGTCGTTGTCCCGGGTCTTGCCGCCGATGATGGCGCCCACGGCGCCGGAACGGATGGCCAGATTGGCGTTCAGCTCGCCGAAATAGGCGTAGTCGGGCGTCTCGTTTTCCACCACGATCACGTCGCCGGGGATCACGGTCTTGTAGGAGTCCAGCGCCTTGTAGATCGCCCGGAAATCCTCGCCGTTCTGGATGGCGCGCAGTTTCAGGGTTTTGGCATGGCCGAAGAGCTTTTGCTGGGAACGGTTGGGCGTGAGGCCAAGGACCAGCTGTCCGTCCAGCCCCAGGTCGTCCATGACGTCGGACAGCAGCGGGCTCGAGAGATGGGCACGGATGTTGGCCAGAAGCTTGCGGTGTTCTTCCCGCTGGCCTGCCGCGATCAGATTGGCCAGCTCAAACTCCGGCGGGAAATTCACGTCGATGGCCTCGATCGGTTCCGCCTCCAGCAGGTAGGGGCGGTCCCCGATCCGCCGCTGGGTTTTCAGGGCCGTTTCCCGACGCACCACGTAGAGTCCCATGGTCTCGATGGTCACGTCCGGAAGATCCACGGAGTTGGGAATGTTCCGGAGGTTGTAGTCGGGCGTGCCGTTGCTCCAGGTGTACTGCTTTTCCCGTTTCACCAGCACGACTGAATCGTAGTTCGGGTCATCGCGCAGGATGTTGATGGCCTTTTCGATGGTCTCGATCTTGATGAAAGGGCTGGTGCACAGGATCTGCACGTAGATGTCCGCTTCGGTGGCGGCCACCTGGTTCATGAACAGCTTGTTGCCGTCGGTCTTGTTCGAGGCCAGCGACTCGTCGCGCTTGTGGATCAGGCATTCCACGCTCGAAGCCAGGGCGATGACTTCGTCGGACTCGGTGTCCAGCCAGACCTCGTCGAACAGCGAGGACTGGGCGAGTTTCTCCAGGGTGTGGAGAAACAGGGGCTTGCCGTCCATCAGACGCATGTTCTTGCTCGGGATGCGCGAGCTGCTGCCCTTGGCGGGGAGAAAAGCGGCGATCTTCATCTTGTGGGTCCTTTGGGTGGGGCGTGCGTTGTTCAGTGGAAATCCAGGATGTGGAGCACCCCGATCGGCCGCCGATCCTCGGACACCACCACCAGCGCCGAGACCTGGGCGTCCGTCATGGCTTGTTCCGCTTCGGCATAGCGCTCGTCCGGCGTGATGGTTTTGGGGTTGCGGGTCATGATGTCTGCCGCCTGCATCGACAGCGGGTCGGCATAGGTGTCCAGCGCCCGTCTCAGGTCGCCGTCCGTGACCAGCCCGACCAGCCGCCCCGCGTCGACGATCAGCGCCAGGCCCAGGCGTCCGCGGGTGATCTCATGCACCACGTCCCGGAGCGTGTCGGTGCTGGCGTTGGTGGGCAGCGCGCCGGTGCGCATGATGTCCTTCACCCGCGTCAGCAGGCGGCGGCCCAGGCTGCCACCCGGGTGGAAGCGGGCGAAGTCTTCCGGCTGAAAGCCCCGGAGGGTGGAGAGCACCACCGCCAGTGCGTCGCCCATCACCAGGGTGGCGGTGGTGGAGCTGGTGGGCGCCAGGTTGTTGTTGCAGGCTTCGCGTTCGACGCTGATGTCGAGCACTACGGTGGCGTGACGGGCCAGGGTGGAGTCCGTCTTGCCCGTCATGGCGATGATGGTGTTCTGCTGGTGCTGGAAGAAGGGGATCAGCCGGATCAGTTCCTCTGTCTCGCCGCTGTTGGAGATGAGCAGGGCCACGTCATTGGGGCGGATCATGCCCAGGTCGCCGTGGAAGGCTTCGCCCGGATGCACGAAATAGGCCGGCGTGCCGGTGGAGGCAAGCGTGGCGGTGATCTTCTTGCCGATGATGCCGGACTTGCCCATGCCCATGACCATCAGGCGGCCGCGCCGGCCGAGGATGAGGTCCACGGCCCGGGCGAAGTTGTCGCCCAGGTTGTCGGCCATGCGATTGAGTGCGCTCACCTCGGTGGCGATGACCTGGCGGGCGAGGGTGGTGACGTCGAGGATCTGCGTCCTGTCCATATGTGCGCTCCGAAGCTTAGAGGCCCAGCACCACTTTGGCGCTGACGGCGATCTGGTAGAGGATCTGGGTCATGTCTTTCCAGATCTGGCGGGATTTCACGTCCACCTTGGGCAGGACGAGGATTTCGTCGCCGGGGCGGACGGTGTTGTCGCCCTGGCGGCTGCCGGGGCTGACGTCGGCGAAGCTGCCGTCCCGGTGGGCGAGGATGATGCGGCTGCCGTCCGGGTTCTGGGAGAAGCCGCCGGCGCGATGGATGTATTCGGTGGCGCCGAGCCGGGCGTCCCAGGCGATGGCGTTGGGGAAGAGCACTTCTCCGCTCACCAGGACCAGACCGTCCTTCACCGGCACCTTGAGCACGTCGCCGTTTTCCAGCAGCAGGTCGTCGCGGGCGGTCGCCTGGCCGATCTGCACCTGGCCGGAAGGTTCCACCTTGGTGGCCCGGTCCACCCACTTCAAGAGCAGGTCGGCTTCCTCGCTGCGCAGGCGCGCCTCGTCGCTGGTGCCGGAACGGGCGGTCAGCACCGCGGCTTCAAAGTTGCGCAGCGCCGTGGTGAGCATCTTCTTCTGCCGTTCCTTCACGCTCTGGCGGAAGAGCTGGGTGCTCTGGGCGTCCGAGCGTTCGTTGAACTCGATGCGGCGCAACAGCTCGCCCAGGCGGGCGCCCCAGGGGAGCACGTATTCCTGGGCGCTCAGGTGTTCGCCTTCCACCCGCACGGTGATGGTGCCGGGCTTCTTGTCGGCGGTGAATTCCACTTCGTCGCCGTCGGTCAGGGCCACGCGGCTGGCCTCGGCCAGGGGGTAGTACTCCACGTTGCGGGTTGCCCCGGTGTTGCGGATGACGCGGGCGTGGGTGGCTTCGGGCCGAGGTTTGGCCAGCCGCACCAGATCGGCAACGGAGTAGTGCCCGGGGGCGAACTCGAAGCGGCGGGCGTTCTCGGCCAGGCCGCTGACCCGCAGGGTGTGTTGGCGGGGCGGAACGAAGATCACGTCGCCGTCGGTGAGCTGGGCGCCGGTCAGACGCCCGTCGAGCAGGAAGTCATAGAGATTGACCGTGGCCCGCACCTGGCTGCCCCGCTTGATCTGTACGGCGAGGAAGGAGCCCCGGTCCGGGTCGATCCCGCCGGCCTGGTCCAGGTACTGGATCAGGCTGTCCATCGAGGTGCCGCCGTACAGGCCGGGGCGACGCACGAAGCCGCTGACGAACACCCGCACCGGCTGGGCGCCGGCCAGCGCCGCGTAGCAATAGACATTGGCCCGGAACACCCGGCGCACGGCCGCTTCCACGGTGCCCTGGAGGTCGCGGTTCTTGACTCCGGCCAGTTTCACCGGCCCCAGGTGGGGCAGGAAGATGTTGCCCTGGGGGTCCACCGTGTAGCCGCTGTCGGCCTCGAACGCGCCCCACAGACGCACCTGGACCCGGTCGCCCACGGCGATCTGGTAGTCCGGGTTGAACTGGGCGGCGCCCTGGCGGGAGAAAGCCCCGGTGAAGAGCTGGGCGCCGAACACTTCGCTTTGCTGGTTGGCGCTGGCCGCGGCGCTCGGCGGTGGGGGCGCCACGTCGGTCATGCCCGGCAGGGCTGGCGCAGCCTCGGCCTTGGCCGCCGCTTCGGCCCGGGCTGCCCGGCCGGCATCGGGCAGCGTGCCGCCGGGGATCAGGGTGGCGTAGGGGGTGGCGGCGGGCACCTTGTCCGCCGCGTGGGCAAAGCCTGCCAGGAGAGCCGCGGAGAGGGGAAGCAGGAGCAGGGGGCGCATGGGTCAATCCTTGTGATCGCGGATGATGGCGGCGAACAGCCGGAACACGCCGGCCAGCACCAGGGTGGCCAGCGCGAACAGGGCGATGTTGTAGAGCCGGCGCGGCTCCAGCGGGTACTGGGGCAGGCCCGGCGCCTGCACCACCGAAACTTTCTTGAGGGTGCGGGTGGCCTCGATCCGCCCCCGCTCCAGGGCGGTGAGCGCCGTCTGGTACACCTTCTGCGCGAACTCCGCCTCCAGTTGCAGGCGCTGGTGCTCCTCCACCACCTTGTTCAGGGTGTTGCCGGCGGGGGAGGCCAGGCGGGCCAGTTCCTGGCTGCGCTGTTTTTCCAGCGCCTGGATCTGGTAGTTCAGTTGCACCACGTCCGGCGCCGTCGGGCTCAGGTAGGCGCGCATCACTTCGCGCCGGGTCTTGAGTTCGGCGAGCTGGCTTTCCATTTCGGCCGCGATGCGCCCCAGCGCTTCGGCGGCGCCTTGGGGGGAGGCAAGCCCCTTGCTGTTCTGGAAGGCCACCACGGCCTGGCGGGTGCGCAACACCCGCTCGCTCATCTGTTCCACCTGCCGTTCCAGGAAGGAAACCTGCTCGCGTGCCAGCCGGTGGCCCATGTCGTTCATGAAGCGTTCGCCCTCCTCCACCAGCATGGAGGCGACGGCCTGGGCCTTTTCCGGTGAATAGGCCTGGGCCTTGATGCGCAGCACGCCGGAGAAATCGTCGTACTCCACGCTTACCCGGGAGAGGTAGTGCCGGTGGAACCACTCCCGCGACATCTTGGGCGACCACATGCGGGAGAACACATCCTGGTCACGGTCGCTGAAGTGGGTGCGCAGGTCCAGTTTGTCGTCCAGCTTCACCAGCATGTCCGTCGACAGCAGATGCTCGCGCAGCAGCAGCAGGTCGTGTCCGCTCTTGGCGCCGAGCAGGGAGGCGAAATCGGTGCTGGGGCCGGCGGCCAGTTCGGTGCGGTCCACCACCACGTTGGCTTCGGATACGTAGCGGTCGGAGGCGATCACCCCCCAGTACAGGGTGCTGGCGGCGATGATGGCCAGCGCGCCGTTGAGCGTGCGGTGGCGCAACCAGGCCGGCACGCGGCGCCGTGTTCCCGCCGGGGTGTCAACGGGCGTTTCCCGCCACAGGGTCTGGCTCGGGATGCGGTCGTTCATGTGTTGAGGCTTTCCTTGTAGCGGGCAAGCGCTTCGTCCACCGAGTCGAACCAGTGGGCCTTGCCCTGATGCAGCCAGATGCCGGCCTGGCAGAACTGCTTGAGGGTGCTCTCGCCGTGAGAGACCATGATCAGCCCCGCCCGGTCCGCCAGTTCGCGGAAGGCCAGGGCCGATTTCTTCTTGAAGGCGGCGTCGCCCACCGAGGTGAGCTCGTCCACCAGATAAAGATCGAAGTCGAACGCGAGCGAAAGGGCGAATTTGAGCCGCGCCTGCATCCCGGAGGAGTAGGTGCGGATGGGCTCGTCGAAATCGTCGCCCAGTTCGGCGAACTCCTGGATGAAGGCCAGCCGCTCGGCCAGGTCGGCGCTGTGGCCGTACAGGCGGCACACGAACTTGGCGTTTTGGCGCCCGGTGAGCGCGCCCTGCAGGCCGCCGGCCAGGCCCAGGGGCCAGGAAACCCGGCAGCGCCGTTCCACCGCCCCGCGGGAGGGCGTATCGGCGCCGGCGATGAGCGAGAGCAGGGTGGATTTGCCGGCGCCGTTGGCCCCGATCAGCCCCACCCGGGCGCGGGCGGGGATCTCCAGGTCGATGCCGTCCAGCACCCAGCGGCCGGGGCCGTGCTCGGTGCGGAAGCGTTTGGCCACGTCGCGCAGGAGGATCATCGCGACACCAGCCGGCGGGCGTAGCGCAGGTGCAGCGCCAGGCCGAAGAACACGGTCAGCGCCCCGAACCCGCCCAGGTAGGCGAGGCTGGTTTCGGGCACCGCGTGGTACTGGCTGAAGAAGGCGCCCCGTAGCGCCTCCATGCCGTGCATGATCGGGTTGGCCATCAGCCATTCCCGATAGGGCTGGGGAATGGCCATGGCCGGAAACATCACCCCCGACGCCAGATACAGGGGGCGAAAGGCCAGGGGGGCGAGCTTGCCCACCTCCGGCACCAGATCAGACAGCACCGAAAGGCTCAGGGCCAGGCCCAGACCCAGGCACCAGATCAGGAAGACCACCACCATGGCCCCCAGGGGGTCGTCGGGCAGGCCGTGGAGGCCGAAGAAGCTGGCGGCGCCCATGAGCACCAGCCCCGCGGTGGCCATCACAAAGCCTTCCAGCGCGGCGCGCACCAGCACCGTGTCCACCGGCCTCACCTGGCGATAGGCAAACAGGGCCAGATTGGCCCGCACCGCTTCCATCGAGCGGGTGGCCGTGCCCTGCACCAGGGCGAAGGCCAGCACGCCGGTCATGATGAACATGCTGCCGTCCACCCCGGAGATGATGCGCTGGTAGATGAAGCCGAACAGCCCCATCAGCAGCAGCACCTGAGCGGTCGGTTCCACCAGTATCCAGAGCCAGGCTCCCCGGCCGGCGGCCAGCCGGCCCAGCATCTCCCGCAGGAAAAGGGCTTTCCAGACGGCGAGGGATACGGCGGCGGAAGAACGGGCTGTACTCATGGGGCGCTGGTTTCGGGTTGTTCGGTTCCACATGCGGTCTGGGCCGAGGCGAGGCCCGGCACGTTCCCCATGGGCGTCGACACGCCTGCAGGGGAGGTTTGCTGCATTGAATCACGCAGCCCGCGGGCACGATTTTTCGGGGTGAGCCATTTTTGGCCGCTTTATCCCGCGGCCCCGGGCGGGGGCGGATTCCGGGGCCACGGTCGGGGAACGGCTGGGCCGGCATGGCCAGCGGGGCTGGATGGCGGCGCTGGGGCGGGTTCCCCGGCTGGTGGGCAAGCCCTTGTTTTCGTGAGCTTGTTCCTGGCTTGCGGCGGTTCGCGGCGGATATTCCCCCGGGCCAGGGGGGCGGGGACATCCGCGCCGCCTTCGCCGGCGGAGGGCGTTGGGGCCCAGCTTGGCGCTCCGGGGATTTACCTGGATTTACGCTGCCTTAACCGCGGCTGACCCGGGGCGGGGGAACAATCGTTCCATGAAATCCCGTTCCGAACCCCTGGCGCGACCCAAGGCGTGTGCTGCTGCGCTGGCGCTGGTTGTGATCAGCGGCTGTGCCGCTTGGCCTGCGGTGGGGCCGGACTACGCGGTGGCGGTTGGCATTCCGGCGGACGTGTTGCGCCAGCGCCCGGATCTGATCGCCGCGAAGCGCCGGCTTGCCGCCGAAATCGCCCGCGTCGGCCAGAAGCGGGCGCAGCGCTTTCCCAGCCTGACCCTGAGCGGCACCTTCGGCTGGCAGGCCTACAGCCTGGGCGCGTAGGGGGCTGGCGGCAGCCTCTTTCGCACGCTGGGCGGCGCGCCTCGATCCCATCGAGGCCCTGCGCCACGAATAGGCGGGGCGCGGTCACTCCGGGAGGGCGGTTGTGCCTTAGGCCTGCTTCTGGGTCTGCACGCGCGGCGGAGCCTGCAGGGCGAGCGCTTCCGGGCTGCCTTCCGGGAGCACGGTGACGCGGGCTTCCAGCTCCTGCCCGCCGCCGCCCAGGATGACTCCGCGCATGGGCGTGACATCGGAGAAATCCCGGCCCCAGCCCAGCACGATGTGCTGGTCCCGGGGCTGGCAGTTGTTGGTGGGGTCGAATTCCACCCAGCCGATTTCCGGGCACCACAGCGCAACCCAGGCGTGGGAGGCGTCGGCGCCAATCATGCGCGGTTGCCCCGGGGGGGGCGTGGTGAGCAGATAGCCGCTCACATAGCGGGCGGAGAGGCCGAGTCCGCGCAGGGCCGCGATCATCAGGTGGGCGAAGTCCTGGCACACGCCGCGCCGCTGCTCCAGGACCTGGGCCAGAGGCGTGGCCACCGTGGTGGCTTCCGGGTCGAAGCTGAAGTCCCGGAAGATGCGCCGGGTGAGGTGGCGGGCGCCATCGAGCAGGCCGGTGCCCGGCGGGAAGCTCTCCCGCCCGTAGTCAGTGAGGGCGGGAAAGGCGGCCACCTGGGGGGAGTCGTAGGCGTAGAGCGTGGGTTCCAGCGGGGTGGTGGGCGGCAGGCCGCGCAGCAATTGGGCGACCTGCTGCCAGTCCGGCCCGCTGGTGGACACCCACTCGGCTGGCGGCGGGGTGACGGAGGCGGTGGAGTCCACCCGCACCAGCAGTTCCATGTGCGGGCTGCGGATCTCGAAGTTGAGCGTGGTGTTGCCGAAGTAGTCCAGGTGCCAGCTCTGCTCCGCCGGGTAGGGGGAGACCTGGATGTCGTGGTCCAGCACCGTCTGCCGGGCGGTGGTGCGGGGCGTCAGATGCAGGTGCTGCTGCGACAGGCTCACCGGCGCCGTATAGCGGTAGTGGGTTTCGTGCAGGATGCGGTAGCGGGCGGCGATGCTCACTGAACCCCCCTCTTCAAGGTGCCGGGCATCCTCCTCGGGGGCGGTGCCGGGCATCTTTCCGGTCGCCCCATGGGGGTGTTCATGCCGCCACCTGCATGGTGGCGGAGGCATGGCTGAAGAAGCGCAGGCTCAGTTGCTCCGCCAGGCGGTAGGTGTCGGTGCGCAGGTTGGTCAGGGCCTGATGCAGCCGGAGCGAGGCGGGGGAGTAGTCCTCCTGCGCATCCAGGTCGCGCAGGCCGAGCACCGAACCGGCGATGAGCTCGGCGCCGCACTCGCCGAAGGTGGACGACAGCCGCATCAGGTAGTCCAGCAGGCCGTTGGCCTGGAAGGCGATGGCGCGGGGATTGGCGGTGTCCGCCAGCATCAGGTCCAACGCCGGCAGCCACTCCGGGCGCGACATGTAGCGGGCGCGGTAGGTCACGATGCTGTCGAAGAGTTCCAGCAGCCAGTCCAGCCCGCCTTCCTCGCCCATGGCCAGGGCTTGCTCGACGGCCTGGCAGTAGAACTGCAGGCGCTCGATGCGCCGCCCCACGGACAGGAACCGCCAGCCCTGATCGCGGGTCATGCCGTCCAGGCAAAAGCCGGAGAGCGTCATGGTGCCGGACACGGTGTGGTCGAGCAGGGCCATGGCTTCAAACAGTCCCACCTTGCTGGGCGTGCGGCTCCCCACTTCCTGGGCCAGACTGGCAATGGTCCGCCAATTATCCGCGGAGAGCCGCTCCCGCAACTGGAAGCCCACCCGGGCCAGTTGCCGCAGGTTGCCCGCCAGGCCGAAGGGGCGCTCCGGGTCGGCCACGGCGTGGATGAATTCCAGGGTCCGGCTGGCGCCGCTGGCGGGCTCTTCGCCTTCCTCGGGCCGGGGCAGCAGCCCCACCGTGGTGCACAGCTCGGCGATGGCGGGCCATTCCCGATCGTCTTCCACCGGCGTGTCGTCCAGCTCCCGGCCGATGGCGATGCGCAGCAGGCGGGCCAGGTTGTCGCAGCGCTCGGTGTAGCGCCCGAACCAGAAGAGGTTTTCCACCATGCGGCTGGACAGGTTGGGGCCGGTGCGTACCAGCTCGCTCACCCCGACGGCGCGGCGCTGGCTGGCGCCCCGTGTCACCGGGCCGTCCGCCAGCACCCATACGTCCTTGCTGCCGCCGCCACGCTGGCTGGAGATGATGCGTGCGTCCAGCTTGCTGGCGATCCGCGCCAGCCCACCGGGCATGACCTGATAGCCGCGCGGCGTGGCCACCGCGAACACCCGCAGCCCCACGGCGCGGGCACCCAGGCGGCGGGGGTGGTCCCGGTTCCACACCGGGGCCCGGGACAGGCGCACCCATTCCTGGGCCACGTATTCGTAAGGGGCCGCCCGTACCTGCTGGATCAGCTTGCGCTGACCGTCCGCGCCCAGGTCGCCGCCGAACACGGGCAGCCGGCGCAACTGGGGGTAGGCGGGCTTGATCACCAGGCTTTCCAGTTGCTCCTCCACCGAGTCCAGGGCGGCGGGTTCGCCACACCACCAGGTGGCCACCGAGGGCATGGCCAGGGGCTCGCCCAGGATGCGCTGGCACAGGCCCGGCAGATAGCCCAGCAGGGCGCCGGATTCGAGCAGGCCCGAGCCCAGGGCGTTGGCGATGAGCACGTTGCCGCGGCGGGCGGCCTCGGTCAGGCCGGGGATGCCCAGGGCGGAATCGGCACGCAGTTCCAGCGGGTCGCAGAAGTCGTCGTCGAGCCGGCGCAGGATGGCATGGACCCGCTGCAGCCCCACCAGGGTCTTGAGCCAGACGCAGCCGTGGCGCACCAGCAGATCTTGCCCTTCCACCAGGGGGAAGCCCAGTTGCCGGGCGAGGAAGGCGTGTTCGAAGTAGGTTTCGTTGTAGGGGCCGGGGGTGAGCACGACCGCGTTGGCCTGGCCGTCGTCACAGGGGGCCAGACCGGTGAGGCTGTCCCGCAGGGCGGTGACGAAACCGGAGAGGGATTGCACCCGTTGCGCCCGGTACATCTCGGGGAAGAGCCGGGAAATGATCTGCCGGTTCTCCAGCGCATAGCCGATGCCCGAAGGTGCCTGGGTCCGGTCGTTCATCACCCACCAACGCCCGTCGGGTGAGCGCGCCAGGTCGGCGGCGTAGATGTTGAGGAAGGCGCCACCCGGCACCTGCGCCCCGTTCATGGGGTGGAGGAAGCCCGCGTGCCCGAAGACCAGCGCCGGCGGCAGCGCCCCCTGACGCAGCAGGTTCTGCTGCCCGTAGATGTCCGCCAGAATGTGGTTGAGCAGGCTGGCCCGCTGCGCCACCGCGGCCTCGATGCCGGCCCATTCGGCGGCATCGATCACCAGGGGCAGCGGGTCCAGGGTCCAGGGCCGATCGGTGCCGGCTTCGTCGCCATAGACGTTATAGGTGACGCCGTTTTCCCGGATTTGCCGGTCCACGCCGCCGAAGCGCAGGCGGATTTCCTCCGCCGACATTCCGGCCAGGGCGCGGAAGAGCGGATCGTAGTGTTCCCGTGGTTGCCCCCAGGTCGAGAACATCTCGTCGTAGCGGGCGTTGTCCTGCGGGAAGTCGTGGAGCAATTGACGGGGCATGGGTCAAAAGCGTAGCACAGCACCCCCGCTTGCGCGGGGGCCAAGCCCTGTCACCGTGGCCGTCAGCGGCGGTCGCGGCGCAGGTCGAGCGTGAAGGGGAAGCTGGGGTTGATCGGTTCGGGCACCGCGCGCACCTTGCCCGGGGTGTGGCCGATACGGAAGAAGCGCGCCAGCCGCCGGCTTTCCGCCTCGAAGGCGTTGACCGGGAAGGTGTCGAAGCTGCGTCCGCCCGGGTGGGCCACGTGGTACTGGCAGCCGCCCATGGAGCGATCCATCCAGCTATCCACCAGATCGAAGGTGAGCGGGGCGTGCAGCCCGATGGTGGGGTGCAGGGCCGAGGGCGGGTTCCAGGCCCGGTAGCGTACTCCGGCCACGAACTCGCCCACGTTGCCGGTGGGCTGCAGCGGCATGGCCCGGCCGTTGCAGGCGAGCACGTGGCGGTCGCCCACCAGGCCGGTGACCTTGACCTGCACCCGTTCCACCGAGGAGTCCACGTAGCGTACCGTGCCGCCGATGGCGCCTTCCTCCCCCATCACGTGCCAGGGTTCGAGGGCGAGCCGCAGTTCCACATCCACCCCCTTGCTGGCGAAGTCGCCCAGTTTGGGGAAGCGGAACTCGAAGTGGGGCGCGAACCACTCGGCCTTGAGGGCGTAGCCGAAGTCCTGCAGTTCGGTGATCACGTCGGCGAAGTCGTCCCACACGAACCAGGGCAGCATGAAGCGGTCGTGCAGTTCCGTGCTCCAGCGCTTGAGCTTGGGCGGCTGGTAGGGGTGCTGCCAGAAACGGGCGATGAGCGCGCGCAGCAGCAACTGCTGGGTGAGCGACATGCGGGCATGGGGCGGCATTTCGAAGGCGCGCATCTCCAGCAGGCCCAGGCGGCCGGTGGGGCCGTCGGGGGAGAACAGCTTGTCGATGCAGAACTCCGCCCGGTGGGTATTGCCCGTGGAGTCGATGAGCAGGTTGCGCAGCACCCGGTCCACCAGCCAGGGCGGGCAGTTCGGTCCCAGCTTGGAGAGCTCCTGGAAGGCGATTTCGATCTCGTACACCGAGTCGTTGCGGGCCTCGTCGATCCGCGGCGCCTGCGAGGTGGGGCCGATGAACAGCCCGGAGAACATGTACGAGAGCGACGGGTGGTTGTGCCAGTAGGCGATCAGGCTGGCCAGCAGGTCAGGCCGGCGCAGGAAGGGCGAATCGGCCAGGGTTTCGCCGCCCATCACGAAATGGTTGCCGCCGCCGGTGCCGGTGTGGCGGCCGTCGAGCATGAATTTCTCGGTGGACAAGCGCGACTGGTGGGCCTGCTCGTAGAGGAAGCTGGTGTGGTCCACCAGTTCTTCCCAGTTGCGGTCGGGCTGGATGTTGACCTCGATCACGCCCGGGTCGGGGGTGACGCGGAAGTGTGCCAGCCGTGGGTCCCGCGGCGGCTCGTAGCCTTCCAGCACCACCGGGAGCCGCAGCTCCTCGGCAGTGGCTTCGATCGCCGCCACCAGCTCCAGGTAGTCCTCCAGGGCCGAGGTGGGGGGCATGAACACATAGAGGCGGCCGCCCCGGGGTTCAATGCTCATGGCGGTGCGGGTGATCCAGCCGGCGGACTCGAAGGTCCGCGGTGCGGTGGTGGTGCTGGCGGCGCGGCGTTTCAGTTCGTCCATCAGGCGGCGGGCCGCCGCGCCCGGCTCCAGCCCGCCGCTGCTGGCGGCGGTCAGCGGTTGGGCGTCGGCTGCCGTGGCCATGCCGGGCAGCAACTGGCGGATGCGCTGGTGGGGTGGCAGGGGCGGGAAGTCCTGGGCCTGGTCGGGTTGATGGATCCAGGGGTAGTCCGTGGGCGCCGTCCAGGGCTGGGAATCCAGGGGCAGCCGGTAGCCCAGGGGCGAATCGCCCGGGACCAGGTAGCAGCGCTCGGCGCGCAGGAACCAGGGGCCGGTTTGCCAGCGGTTGGGGCCGTCATGGGTGCGGGCCACGGGCAGCACATGGCCGACCACCGTGTCCAGCCCTTGGGTGAATACCTTGCGCAGGCGTTCCCGCTCCAGGGGGTCGTCCAGGCGGGCGTCGAACGGGTCCACGTTCACCGGCAGGCGGCGCTCCCGCCACAGGTAGTACCAGACGTCCTCAAAAGCGGGGAAGACGTATTGGGCATCCAGCCCCAGCCGTTCCGCCACCCGGCGCAGGAAGGCGCTGGCGTCGGCTTCGGTGTGGCCATAGTCGCGCTTTTCTTCGGCAAACAGGGCCTGGTCGCGCCAGATCGGCTCGCCATCCTTGCGCCAGAAAACGTTGAGCGACCAGCGGGGCAGTTGTTCCCCCGGATACCACTTGCCCTGGCCAAAGTGTTGCAGGCCCTGGGGGGCGTAGCGGGCCTTGAGCCGCGCCAGCAGGTCCGCTGCCAGCAGCCGTTTGGTGGGCCCGAGGGCTTCCGTGTTCCACTCGGCGCCGTCCCGGTCATCCACCGAAACGAAGGTGGGCTCGCCGCCCTGGGTGAGGCGCACATCGTGGGCGTCCAGGTCCTGGTCGATGAAATGCCCCAGATCGCAGATTTCCTGCCACTGCGCCTCGGTGTAGGGCTTGGTGACGCGGGGGGCCTCCCACACCCGGGTGACCTGCATGTGGTGCTCGAACGTGCCCTCGCATTCTTCGAGCATGCCGGTGACGGGTGCCGCCGAGTACGGGTCGGGTGAGCAGGCCAGGGGGATGTGGCCTTCGCCGGCGAACAGGCCCGAGGTGGGGTCCAGCCCCACCCAGCCGGCACCCGGCAGGAAAACCTCGCACCAGGCGTGCAGGTCGGTGAAGTCGGCCTCGGGGCCGGTGGGGCCGTCCAGCGCCTTGACGTCGGGGGTGAGCTGGATCAGGTAGCCGGACACAAAACGCGCCGCCAGACCCAGGTGGCGCAGGATCTGCACCAGCAGCCAGGCCGAGTCGCGGCACGAGCCGGAGGCCTTCGTCAGCGTTTCTTCCGGCGTCTGCACGCCCGGTTCCAGGCGGATGAGGTAGTTGATGTCCTGCTGCAGCTTCTGGTTCAGCGCCACCAGGAAGTCCACCGAACGGGTGGGCTCCAGGCTGATGCCCGCCACGTATTTGGCGAAGAGCGGGGTCGCCGGCAGTTTGATGAGGTAAGGGGCCAGCTCCGTGCTCTGCCACTCCTCGTACTGGAAGGGGATCTTCTCGGCGTAGGGTTCGAGGAAGAAGTCGAAGGGGTTGATCACCGCCATCTCGGCCACCAGGTCCACCTCGATGCGGAATTCCCGCGCTTTTTCCGGGAAGACCAGCCGCGCCTGATAGTTGGACTGGGGGTCCTGCTGCCAGTTGATGAAATGCTCGCCGGGGAGCACCTTCATCGAATAGGAGAGGATGCGCGTACGCGAGTGGGGCGCCGGGCGCAGGCGGATGACCTGAGGGCCAAGGCTGATGGGGCGGTCGTAGCGGTAGTGGGTGACGTGGTTGAGTGCGACGTGTATCGACATGGCGTTCTGAAGCCCGATGACTGGTTGGGGTTAGCTCAAGCAAGGACCATGCAAAGGGTTCTTTCCCATTCCCGGCCGGGGGCGGGACGCCGGGCCCGCCTGCCAAAGGGCGGCGGGCCCGGCCAGAGCTTTGTGCATGTTCCTCGACGGGTTACCCGATGCGCCCCCCCGCGTCCCGGGCCTGGCCGGGCGGGTGCCGTTTCTGGCAGGCGGGGAACGGTCTGGAAGGCAGTTTGCGCACCTTGTTGGTGCTTATTGGCTGGCTTGATGCACGTTGTTGGTGCTTGTCGTGCATCTTCTTGGGCCGAAACCGCCCCGGAACGCGCCAGGAAACCCTTCAAGGCGCGGAAAGTACCATCCTGATGGGGAAAAACCTAAGCGTATAGCCACTTTTTCCCCCGCCTATTGCTGTCGGCGCAGTGGCACGGAAATCGCTAGCCTTGAGTCAGATCAAACAGACACCTCACGTAAGGGGGACACCATGCCCGCCTCGGGCTTTTTCGATGAAATGCGGCTGCCGGACGGGGCAGTACGCGAACACTATCGGCGCTACGCCGAGTGGATGGCTGGGGTTTCCGCCGACAAACTGGTCCAGAAGCGGGCCGAAGCGGATGCCCTGTTCCGACGGGTGGGAATCACCTTCGCGGTCTATGGGTCGGAGGACGGCACCGAGCGGCTGATCCCCTTCGATACCATTCCCCGCGTGATTCCCGCCGATGAATGGACGCGTCTGGTGGCGGGCCTGCGGCAGCGGGTCAAAGCCCTCAACATGTTCCTGTGGGACGTCTATCACGAGCAGAAGATCCTGAAGGCCGGGTGCATCCCCGCCGATCAGGTGCTCAACAACGCCCAGTACCGCCCCGAGATGGTGGGGGTGGACGTGCCGGGGGAGATCTACGCCCACATCGCGGGCGTGGACGTGGTACGCGCCGGGGACGGCGAGTTCTACGTGCTCGAAGACAACCTGCGGGTGCCCTCCGGCGTCTCCTACATGCTGGAAGACCGCAAGATGATGATGCGGCTCTTCCCCGAACTCTTTGCCCGCCACAAGGTGGCGCCGGTGGAGCACTACCCGGACCTGCTGCTGGAGAACCTGCGCGCCGTGGCGCCCGGGGGTGTCACCGACCCTACCGTGGTGGTGCTCACGCCCGGTTCCTACAACAGCGCTTACTTCGAGCACGCCTTCCTGGCGCAGCAGATGGGCGTGGAACTGGTGGAAGGCTCCGATCTCTTCGTCAAGGACGACGTGGTGTACATGCGCACCACCCGTGGCCCGCAGCGGGTGGATGTGATCTACCGCCGCATTGACGACGACTTCCTGGATCCGGAAGTGTTCCGCGCGGATTCCATGCTGGGGGTGCCGGGCCTGCTGCGTGCCTACCGTGCCGGCAGGGTGACCCTGGCCAATGCCATCGGCACCGGTGTTGCGGACGACAAGTCCATCTACCCCTATGTGCCGGAGATGGTGCGCTTCTATCTGGGCGAGGAGCCCTTGCTCAACAACGTCCCCACCTGGATGCTGCGCAAGCCCGAGGATCTGGCCTACGTCCTGGATCATCTGCCCGAGCTGGTGGTCAAGGAAGTGCACGGCGCCGGCGGCTACGGCATGCTCATCGGCCCCTGCGCCACCAAGCAGGAGATCGAGGACTTCCGCGCCCGCATCATCGCAGCCCCCGAAAAATACATCGCCCAGCCCACCCTGTCGCTCTCCGCCTGCCCCACCTTCGTGGACAGCGACCAGGGCCTGGTGGCCTCGCCCCGCCACATCGACCTGCGTCCGTTCGTGCTCTCGGGGCGGGATATCGACATCGTCCCCGGCGGACTGACCCGGGTGGCCCTGCGCGAGGGCTCCCTGGTGGTCAATTCCTCCCAGGGCGGTGGCACCAAGGACACCTGGGTTCTGGAGGAATAAGCCATGCTGAGCCGTACCGCCGACCACCTCTACTGGATGGCCCGCTACACCGAGCGCGCCGAGAATCTGGCGCGGATCGCCGACGTCACCAACCGCATGTCGCTGATGCCGCAAAGCGACAGCGACCTGGAAATGGCCTGGCGCGCCACCCTCAAGATCATTGGCCTGGAAGAGCCGTACCTGGCGCGCTTCGAGCGCATCACGCCGGATTCCGTGCTGCGCTACCTGGTCTTCGACCGGGAAAACCCGGCCAGCATCTACAACTGCCTGCGTGCCGCCCGGGAAAACGCCCACGCCGTGCGGGGCACCCTCACTTCCGAGTTGTGGGAAACCGCCAACACCACCTGGCTCGAAATGCGTGCCAAGGACCCCGACTCCGTCGGGCCCGATGGCATGAGCCCCTTCTTCGAGTGGGTGAAGTACCGCTCCCATGTTTCCCGCGGCGTCACCATCGGCACCATGCTGCAGGACGAATCCCTGCGCTTCATCCGCCTGGGAACCTTCCTGGAGCGGGCCGACAGCACCGCCCGTTTCCTGGACGTGAAGTACCAGATGCTGGAAGACCGGGACGCCCCGCCGGACGAGGCGGCGGACTATTACCAGTGGAGCGCGCTGCTGCGCTCGGTGTCCGCCTTCGAAACCTTCCGCCGGGTGTACCGGGACCAGATCACGCCCATCCGGGTGGCGGAGTTGCTCATCCTGCGGGAGGATATGCCCCGCTCCCTGCACCGCTGCCTCAAGGAAGTGCACGCCAATCTGAGCGCGGTATCCAACGCCCGCTCCCGGGAGACGGAGCGCCGCGCGGGCGAGTTGCACGCCTCGCTCAAGTACGGCCGGATCGAGGATGTGTTCGAGATCGGGGTCCACGAGTACCTGACCCGCTTCCTGGATCGCATCTACGACCTGAGCAATCGCATCAACGAGGATTTCCTGGTGCCCACCCTCGCGTGAATCGGCGGGGCTGCCCGTGGGCGGCCTCTCCCGATGCCTGGGGTTTCCTCCTGGGGTTTCCTCCTCTTCGCGCTCCGGCGGCTTGCCTCCCCGGAGCGCATTTTGTTTTGCAGACCAACACGGGGGCATTTGCCACCCATCGCCGCGGGCCACTACCATTGGGCGGCAGCGGGGGAGGATTCCCCCACCATCATCGAACGACCCGGAGCCGAACGTGACTTACTGTGTTGCCATGCGCCTGGATGCAGGCCTGGTTTTTCTCTCGGATTCCCGCACCAACGCGGGGGTGGACCACATCAACACCTTCCGCAAGATGAAGATCTTCGAGGTGCCGGGCGAGCGGGTGCTGGTGCTGATGAGCGCCGGCAACCTGGCCATCACCCAGTTCCTGGTCAACGTGCTCAAGGAGCGCATCAGCTCCACCGATTCCTCCCACCATCTGCTGGCCGCGCCCAACATGTTCGAGGCCGCCCGCTGCGTGGGCGATGCCCTGCGCGAGGTCTACAAGCGGGATGCGGCCGCGCTCAAGGAATTCGGCATCGACTTCAACGCCAGCATCATCCTGGGCGGGCAGATCCGGGGGGAGGCGCCGCGGCTCTTCAGCATCTATGCGGCGGGCAATTTCATCGAGGCCTCGCCCGAAACGCCCTATTTCCAGATCGGCGAATCCAAGTACGGCAAGCCCATCCTGGACCGGGTGATCAATGCCGGCACTTCGCTGGACGAAGCGGCCAAATGCGCCCTGATCTCCATGGATTCCACCATCCGCTCCAACCTGTCCGTGGGCTTGCCCCTGGACCTGCTCTACGTCCGGCGGGACGCGCTGCAGGTGGACAAACACGTGGTGATCGACGCCAAGAACGAATACTTCGCCACCATCCGCGGCATGTGGGGCGAGAGCCTGCGCCACGCCTTTGCTGAACTGCCGGACCCGAGCTGGTAAGGCGGTGGCCGACGCCGCGGCAGATGTGGCCGGGCCAGGGGAAAGGTAAAAAAGGCGCGGGTGGGAACCGGACGGGGTGTCCACACCCGACACAAGGGTGGAGCGGTATTCCCCTGGGGCGGTCCTGCCCTCCGGCAAGCACTGCCCCAAGGCGCCCGGCGTGCCGCCCACGCCGGGCTGGCGTGTGTCAGGCGGCCTTCTTGAGCTGTTTCTGATACAGGAATTCCAGCAGCGCGGCGCGGTAGCCGGCGAACTCCGGATCGTGGGCCAGCGCCAGGCGGTTACGCGGCTTGGCCAGCTTCACCTCCATGATCTCGCCGATGGTGGCGGCGGGGCCGTTGGTCATCATCACGATGCGGTCGGACAGCAGCACCGCTTCGTCCACATCGTGGGTCACCATCACCACGGTGGCGCCGGTCTGGGCCATCATGCCCATCAGCTCGTCCTGCAGGCTGGCCCGGGTCAGGGCATCCAGGGCGCCGAAGGGCTCGTCCATCAGCAGGATCTTGGGCTCCATGGCAAAGGCCCGGGCAATGCCCACCCGCTGCTTCATCCCCCCGGAAATCTCGTGGGGGAACTTGTTCATGGCGTGGTCCATATGCACCAGCTTCAGTGCCGCTTCGGTGCGGGACTTGAGCTTGGCCTTGCCTTCCTTGGCGCCGAACACCCGCTCCACTGCCAGGAAGACGTTGTCGAAGCAGGTCATCCAGGGCAGCAGGGAATGGTTCTGGAACACCACCGCCCGTTCCGGTCCCGGGCCGGCGATTTCCCGGTTGTTGCACAGGAGCACGCCGCTGGTGGGCAGGGTCAGGCCGGCGATGAGGTTGAGCAAGGTGGATTTGCCGCAGCCGGAGTGGCCGATCAGGCTCACGAATTCGCCCGGGGCAATGTTGAGGTTGATGTCGCGCAGGGCGACGAAAGTGCCCTTCTTGGTCTCGAAGGTTTGGCCGACGTTCTCGATCTTGACGATGGCGTTCATGGCAGCTCCTGGGTTCGGGTCTGGCGCCGGCCGGGTCGGGGGGCCGGCGCCTGTGCTCTGTCGTGGTGGGGGCTTAGTTGTAGGTGAAGCGCTTGGCCAGCAGCAGCAGGGCTTGTTCCAGCAGCAGGCCGACGATGCCGATGACGAAGATGGCGATGATGATGTGCTCCACCTTCAGGTTGTTCCACTCGTCCCACACCCAGAAGCCGATGCCCACGCCACCGGTCAGCATCTCCGCCGCCACGATCACCAGCCAGGCGGTGCCGATGGACAGCCGGATGCCGGTGAGCATGTAGGGCAGCACCGAGGGGAAGAGGATCTTGGTGATGATCTTGGCTTCCGACAGGTTCAGCACCCGCGCCACGTTCAGGTAGTCCTGGGGCACGCGCTGCACGCCCACGGCGGTGTTGATGATCATCGGCCAGATGGAGCAGATGAAGATGGTCCAGGTGGCGGCCGGGTCGGCGGCCTTGAACACCATCAGGCCAATGGGCAGCCAGGCCAGGGGCGACACCGGGCGCAGCAGGCTGATGATGGGGTCCAGCATGCTGTTCATGAAGGCGAACCGGCCCAGGATGAAGCCGGCGGGGATGCCCACCAGCGCCGCGAAGCCGAAGCCGATGGCCACCCGCTTGAGCGACGAGAGCACGTTCCAGCCGATGCCCTGGTCGTTGGGGCCGTTGCTGTAGAAGGGGTCGGAAAACACCTTCACCGCGGCGTCGAAGGTTTGCGACGGGGTCGGGAAGTTGCTCACCTTGAGCGAGACGAGCGACCACACCAGCACCAGGGCCACGAGGCCAAGAATGGGCGGCACGATCTTCTTGACCCACTCGTAGCTGCGGCGGGCCCGGGGCTCCCGGGGAGATTTCTCGGCGGGGGCGGGCTTGGCAGGCGCGTCGTTGGCGGCGGCCGGGGCCGGCGTGGCCTCGGGCTTGTCCGCTGCGCTGCGGCTCGCGCCGTCCAGGGGACTGGCGGTCAGGGTGGCTGTGTTCATGGAGTCATCCTCGATTCAGTGCATGGGGGCGGACGGCGCATCGGGGCGCCGTCCGACGCGCCTCGTTACGCTTTGACCTTGAAGCCGGCGGCGTACTTCTTCGGGTCCTTGCCGTCCCACACCACGCCGTCGATCAGCTTGTGGCTGCGCATGTCGCTCTTGGGCAGGGCGACGCCCACGGCGGCGGCCGCCTGCTTGTAGATGTCGATGCGGTTGACCGCCTTGGCCACCGCCAGGTAGTCCGGGTCGCTCTTGAGCAGGCCCCAGCGCCGATGCTGGGTCAGGAACCACATGCCGTCCGACAGATAGGGGTAGTTCACCGCGCCGTCGTTGAAGAACTTCATGTGGTTCTTCTCGGACCAGGACTTGCCCAGGCCGTCTTCGTACTGGCCGATCATGCGGCTGCGGATCACATCCACATCCGTGTTCACGTAGCTCTTGGCGGCCACCGTCTCGGCCGTCTTGGCCCGGTTGGCGGCGGAAGCGTCGATCCACTTGCCGGCTTCGAGGATGGCGCAGATCATCGCCCGGGCCGTGTTGGGGTACTTCTGGCAGAACTCCGCCGTGGTGCCCAGCACCTTTTCCGGGTGGTCCACCCAGATGTCCTGGGTGGTGACGGCGGTGAAGCCGATCTTGTCCACGATGGCGCGCTGGTTCCAGGGCTCGCCCACGCAGTAGCCGTGCATGTTGCCCACGCGCATGTTGGCCACCATCTGCGGCGGCGGCACGGTGATCGTCTTCACGTCCGTCAGCGGGTTGATGTCGTTGGCGGCCAGCCAGTAGTAGAGCCACATGGCGTGGGTGCCGGTGGGGAAGGTCTGGGCGAAGGTGTACTCGCCCGGTTTGGCGGCCACGGCCTTCTTCAGCGCTGCGCCGTCCTTCACGCCCATTTCGGCGAACTTGTTGGAAAGGGTGATGGCCTGACCGTTGTTGTTCAGGGTCATCAGCACGTTCATGTCCTTCTTCGGGCCGCCCACGCCCAGTTGCACACCGTAGATCAGGCCGTAGAGCACGTGGGCGGCGTCCAGTTCGCCGTTGACCAGCTTGTCCCGCACGCCGGCCCAGGAGGCTTCCTTGGTGGGTACGATCTTGATGCCGTACTTCTTGTCGAAGCCCATCACCGAGGCCATCACCACCGAGGCGCAGTCGGTCAGCGGAATGAAGCCGATCCGTACTTCTTCCTTCTCCGGCTTGTCGGAGCCCGCCGCCCAGGCGGCCGAGCGCACTCCATCAGGCAACAGGCTCATCATTGCTGCTCCGGCAAGGCCCGCCGACTGCTTGAGAAAGCCGCGGCGGCCGTCCAGCTTGCTGTCGAGTTCCAGAGATTCATGCTTCTTCCCGTCCATGGTCATGCGCTCCAAAAAAAGAGGGCGTCGAGCCTCCGTTGATCCGGAGACAGGACGCCCTTGTCCGCTTGTTGAGAGAGTGAGGTTTGCATTCAGGGCGCCGTTGCCCCGGTTGCTTCTCACTTAGCAACGGCTGTGCCAGGAGCGAAAAAATTCTTTAACTATTTGATTTGCCGCAAAGAACAAGGGTGGGTGCGGTGTTTGCCAGGGGGCGGGCGGCGGGAAGGGAGGGGGGAGGGGCTGCACTGGTGCGGTGCAGCATGGTGCATGGATGCACCGGCCGGGGGCTGAGCCGCTCGGGGCGGCCGCACCCCCGGGGGGAGGGGTCAGCCCAACAGGTGGGACATGTCGATCACGTCCTGGGCCACGGCGGCCAGGGTGCGGCCCCGGTCCATGGCCAGCTTGCGCAGGGCCTTGTAGGCCGCGTCCTCGTCCATGTCCCGCGCTTTCATCAAAATGCCCTTGGCCCGGTCGATGGTCTTGCGGTCCGCCAGCTTGCGCTGGGCCTCGTCCCGTTCCCGGCGCAAGCCCTGAAAGGTGTCGAAGGTGGCGGCCGCCACATCGATCACCGACTGCACCCGCGAGGGGTCCAGCCCATCCACGATGTAGGCCGATACCCCGGCCTGCATGGCCGAGCGGATGGTGTTGCGGTCGTTGTCGTGGGCCAGCATGATCACCGGCCGGGGCGCCCGCTCGTCCATTACCCCCAGGTGTTCCAGGGTGTCCCGGCTGGGGGAGTCGGTATCGATCAGCACGATGTCGGGCGTGAGCTTTTCCACCTGCTCCACCAGATCCAGGCTGGTGGGCAGGATCGCCGCCACCTGGCAGCCGGCCATGGCCAGCGCCGCGCACACATCCGCTGCCCGGGAGTGGGTCTCGTCGATCACCAGTACTCGCAGCATCTAGGGCTCCTGTCTGTTCCCGCAAACAATCATCGCAGCAATTGGCATGCCTGAAACCCGCCCGTGTCACGCCATATGGCCGGGCAGAGCGGGTTCTCGGGGATAATCACGGTTTTATTAACGGCTGGCCAGCCCCCGGGGCTGACCGCATGGTGTGCGTGCACATGGCTCCATCCTCGCCCAACCCCAGTCCGCCGCGCTTTGATCCAGATGCGATTTGCCGCCACCTGGGCGCTGCCGCCCAGGGCTGGCAGCTCGAACTGCTGCCTGAGTGCGATTCCACCAACACCCGGCTCATGGCCCGGCCCCTGCCCGCCGACCCCCGCCCCGAGTGCCTGCTGGCCGAACGGCAAACGGCGGGCCGGGGCCGCCGCGGCCGCGCCTGGGTGGCCCCGGCCGGGGGCAGCCTCGCCTTCTCGGTGCGCTGGCGCCTGCCCGCAGGCCGCTCCCCCCTGGGGCTCAGTCTGGCCGTGGGTGTCGCCCTGGCTCGCGCCCTCCACGGGTTGGACGTGGGCGGACTGCAGCTCAAATGGCCCAACGACCTGCTGGTGGCCGGGCGCAAACTCGGCGGGATCCTCATCGAACTGGCCAGCGGTCGGGAGGGTACAGCCGCCGTCATCGGCGTGGGGATCAATCTGAGCCTGCCCCCGGACCTGCGCATCGAGGGTGCCGTCCCCCCCGCCGACCTTGCCTCCGCGCTGGCCGCCCCGCTCGACGGCAATGCCGTGTTCGCCGCCTGCCTGGCTGCTCTCGGCCCCGCGCTGGAAAGTTTCGGCCGCCATGGCTTTGCCGCCTTCCGCGCCGAGTGGAACCTCTGCAACGCCCACGCCGGTCAGGCCGTCACCCTGCACGCGGACGCCGCCGCGCCGCTGGCCGGCATCTGCCGCGGCGTCGACGAAGACGGCGCCCTCCTGCTTGAAACACCCGCCGGGGTGCAACGCGTGCTGGCCGGCGATGTATCGCTGAGAGTGCCCCCTGGGTCTGGCAGCCCCCAGGCCGGCCCCCGCGAGGGGCAGGCACACCCGGGACGGCCCGGTGCTTCCGTGAGCACGCCATGATTCTTGCCCTCGACGCCGGCAATACCCGCATCAAGTGGGGCCTTTACCAGCCCGACCAAGGCTGGCTGGCCCACGGCGCGCTCGCCCACGGGGCTTTTGGCGAGCTGGCCGCCCTCGTGCGCCGCCATGGTCAGCCCGCCGCCGTGGCCGCCAGCAACGTCGCCGGCCCCATCGTCGCCGAAGAACTCCAGGCCTTGGCCGCCACCTGGGGCCTGCCCCTGCAGCGTGTGGCGAGCCAGGCCAGCCAGTGCGGCGTCATCAACCAGTACCGGGAGCCCGCCCGCCTGGGCGCCGATCGCTGGGCCGCCCTCATCGGCGCTCGCCACCTGCACCCCGGCCCCTGCCTGGTGGTCAGCGCCGGCACCGCCACCACCGTGGACCTCCTTGCCGCCGATGGCTGCTTTCTCGGCGGCCTCATCCTCCCCGGGCTCGACCTCATGCGCCACGCCCTGGCCGCCAACACCGCCCAGCTCGCCTACGCAGACGGCTGCTTCACCCCCCAACCCCGCAGTTCGGAAGATGCCATCTACTCCGGCTGCGTCACTGCCCAACTCGGTGCCATCGAGCGCATGTACCGCCAGCTCCCCTCCGGGCCGGACACCCTCTGCCTGCTCACCGGCGGCACCGCTCCCGCCCTCGCCCCCCATCTGGCCATCCCCCACCGGGTGGAAGAACGCCTCGTGCTGGAAGGCGTGGTGCGGGTGGCGGTGGGGTAGGGGGTAAGTCAGGGCT
>JRYG01000775.1_pt1 | contig 60966 bp, 52 predicted proteins | sample 235341 | NCBI WGS metagenome assembly JRYG01 (sample SAMN03074218, study PRJNA261478) | activated sludge metagenome | biome: Wastewater Treatment Plant; feature: Wastewater; material: Activated sludge; isolation source: activated biomass of a wastewater treatment plant treating hydrocarbon... ...
CAGTCGATGCACAGGGTGGCGGTGGGGCGAGCTTCCAGTCGTTTGAGACCAATCTCGATCCCGCAACTGTCACAGTAGCCGTAGTCCTCGTCAGCGATTCTCTGCAGGGTTTCGTCGATCTTCTTGATCAGTTTGCGTTCCCGGTCTCGGTTGCGTAGTTCGAGGGCCATGTCGGATTCCTGGCTGGCCCGGTCGTTTGGATCGGCAAAGACCTGGGCTTCGTCCTGCATGGTGTGCACGGTCCGCTCGATGTCTGCCGCGAGCCCTTCCTTCATGGTCTCAAGGATCTGGCGGAAATGCGCCAGTTGCTTGCTATTCATGTATTCCTCGCCTTCAGCGGGAATGTAGGGCGCAACGTGCTTGAGGAAGTCTTCAGCCATTTGGTTTAACGAATTTGTTGATCGGGAGGCAAAGAGCTTGCTTAATATCAGAATCGGCTTATCACCGCAAGCAGCCCCAAACGGCGGAAAAGCTTATGGGTACTGACTTTCAGCCCGATCCGGGAGGGCTGGAAAGTCTTGCGAGGAGACTGCTCTGAGCGCTGCGCGCTACCCCGCGAAGCGAGCGCCGTTGGTAGCCGCCGGTGCTTTCCATGGTCCAGGCCTGAACATTGTCTGAGAGATAAGGACGCAATCCTTCTCGGATCACCCGTTTCTTCAGCCGGGGATCCAGGATGGGAAAAGCCAGTTCGATCCGGCGGAAGAAGTTGCGTTCCATCCAGTCGGCGCTGGAGAGCAGTAGGGTTTCCTCCCCTTGGGCGTGGAAATAGAACAGGCGGGAATGCTCCAGAAAGCGCCCTATCACCGAGCGTACCCGGATATTTTCGGAAAGCCCCGGAATGCCCGGACGCAGTGCGCAGGGGCCGCGGACGATGAGATCCACACGTACCCCGGCTTGTGATGCTTCGTACAACGCTGAAATGGCTTCGGGTTCCAGCAGCGCGTTCATCTTGGCGATGATGCGTGCTTTGCCGCCGGTGCGGGCGGTTTCTGTTTCCGCACGGATGGCGGCAAGCATGCGGCTGTGGAGGGTGAACGGGGCCTGCCACAGGTGATGCAGTTCGCCCGCACGGCCAAGCCCCGTGAGCTGCGTGAACACCTCATTCACATCTTCCCCGATCTGCTCGTTTGCGGTCATCAGTCCGAAATCGGTGTAGAGGCGTGCAGTTCGGGGATGGTAGTTACCCGTTCCCAAATGTACATAACGCCGCAATCCTTCTTCCTCGCGGCGGACCACAAGCAGCATCTTGGCATGGGTCTTGTAGCCCACCACTCCGTAGGTGACATGAGCCCCCGCATGCTCAAGCCGCGCCGCCCAGCCGATATTGGCCTCTTCGTCGAAGCGGGCCATCAGTTCGACCACGACCGATACTTCCTTGCCCTTCTGTGCAGCGCGAGCCAGGCTCTCCATCAAGACAGAATCGGTGCCTGTTCGATACACCGTCATCTTGATGGCCAGGACCTCCGGGTCGTCGGCAGCGGTTTGCAGCAGTTCGATGACCGGGTTGAAGCTTTCGAACGGGTGGTGGAGCAGGATGTCCTGGCGGCGCAGCACATCGAAGAGGCTGGCTCCCTTGGCCAGACCCGCCGGGTAGCCCGGGGTGAAGGGTACGTATTTCAAGTCCGGCCGATCCACACGGTCCGGCACCTGCATCAGCCGTACCAGATTGACGATCCCCGCGGCCCGGTAAAGATCCTGTTGCTGGAGATCGAACTGGCGGAGCAGGAAGCTGGCCATGTCGTCGGAGCAGTTGTCCGCCACTTCCAGCCGGACCGCGTCGCCGAAGTGGCGCTGGGGCAGTTCCCCCTGCAAGGTTGAGCGCAGATCCTTGATCTCCTCATCTTCCACGAAGAGGTCACTATTGCGCGTCACGCGGAACTGATAACAGCCGAGCACCCGCATGCCCGCAAACAGTTCCCCCACATGGGCATGCAACATCGAGGAGAGGAACACGAATCCGTACTCCACACCGGTCAGTTCTTTCGGCAGTTGTATCACCCGGGGCAGCGCGCGGGGAGCTTGAACGATGGCGGTCCCGCAATCCCGGCCGAAGGCGTCGAGGCCCTCCAGCTCCACGGCAAAGTTGAGGCTTTTGTTGAGTACCCGGGGGAACGGGTGCGCCGGATCGAGGCCGATGGGCGTCAACACTGGCATCACCTCGCGGACAAAGTAGCCTCGAATCCAGGTGCTCTGTAAGTCGGTCCATTGACTCCGGCGCAGGAACACTACACCCTCGGCGGCAAGAGCCGGGAGGATCTGCCCATTGAGCAGCTGGTATTGCTCGGCGATGAGGTGATGGGCTTCGTCGCTCACTTTCCGCAAGGTTTCGGTGGCGGTCATGCCGTCCGCCGCCACCACGGGGCTGCCCATCTTGACCTGCTCCTTCAAGCCGGCCACTCGGATCTCGAAGAACTCGTCCAGATTGCTCGATACGATGCACAGGAAGCGCAGCCGCTCCAGCAGCGGTACGCCTTCGTCAGCGGCCTGGGCCAGCACACGCCGCTGGAACGCAAGGAGGGAGAGCTCCCGATTGAGCAACTGTTCCGGGGTACGGGCAGGGGGGGGCGGGTGGAGTTGGGCCACGGAGGCGAGGCTGGCGTCGGGCATCACGAGGTGCAAAACGGGTTGGGTGGAGGGGCGGCCCGATGAGGGGCGAGGAGCGATAGTTTGTGAACTCATTGTTGCAATTTCGTGACATGTAGGGGCGTATGTCGGTGCGCCCCGAGCTTTCCATGGCCGGTGTTAGAATCCGCCCCACTTCTCTTTCCGCCTTTCCCGCCCGGCAAGACTATGGGATACGAACACATCGCGGCTGTAGATCTGGGGTCCAACAGCTTCCGCCTGCAGATTGGACGAGTGGTCGATGACCAGATTTATCCGCTCGACAATCTCAAGGAATCCGTACGCCTGGCCGCCGGCTTGGGGCTGGACCGTTTGCTGGATGTGGAGTCCCGTGACCGTGCGCTCGCGGCGTTGAAGTGCTTTGGCGAGCGCTTGCGCGGTTTTTCCCCGGGCGCTGTCCGGGCCGTTGCCACCAACACTTTTCGGGTCGCCAAGAATGCGCGGGAATTTCTGCCAATGGCCGAGGAAGCGCTGGGCTTTCCCATCGAGATCATTGCCGGCCGCGAAGAAGCGCGACTCATCTACGTCGGGGCGACGCATGCGATTCCGAATCCCGAACGGCGGCAGTTGGTGGTGGACATCGGAGGTGGATCAACGGAATTCATCGTGGGACAGGCGTTCGACCCGATTGAGCTGGAATCGCTCTACATGGGATGCGTGGGCTACAGCAACCGCTATTTTCCGAACGGGGACGTGGACCGCAAAGCGCTAAAAGAGGCGGAACTTGCCGCCAGTCGGGAGCTTGTCGCGATCCGCGAAACGTATCTGGCGGTGGGTTGGGACAGGGCGGTGGGTTCTTCCGGCTCGGCCAAATCCCTGCTCGACGTGATGCAGTATTTTGGGTTCGCTCAAGACCAGATCACCCTGGATGGACTGGAGCGGATCAAGACCCTGGTGGTCAAGGCGGGCAACCTGAAACGGGCCGAATTACCGGTCAAGGCGGACCGGCAGCCGGTGTTCCTGGGTGGGCTGGCAATCATGGCAGCCGTGTTCAAGGCGTTCGAACTGGAGAGCATGATCTACTCGGATGGCGCGCTGCGCCTGGGGGTGCTCTACGATCTGCTGGGCCGCTACCACCACGCGGACTTGCGCGACGCCACGATTCATCAGTTCATGCGCCGCTATGGTGTGGACGCGAGGCAGGCGGCCCGGGTGCGCGATACGGCGCTTGGCCTGCTGGTACAGCTCATCCCTGAAGCCTCGGGTGAGGACGACATGAACGCCCGTTTTCTCCAATGGGCGGCGTTGTCACACGAGATCGGCCTCTCCGTGGCCCATACCGGCTACCACAAGCACAGCGCTTACATCTTGGCCAATGCGGATATGCCTGGGTTTTCGCGCATGGACCAGGCCCGGTTGTCCCGCTTGGTGCTGGCGCACCGGGGCAAGCTGGAACGGGCCTTGCCGCTGGAGGAGCACAGCACCGACTGGGTGTTGATCCTCTGCCTGAGGCTGGCCGTGTTGTTGCATCGCTCCCGGGACAATCACGTGCTGCCCAGGCTGACGGCTTCCCTGGACAAGGGGGCTTTCGTCATCACGGCCGATTCCGGCTGGCTGCGTGGAGCGCCGCTCACGGCGGGCGCACTGGCGGAAGAATCCCGCCTGTGGCAGCAGGCCGGGCGTCCCCTGAAGCTGCGGGCCCGTTCCGGGGGCCGGCTCCTGGATACGGTCTGACAGGCGCCAGGCATGCGTGCTCCGCGACTCGACCTCTTGTCCCGTGACGATGGCCGAGTCGAGGCAAGGTTGCTGGGTGATTGGGTCTTGGCGGGTATGTTGCCTGAGTTCGAACGCTGGTCGCAGATGCTGCAGGAGCAGTCGCAGCGGCAGGGGGTGTACTGGAACTTGGCCGACATGGGGCGGATGGATAGTGCGGCCGCAGTCCTGATCTGGACCGCATGGGGCCGCCGGTCGCCTGCGGCAGCGCATATGCGGGCGGATCAGCAGGCGTGGTTTGCCCGGCTTGCTGGCTTGCCTGAAGAGGAAGTCCGCCCGCCGGCAGCAGATGGCCCAGCCCGTTGGATCGTGGCGCTGGGGCGTCGCATCCTGCGTTTCGGGCGGCACTTCGCTGGCGCCCTGGCTTTGTTGGGGCAGGCCGTGCTGGATGCCTCCAGTGTCGTCCGACACCCGGGGCTCGCGCCCTGGAGGGAGTTTTCCGCCAGCGTGTTCAAGGCGGGGGTTTTGGCGATGCCGGTCGTGGCGTTGACCGGGCTGCTGATCGGCATTGTGCTCAGTTACCTTTCCGCCCTGCAGTTGCGCAATTTCGGCGCTGATATCTACCTTGTAAACATCCTCGGTCTGGGCATCATTCGGGAGCTGGGGCCCATTATGACGGCCTTGCTGGTGGCGGGGCGTTCCGGATCGGCCATGACCGCCCAGCTGGGTGTGATGCGCGTGACCGAAGAGATCGATGCGCTGGCTGTGATGGGGATTTCCCATTCATTGCGTCTGGTATTGCCGAAGGTGCTGGCCCTGGCCGTGGCGATGCCGCTTCTGGTGCTGTGGGGATCAGGCGTTGCGCTGCTGGGCGGAATGCTGGCGGCCCAGGTGCTCCTGGACCTGGATATGGCGTTTTTCTTCGAAACGCTCCCCCGGGTCGTGCCGGCTTCCAATCTGGTGATCGGCTTGAGCAAAGGTGTCGTATTTGGGGCGGTGGTCGGGTTGGTGGCATGCCATTTTGGTTTGCGCGTGAAGCCCAATACGGAGAGCCTGGCAACCAATACGACGCGCTCCGTGGTGACCGCCATCGTTTTGGTGATCCTGGTGGACGCGGTGTTCGCCGTCAGCACCCGTGGGATAGGCACTGCAGTGGTATGAAGCTGCAGCCCGCGTATGTATTGCCCCGCTGCATCGCATGGTGGTGCCTTGCGGGCGGCAAACTCAGGGTGCCGGGCGGGTGAGCGCGCAGGTGGTGATCGAAGCCCGGGGTATCTCGACCCGCTTCGGCGAGAGCTGGATCCACCGGCACCTGGATTTCTCGGTGGCCGCAGGTGAAGCGGTGGCGTTGGTGGGGGGCTCGGGCAGTGGCAAGACTACGCTGCTGCGGCAGTTGGTGGGCTTGCAGTCGCCCCAGGAGGGGCAGGTGCGTGTATTCGGGCAGACGCTGGCGAGCCAGGGCGGGTTTGCGGACGTGGCCTTGCGCCGGCGTTTTGGCGTGCTGTTCCAGCATGGGGCCTTGTTCTCCGCCTTCACGGTGTTTGAAAACATCGCCTTTCCNNGCGGCTGATCCAAGACTTGGTGCTGCTAAAGATGGCTCTGGTGGGGTTGGAGCCCCGCCATGCCCACTTGATGCCAGCTGAACTGTCTGGAGGCATGGTGAAACGGGTGGCCCTGGCCCGAGCCCTGGCCCTGGATCCGGAACTATTGTTGTTGGATGAGCCCACGGCCGGGCTGGATCCGGACCGCAGCGCCGCATTTGTCCGGCTGATCGGCCAGTTGCGGCGGGAACTGGGTCTCACGGTGGTGTTCATCACCCATGATCTGGATACCCTGGCGATGCTGGCCAGTCGCGTTGCCGTGCTGGCCGACCAGCGTATACTCGTTTCCGGCAGCCTGGAAACGATTGTGGCCCATCCCCATCCATTCATTCGTCAATTCTTCGCCAGTCGTCATCTGTCTCCATCAACGGGGGAGGGGCGGTAGCGTCCATGGAAAATCGCTCCCATGCGCTGGCCGCTGGCGCGTTTGCCTTGCTCTTTTTGTTGCTGACTGCGCTGGCGCTCTGGTGGTTTTCCGGGCGCCCGGAGCGCAGCCGGGAGCTGTTGCTGGTCACGGAGCGGGCTGTCAATGGTCTCAATGCTCAGGCGCAGGTGCGCTACCGCGGTATCCGGGCCGGCAAGGTGGAGGAAATCTACGTAGACCCGGACGATCCCCGCCTCATCCTGGTGAGGGTCAGCGTTTCCGAGGAGTTCCCGATCACCAAGGGCACCCGCGCGGCGCTGGGCATCCAGGGGGTGACGGGGATTGCGCATGTCCGCCTGGACGATGACGGACGCCAGCCGGACCCGCTGACCGCCGAGGACGGCCAACTCCCGCGGATTCCACTCAGACCCCATGCGCTGGATGCCCTCACTGAAAGTGGCGCAGACATGCTGAAGCAACTGCAAGGGCTGACGGTGCGGGTGGATCGGCTTCTGAGCGATCACAATGTGGCGCGGATCGAAGCCATCCTGGCGAACCTTGAGCACAGCTCTCAGGGTTTGCGGGCGTCGGCACAGCAGACTCCGGCATTGGTGGAGAGTCTGCGTCAGGTGCTGAACCCCGATTCGGTGCAGCGTATCCGGCGCATCCTCGCCAACTTCGAAAAGACCACGGACACGGCGGCTCCAGCCATTGACGAACTGCGCCAGACAGTGCGTCAAATGGAGCGGCTGGCGCGCCGGCTTGATGAAGGCGCGGGCGCCGGGACCGATGAACTGATGGGGCAGACGCTTCCTGAGCTGCGCAAGTTGCTCAAGGATCTGGGCGCAACGTCCCGGCAGCTTTCGTCCTGGGTCGAGGAACTGGAGCGTTCGCCCAGCATGCTGCTGCGGGGCCGTGTGCCATTGCCCCCTGGCCCGGGTGAGCCCGGGTATCCGCAACAGGAGCCGGGTCGTCATGAGTAAGCAGCGCAAGCACCGGGTGTTGGCGATGGTGGGGGTTCTGACGCTGGGGGGCTGCGTGGCCCCGGGGGGTGTCAATCCCATGGAGAGCTACGATCTCGGGCCGGTAGCCGGGGGGCCGGTGCAACCGGTGCCGGGTTTGAGGGAGGTGCGGGTGGAGTCGGCAAGCTGGCTGGAGTCGCGAGCGATCCAGTACCGTCTGAACTTTGATCACCCGGCCCGGCGGCAAAGCTATACGGCTGCCCGGTGGGTGGCGCCCCCCGCAGAGTTGCTGCAGCGGCACCTGGAACGCCGGTTGGTGGGGGAGGGCGGGCGCTGCGTTTTGAAGATTGAACTGAATGAATGGGTGCAAGTATTTGCTTCGCCCCAGCAAACGGCTGCCACCATCGTGATCCGGGCCCGATTGCTCTCGCTCCGCGGGGAAATCTTGGCGACGCGCCATTTCGACCTTACGTCAAACGCCGTTCCGCCCAATAGCCGTGGTGCCGTGGCGGGTGCCGGGGAGGCAGTGAGGATGGCGGAGCGTTCTGTGGGCGCCTGGTTGGCGGGGGAGACGGAGCTGGCTCAGAGCTGCCGCAGGCACCCCCTCCCGGGATAGGCTTGGGCCAAGCGGAGCGGCTCCTGAGGGCGCGATGTGCGTGTGGCGCGATCCGTGGGAACGAAGCGGGGGAATGGCTGCAGGCAATACCGGATCGTCTGCTTGGTCGATAACTGACATTCAACAGAGAGGGAATCACGATGAGTTCCACCCATCCTTACGCGCAGGGGCTGGACCGCAATCCGGCCAACTATGAGCCCTTGACACCCCTGACGTTCATCGAGCGCAGCGCCTACATCTATCCCGATCGGCTGGCCTTGATCCACGGCCAGCGGTGCCAGACCTGGGCCAAGACCTTCGAGCGTTCGCGCCGCCTTGCCTCAGCCCTTCAGCTCAAAGGCATTGGCAAGGGTGACACGGTGGCGGTGATGCTCAACAACACTCCAGAGATGTACGAATGCCACTTTGGTGTGCCAGCCTCGGGCGCGGTGCTCAATACCCTCAATACCCGGCTGGACCCGGAAACCTTGGCGTTCATGCTTGACCATGGCGAAAGCCGCATCCTGATCACGGACCGGGAATACTCGCCGGTGGTCAGCAAAGCGCTGGCCATGGTGAAGCGGGAGATCCTGGTGGTGGATGTGGATGATCCGGAGTATTCAGGCCCCGGGGAGCGCTTGGGCAGCCTGGACTACGAGCAGTTGCTTGCTGGTGGCGACCCCGGGTTTCCCTGGCGAGGGCCGGACGATGAGTGGGACGCCATCAGCCTCAATTACACCTCCGGGACGACGGGCAATCCCAAAGGCGTGGTCTATCACCATCGCGGGGCCTATCTCAATGCCATGTCGAATATCGTGAGTTGGGGCATGCCATCCTTTTCGGTGTACCTGTGGACGCTGCCGATGTTCCATTGCAACGGTTGGTGCTTCGCCTGGACCATGGCTGCCAACTCAGGCACCAATGTGTGTCTGCGACGGGTGGACCCGCGCCTCATCTTTGAAGCTATCCGCGAGCATAGGGTGACCCATTACTGCGGGGCACCCATTGTCCATTCCATGCTGATCAATGCTCCGTCAGCCTGGCGTGAGGGCATCGCCCACGAGGTGTCGGGCCTGGTGGCGGCGGCCCCACCGCCCGCTGCGGTGATCGAGGGCATGAAGAAGATCGGTTTCAATATCACTCACGTGTATGGGCTGACCGAAACCTACGGCCCGGCTGCGGTGTGCGCCAAGCATCCGGATTGGGAAAGTCTGGCGCTGGATGAGCAGGTGCGGCTCAATGGCCGCCAGGGAGTGCGCTACCACGCCCAGCAGGGGATCACCGTGATGGACTCGGTGACCATGGAACCGGTGCCTTGGGATGGGGAAACCATGGGGGAGATCATGTTCCGGGGCAATCTGGTGATGAAGGGCTACCTGAAGAACCCCAAGGCTACGGACGAGGCCTTCCGCGGTGGTTGGTACCACACGGGCGATCTGGCGGTCATGCAGGCCGACGGTTATGTGAAAATCAAGGACCGGAGCAAAGACATCATCATCTCCGGGGGCGAGAACATCTCATCCATCGAGGTGGAGGACACGCTCTATCGGCACCCGGCGGTGATCGGCGCGGCTGTGGTGGCTACGCCGGACGACAAATGGGGCGAGGTGCCTTGCGCCTTTGTCGAACTGAAGGAAGATGCCACGGCGACGGAAGAGGAACTCATGGACTTCTGCCGGGAGCGGATGGCGCGCTTCAAGATTCCCAAAAAGATCGTGTTTGGTCCGTTGCCCAAGACCTCCACCGGAAAGATCCAGAAATACATCCTGCGTGAGCGGGCCAAGTCCACCAATGCTATTGAATGAGGAGATCCCTACAATGAACGAAGCCGCCACGTCCCTCGTAGTGCGTCACGACCAGGATGGTGTGACGACGCTGACGCTCAATCGACCCAGCCAGTTTAATTCGCTTTCCGAAGCGCTGATGGACGAACTCCAGGCGGAGATCAAGTCGATTGCCGATGACAAGTCTGTGCGGGTGGTCGTGCTGGCTGGCGCTGGCAAGGCTTTTTGCGCAGGGCATGATCTGAAGGAGATGCGCGCCAACCCCACCAAGGCGTATCACCAGGCCCTTTTTCGCAAATGCGGCAAGCTGATGATGTCGTTGACCGAGCTGCCACAGCCAGTCATCGCCCGCGTGCACGGGATTGCCACGGCAGCGGGGTGTCAGTTGGTGTCCATGTGCGATCTGGCAGTTGCCGTCGAGGGCGCGCGGTTTGCCGTGTCGGGGGTGAACCTGGGTTTGTTCTGCTCCACGCCGGCGGTTGGGCTCTCCCGCAACATGGGGCGCAAGGAGGCTTTCGAGATGTTGGTCACGGGGGACTTCATCAGTGCCGCCGAAGCGCAGCGCCGCGGGCTGGTCAATCGCGTGGTTCCGCAGGAGGAACTGGACGCCGAGATTGCTCGGCTGACTGCGAATATCTGCGCCAAGACGCCGGTCGCGGTGGCCATGGGCAAGCAAGCTTTCTACAAGCAGATGGAAATGGGGCTGGAGGCTGCCTACCAATATGCTGCCGAGGCCATGGCCTGCAACATGATGACCGAAGACGCGCAGCACGGAATCGATTGCTTCATCGAAAAACGCAAGCCGGAGTGGAAGGGCCGCTGACGAGGCCCGCATGTTGGGTGGACACTCATGTCCACCTGGATGCGGCCGAATTCGTCGGGGACCGGGCTGAGGTATACGCCGCCGCCCGGCACGCGGGTGTCTCCACGCTGGTTGTGCCGTCCGTGGACGTGGCCAGCATGGAGGCTGTGACCCAGTGTTGCCGGGATTACCCGGGCTGCTTCCCCGCCTACGGTATTCATCCGCTTTATGTGGGGGCAGCTGACGAGGCCGATCTGGAGCAGGTCCGCCAGCGTTTGCTGGCGGGGCGGGCTGTTGCCGTGGGGGAGATCGGTCTGGATTTCTTCGTTCCCGGCTTCGACGAGGCGCGCCAGATCCGCTTCTTCTCTGCGCAACTGGAACTGGCGCGGGATCTCCAGCTTCCAGTCCTGCTTCACGTACGCCGTGGAATCGACCGTGTCCTCAGCCAGCTGCGGCGTATACCGGTGCCCGGGGGCATTGCCCATGCCTTCAATGGCAGTCGGCAACAGGCGGATGCTTTTCTGGGATTGGGCTTCAAGTTGGGCTTTGGCGGCGCGATGACTTATCCCCGGGCACGGCGCATCCGCGAGTTGGCGGCGAGCTTGCCCCGGTCCGCCATCGTCCTCGAGACCGACGCCCCGGACATGGCGCCGGAGTGGGCCCGGGGGGAGCGCAACGTCCCGGCGCATTTGCCGCGAGTTGCCTCGGTGCTCGCCGAGTTGCGGGGCGCGCCGCTGGACGATATTGCCGCAGCCACGCGCGAGAACGCGTTGGCAGCTTTGCCTCGGCTCAAGACGTGTTCCTGAGCGGTACGGGGTCATTGCCCGTTCCATTGCCCCGCCTACCCTCACCATCCATCCCGCACCAGGCGTTCCCCCGGATGCTTCGCGGCCTCCCCAATGGCAGATGCCTTGTCATGGGCCGCGTTGCGCTCTGTTCGGGTGGCGGCGCTGATTTTCGCGCGGGTTCCTGATCGGAGGGCGCTCGCTCGTACTCCAGATGGGTCAAGTTGCAGCAGCCTCGGCCGTTGTAGCCAAGACGTGAGCGCGCCAGCCGGATACCCGGCAAAGCGCGCCTGCGCCTTGAAGGACTCGCCCCTGGAATGCAAGCCACTTGCCTTGATCAGCGTTTGTTTGCCGAGAAGGTCGCCATCGTTTACCGGATGGTGGGCTTTAGCATCGCCATGAGCATGATGGGGGCCGTGTGGACCTGGTGGACGCTGGCGGAGTCGCCTTCCCCCCATCTGTTTCCGTGGCTCACTTGCGTGTTTGGGGTGGGATTTGCTCGGTGGGGGTTGGTGCATGGCTATCGGGCCAGCCGCAACCGGGATGCTCATCCCCGCAGGTGGGCAAACCTGTTCACCGCAGGGGCGGCTGCCACCGGATTTCTGTGGGGTATCGCGGTGCCGTTGCTGTTTCCCGTGCAGGAGCCGCGCTATCAGGTGAGCATGGCAGTGTTGCTGGCCGCAGCGCCTGTCATCGGCCTGACCTCGCTGGTTGCCTTGCATCGCTGTTACCTGGGGTTGATTCTCCCGTTTCTGCTTCCGTACTCCTTCTATATGTTGTGGGAGGTTCCGGGGGAAACCGGAGCCGGATTGATTACGCTGCTGTACCTGCTGGTGCTCGCGGGGGTTGGCTATCGCTCCAACCGCAGCGTGGACGCTTCACTGCGGCAGCGCCTTTCGATCGAGGACATGGCCGCAGATCTTGCCGACGCCAACGCGGCAGCCCTGGCGACGAATCGGGAACTGGAAGCCGAGGTTCGGGAGCGCATCCGTGCGGAATCCCAGGTGCGGGACCGGGAGCGGAGATTGCGCCAGCTTGTGTTGCAGACGCCCCTGGCGTGCGTGGGGTGGGACACGTCTTTGCGAATCACCTCCTGGAACCCGGCTGCAGAAAGGATCTTTGGGTATGCGGCCGAAACGGTGCTCGGCAAGGACTTGGTCGAACTCCTCCTGCGGCCAGCGTTCCGGTCGAGGGTACGTGCTCATCTTGCCTTCTGGCTCCAGGGCCCTGAGCCAGCCATGCAGGGCGTGGCGCGCTGCCAGCATGCGGGAGGGCGCGAACTGATCTGCGAGTGGTACTGCGCGATTGTTCGTGCTGAAGATGGGCAGATTGGCGAGGTGATTTCCCTGATCGTCGATCGCACTGAAGAACGTGCTGCGGAGCAGGCACTACGCAGGGCCAAGCAGCGGCTGGATCTCGCGCTCGACAGTTCCGACACCTCCTTGTGGGACTGGGACTTCACCCGTGGGGAAATCTATTTCAGTCCCCAGTGGGCCTTGATGATTGACGGAAAGGCCCGGGAGATCAGGCACCCGGCGAAGACAGAGCTGGAGCGGGTGCCGGCCGAGGATCGGCCGGCGCTGAGGCAATCCGTGATTGAAGCAATCTCCGGTCGAAACCCGGTATTCGTGGTCGAGCATCGCGTCCGCAGGGCTGATGGCAGCCAGCTATGGGTGCACAGCCGGGGGAGAGTGGTGGAGCGGGACGCCGCCGGGCGAGCCAAACGCATGATTGGTACATCCAAGGATGTGACGGCCCGGCAGTTGATCGACGAGCAACTCCGTCAAGCCAAAGAGAGCGCCGAAGCCGCGAGCCGAGCCAAGTCCCAGTTCCTGGCGGTCATGAGTCACGAGATTCGCACGCCCATGAACGGCATCCTCGGCATGACTGAACTGCTACTGGCGAGCGACCTTAACCCTCGGCAGAAACGTTTTGCCGACACGGTGATGCAGTCCGGCAATACGCTGCTGGCCATCATCAATGACATTCTGGATTTTTCGAAGATTGAGGCAGGCCGTATGGAAATGGAAACGATCCCGGTCGATATCCACGCGTTGGTGGAAGACGTGACCGCGCTGTTCGTCGAGCATGCGCGCAGGAAACAACTGGAACTGGTATGCCGGATCCGGCCGGAAGTGCCACGTTGCGTGCTCGGCGATCCGGTGCGAATCAGGCAAGTGCTCTCCAATCTCATCAGCAATGGGGTGAAGTTCACCGCGGCAGGACATGTCACGGTTCAACTGGGCATCCAGGCCGGGTCGTCAGGCGGAACGGAGGGCTTGTTGATTTCGGTAGCGGATTCCGGCCCGGGGATCCCCAGAGACGCGTTGCCGCGGCTATTCCAGCCTTTCAGTCAGGCAGATGGCTCCATGACCCGCCGTTACGGAGGTACAGGTTTGGGGCTGGCAATTGGCCGACAACTCGTCGAGCTGATGGGAGGGGAGATCACTGTGGATTCAGCCGAAGGAGAGGGCGCAACGTTCGTCGTGCGTTTGCCGCTGAAGCAGGTGTTGGAGGCACAATCCGGATTCGTGGCACTGGCGGGCGTGCGGGTGCTGGTGGTGGAGCCGTCACCCACGCTGCGGGAAGCCTTGCAGGATCAGCTGCGGGGGCTGGGGGCCGAGGTGGAGTGGGTGGCCGATGGCGCCAGTGCGCTGCAACGTCTGCACGCTGATCGCCAGTCCGGCCGGGAATTTTCCGTGGTACTGGCTGAAACCGAAATGCCGGTGATGAACGGGATGATGCTGGCGACAGTGCTGCGGTCGAGCCGCGATTTCGACTCGTTGCGGATCATCCTGATGGAGGCGCCCAATCGGGAATGGGATCCTGTTGATCATACCGGGTTGGGTATCGTCGGCGTACTCACCAAGCCCCTGCGGACAGCGGATTTGCTGCGCTGTCTTTCCCGGGAGTTCGAATCTGCGCCGGCGGTGCAGGCTCCCGATGCGCTGTCACGGCCGCTAGGCGACACGGGACAAACTGTGGTCACCAGGGAATGGCAGTTGTTGCTGGTGGAGGACAACCCGGTCAATCAGGAAGTATTGGTATCCATGGTGGAGGACCAGCCGTTTCAGGTGGATGTTGCCGAAGACGGATTTCAGGCTCTGGAGAAAATGGCTGCCAAGCAATACGACTTGATCCTGATGGATTGCATGATGCCAGGCTTGGATGGGTACGAAACCACGCGGAGAATTCGCGCCAAAGAGGCTGCCGCTGGCGATGGGCGTCACATTCCTATCGTCGCCTTGACCGCGAATGCTTTGCGCAGCGACAAGGAGCGATGCCTGGATTGCGGGATGGACGACTACCTCTCCAAACCGTATTCGGCGGTGCAACTGCTCGCAGTCACAGAAAAATGGCTGTCCGCATGCTCCGAACGGGCCTCCTGAAGCTCGGTGGAGAACGGCGGTGGGGGCTACTTGGCAATGAGGTCGGCAATCGCCGACTTCGCTGCCGGTAGGTCGACGCCGAAACGATCGCAGTTCATCAGGCTTTGCCCAAAAACGTAAGCATAGATGAGCATGGACCGAGTGGAGCTGGTTTCCAGCGGCAGGCCCCGGTCGAGGAACAACTGGCGGGCGCGTTCGAAGCGGGTCGCATCGACTTCCTCCACCACGGCCGCAGCGTGTGGATCCTTGCGCGCCCAGTCCCGGACGGCCAACTCGATCTTGATGCCCTTCTGGTTTCGGCTGGCGCTGTACACGTCAATCACATGGTAGATCTGCTCCAGTTCATGACCAGGCTCAGCGGTGGTTTGCTTGATGATGTCGCGGATGCGACCCACTTTCCACTCATCAAGCATGGCGTCGAGCAAATCCCGGCGATCTTTGAAGTGCCAGTAGAAACTGCCCTTGGTTACACCGCAGCGTTTGGCCAGAACCTCGACTCGCACCCCTTCAATGCCTTCTTCCGCCAGTGTGTCGATACCTGCATGAATCCAGTCTCCCCGGTCCAGGGGAGCGCGGTTCTTAGGTGGCTGGTCGCTCATTGAGGGCTGTTATATCTGGCAAAAAGTAGTCTGTTGAGTATTCCGCCGGGCGATGGGCGAAGCTGCGCTGAAGACCGGCCACGTATCGTACCCAAACTGATCTGTGCGTGTGACGGCAGCGTCAGATGGAGTTTGCCCCTTACTTGAGGGATGGGCCCGTTGGACCCGAAAGGTACAATGACTTAAGCCATTGACAGTGATCTGCCCGTAAGCTAACTTAATCGGACCATACGCAGGCGTATGGTACATCGGATTCCCCCCAGCAGTGTATTTGAATCATCTGTGGAAGTACCATAATCAGCCCGTGGCGTAGTGTGCCGATTGCGCCACGGGCTGAGCACACCATTTCTTTGAGGAGCTCCGGATAGTGAAAGTACTGGTTCCCGTCAAACGCGTCGTCGACTACAACGTCAAAGTGCGCGTCAAGACAGACGGAACGGGTGTGGATATCGCTAATGTCAAGATGTCCATGAATCCGTTCGACGAAATCGCGGTCGAAGAAGCCGTGCGGTTGAAGGAAGCAGGCGTGGTCACGGAGGTGATCGCCGTTTCGTGCGGTTTGGCCGCATGCCAGGAAACCTTGCGTACCGCAATGGCGATTGGGGCAGACAGGGCCATTCTCGTGGAAACGGATGCCGAGCTTCAGCCCTTGGCGGTAGCAAAACTGATCAAGGCAGTGGCGGAGCAGGAGAAGCCGCAAATGGTCATTTTCGGCAAGCAGGCCATCGACGACGATGCCAACCAAACGGGGCAGATGTTCGCTGCCCTCATGGGCTGGCCGCAGGCGACGTTTGTTTCCAAGGTGGGTGTGGCGGGCGAAACGCTGACGGTCACCCGCGAGGTGGATGGCGGTCTGGAAACGCTGGAGCTCAAACTGCCAGCCGTGGTCACGACTGACTTGCGCCTGAATGAGCCGCGCTATGCGACCTTGCCCAACATCATGAAGGCCAAGAAGAAGCCGCTTCAGAATGTGAAGCCCGCCGATCTCGGGGTCGATGTTGCACCCAGGCTGACGACGCTGAAAGTGACCGAACCGCCCAAGCGTTCTGCTGGCGTTCGGGTGGCCGATGTAGCCGAGTTGGTTGCGAAACTCAAGAATGAAGCAAAGGTGATCTAATGGCCATTCTCGTCATTGCAGACCACAGCAATGCCTCCCTGAACGCGGCAACCCTGAACGCGGTGACCGCGGCGGCGCGCATGGGGGGTGATATCCACGTATTGGTGGCGGGGTCCGGTTGCTCGGCTGCCGCCGAAGCGGCCGCCAAGGTGGCGGGGGTGAGCAAGGTGCTGGTGGCTGATGCACAGGCTTACGCTGATCAGCTTGCCGAGAATCTTGCGGCGCTAGTTGTCGCAAACGCTGCCGGATATAGCCACATTGTCACGGCGGCAACGACTGCCGGGAAGAATTTTCTGCCCCGGGTGGCGGCGCTTCTGGATGTAGCCCAGATTTCCGAGATCGTTGGGGTTGAGGCACCGGACGTTTTTGTACGTCCCATCTACGCCGGCAGTGCGATGGCCACGGTGCGTTCTGCGGATAGTGTCAAGGTTGTCACGGTTCGCGCCACCGCCTTCGAGCCTGCGGCTGATTTGGGGGGGAGTGCTGTGGTGGAAACCATCGGTGCTGGGCCGGATCTTGGGCTGTCCAAGCTCAAGGGGCGGGAGCTGACCAAGTCCGAGCGGCCGGAACTCGCAGCCGCCAAGATCGTGGTATCGGGCGGTCGAGGTCTGGGGAGCGGGGAGAACTTCCATGCGCTGCTGGATCCGCTGGCGGACAAATTGGGTGCCGCTCAGGGAGCTTCCCGCGCGGCAGTGGATGCTGGCTTCGTTTCCAATGATTACCAGGTGGGGCAAACCGGCAAGATCGTTGCGCCTCAGCTCTACATCGCGGTCGGGATTTCCGGAGCGATTCAGCATCTCGCGGGCATGAAGGACAGCAAGGTGATCGTTGCGATCAACAAGGACGCCGAGGCTCCCATTTTCCAGGTGGCCGACTACGGACTGGTGGCTGATCTGTTTGAGGTCGTGCCGCAACTTACGGCTGCTTTGGGTTAGGAGCGATCCCCAACCCGGGCCATGGACTTCACTGACGGCTTGTTTCCGTTTGGGTGGTCGCTTGCGGCCTGGGTTGTGCTTGCGCCTGTTTTCGTGGTGTGCGCTCGTTACGCACCATGGCGGCGCTTGGCGGAACAACAGGCGGGGCTTTGGTTTGGTGCCATTGTCTGCCTGAGTTTCATCTGGAGGATGAAGGCCGGGGTGTATCCAGGCCTGAATCTTCATCTGCTGGGTGCAACGGCTCTGGTCTTGAGCGTGGGGCCGCAGTTGGCAATCCTCGGGTTGGCTGCGGTCGTCGCCGTGGTGACTGCGGTTGGCAACGGCGGGTGGCAAGCTTTGCCCATCAACATTCTAATGATGGCGGTGATCCCCTCGGTTGTTGCGCACACCATCTTCAGGGTGGTAGACCGCTGGCTCCCCAATCACTTTTTTATCTACATCCTGGTCAATGCGTTCGCGGGTGCTGGCGTGACGATACTGGTCACCGGCGCTGCCGCGTGCGCATTGCTGCTTGGGGCTGAGGCCTATCCTGCGGAACTGTTGCTAACGCAGTACCTGCCATATTTTCTATTGCTGAGCTTTTCTGAAGCGTGGTTAAGCGGGGGGGCCGTAACGTTGATGGTGATCTACCAATCGCGTTGGGTGAGCACCTTCGATGATCGACGTTACCTTTGGAATAAATGAAAATCGGCGCGTGCCTCCGGGGCCCGTGCTTTGACAGTGGAGAGGAGAAACATGAGCGACTACATTGCCCCCATTCGGGACATGCAATTTGTGATGCAGGAACTTGCAGGACTGGATGAGGTTGGAGCCCTGCCGGGGTGCGAGGAAGTGACTCCGGATCTGGTGGATGCGATTCTCGAAGAGGCCAACAAGCTGGCCAGCGAGGTGCTGTCGCCCTTGAATGTGGTGGGTGACCGGGAGGGCGCCAAGTGGTCGGACGGACAGGTAAGCACTGCGCCGGGTTGGAAGCAGGCCTACGAGCAATTTGTTGCCGGTGGCTGGCCGGGGTTGGCAATGGAATCGGAGTATGGCGGGCAGGGCCTTCCCAAGCTGGTGTCAACGGCCGTCAACGAAATGTGGAAGGCTTCCAATATGGCCTTCTCCCTGTGCCCGATGCTGACCACCGGTGCCATTGAGGCGCTGATTCTGCGTGGTTCCGATGTTCAGAAAAGCGCTTACCTGGAAAAAATGGTGAGCGGGGAATGGACTGGAACCATGAACCTGACGGAGCCGCAGGCAGGTTCGGATCTGGCGGCCGTCCGCTCCCGCGCGGAACCCCAGGGAGACGGCACTTACAAGATTTTTGGGCAGAAGATCTTCATCACGTATGGCGATCACGATCTGACCGACAACATCATCCATCTGGTGCTGGCCCGGTTGCCGGACGCTCCGGAGGGTGTGAAAGGGATCTCGCTCTTCGTCGTCCCGAAATTCCTGCTTAACCCGGATGGCTCCCCCGGTGCGCGCAACGACGTGCATTGCGTGTCCATCGAGCACAAGCTGGGAATCCACGCCAGCCCGACCTGCGTACTGGCGTTCGGAGACAAGGGCGGTGCCATTGGCGAGTTGGTTGGTGAGCCCAACCGGGGCTTGGAGTACATGTTCATCATGATGAACGCGGCTCGGTTTGCGGTTGGACTGGAGGGTGTCGCGTTGGCGGAGCGTGCCTACCAGCAGGCCGTAGCCTATGCCAAGGAGCGTGTTCAGGGGACCGAGCTGGGTGTGAGGGGTGGCGGAAAGGTGGCGATCATTCGTCACCCGGATGTGCGCCGGATGCTGATGAGCATGCGCTCCCAGGTCGAAGCCATGCGAGCGGTGGCGTATGTGGTGGCAAGCGCAACCGACAAGGCGACCCGTGCAGCGGACGAGGCGGTGAGGGCTCAAAACCAGGCGTTCGTGGATCTCATGATCCCGATCGTTAAAGGATGGAGTACTGAGGTGTCCATCGAGGTCGCATCCACTGGCGTGCAGGTGCATGGTGGGATGGGGTTCATCGAGGAGACCGGCGCTGCCCAGCACTTGCGGGATGCACGTATCACAACGATCTATGAAGGCACCACCGCCATTCAGGCGAATGATCTCATCGGGCGGAAAATTGCCCGGGAACAGGGGCAAACCATTCGCGCGGTGATCGAGGATATCCGGCAACTGGACACAGCGCTGGCAGCCCAGCCCGGAGCTGATTTTGCTGCAATCCGGGGTTCGCTTGCCTCGGCGACCGACGCATTGGCGCAGGCCGTGGACTATGTGCTCGCAACCTTCGGAGTGAATATCAAGGCAGCTTCGGTGGGCGCGGTCCCGTTCCTTCGGCTGTTCGGCTATGTAGCCGGTGGCTGGCAAATGGCCCGGGCTGCGCTCAAGGCCCAAGCGCATTTGGATGCCGGTGATGGCGATGGCAAGTTCTACCAGGCCAAACTTACTACTGCGCGGTTCTATGCCGACCACGTGCTACCACAGGCTGTCGGTCTGGCTTATACCGTAGTCAATGGTGCAGATGGCGCTCTGGCGCTGGACGAAGAGCTATTCTAAAAAGGGGCGGTTCATTACCGTTTCCTGGCGACATGAAAAAGCCCGACTGCGCAAGCATTCGGGCTTTTTTCTTGCATGACGGGGAGACGACCGCGTCGCTCCGCCGCGTTGTTACATCCCGGGATACACAGGGCCCTCTCCACCCTGTGGGGTGACCCAAGTGATATTCTGGGTCGGGTCCTTGATGTCGCAGGTCTTGCAGTGAACGCAGTTCTGGGCGTTGATCTGTAGCCGGGGGTTGCTGCCGTCCGCATCGCGGACGATTTCATATACGCCGGCAGGGCAGTACCGCTGCTCAGGAGCGTTGTAATGCTGCAGGTTCACCTCAATGGGTACAGAAGGATCTTTCAGTATCAGATGGCAGGGTTCGTCTTCCTCATGATTGGTATTCGAAAGGAACACAGAGGAAAGGCGATCGAAGGTCAACACGCCATCCGGCTTCGGGTACTCAATGGGGGTACATTCTGAAGCCTTTTTCAAGGTTTCGTGGTCGGGCGTGTGTCTCAATGTCCACGGCGGGTTGCCACCGAACACTTTTTGGTCAATGCCGAACAGCAAGGAGCCCATATAGAGCCCCTTCTTCATATAACCTTTGAAATTCCGGGTCTTGTACAGTTCGGCCTTCAGCCAACTGCTGTCAAACGCATCAGGGTAGTCGTTTAACTCATCCCCGCTGCGCCCGGCTTTGAGAGCGTTTACAGTGGCTTCTGCGGCCAGCATCCCGCTTTTGATGGCTGCATGGGAGCCCTTGATTCGGGCAGCGTTGAGGAACCCTGCGTTGTCGCCGATCAGTGCCCCACCAGGAAAGGTCAGCTTCGGCAGCGATTGGAGACCACCCGCAGCAATTGCGCGGGCCCCATAGGCAATCCGTTTGCCTCCTTCCAGATGGCACCGGATTGCCGGGTGGGTCTTATAACGCTGAAATTCCTCAAAGGGCGACAGGTGAGGGTTGCTGTAATTGAGCCCCACGACAAAGCCTACAGAAACGAGATTTTCGTCGTAGTGATACATCCAGGAGCCGCCATAGGTGTGCGGATCCAGGGGCCAGCCCGCCGTATGCATCACCATGCCCTGATGATGCCGGTCTGAAGGGACTTCCCACAGTTCCTTGATTCCCAAACCGTAGACCTGAGGATCGGCGTTCCCACGCAACTGAAAACGGGCTTCCAGCTGTTTTCCCAGGTGACCCCGGCAGCCTTCGGCGAACAGGGTGTAGCGGGCGTGCAATTCCATCCCGGGCTGATACGCAGGACCTTGGCCACCATCTTTCAGTAGCCCCATGTCTCCCGTGGCAACGCCTTTGACCGACCCATCCTCGTGGTAAAGAACTTCAGCGCCCGCGAACCCTGGGTAGATTTCAACGCCCAGCGCCTCCGCCTGCTCTCCCATCCACCTGCAAACGTTCCCGAGGCTGATGATGTAATAGCCGTGATTGACGAAGCATCCTGGCAGGAGGCTGCTGGGGATTTGTCGGGCACTGGATTCGCTCAGGAACAGAAAACGATCCTCGCTGACTACCGTATTGAGCGGGGCACCAAGTTCCTGCCAATTGGGGAACAATTCGTTGAGCGCTTTTGGATCCATCACCGCCCCGGAGAGGATGTGAGCTCCTATTTCAGCGCCTTTTTCGATCAGGCAAACGTTAATGTCCTCTTGCTGTTCCGCCGCCAACTGCTTGAGGCGAATTGCTGCGGCCAATCCAGCCGGCCCCCCGCCGACGATCAGGACGTCGAACTCCATGGATTCGCGTTCCATCCCATCCCTCCTTGAATGTCAGCTAATCCCCCAAGCCGTCCGGCAGGAGGTCAGCATTGTGTTGGTATTCAAGCAATTATAATCCGGACAGCTTTATTGAATGGCGAGTTGCCCATGGATAAGAAGTATTCGCTGTATAAATGCCTCATCCCCGTGCGCTGGGGTGACATGGACGCCATCGGCCATGTGAACAACACCGTCTATTTTCGCTATATGGAACAGGCGCGAGTGGAGTGGATCGAGCTGGTTGGGTTTGGCGTCGGCAGCCGGGATGAAACGGCGGTTATCGTTAATGCCAGTTGTACTTTCTTGCGCCCGATCACGTACCCGGCGACGGTTGAGATCACAATGTTTGCTGGAGTTGCAGGGCGCAGCAGTCTGCCCACCGCATACGAACTGCGGGTTGCGGGAGAAGAGCGGGTATACGCAGAAGGGGCAGCCAAGATCGTGTGGATGGATGCCCGGACAGGTAAGTCTGTTCCCCTCCCCGAAAAGTTGAGGGGAGTGCTCCAGTCTTGCCAGACAGAAAGGAGTTGAAATGAATGCCAAGCCCATCTGGGAACCTTCCCGGGAGCGTGTATCCGCGTCAAACATGGCTAGCTTCGCCAAACTGGCTGCTGCTCGGGAAGGGATGGCCTTTGACAGTTATCAGGCGCTGCACGCATGGTCCACTGACGAGCCGGCAGCGTTCTGGAGCCTGGTCTGGGATTACTGTAACGTCCTGGGAGAGAAGGGGAGTCATCAAGTCAGCGATCTTGACCGGATGCCGGGTGCCTGCTGGTTTGCCGAGGCGCGCCTGAATTTTGCGCAGAACCTCCTTCGCAATCGCGATCAAACCGAAGCGCTCGTGTTTTGGGGGGAAGACCGGGTCAAGAACCGGATGACCCGGGCGGAGCTGTACCGAGCTGTTGCACATCTGGCGGCTGCCCTTCGCGATGCGGGGGTTGTCGCAGGGGACCGCATTGCCGCGTACATGCCCAACTTGCCAGAAACGCTGATAGCAATGCTTGCGGCGGCGAGCATTGGCGCGGTGTTTAGCTCCGCGTCACCCGATTTCGGGGTGGAAGGCGTGGTCGACCGCTTCGGGCAGATATCGCCGAAGATCCTGGTTGCTTGTGACGGCTACTATTACAACGGAAAAACGATCGATTGCATGGATAAGGTAGTCGCGGTAGTCGGGCGCTTACCTTCGGTGGAGCGCACGATTGTCGTGAGATACGTCCATGACGAGCACGACTTGAGCGCGATACCCAATGCGCTGCTTTACTCAGATTTCGTGGCGCCATTTCGTTGGAACGACGAGATCCGGTTCGAGCTACTCCCCTTCGATCATCCTCTCTACATCCTGTATTCCTCAGGCACCACTGGCGTTCCGAAATGCATTGTCCATGGTGCTGGCGGGACCCTGCTCCAGCACTTGAAGGAACATCAACTGCATGGTGATATCCGTCAAGGGGACCGGTTTTTTTACTTCACCACTTGTGGATGGATGATGTGGAACTGGCTGGTCAGCGGTTTGGCGTCTGGGGCGACACTATTGCTCTACGACGGAAATCCGTTTGTGGGTGGTCGAAACATTCTCTTTGATTACGCGGAGGCGGAGCGGATATCTCATTTCGGGACATCGGCGAAATTCATCGATGGAATCGCGAAGGCGGGAATGGCACCGTGCGAGACCCACGATCTTTCAGCGCTAAGAGTCATCTTTTCAACAGGAAGTCCCTTGGTTGCGGAGGGCTTCGACTACGTCTACGGCAAAGTCAAACAGGACGTGCTTCTCGCCTCCATTTCCGGAGGAACGGACATTATCTCCTGCTTTGTGGGTGGAAGCCCGATGTTGCCGGTTTGGCGCGGGGAGATTCAATGCGCTGGGCTTGGGATGGCCGTACAGGTCATTGACGAACATGGCTCGGCTGTCGTGGGGCAAAAAGGAGAGTTGGTGTGCGTGCGCCCGTTCCCTTCCATGCCTTTGGGCTTTTGGGGTGATTCTGATGGGGCTCGCTATCGGGCAGCTTATTTCAGCCGGTACGAAAACATGTGGTGCCATGGTGACTTTGCTGAACAAACTGAGCGGGGCGGATTTGTCATCTACGGTCGGTCCGACGCGACGCTGAATCCGGGTGGGGTACGAATTGGAACAGCGGAGATTTACCGGCAAGTTGAGCGACTCCCCCAAGTTCTCGAATCCTTGGTTATCGGACAGGAGTGGGAGGGTGACATTCGCGTCGTTCTATTTGTACGGCTACGGGAAAGCGCGCAGTTGGACGACGCTTTGCGCGATCTGATCCGAAAGGTGATTCGCGATAATGCTTCGCCTCGCCACGTACCCGCCCGAATAGTGCAAGTGAGGGACATTCCGCGGACGAGAAGCAACAAGATCGTCGAACTCGCAGTCCGCAATGTGGTGCATGGACTCCCGGTCAGGAACTTGGAAGCCTTGGACAATCCGGAAGCGTTAGGAGAGTTTAAGAACAGGACGGAATTGGCGTCCTGAACGTCCGAAGGGAGATGGGGGCAGGAGGAGTGGCGTGAGGGGTGCCATCACCGTGCTGTCCCCATAAGGGCTTCCCAAAAAAGGCGAAAAAAAAACCGGGCTGCTCCAAAGAGCGGCCCGGTCCGTCAAAGGCGCGTCTGACTAGCAGGAGCGCGCCCTGCTTTCGCGGGAGAAACCTTGCATTGTCATTATTTAACGTCGCTGACAAATGCACACGACACACCAACTCGCTTGCCCGCCTTCTGAATCAACGAAGCAAACACTTGCTAACTACTGATCTGAAGTATCAGCTTTGTCAGTTTATTATCAATTTTTTCAGAATGCAACACTCCAAATTTCTTCCGGGTACGAAATCCTTCCCGGCGAAAACTTTATAACCCGTACGCGGGGCGGTTGGCTAGCGAAATTGGGGGAGGAACCTGCGCGATATTTAGTTCCAGGAGGCAAGCGGTCAAGTTCATAAAACTGTCGTTGACAAGATCTGTGAGTGGCCTATAATGCGCACCTGTCGAGCGGGAATAGCTCAGTTGGTAGAGCGCAACCTTGCCAAGGTTGAGGTCGCGAGTTCGAGACTCGTTTCCCGCTCCAAAGTTTTCAGGGGAAAGCGCTTTGCTTTCCCCTTTTGCTTCCGGATCCATGTCTGGTGGGTCCGCGCCTCCGGCGGGGTGGCAGAGTGGTTATGCAGCGGCCTGCAAAGCCGTGTACCTCGGTTCGATTCCGGGCCTCGCCTCCATGTTCTCCTTTCTGTCCGGCTTCTCCCAAGTTTCCTTGGCTATGTTTTTGACTGGCCAGCGCCTTGTTATGCTATAGGCATCGCTGATATCGCTTGGAAGTCTTGACTCTCTGCTCCCGTATAATTCGCGTCTTTTTCCCGTTGGTAGATTTCGATGAGCCCACTTGCTTGGATTGTGGCGTCGTCGGTGGCTGGTGCTGTCCTAAGCGTGGGGGCGGCAGGGGTATTGGCGCTCACTGCAAATCCGCGCTGGATTCCCGTACTGATTAGCTACGCGATTGGCGCGTTACTTGGGGCCGCATTTCTTGAGGTGTTGCCACATGCGCTGGAAGGGCAGGGGAATCCTCAGGAAACAGCACTCACAATCCTGGTCGGCATTTTGCTGTTTTTCATCTTGGAAAAACTCGTCCTGTGGCGGCATTGTCACGATGAGGGCTGCCAAGGGCACGATGCGGCAGGAGGGCATGGCAATGCTCGTGCTGCATCGATGATTCTCATTGGAGACGGCTTTCACAACTTCGTCGATGGCGTGCTTATTGGTGCGGCGTTTCTGGAAAGTACGGCTCTTGGCCTGGTTACAGCGCTCGCCATCATCGCCCACGAAATTCCCCAAGAGATGGGGGATTTCGTAATTCTCCTGCATTCCGGGTTCTCTAGAGCGAAAGCCTTTGCTTTCAACTTGGTGTCCAGCGGGGCAACTTTGCTGGGCGGAGTGTCTGCATACTTCGCGCTTTCGCAAATGGTGACCGCGATTCCAACGTTGCTCGGGTTGGCGGCGGCGAGCATGATTTACGTGGCTGTCGCTGATCTGATTCCTGGCTTGCATCGTCGAACTGCATTGTCGGAGACCGTGCAGCAAGTATCATTGATATGTGCTGGTGTCGCCTCGGTGTGGCTTGCACAGGGGGTGGTTCATGGTTTTGTGGGGTAATGATGAATATATGTTTATTGCGCTGCCCATGAGCCATCCGCGCCTCCTCTTAACAACTTGACAGACAATATTGTGCGTCGCAGAATCCACGAGTTTTCGCTTGCCTGTAGACGAGTTTGCACAGTTTCGTCGCGGACGGTTGGCGGGATCTCTGCTGCACATGTCTTGCCCCAAATGAAGGGAAACAGGAGAGATAAATGTCCGTATCGCCAGAGCAGCCGTCTGACGCAATGAAAAGCCTGCTGGAATCCAGTCAGGTACTCGCCAAGCAGTTCCTCGATTTTCTTGGCACTCAGCATTCAGCTTTCAAAGAGAACGGGTTCGCCGTTCCGCCTGTCGGCCTCCCTGAGGGACAGCAGTTAGTCGATCTTCAGCGCAATTTCGCTGAGCAGCATGCGAGACTGTGGCAGTCGATGGTCGCTGCCAAACCGGGTGAAAAGGCTGAGCCAGTTGCCGAGCCTCCTCCGGGTGATCGCAGATTCAGCGCACCGGAGTGGTCAAGCGCGCCATACTTTGACTACGTGCGCCAGGCATACTTGCTCAATGCCAGCTACCTGACCAAGTTGGCGGAGGCGGCCCCAGTATCCGATGGGGATGCGAAAGCGCGCCTCCAGTTTGTCACGCGGCAGTACGTGGAGGCTTTGGCGCCTTCGAACTTTGCCGCGACGAATCCGGAGTTCATCAAGCTCGCGCTCGAAACCAACGGGGAGAGCATTTCTCGCGGGATTCAGAATTTGCTCGAGGATCTGCGCAAAGGCAGAATCTCGATGACTGATGATGCCGCATTCGAGGTGGGGCGCAATCTGGCGCTCACCCCGGGGGCGGTCATCTACGAAAATCAGCTGATGCAGCTGATTCAGTACGCTCCGAGTACGGATACTGTCGCATCTCGCCCCCTCCTGATCGTTCCTCCCTGCATCAACAAGTTCTACATCATGGATCTCCAGCCGGAGAATTCACTGGTGAAGTTTGCGGTCGATAGCGGGATGACGGTGTTTCTGGTTTCTTGGAAGAACCCGAAAGAACCGGAGAGCAAATGTACTTGGGACGATTATCTTGCCCTGGGTCCAATCACTGCGCTGCAGATTGTTCGTGATGTGACGGGTGAGCCTAAGCCCAATGTGCTTGGCTTTTGTGTCGGCGGCACACTGCTCTCCAGCGCGCTTGCGGTGCTGCGCGGTAAGGGTGAAGACCCGGTGAACAGCCTCACGCTCATGACCACGCTGCTGGATTTCTCCGATGCAGGGGAACTGGGCTGCATGGTGGACGAAGCCTCGGTTGCTGCCCGAGAGGCTGCGATCGGGCGGGGTGGGTTGCTTTCCGGCAAGGAACTGGCTGCAGTGTTCTCAAGCCTGCGCGCCAACGACTTGATCTGGCAATACGTAGTTAATAACTACCTCAAGGGTGGCAAACCACCTGCTTTTGACCTGCTCTACTGGAATTCCGACAGCACCAATCTGCCCGGGCCATTCTTGGCATGGTATCTCCGGAACATGTACCTGACGAACAGTCTGCGAGTGCCCGGCAAGCTGGAGATGCTTGGTGTGAAAGTAGATCTGGGTAAGGTCGATGTGCCTGCTTACCTGCTAGCCACTCGCGAGGATCACATCGTTCCCTGGGAGTCAGCTTACTTGGTTCGCCAGATACTCGGGGGCGCTACAACGTTTGTGCTCGGGGCGAGCGGACACATTGCCGGTGCGATCAACCCTGCTTCGAAGAACAAGCGCAGTTACTGGGTTAACGACGCCGATGCCTCTAACTCGGGCGAATGGCTAGCGGGAGCGCAGGAGCAGAAGGGCAGTTGGTGGAATCACTGGCGTGAATGGCTGCAGGGGCGCAGTGGTGACCATGTGCCCGCCCGATCCCAACTGGGAGGGGGCAAGTATCCGTTGATCGAGCCGGCGCCCGGGCGATACGTAAAGGAAAAAATCTAAGAATGAACTTGCTGGCGAGTTGAGGGGCTGGCGCCAGCTTATTCCAACTAAGCCCCTCAAGAGAACTTGGAGAGGAGACCCCAAGATGTCAAGAGTTGCGTTGGTTACTGGCGGTATGGGTGGGCTGGGTGAGGCCATTTGCATCAAATTGTCCGCGTTAGGCTATCGCGTCTGCACGACCCATTCGCCAGGAAATTCCAAGGCCCACGAATGGCTGACTACGATGAACAACATGGGATATGGCTTCAAGGCATATCCCTGCGACGTTGCAGACTTCGATTCGGCCAAAGCGTGCGTGGCGTTGGTCGAGGCGGATGTGGGCCCGGTGGATGTGCTCGTGAACAACGCCGGAATTACCCGTGACATGACCTTCAAGAAGATGACCAAGGCCGATTGGGACGCAGTCATCAAGACCAATCTTGATAGTTGTTTCAACATGACCAAGCAGGTCATGGACGGCATGGTTGCCCGCAAATGGGGACGGGTCATCAATGTGTCGTCCGTCAATGGCCAAAAAGGTGCTTTTGGGCAAACCAACTACTCTGCGGCGAAGGCGGGGATGCATGGGTTTTCCAAGGCGCTGGCCCTGGAAGTGGCACGTAGTGGGGTTACGGTAAATACGATCTCTCCCGGCTACATCGGCACCAAAATGGTGATGGCGATCCCCCAGGAGATCCTTGAATCCAAGATCCTGCCCCAGATTCCGGTTTCCCGTTTGGGTAAGCCTGAGGAGATCGCGGGTCTGGTGGCTTATCTCTCGTCGGACGAAGCTGCTTTTGTCACGGGGGCCAATATTTCGATCAATGGTGGTCAGCATATGTTCTGACCGGGTGGTGCCCCGCGGGGGCACCCTTGCCTGGCTTGATCCTGGCGGGTTGGGCGAGGGTAGAACAAAGGTTTCTTGTCGCAAGCTAAGGGAAAGTGCAATGACTCAGCGTGTTGCCCTCGTGACCGGGGGAATGGGTGGTCTTGGAACCGCGATTTGTAAGGTGTTGGCCCAGGAAGGTTTCGTGGTGGTTGCCAACTGTCTTCCCGGGTTTCCGGAGATTGACGCTTGGCTCACCAAGACCAAAGCAGAGGGTTTTAACTTCCATGTTGCCGAGGGCAACGTGGCTGATTACGAATCCTGCAAGGCGATGGTTCAGAAGATCGAGGCTGAAGTGGGCCCGGTAGACGTACTGGTGAACAACGCCGGGATCACCCGGGACGGCATGTTCCGCAAGATGGACAAAACCCAATGGGATGCCGTTATCTCGACCAATCTGGATAGCGTGTTCAACGTTACCCATCAGGTTCTGACCGGCATGGCAGAACGTGGCTGGGGACGCGTGATCAACATCTCTTCCGTCAATGGCGTGAAGGGCCAGTTTGGCCAGGCGAATTATTCCGCGGCGAAGGCCGGCATTCTCGGCTTCACCAAGGCGATTGCTCAGGAAGTGGCCAAGAAGGGTGTCACCGTGAACGCCATTGCCCCGGGCTACATCGGGACCGACATGGTCATGGCGATCAAGGAAGAGGTCCGTCAGCAAATCGTTGCCCAGGTTCCGGCCGGGCGACTGGGCAAGCCGGAAGAGATCGGGTACCTGTGTGCCTATCTTGCTTCCGAGCACGCCGGCTACATGACGGGTGCCACCTTGAACATCAACGGCGGCCTGCACATGTGCTAAGCAGCCCACCTGGGTTGCTCGATAAACCCCGCCATTTTGCGGGGTTTATTTTTGACAGTATATAATTGGTTAGATACAACCGGGCGCGAGTCAATAATGAGCAATGGAACGAGGAGAGGGGACGTGCCGGATCAGCAGAGAACAATCAAGAAGTATCCGAATCGTCGCCTATATGACACGAAGACGAGTTCATACATCACCTTGGCTGACGTGAAGGAACTCGTGCTGAGGCACGAGGAATTCGTGGTCATTGATGCCAAGTCCGGTGAGGATCTGACCCGCAGCATACTGCTGCAGATCATTCTGGAAGAGGAAACCGGTGGCGTGCCAATGTTCTCCAGTGACGTGCTGGCTCACATGATCCGCTTCTATGGGAACGCCATGCAGGGGATGATGGGCAAGTACCTTGAGAACAATGTCAAAGCTTTCACAGACATGCAGCAGAAACTGCAGGAGCAGGCGCGCTCGATCTATGGCGACAACAGCCCGATGAGCAAGGACTTATGGGCGCAGTTTCTGAGCTTTCAGGGCCCCGCACTCCAGAGCATGATGGGGGCCTATATCGAGCAGTCCAAGAAAATGTTCATGCAGATGCAGGAACAGATCGAGAGCCAAACCCGAAACATCTTTTCAGGCTTTCAGTTTCCCTCCTTCCCCGCGCCCGGGGGAAAGCCAGGCGGAGACCAGGGCAAGGAGTAGCGTGCGGGCTTGCCCGCCATGTGCCTTGCGGGCACAATCTGCAACTCTGATTTGTTATTGACTTGATTTCATTCCCGTTCGGGTTTCCGTAACGGGATTTTTTGTTTTCGTGCCATGCCAAAAGCTTCTTCACTTTCCCCCCGTGTCGGATTCGTCTCCTTAGGGTGTCCAAAAGCCTTGGTGGACTCTGAGAACATCATTACCCGCTTGCGTGCAGAAGGTTATGAGATTTCAGGTTCGTATGACGATGCGCAACTTGTAGTGGTTAACACTTGTGGATTTATCGACTCGGCAGTGGAGGAGTCGCTCGATGCCATTGGTGAAGCCCTGGCTGAGAACGGCAAGGTAATTGTCACGGGGTGTCTGGGAGCCAAGGGGGATATTGTTCAACAAACCCATCCCAAAGTACTGGCAGTGACCGGCCCCCACGCGACGGAAGAGGTGCTCGCGGTGGTACATGAGTACTTGCCCAAGCCCCACGATCCCTTTGCCGACTTGGTGCCTCCGCAGGGGATCAAGCTTACGCCGCAACATTACGCTTATCTGAAGATTTCGGAAGGGTGCAACCACCGCTGCACCTTCTGCATCATTCCTGCATTGAGGGGGGATCTGGAGTCCCGTCCGATTGGCGAAGTCATGCGCGAGGCCGAAAGCCTGGTGAACGCCGGGGTGAAGGAACTGCTGGTGATATCCCAGGATACAAGCGCCTATGGGGTGGACGTAAAGTATCGAACCGGGTTCTGGGGGGGGCGCCCGGTCCGGACCCGCTTGTATGATCTATGCAAAGCGCTGGGGGAGCTCGGTGTATGGGTGCGTTTGCACTATGTGTACCCCTATCCGAGCGTAGATGAGTTGTTGCCGTTGATGGCTGAAGGCCGCATCCTGCCGTACTTGGACATCCCGTTTCAGCACGCCAATTCGCGTATTTTGAAGCTGATGAAGCGGCCAGCAAGTTCAGAGAACGTTCTTGCCAGGATTCGACGCTGGCGCGAGATCTGCCCGGATTTGACGCTGCGCTCGACGTTCATAACCGGCTTCCCCGGAGAGACCGAAGCGGAATTCGAAGAACTCCTGCGCTTCCTTGAAGAAGCCGAGCTGGATCGGGTGGGGTGTTTCGCCTATTCCCCGGTAGAGGGAGCTTCCGCCAACGATTTGCCCGGGATGCTGCCGGAAGAGGTGAGGGAGGAGCGCAGGGCGCGCCTGATGGCTTTTCAGGAGGACATCAGCACGCAGCGGCTGGAGCGTTTGATCGGCCGGGAAATGCAGGTGTTGGTGGACGAGATTGACGAAGAGGGGGCGCTGGCACGAGGCCCCGGGGATGCGCCGGACATTGATGGCTTGGTGGTGATCACCGACGGGCACGAGCTCACTCCCGGTGAGTTCGCTCGAGTCGAAATCACCGATTGCGATGTCCATGACCTGTACGCCCGTTGCGTGCAGTGACAAAGCCGCTAGCAGGCCGATGAGGTTCAAGGTGGCTGCATACCGGTGTTGCCCCATATGGCAAAGCTGAAACCGCGAATTGGCTTGGCCTTGGGTAGCGGGGGTGCCCGTGGCTGGGCCCATATCGGTGTGCTGAGCGCTTTGGCCGAGCATGGCGTGACACCGGATCTGGTGGCAGGTTGCTCCATTGGCGCGTTCGTCGGGGCTGCGATCGCCGATGGTGATCTGGACCAGCTGGCCGATTGGGTTCGCGTGCTTGACCGGCAGAAGCTCATGTCGTTCCTGGACGTGAGTTTCCGGGGTGGGTTGATCAAGGGCGACAAGCTTATCCAGTTTTTTTCCCAGCAGTTCGTCGACCGGGATTTTGCGCAGTTGCCGGTGCCGTTTGCGTGCGTGGCGACGGACTTGGTTACGGGACGTGAAGTCTGGCTCAGGGAGGGTAATGTTGCGCGCGCTGTGCGTGCGTCAATTGCTCTGCCGGGGCTGTTCACGCCTGTCGAGTACAACGGAACGTGGCTGGTCGATGGGGGGTTGGTCAATCCAGTGCCTGTCTCGCTCTGCCGTGCGATGGGGGCGGATATCGTGATTGCTGTGGATCTGAGTCTGGACCCGGCCAATCGCATCGATCGGCCGGGGAGTCCCCAGTCCGCGGGGGAGGGCCGCCCCTGGTGGCGTCTTTTCAGCCGTAACGGCGCGGAGTCGGCGAGTTCGGCGGAGGGTTCCAGCAATCCTTCTTTGCTGGAAGTGGTGACGTCCAGCATCAATTTGATGCAGGTGCGCATTGCCCGTAGCCGCTTGGCGGGCGAGCCTGCCGACGTGTTGATTTCGCCCAGGCTGAACCAGATGGGGCTGATGGACTACTACCGGGCGGATGAGGCCATCGAAGAAGGGCGCCGAGCTGTCGAGCGCTCACTCGCAGCGCTGCGGCACGCCATGGATTTGCCGGGGATGCCCTCATGAAGCAGGCGCTGCTGCAGCGACTGCGATCGGCGGTGGGCGCAAGCCATGTGCTGACGGAACCGCAAGATATGGGTGGGTACGTCGCGGATTGGCGAGGACGATACCGCGGCACCCCCCTATGCGTCGTGCGCCCCGCGTCTGTCGAGGAGGTTGCCAGCGTGGTCGAGGCCTGCTCGGCCCATGGGGTCGCCATGGTGCCGCAGGGCGGCAATACTGGTTTGTGCGGGGGCGCTGCGCCGGATGTCAGCGGTACGCAGGTGGTGATTGCCCTGCAGCGCATGAATCGCGTACGGAGCGTGGATGGAGGCAACCAAACACTGGTTGCGGAAGCGGGTTGCACGCTTGCCCAGGTTCAGTCTGCGGCTGAGGCAGCGGGCTGTTTGTTCCCACTCTCCCTAGCCTCCGAGGGCAGTTGCCAAATTGGCGGAAACCTGTCGACCAATGCCGGAGGGGTTCATGTGTTGCGCTACGGCAACATGCGCGATCAGGTGCTGGGCGTAGAGGTCGTGCTGGCCGACGGCCGGATGTGGAACGGCCTGCGCCAGTTGCGCAAGGACAATACGGGCTACGATCTGAAGCAGCTGTTTGTCGGTGCTGAAGGCACCTTGGGGGTAGTGACTGCCGTCGCGCTCAAGCTCCAGTCTCCATTGCGGTCAAGGGCGGTCGCGTGGTTGTCGCTCCCCTCGGTTGAGGTCGGCGTAGCGCTGCTCGAGCGTTTGCGGGATAGCTTCGGTGCCCGCTTGGTGGCTTTTGAACTGGTGAGCGAGACGGCGTTGTCGCTGGTCCTCAAGCACATGCCTGGGTCGAAGCGTCCTGTGGCGGCGGGAGAGTCGTGGAACGCGCTGGTGGAACTGGCTGACAGCATGCCCGGCGTGGATCTGCAGGCTGCCCTCGAGGTTGCTTTCCCCGATCTACTTGAGCGGGGGGTAGTGACGGATGGCATTGTTGCGCAAAGCCAGGCCCAAGCCGACACTTTGTGGCAACTCCGGGAGAATATATCCGAGGCGCAGAAGGTGGAGGGGATCAGCATCAAGCACGACATCTCGGTTCCCGTCAGCCGGATTCCAGAGTTCCTCGCTGAAGCGGAAGCCCGGTTGGTCGCGGCTTTCGGACAGTTGCGCGTGGTTGCGTTCGGACACATGGGTGACGGCAATCTGCACTACAACCTTTCCCGGCCGGGAGGGCTAGAGAACGAGGCGTTCATCGCTCAAACGCCTTTGGCCAACCGGATTGTCCATGATCTGGTGGACGAACTGGGGGGGAGTATCAGCGCGGAGCACGGAATTGGGCAGTTGAAGCGGGAAGAACTGTGCCGCTACAAGTCTGCTGTGGAGCTGGAGTTGATGCGGTCCATTAAAAAGGTATTTGACCCAAAGGGTCTTTTCAACCCGGGGAAAATTCTCTGATCCCTGCCTGCGGGACAGCCTTCAGGGGTAGAGCAAAGCGTTTAGCACCCGTCTTGAATAATCCATGACGTCCGAGGCGGTTAGCCCAACGGGGCCGATCCCGGCAGCAACGGCTTCATCTGCAGCGCGGCCGTGAAGCCAGACGCCTCCGGCTAGAGCATGATGCGGCGCCCATCCCTGCGCCAGCAGCGCAGCGAGAATGCCACTGAGCACGTCCCCCATGCCCGCGCTGGCCATGCCTTCGTTGCCGGTTTGATTGATCAGCCAAACGCCTCCCGGGTGTGCGATGACGCTGCCACAACCTTTCAACACGACGTGGGCGTTGAACAAGTTTGCCAGTCGGAGAGCCGCATCGATGCGATTTGATTGAATTTCGTCCGTGCTGCACGCGAGCAGTCTGGCCGCCTCCGTAGGGTGAGGGGTCAGCAAGGTTGGCGCAGCGCGGGCCGCCAGCCTGGTAGCCAACTCTGGTGTGCTGGCGATCAGGTTCAGCGCGTCGGCGTCGACCACAAGCGGTACCCGGAGATCCAGTGCCTTCGGCAGCACATCCTTCGCTGGTCTGCTTTGACCCAGGCCTGGCCCGATCGCCACAACCTGGGCAGCGTCCAAGGCTGCCTCGGGTGATCTGAACATCAACTCTGGCTGGCAGCCGTCAACAGTCGGGCCGCCAGGATCCATGATGCCCAGATACACTCGGCCGCTGCCGAGCTTGAGTGCTGCCCGGGCCGCCAGTATGGCCGCGCCGACCATGCTGGTGGCGCCGCCCACAACGGCGACGCTTCCAAAGCTGCCCTTGTGGCTATTCTTGCGACGAGGGGTCAGTGCCAAGGCGAAGGAGGCGGGTGTCAGCAGGTGGCCGGGCGGCATGATCACGGTCGAGGCGTCCAGCCCGAGCTCGTCTAAGGTAACCTTCCCACAGTAGTCCGGGCCGTCCAGGGTCAATAAACCGGGCTTGTAGGCAATGAAGGTGGTGGTGTGTGTGGCCGCCACCGCTGGGCCGAGAATCCGCCCGGTGTCCACATCCAGTCCGCTTGGGCAATCGATGGCGAGCCGCGGACAGGGCTGCCGATTGCACCACTCAATCCATTCGGAATAGACTCCCTCGATCGGGCGAGCCAAGCCGATCCCGAACAGGGCGTCCACCACAAGGTCGGGCGTTTTCTCCGGCGGAGCATCGAGAATTTGGCCTCCCGCATCCCGCCAGGCGCCGTAGGCTGCGCGTGCATCCTCAGGCAGGGCGTCGGGAGCGGCCCGAAATACGGCGGTAACGTCCAACCCCGTGTGCAGGAGGTGTCGCGCAAGCACGAAGCCATCGCCCCCATTGTTGCCTGGACCCGCGAGCACGACAACTCGCTTGCCGTCAGTTTCACCGAGCAGACCGAGCGCCGACTGGCTCGCTGCGTGCCCTGCGCGTTCCATCAGGGAGGGGGAGGCAAGGGGGAGGAAGTAGGCCTCGATACGGCGAATCTCTTCCGTGCGGTAAATGGCGTTATGCGTTGAAAACATGATGATCAGGCACTGGCTTGCGAACTTGCAGTGCATTCTAAGCTCACCCGGGATCAGCGGGGGAGGGGGTCAGGAGGTGCGTCGGGACTGGTGACGGGCCGCGTGCAGCGCCTGGGCTGCGCAGAGGGTATTGAAGTGGATGGCTACGGTGTCCTCAATTGCCTTGGCGTACCCGCCCGCCATGGTGATGGCAACGGGGAGCTGGTGGTCGGCGCAGAAGGCAAACACGGTTTCGTCCCGCTGCTGCAGCCCGTCGATGCTGAGACCCAGCCGCCCAAAGCGATCGCCCTTGTAGGGGTCTGCGCCAGCCAGATAGATCACAAGATCCCACGGGCCTGCTGCCTGGCACTGATCCAGGGCATCCCGTAGTGCAGCGAGATAGCCTGAGTCGCCGATCCCATCCGGGAGAGGAACGTCCAAGTCACTGCGTGCTTTCCGGAAAGGGTAATTCTTCTCCCCGTGGAGCGACAGGGTGAAGATACTGGAGTCGGCCTCCAGGATACGTGCTGTGCCATCCCCTTGATGGACATCGCAATCAACGACCAAGACCCGGGAGACGCTACCTTCTGCTTGCATCGCCCGGGCGGCGATGGCGGAGTCATTGAAGACGCAGAAACCAGCACCCCGGTCCGCGTGGGCGTGATGAGTACCCCCTGCCATATTCGCGCTGACGCCATTGCGCAGCGCGGATCTGCACGCGGCAATCGTTGCCCCCGCTGATCGCAGGGAACGCTCCACCATGGCGGGACTCCAGGGGAAACCAATTTCCCGTTGTTCCCGCGCACTCAGCGCGCCCGCGCAGACGCGCTCGAAGTAGTCCTCACTATGAGCCCTGATTACGGCTTCCCGGGTTGCTGCCGCCGGCAGGAGCAGCGAGCAGGATTTGGAAAGCTCGGAGTTCTCTACCCACTGGCGCAACTGCGCGTACTTGTCCATCGGAAAGCGGTGGCCTGCGGGCAAGGGCAGGACGAAGGCGCCGGTATAGAAAAGCTCCATGACCGTACCTCGGCGGGGGGTGTCAGATCTGTAATCCCGCGAGGAGTTCGCGCTCGATGCGGAGCAGGCTTTGCGGGCTGCCCAGTTGACTACCGCTGATCAGGAAAGTGTCTTCCACGCGCTCTCCCATGGTGGCAATCTTGGCCGCATGCAGGACCACATCGTGGTTGGCGAGCACCCGTGCCACCGCGAAAAGTAAGCCCGGCCGATCAGCGGCGCTAACGAACATGATGTAGCGGTTTCCCTTCTCGTCCACGCGAATGCTGACTTCGGGAGAAATCGGAAAGTGCTTTACCTGGCGGGAGATGCGGCTTGGGGCCGGCTCGTCCGGTGGGCCGGGATGGTACAGGCGATCGATCAGTTCATGTTCGAGCAGGGAGATCACGTCCCGGTAGAGGGTCCGCTCCTGAGGGTCCAGCAGCACGAAGCTGTCGAGCGCATAGCCATGGCGGGTAGTGTGGATTTTGGCGTCCACAATGGTGAAGCCCAGGCGGCCAAAGTAACCACACAGGCGCATGAACAAGTCCCGCTGATCCGGGGTGTACACCATGACCTGCAAACCTTCGCCGGTCTGGCTAGGGCGAGCCTTGACCACGGGCGCGGGATCGCTTGCCCGGTAGTAGAGCATGCGGGTGTGCCAAGCAACTTCCTCGGCGTCGTGGCGCATGAAATAGGCCGTGTCCAACTGACGCCAAAGTTCGGACTCGACGCCTGGCCGCAGACCGTAGTAGCGCAATAGCCGTAACGCATCGTCCTGGCGCTCGGCGCTGCCCAAAGCCTGTTCCGCCGTGGCACCCCTGAGGAATCTGCGGGTGGCGTGGAAGAGGTCTTCCAGGAGCTTGCCTTTCCAGCCATTCCAGACTTTGGGACTGGTACCCCGAATGTCGGCAACCGTCAGCAAGTACAGCGCGACGAGGCGGCGTTCAGTCTTTACCACTCCGGCAAATGCTTTGATTACGTCCGGGTCGGCCAGATCCTGCTTCTGAGCTACCGAGGACATGCTGAGGTGGTGCTCTACCAAAAACACCACCAACTCGGTGTCGGCCTCATCCAGTCCGTGCTGCCGGCAGAACGTCAACGCATCCCCCATGCCCAGACGGGAATGATCGCCTCCCCGGCCCTTCGCAATATCGTGGAAGATCGCGGCGACATATAGAAGCCAGTATCGGTCAAGGCTGGTGATCAGGCGACTGCACAACGGGTACTCGTGGGCGTGCTCCGCCATCGAAAAGCGCCGCAGGTTCCGCAACACCTGGAGGATGTGCTGGTCCACCGTGTAGACATGAAACAAGTCATGCTGCATTTGTCCCACGATCCGCCCGAATGCGGGCAGGTAGCGTCCCAGGATGCCCCATTGGTTCATCCTCCTGAACTCATGGATCAATCCGCGCCGCTGCTGGAAGAGCTGCATGAAGAGTGCGCGATGCTTGGGGTTGCGCCGATACTCGGCGTTGATCAAGCCCCGCGCCCGCCACAATGCGCGCAGCGTCCTGGGAGTCATGCCCTTTAGCTCAGAGCGCTGCTGCATCAGCAGAAAACTCTCGAGAATGGCCTCGGGGTGGCGTTCGAATACATCCTCGCTACGCACGTCCAGGCGTTCCCGCTTGGACTGGAAGCATGCGTTGATGGGGAAGGAAACGGGGCTGCCAGGGGCGAGCTTGTCGCTTAGGTTTTCCAGCACGATGGTGTTGAGCTGGGTGACAGCCTTGGCAGTCCGATAGTAGCGCTGCATGACGTTTTCACTCGCACGCTTGCCAATGGACTGCCCGATCCCCATTTGCTTGGCGAGAGCTTCCTGGAAATCGAAGAGCAACCGATCTTCCCGGCGTCGTGCCAGATAATGCAGGTGTATCCTCACCTGCTGGAGGAAGGATTCAATTCGGCGTAACTGCAGGGCTTCTCCGCTGGTGATCAGCCCGTTCTCCGCCAGTCCGGACCAGTTGCGGCCAAAACCACTGGCTCGCGCCACCCAGAGCATTACGTGGAGATCCCTCAAGCCTCCCGGACTTTCCTTGCAATTGGGCTCCAGGCAGTAGGGCGTGTCGTTGAATCGCCCGTAACGCTGTTCCTGCTCCAGACGTTTGGCACGCAGGAATCCAAGCGGATCGAGCTGTTCGCGAAAACGGTGCTGAAAACTGGCAAATAGCTGGCGGTTTCCGGCGAGAAAGCGCGCCTCGAGCAAATTAGTCTGCACCGTGATGTCCACGGTGGCCGTCTCGAGGCATTGGGAAGGGCTGCGTATGCTATGGCCTACCTCGACGCCGGTATCCCACATCGCGCTGATCAAGGCTTCAAGCCGCGGCTCGGACCCCGGTGGCAGCAATTCCGGTGTCAGGATCAGTAGATCCACGTCCGAGCCGGGGTAGAGCTCTCCTCGCCCATAGCCGCCTACCGCGGCAAGGGAGAACTCTGGTGGCATGGCCGCGTTCTGCCATAATCGGGACAGCGCAGCATCCACAGCCTTTGAACGGCCGGCAAGGATATCGCCCGGGCGACCGTGATCGAAAAAGGATTCCCTGAGTTCGGCTTGCTGTTTCTGCAGGTCTGCACGGATTTGCAGGCAGACTTCGCTCAGGGTGCTGGTGAGCATGTGCAACAGCTTTCTGGAATCACTTACCCGGCCCGGGGGCTGGAGGGGCGCCTGCGGAAAGGGTCAGTACTTCAACGCCTTCCTCGGTAACAAGCACCGTGTGTTCCCATTGCGCCGATAGGCTTCTATCCTTGGTGACGATGGTCCAGCCGTCGGGTAGCTCGGAAATTGCCGCTTTGCCGGCGTTAATCATCGGTTCGATCGTGAAGGTCATGCCCGGCTGCAATTCGAGTCCGGTGCCCGCCTTGCCGTAGTGAAGTACCTGGGGCTCCTCGTGGAAGCTGCGACCGATGCCATGCCCGCAAAACTCGCGGACAACTGAGAATCCCTGCCGTTCGGCATGTTTCTGGATAACCTGGCCGATGTCTCCGAGGCGGGCGCCGGGACGCACTTGGCGGATCCCCAGCCACAGGCATTCGAAAGTCACCTGGCACAGCCGCTTTGCCAGGATGGAAGCGTCGCCTCCGACAGCGAACATCCTGCTTGTGTCACCGTGGAAACCGTCCTTGATCACCGTGATGTCGATATTCACGATGTCGCCCTTTTTCAGGGCGCGATCCCCGGGCACCCCGTGACACACCTGATGATTCACGGAGGTACAGATCGACTTGGGATAGGGTTTGTAGCCGCTTGGCGCGTAGTTCAGAGGGGCGGGGATGCACCCCTGCACGTCCACCATGTAATCGTGGCAGAGCCGGTCCAACTCTTCCGTCGTAACTCCAGGCTGCACATGGGGTGCAATGTAATCGAGCACTTCGGACGCGAGCCGGCCGGCGATCCGCATCTTTTCGATTTCTTCCGGAGTCTTGATGGTGACGCTCATGGCCTTCTCTTCGGCAAACCTCGAAGCCTAGCCGAAGCCTCGCTCGGCCGCAACGCGGCAAAATACTTTCGACCTTGAGGAACGAGACTACAACGAGGTATCATTTCAGCTTGCCTTGAATTTTCAGGGCAAGTCACTACACACGTCCGGCAAAGAACAGGGTGCGCCCTCAGGGCGAGCTGGGCCGGGCGGCGGTATAACCCTATTCGGAGAATTGGTATGTCCACGATGCGTGAAATGCTGGAGGCTGGTGTCCACTTCGGCCATCAGACCCGTTTTTGGAACCCGAAGATGGCTTCGTACATCTTTGGTGCCCGCAACAAGATTCATATCATCAACCTGGAAAAGACGGTTGTTAAGTACCAGGATGCGATGAACTTCATCCGGCGCTTGTCCGCCAACAAGGGTTCCATTCTGTTCGTGGGTACCAAGCGTCAGGCGCGCGAGATTGTGGCCGAGGAGGCTCGTCGTGCCGGTGCGCCATTCGTGGATGAGCGGTGGCTGGGCGGCATGCTCACCAACTTCAAGACGGTCAAGCAGTCCATCAAGCGACTGAAGGATATGGAACAGATGGCCGAGGATGGTTCCTTGGAGCGTCTGGGTAAAAAAGAAGCGCTGATGAAGCAGCGGGAGTTGGGCAAGCTGCAGAAGAGCCTTGGTGGGATCAAGGACATGGGTGGCCTTCCGGATGCCCTCTTCGTGATTGATGTGGGCTACCACAAGATTGCCGTCACCGAGGCGAACAAGCTGGGGATTCCGGTGATCGCGGTAGTTGATACCAATCACTCTCCGGATGGCGTTGACTATGTCATCCCTGGTAACGACGATTCCAGCCGTGCGATCCGTCTGTACTCCCGCGGCGTGGCTGACGCGATTCTCGAGGGCCGTAACCAGGCCGTGCAGGAGATCGTTGCTGCTGCAGGTGATGAATTCGTCGAGGTTCAGGAAGAGGCGGCTGGCGAAAACGCGGCCTGATCCTTTTTGACTTGATCGGGGTGGCCACTTGCGGCCACCCCGTTTTCTATTTGTTGATTGATCAAATCTTGTTGCTGGGAGCGAACATGGCGGCTATTACCGCAGGCATGGTCAAGGAACTGCGTGAGAAAACCGATGCGCCGATGATGGAGTGCAAAAAGGCGCTCACGGAGGCGGATGGCGATATGGCCAAGGCCGAGGAGATTCTGCGCGTCAAGCTTGGAAACAAGGCGAGCAAGGCGGCATCGCGTGTAACTGCCGAGGGCGTGGTGGGTATCTATATTTCGGCGGACGGAACGCTTGGCGCAATGATTGAGCTCAATTGCGAGACTGACTTCGTCGCCAAGAATGACGATTTCCTTGGATTCTCCCGCCGCCTGGCTGAAATGGTTGCGGTTCAGAATCCTGTCGACGTGGTAGCCCTCTCCGCTATGGAGTTGGATGGGGCGACGGTCGAGGCAACGCGTACCGCGCTGGTTGGCAAGATCGGAGAAAACATCTCTCTGCGCCGTTTCGTGCGGATTGCTGCCGCTGGCAAACTCACCAGTTACGTGCACGGCGGATCCAAAATCGGCGTTTTGGTCGATCTGGTTGGCGGGGACGAGCAGATGGCCAAGGATTTGGCCATGCATATTGCTGCCAACAAACCCAAGGCGCTGGATGCTTCGGGTGTTCCGGCCGAACTGATTGAAACCGAACGGCGAATTGCGTCCGAAAAAGCGGCTGAATCCGGCAAGCCTGCCAACATTGTTGAGAAGATGGTTGAAGGCTCCGTTCAGAAGTACCTCAAGGAGGTTACGCTGCTTGGTCAGCCCTTCGTGAAAGACGACAAGCAGACGGTGGAACAATTGCTCAAATCCCGCTCCGCCAAGGTGGATCAGTTTGCCCTCTATCTGGTGGGTGAAGGGATCGAGAAGAAGCAGTCGGATTTTGCCGCCGAGGTGGCTGCTCAGGCTGCCGCGGCTGCTGCCAACAACTGAACGGAGCCCTCTCTGATGCCCCATTCCGCCGCTTACAAGAGAATTCTGCTCAAGCTCTCAGGGGAGGCCCTGATGGGGGATACCCCCTATGGTATCGACCAGACGGTGTTGTCCCGCATTGTCGGGGAGATCGCTGAGGTGACCAGGTTGGGGGTCGAGGTGGGCGTCGTGATTGGTGGCGGGAATATTTTTCGGGGTATGGCTGGAGCGGCCTCGGGCATGGATCGCGCCACTGCTGACTACATGGGCATGCTGGCGACGGTCATGAATGCGATGGCCTTGTCCGACGCGATGCGGGGGGCAGGCGTCAACAGCCGTGTCCAGTCAGCCCTGAATATCGAGCAGGTGGTGGAGCCCTATATCAGGGGGAAGGCAATCCGCTATCTGGAGGAAGGGAAGGTGGTGGTGTTCGGTGCGGGAACGGGTAATCCGTTCTTCACGACGGATACCGCTGCCGCCCTGCGGGGGTCAGAGATTGGGGCTGAGTTGGTGATCAAGGCCACAAAGGTGGATGGAGTCTATACTGCTGACCCGAAGAAGGATCCGGACGCGCAGCGTTTCAGCCGGATTTCCTTTGATGAGGCGATCTCCCGCAATTTGAAAGTCATGGATGCCACTGCATTCGCGCTCTGTCGGGATCAGCGGCTTCCAATCAACGTATTCAACATCTTCAAGACCGGCGCCTTGAAGCGCGTGGTGCAAGGTCTGGAAGAAGGAACTCTCGTACATTGTTGAGGTGCCCATGATCCCAGAACTCAAGAAGTCCACCGAGCAACGGATGCAGAAGTCTCTTGAGGCCCTGAAGACGGACCTGACGAAGATCCGAACCGGGCGGGCGCACACGGGGCTGCTGGATCACATCCACGTGGATTACTACGGCTCCGATGTGCCCATTAATCAGGTGGCGAACATCACCTTGATCGATGCCCGGACGATCGGTGTTGCGCCGTGGGAAAAGAAATTGATCCAGGCCGTGGAGAAGGCAATCCGCGATTCCGATTTGGGGCTGAATCCCGCGAACATGGGTGAAACAATACGGGTTCCGATGCCTCCTCTGACGGAGGAGCGCAGGCGCGAACTGACCAAGGTGGTGCGGCACGAGGGCGAAGTCGCCCGGGTCGCCATTCGCAATTTGCGCCGGGATGCCAATAATTCACTGAAAGATGCCGTGAAGGCTAAGACAATCTCTGAGGACGAAGAACGTCGTGCTCAGGAAGATGTGCAAAAACTGACCGACAAGTACGTTGCCGAGGTGGACAAGATGCTGGCCACCAAGGAAGCCGAGCTGATGCAGGTCTGATCGGCACGGGGCTGTAAATTCCGGCCAATTGCTCGCTAATTATGGTATTTGCCAGTTCGACTCGAGACATTCCAACTGCGCGGGACATGCCGCAGCATGTGGCGATCATCATGGATGGGAATGGTCGCTGGGCCAAGCGAAGATTCCTGCCGCGGGTGGCGGGCCATAAGCGGGGTGTCGAGACGGTTCGTCAGATCACCAACGCATGTATTGACCGAGGCATCCCCTATCTGACTTTGTTCGCTTTCAGTTCGGAGAACTGGCGGCGACCGGTGGATGAAGTTTCATTCCTGATGCAGTTGTTCGTTCGTGCGCTGGAAGACGAGATCGTTCGGATGCACGCGAACGGTATTCGCTTTCGTGCAATTGGTGATCTCAGCCGTTTCGAACCGCGATTGGTGGACCTGATCGTTCATGCCCAATCGCTGACCGAGAACAATGATCGTCTAAATCTCACCATCGCAGCCAATTACGGGGGGCGGTGGGACATCCTTCAGGCCATGCATCGGATGTTGGAAGAGAACCCGGAAAAGCGTGCCGGGTTTCAGGAGGCCGATCTGGAGCCGTACTTTTCTCTGAACTTCGGACCTGAGCCTGATTTGTTTATCCGCACGGGCGGTGAGCAACGGATCAGCAATTTCCTCCTCTGGCAGTTGGCCTATACGGAGCTCTATTTCACCGACACTCTTTGGCCGGAGTTTGGCCCTGAAGCGTTTGGCAAGGCGCTCGAGTCATTTCGTGGCAGGGAGCGGCGGTTTGGCCGAACGAGTGAACAGTTGGTGGGTTCTTCAACGCGAGCCGATACACCATCTTCAGGCTCCAGCGGCGTAGTCAAGCATGCTTAGAGCGCGGATTCTGACCGCGCTCGCTCTTCTCTTCGCACTTCTCGCGGTTCTGTTCTTCGCCCCTTGGTGGGGATGGCTGGCGTTCCTGGGTGTGATTGCCTTTGGTGCCGGGTGGGAGTGGGTCGGACTGATGCATGGGCCATCGGATGCGAAGGGTGCGCGCTGGGCCTTTGGTTCGTTCCTGGCAATCCTGATTGCGTTGTGTGGACTTGGCCGCTGGGAAGGGCTGACGGGTGTCTTCCCGGCAGGAATCTTCGCGATTTCGGTTTTGTTCTGGTTGCTGTTAGTGCCCAATTGGCTGCGGAGGAAATGGGTGCTTCCTGCAGGTCTTTCAGGTTACGCGATGGGAGTCGTGGTCTGCGCACCAGCGATTCTCGCGTTATTGGTCATACGTGCCCAAGGACCGTGGGTATTGCTGGCGGTTCTGGCCGCGGTGTGGATGGCAGACATCGCCGCCTTTTTCGCCGGGCGCCGTTTCGGGAAGAGGAAGCTAGCGCCGGAAATCAGCCCGGGCAAGTCTTGGGAAGGGGTTTTTGGGGCGATGGCGGCGGTCGCGATCTACTGTCTAGTGGTGGCGGCAATCGCGGGGATGGAACTTGCCTCTCCGTTACACGTGTTGGGGGTGCTCGTGGCCAGCCTCGTCTTCGTTGGGCTGAGCGTTGAGGGAGATCTTTTCGAGTCCATGCTCAAGCGGAAAGCAGGGTTGAAGGACAGTGGAGCCCTTTTGCCGGGGCATGGAGGAATCCTTGACCGAGTGGATAGTCTGACGTCCACCCTGCCTGTCGTTGCCTTGGCCATCCTGGTGCATCGCTCGCTATGACTCGAGTCTCGATTGAACGGCCCAAGCGGCTTTGCCTACTTGGAGCAACCGGATCGATCGGCCGGTCGACGCTCGATGTCGTTGGCCGGCATCCGGAACGTTTTCAGGTGGTCGCCCTGACCGGGCATACCCAGGCTGAGCTGCTCGCTGAGCAATGCCGACGTTTTCGTCCCGAGTATGTAGTCGTAGGCGATTCGGCTACAGCGGCGTTGGTGAGGGATCGACTACGGGCTGCAAGCGTTGCGACGGAGGTTTTGTCCGGGCGGGAAGCTTTGGTGCGTGTAGCGTGTTTGCCGGATGTGGATTGCGTGGTCGCTGCAATCGTGGGCGCGGCGGGCTTGCCAGCTACGTTCGCCGCAGTGGAGGCTGGGAAAGATATCCTGCTCGCCAACAAGGAATCGCTGGTCGTGGCCGGAGAATTGTTCATGGCGGCTGCGCGTAGATCCGGCAGTCAGGTGTTGCCCGTGGACAGTGAGCACAACGCCATCTTCCAGTGTTTGCCTGACGGGGCAAGGGGAGGGCTGGAACAGGCTGGTGTAACGCGCTTGCTTCTTACTGCCTCCGGTGGGCCTTTTCGCACTCGGCCATTGATGTCCTTCGGGAGCATTACTCCCGAAGAGGCGTGTGCTCATCCCAATTGGTCGATGGGCAGGAAGATTTCGGTCGATTCTGCAACGATGATGAACAAGGGGCTCGAGGTGATCGAGGCCCGCTGGTTGTTCGATGCAGCACCAGAGGCGATTCAGGTGGTCATCCATCCTCAGAGCGTGGTCCATTCACTGGTGCAGTACCGGGATGGTTCAGTGCTCGCGCAATTGGGGAATCCTGACATGCGGACGCCGATTGCAAATGCGCTGGCGTATCCGGATCGTATTGAGGCTGGGGTGGCGTCCCTGGATCTGTTTCAAATTGGAAAGTTGGACTTTGAGAGGCCGGATCATGCCCGCTTCCCCTGCTTGGGGCTGGCTTACCAGGCGCTCGAGGCGGGGCAGTCAGCACCTGCGATATTGAACGCAGCCAACGAGGTTGCAGTAGAGGCGTTTTTGCTGGGGCAGATTTCCTTTGTAGCCATTGCAAGCCTGATAAGGGATGTGCTCGATAAGCGCCCTGGCGAGTTCTGCGGCTCCATCGACGCCCTGATGGAAGCAGACAGGCAAGCCCGGGAGGCTGCATGGTCCTGGGTCCGAGCCAATGGAAGGTGATTCATGGTTATAGCGTTGTATGCTTTAGCCTTCCTGATTGCGCTCGGCGTACTCATTGTGGTGCACGAGTTGGGCCACTATGGCGCCGCCCGCCTGTGCGGAGTTCGGGTCCTGCGATTCTCGGTGGGATTCGGAAGAGTTCTGGTTCGCCGCCAGAAGTCTGCGGAAGCTACCGAATGGGTTCTTTCGGCATTTCCCCTTGGCGGTTACGTCAGGATGCTGGACGAAAGGGAGGGAGCGGTTCCTCACCATCAACTGGGCGAAGCATTCAACCGCAAGCCGCTGCACCAGAGGGCATTCGTTGTCGCTGCAGGTCCATTGTCCAATCTGCTCTTCGCCGTGTTCTTGTACTTCGTCCTCTTCGTTCATGGCGTGGATGAGGTGCGACCAATACTGGCCGCGCCCCCAGCGCAATCTCCTGCATTTTTGGCGGGGCTGCAGGAGCAGGACCTGGTGCGTACGGTGGATGATCGGGAAATTCGCACTTGGTCGGAGTTCCGCTGGGAGGTGTTACGTGCCCAAGTGGATCGCCGGGACATCGGCATCGGTGTCGAGTCTGCTGGTGGCGTCCAAGTCGAAAGGCGCTTGTCTTTGGTCGAGCGGCGGGGCGATCCTGTATCCGCTGATTCTTTGGCAGAGCTGGGTATCAAATTGTATCGCCCAGCAATGCCGCCCGTGATTGGCAGGGTGCTGCCGGCGTCCGTTGCCGAAGCGTCCGGGTTGCGCAATGGGGACAGGATACTGAGCATCAACGACCACTTGGTCTCGTCCTGGCAGGAAGTCGTCTCAGAAATAGGGAACTCTGCAGGCAGACCATTGCTACTCAGGCTCTCGCGAGGCGGGGGGGAGGTCACTCTTTCAGTCATCCCACAGGAAGTGGTTGAGCGCGGGCAGAAGGCTGGCAGAATCGGTGTGGCGCCGGACCTGAGCTTGATTGACCAATCGCGCCTGGTTGTTTCTGTAAGCTATGGCCCGGTCGATGCATTGGTAAAAGCTGCCCGGCAGACGTGGGAGACCGCGATTTTCAGTCTCTCCTCCCTTTGGCGCATGGTTGCCGGCGACATATCTTGGAAAAACCTCAGCGGTCCGGTGACAATAGCCGACTATGCAGGACAGTCTGCCAGACTCGGTCTGGCGTACTATCTGAAGTTTCTTGCATTGATCAGTATCAGTCTGGGTGTCCTTAACCTTTTGCCGATACCGGTTCTTGACGGCGGGCATCTGATGTATTATTTGATAGAAGGCATTAAAGGAAGCCCAGTGTCTCAGCGCACCATGGAGATTGGGCAACAGGTTGGGTTGGCCTTATTAGTTTCCCTCATGGCATTCGCCTTCTATAACGATATTAATCGCCTTATTTCAAGTTGACAAAATGATCCGAAACATTTTGGGTGGTGCCGGTTTGTTGTTCCTGCTCTCACCGGCTGCCTTCGCATTTGATCCGTTTGTGGTGAAAGATATTCGTGTCGAAGGCATTCAGCGTACTGAGGCGGGGACCGTATTCGGATACCTTCCTGTCAAAGTCGGCGAGACTTTTAATGACGATAAAGCTGCCGATGCCATCAAGAGCCTTTTTGCAACGGGGTTCTTCAAGGATGTACGCATAGAAGTTGAAAATGGCGTGCTGGTGGTCATCGTTGAGGAGCGGCCAGCAATTGCGTCAATCGATTTTGTCGGAATGACAGAGTTTGACAAGGATGGGTTGAAGAAAGGGCTGCGTGAGATTGGTCTCGCCGAGTCACGAATTTTCGACAAATCTATGCTTGACAAGGCGGAGCAAGAGCTCAAGCGCCAATATCTCACCAAAGGAAAGTATGGAGTCAGTATTGCTACGACCGTGACCCCATTGGAGCGGAACCGGGTGGCAATCAATTTCACGATTGATGAAGGTGAAGTTGCCAAGATTCGGCAGATCAACATCGTTGGCAATCAGGCTTTCAAAGAGTCTGAACTGCTGGATCTGTTCGTGCTCCGTACCCCTGGCATGATGACTTGGTACACCAAGAACGATCAGTATTCGAAGCAAAAGTTGTCAGCCGATATTGAGTCCTTGAAATCGTACTACTTGAATCGTGGATATCTCGAGTTCAATGTCGATTCAACCCAGGTGTCGATTTCCCCGGACAAGAAAGACATCTACATCACGGTCAGTGTTACCGAGGGGGATCGGTTCACTGTTTCGGACGTTCGCTTGGCGGGGGATCTGCTCCTTCCGGAAAGTGATCTGAAAAAGCTGGTGGTGCTCAAGCCGGGAGATGTATTTTCGAGGGAGAAGCTTACCGATACCACCAAGGCGATCGGGGATCGTTTGGCGGTTGAAGGCTATGCGTTTGCAAACGTCAATGCGGCCCCCGAGATTGACAAAGAGAACAAGAAAGTTGCGTTCACTGTGTTTGTTGATCCCGGGAAGCGGGTGAATGTACGTCGTATCAACGTAGCCGGGAATGCGCGAACTCGAGACGAAGTGATTCGTCGAGAGTTCAGACAGATGGAAGGTTCCTGGTACGATTTGGAGCGCATCAACAAGTCGAAGACTCGTATCGACCGCCTAGGGTTTTTTGATGAAGTCAATATTGAAACGCCAGCGGTTTCCGGTACCACTGATCAGGTTGACGTGAATATTAGCGTCAAGGAGCGGCCGACGGGTTCGCTGATGGTCGGTGCGGGGTTCTCCAGTTCCGAGAAGTTGGTGTTGACGGGCTCAATCGCCCAAAACAACCTCTTTGGTAGTGGCAACGCAATGACGTTGCAGGTGAATAGTGGTTCAATCAACAAAGTCTATGCGCTGTCCTTCACCAACCCGTACTTCACCGTAGATGGGGCGAGTGCTGGGTTTGACATTTACAAGCGCAATATTGATCCGACTTCTCTTTCGATCGCGAAGTACAAAACGTCATCAACGGGGGCGGGGGTTCGTTACGGCTTGCCAATCGGCGAAGATGACATGCTGAATTTCGGGCTTTCGTACGATCGCACTACCGTTGAGACGTACTCGGATAGTCCTCAGAGATACATTGATTTTGTCAATACGTTCGGTAGTAGAACCTCCACCTTGCTGGGGACGGTGGGTTGGGCGAACGATCAAAGGGATAGTTTCATTTATCCTACCAAGGGTAGCTACAAGCGCGCGACGGGTGAGCTTTCTTTGCCCGGAGGCACGCTGCGGTTCTATCGCCTGACCTATCAATACCAGCGCTTTTTCCCGCTCAGTCGGGACTACACGCTCATGCTGAACGGCGAGGCGGGTTACGCAAACGGCTATTCAAACAAGCCGCTACCGTTCTTCAAGAATTATTATGCCGGTGGGATTGGATCGGTCAGGGGGTTCGACACCAGCACGCTGGGGCCGCGGGATGCGGTGACCGACGAAGCACTGGGTGGTAACCGGCGGTTGATCGGATCAGCGGAGTTCCTGTTCCCCTTCCCTGGGTCTGGACTCGACCGGTCGTTGAGGCTGGCATGGTTTGTTGACGCCGGCCAAGTGTGGGGGAAGGAGCAACAGATTCGAGTGGGCGATTTGCGCTATAGTACCGGCTTTGCGTTGTCTTGGGCCTCGCCTATTGGCCCCATGCGCTTCTCTTTGGGGCAGCCGCTCAAGAAAGAGTCCGGCGATCGCCTGCAACGGTTCCAGTTCCAGCTAGGCACCGTGTTTTGAGAACGCGCTGTTTTCGGAGAGTCAAGTTAATGAATTTTCGTAGTGCTGCCGTGTTGTCCGGCCTGACGTTGGCCCTTTTCTCCTCTGCAGCCCTTGCACAGGAGAGGATTGGATTTGTGAATACCGAGCGGATTTTCCGTGACTCGCCGCCCGCTAGCCGTGCGCTGAAGAAGATCGAGAAAGAGTTTGAAAAGCGCGATCAGGATCTGCAACGCATGGACAAGCAGTTGCGGTCGATGCAGGAGAATCTTGAAAAGAACGGCGTGACCATGTCCGAGGGTGAGCGCCGCAACAAGGACCGCGAATTTAATGACCTGAATCGTGAGTTCCAGCGCAAGCAGCGTGAGTTCCGGGAGGATCTGAACCAGCGTCGGAATGAAGAATTGGCGGCTGTTCTCGAACGTGCGAACAAGGCAATCAGGCAGATTGCTGAGGCTGAAAAGATCGATATCATCTTCCAGGAAGCCGTGTACGCAAGTCCCCGCATTGATATTACCGACAAGGTCATCAAAGCGCTGAGCGACGGCGACAAGAAGTAATCCCATGTCGTTGCAGGTCCGGGGCGTTCAGCTCGGGGAGTTGGTTAGCGCTTTAGGCGGGGAGCTTCACGGCGACCCGTCTATTGTCGTTTACAGGGTCGCGCCATTGCAGTCTGCGTGCGGGGGCGATTTGACCTTTGTTGCCAATCCCAAGTACTTCCGGCAACTTCAAAATACCCAGGCATCCGCTGTTATCGTCCCCAAGGCGCTTGTGTCGCAAGTTGGCTTGCCGTGCATTGCGGTTGACGATTCTTATCTCTACTTCGCGCGCGTATCCCAGTTCCTTTTCCCGGAGCCACCTGTTTCGCCAGGTGTGCATCCGTCAGCAGTCACGGAATCGTTGCTGCCATCTTCGGTCCGGGTCGATGCCGGGGCGGTGATCGGGCCTGGGGTGGAGATTGGGGAAGGCGCGTGGATAGGTCCCGGCTGCTGGGTCGGCGAGGGCAGCCATATCGGCGCCGGGTCCAGGTTGGTCGCCAATGTCGTGGTTTATCCGCGCACCAGGATTGGTGCCCGTGCGCTGATACACGGGGGGGTCGTCCTCGGTGCAGACGGATTCGGATTCGCACGGGAGCGGGACGGTCGGTGGGTGAAGATCCCTCAGACCGGTCGAGTCGTGATCGGGGACGATGTGGAAATTGGTGCCAACACCACCATCGACCGAGGTGCGCTTGACGACACGGTCATTGGAAATGGGGTTAAGCTCGACAATCAGATTCAGATTGCCCACAACGTGCAAATTGGCGAGCTCACCGCAATGGCCGGGTGCGTAGGCGTTGCCGGTAGCACGAAGATCGGCCGCGGCTGCACGATCGGGGGGGCGGCGATGATCATCGGGCATCTTGAATTGGCAGACGGGGTGCACGTTTCGTCGGGTACCCTGGTTGGCAAGTCAATCAAAGAGAAGGGTGCCTACACTGGTTCGGTTCCGTTTCAGGATCATAAGGAATGGCTTCGAAACTTCTCCCACATCCGGCATCTTGACAAGTTGAATGACCGGGTGAAGGAGCTTGAGGCAAAAATCAAAGAATTGGAGAAAAAGAATTGAATCAAATGGATATTCACCAGATTCTGGAACACTTGCCTCATCGCTATCCGTTTCTTTTGGTTGACCGCGTGCTTGAATGCACTCCGGGCGAGCGAATTCTCGCGCTGAAGAATGTGACCATCAACGAGCCGTTTTTCGTCGGTCATTTTCCTCGTCATCCTGTGATGCCCGGGGTGCTGATCGTCGAGGCGCTGGCGCAGACGGCTGCCTTGCTGTCTTTCCAGAGCATGGAAAGCAAGCCGGATTCAAACTCGGTTTACTACTTTGTCGGGATTGATGGGGCGCGCTTCAAGAGGCCTGTGGTGCCCGGGGATCAGCTTCAAATGGAAGTGACGTTCCAAAGGCAGATGCGAGGGATCTGGAAGTTTTCGGGAGTGGCTCGGGTTGATGGTCAAGTTGCGTCGGAAGCAGAGTTGATGTGTACAGTACGGAACATCGGGCAATGATTCACCCGACCGCGATTGTCCACCCGGGTGCGCGACTTGGCGTGGGGGTGGAGGTTGGCGCCTACTCCATCATCGGGGAGCATGTGGAGATCGGCGACGGATGTTGGATTGGCCCTCATGTGGTAATCGGTGGGTACACCCGCGTTGGGGCGGATAACCGGATCTTCCAGTTCGCCTCGGTTGGGGAAATTCCGCAGGACAAGAAGTATCGCGGTGAGCCGACTCGCCTTGAAATTGGCGACCGCAACACGATTCGGGAGTTCTGCACCCTGAATTGCGGGACGGTGCAGGATGGCGGCGTGACGCGGGTGGGTAACGACAACTGGATTATGGCCTACGTCCATATCGCTCACGATTGTTACGTTGGCAACAATACGATCTTTGCCAACAACGCCCAACTTGCAGGGCATGTGCATGTGGGCGATTTCGCCATACTGGGTGGGTTCACAGGTGTGCATCAGTTTGTGCGCGTCGGCGCCCATTGCATGACTGCGGTTGGCAGTGTGATCCTGCAGGACGTACCGCCCTACGTCATGGTGGCGGGGAATACAGCCCAGCCACATGGCATCAACAGCGAAGGCCTGAAGCGGCGAGGGTTTTCACCCGAGGCCGTCCGGGCGATCAAGCGTGCGTACAAGAGCCTTTACCGGAGCGGCAATACGCTGGACGAAGCGCGTCAAGCCATCGCGGCCGACGCCGCTGCGGTGCCCGAATTGTCCTTACTGACCGATTTCCTGGCCGTGCAGGGCAGGGGGATCGTCCGCTAGAGCGTGGGTTCCTGCGTTCGTGTGGCCATGGTCGCCGGAGAGGCCTCCGGGGATTTGTTGGCCAGCCACTTGATCTCGGCGGTACGCAGGCGCGTTCAAAGCGTTGCGTTCTACGGTATCGGCGGACCGCGGATGGAGTCGGCGGGATTCGATGCGCTATTCCCCGCGGAAAAACTGGCTGTGCATGGGTATGCCGAAGCATTGCGGCACTACCGGGAAATCAGCGGGATACGCAAGGCGTTATTGAAACGCTTGCTACGGGACAGGCCGGATGTGTTTATCGGCGTGGACGCTCCGGATTTCAATCTATGGCTCGAGCGCAAGCTCAAGCGAGCCGGAATACGCGTGATCCATTACGTCAGCCCTTCCATCTGGGCTTGGCGGGGGGGGCGGATCCGAAAGATCGGACAGGCGGTCGACCGGATTCTGGCGCTTTTTCCCTTTGAGCCGGAGATTTACCAAAGAGCGGGGATTCCGGTCACCTATGTGGGTCACCCGCTGGCCGACACAATTGCTCGTGATTCGGATCAGTGCGCCTACCGGGCGTTGCTTGAACTGCCGAAAGATCAACTTGTGTTTGCCTTGTTGCCGGGCAGTCGGCGCTCAGAGCTGCGGCACATGGCTGATCTGGTCATTGACACGGCAGCGTTGCTGCATCAGCGGTTTCCCGATGCTTTGTTTCTCGTTCCTTTGGCGACCGCCGAGACCCGGGACATGTTTCAGCAAGCACTTGCCCGGAGTGAAGAACGAACGTCCCTCCCAATTCGCGTCCTGTATGGCCACGCACAGCAGGCCATGGCGGCCAGCGATGCCAGTCTGGTCACCAGTGGTACGGCCACGCTGGAGGCTGCGCTCGTCAAGGCTCCCCATGTCATCGCCTATCGCATGGCCAACCTGTCATGGCAATTGATGAAGCGGATGGGGTATTTGCCGTGGGTCGGACTCCCCAACATCCTGAGCCGGCGTTTCGTGGTGCCGGAGTTTTTGCAAGACGACGCAACTGCCGAGAACATTGCCCAAGCGCTGGGCAATCTGGTGGAAGACAAGGTGGTGTGTGGCCGACTGCGCGCGCGCTTTGACCACATCCACGAGACGCTTCAGCAAAACACCGCGGAGAAAGCGGCGGAGGCGGTGCTCAGCCTGCTTCCGCCCGGAGCTTGGCATGCCCAGGGGTGAGTTGCTCGTCTGTGGCGTGGATGAGGCCGGCCGCGGCCCGCTGGCTGGCCCGGTGAGCGCTGCGGCGGTGATTCTGGACCCTTCCAGGCCGATTGCCGGACTGAACGACTCCAAGAAACTCTCGGCGCGAGTGCGGGAACGTTTGGCGGCGCAGATACAGCGGGATGCGCTGGCTTGGGCAGTTGCTTTTGCGTCGGAGGAAGAGATCGATTCCCTGAATATCCTCCAGGCGAGTCTTCTGGCGATGTCGAGAGCGGTTGCTGCGCTTGCCGTCAGACCCGATCAGGCGCTGGTGGATGGCAAGTTCTGCCCATTGCTTGCGTGCCCGGCGCGGGCGATTGTTGATGGTGATTCGCTGGAGCCCGCGATCTCGGCAGCTTCGATTTTGGCCAAGACAGCGCGCGATGCGGTCATGCTGCAACTGGACCAGAAGTTTCCTCGCTACGGTTTCGCGCGGCACAAAGGCTATCCCACCGCGGCTCATTTGGCCGCTTTGCGGGCTCATGGTGCCTGTGCCGCCCATCGTCGGAGCTTTGCGCCCGTCAGGGCGGTAATCAGTCAGGGAGTGCTTGCGTGGGGTTGAAATCGGTTGCGTTGCTCGCACACCTGGCGGGCGTTGTGGTGTGGGTTGGAGGGATGTTCTTTGCCTACCTTTGCCTGCGCCCGGCGGTGGCGGAGATCGAGCATGCGGAGGTGCGCCTGAAACTCTGGCTGGCAGTGTTCCAGCGGTTCTTCCGCTTTGTGGCGGCAAGCGTGGCACTGATACTTTGCAGCGGCTTCTACCTCATGTTTGGTTCGGGGCCAGGGCCTTATCCTCTGCATTGGCACCTGATGCTGGGGATCGGGTGCGTGATGGCGGCAATTTTCGTGCAGATTGCAGTCGGGCCGTTCCGGCGGCTGGGGATGGCGGTAACCGAACAGCAATGGCGGGATGGTGCTGCTGCCTTGGCCGGGATTCGCCTTCGGGTGGCGGTCAATCTTTCACTTGGTTTCCTTACTGTGGCGATTGCGACGGTTGGCCCGTGGGTTCTGGATTAGTGGCCGATGAAGAAGATCAGCTCCCGCGAGAATCCGGTTTTCAAACAGTTTCGAGGGCTGCTGAGTTCTGCTCGGGAACGCCGGAAACAGGGCCTCACCCTCCTGGACGGGGCACACCTTCTTGACGCCTTTCTGCGTGCCGGCGGCGTGCCACGTACCGTGGTGATCGAAGAGGCCGCGCTGGAGAACGACGAGATCCAGTGTCTGGTGGGGATGGCAAAGCTTGAGCCCATCGTGCTCAGCGCTGCCATGATGCGCGAAATCAGCCCTGTCGATACGCCCACCGGTGTGGTGGCTGCGGTGGCGGTCCCCGAACCCGAACCCCTGGGCGAGGAGGACTGGGTGGTACTGGACGACGTTCAGGATGCGGGCAACGTCGGGACCATCCTGCGCAGTGCGGCGGCCGCTGGCGTGCGTGATGTGCTGTTGTCCCAGGGGTGCGCGCAACCTTGGTCCCCAAAAGTGCTCAGGGCTGGGATGGGGGCGCATTTCAGCCTGCGCATTCACGAGTCGATGGACTTGCCCCGAGTTCTTGCAGCCTACAAGGGGCAGTGTTTGGCCACGTTTCTGGGAGCCGAAGTCAGCGTGTACGACTGTGACCTCTCCGGGCCGGTGGCTTGGCTATTCGGGAGCGAGGGGGCCGGGTTGCGTCCGGAAGTGATGGCCTGCGCCTCAAAGATGGTTCAGATCCCCATGGCAGCCGAGGTCGAGTCTCTGAATGTGGCCAGTGCTGCAGCGGTGTGCCTGTTCGAGCAAGTGCGGCAACGCCGGCGCTGCGGCGGGGGCGCTGAAATCACCCCGCGTCAGTAAAGATCCCGGACGACCTTCAGGTCCTGAACGATCTGGCTGGAGATTTCCTCGATGGATTTCGCAGTGGAATCCAGCCACCGTATGCCTTCTCGCTTCATCAGCTTGATGGCCGCGTCCACTTCATAACGACAGTTTTCCAGCGATGCGTAGCGGCTGTCCGGTCGCCGCTCCTGACGGATCTGCGCCAAGCGGGTGGGAGAAATGGTCAGCCCGAAAAGCTTCCCACGAAAGCGTTGCAGATTCCCCGGCAGCTTGTTGCGCTCGAAGTCCTCGGGAATCAGGGGGTAGTTGGCGGCCTTCAGGCAGAACTGCATCGCGAGATACAGGCTGGTGGGGGTCTTGCCGGATCGGGAAACACCCACCAGGATCACATCCGCTTGTTCCAGATCGGCGTCGGTGACTCCATCATCGTGGGACAGGGCGTAGTTGATGGCTTCGATCCGCTGCTGGTAGTTCAGGTTATCTGCAACGCCGTGGAAACGACCCACCGTGTGGGTGGATTTCAGGCCGAGCTCCTTTTCCAGCGGGCCGATGAATTTCTCAAAAAGATCGAGGAAAAGTGCGCCGGCTCCGCGCAGGATCTCTTTCACTTCCCCGTCTACCAGCGTGCTGAATACGATAGGCGGAGTCCCATCCAGGTTGCCTGCGAGTTGGATCCTGGCGGCGCATTCCCGCGCCTTGTCCGGAGACTCCACAAAGGGCATGCGAATGCGGCGGAACTCGATCTCCGGGAATTGGGTCAGCAGGCTGTGGCCCAGGGTTTCGGCTGTGATGCCCGTTCCATCCGACACGAAGAAAACGGTGCGTTGCTTGGGCGTATCCATGAAATCGCTCACCAATTGGGGATTGCCACGATTGGGGGGAGTCTGAGGGCTCTCTAAAATATCGATTTTTTCTTCTATCTTCAATCCGGAAGGTTTCAGATGACCAGGTACGTGATCAGTTTCGAAGCACTGCGAATGACTGACGTGGAGGAAGTGGGGGGCAAGAATGCCTCACTCGGAGAAATGATCAGCCAGTTGGCCCACGCCGGGGTTCGTGTGCCCGGCGGCTTTGCCACAACGGCGCAGGCGTACCGGGATTTCCTTGCCCACCAAGGGCTTGCAGACCGCATTCAAGCTGCGCTGGAGGGGCTGGATGTGGACGACGTGGACACCTTGGCCAGGACTGGTGCAGCGATCCGCCAGTGGATAGTGGATACCCCGTTCCCGCCGCGTCTGCAGCAGGAGGTGGTGGCGCATTACGAAGCCCTGGTGGCCAGAAGTGGCGAGGATGCTTCCTTTGCGGTGCGCTCGTCGGCTACCGCCGAGGATTTGCCCGATGCCTCCTTTGCGGGACAGCAGGAGACGTTCCTCAATATTCATGGGTTGGACAACATTCTCCACGCCATGAAGGAGGTGTTTGCGTCCCTTTATAACGACCGTGCCATCGCTTACCGGGTGCACAAAGGCTTTACCCATGCCGAGGTGGCGTTGTCGGCGGGTGTGCAGCAGATGGTGCGCTCCGATTCCGGCGCTTCCGGAGTGATGTTTTCCCTGGATACGGAGTCCGGTTTCAAAGATGTGGTGTTCATCACCGCCTCCTATGGCTTGGGCGAGACCGTGGTGCAAGGGGCGGTGAATCCGGATGAGTTCTACGTGCATAAGCCCACTTTGGCATTGGGCTGTCCGGCGGTAATTCGCCGCAATCTGGGTTCGAAACTCATCAAGATGGTGTTTGCGGACAAGCGGGAAGCGGGCCGCTCGGTACGCACCGTGGATGTGGCGGAAGGAGAGCGCAACCGGTTTGCGCTGACCGATGCCGATGCGCTGGAACTCGCACGTTTCGCGGTCATCATCGAAAAACACTACCAGCGGCCCATGGATATCGAGTGGGGCAAGGATGGCAAGGATGGGCTGCTCTACATCCTCCAGGCACGGCCGGAAACAGTGAAGTCCCAGGCGTCGGCCCACGTGATGGAAAAGTACCGCATCAAGCAGCACGGCAAGGTACTCACCACGGGGCGGGCCATTGGTCAGAAGATCGGCGCGGGCCCGGTGCGGGTGGTGCATAGCGCTGCGGAAATGAACAAGGTTCAGGCCGGTGACATCCTGGTGACGGACATGACCGACCCGAACTGGGAGCCCGTGATGAAGCGGGCCGCCGCCATCGTCACCAATCGGGGCGGGCGTACCTGCCACGCAGCCATCATTGCCCGGGAACTGGGAATTCCGGCCATTGTGGGCTGTGGCAACGCCACCAGCGTGCTGGCGGAGAGCGAGGCGGTCACTGTCTCCTGCGCTGAGGGCGACACCGGGTACGTGTACCGGGGCAAGCTGGAGTTTGAGATTGTGACCACTGACATGGGCAAGCTGCCGGACTTGCCCGTCAAGATCATGATGAACGTGGGCAATCCGGAGCTGGCTTTCGAATTCGCCCAGATCCCCAACGGGGGTGTCGGTTTGGCCCGGCTGGAGTTTGTCATCAACAACACCATCGGGATCCATCCCAAGGCGATCCTGGAGATCGACCAGGTGCCCGCCAGCCTCCGCAATGAAATCAAGCGTCGCGCCCGGGGTTACGCCAGCCCGACGAGCTTTTTCGTGGAAAAGCTCGTCGAGGGGGTTGCGACCATCGCGGCTGCCTTCTATCCGCAGCCGGTCATCGTCCGGCTCTCGGATTTCAAGTCCAACGAGTATCGCAAGTTGCTGGGGGGCGATATCTACGAGCCTGACGAAGAGAACCCCATGCTGGGCTTCCGGGGTGCGTCCCGGTACATCGCTCCGGGTTTCCGGGATTGCTTTGAACTGGAATGCCGAGCCATGCGCAAGGTGCGGGACGAGTTGGGGTTGACCAACGTTCAGCTCATGGTGCCCTTTGTGCGTAATTTGGACGAGGCGCGCGAGGTGGAGGCCTTGCTGGCGGCCCACGGCCTGAAGCGCGGTGCCAACGGCCTCAAGCTGATCATGATGTGCGAGATTCCCTCCAACGCCCTGTTGGCCGAGCAGTTCCTGCAGTACTTCGATGGATTCTCCATCGGCTCCAACGACCTGACCCAGCTCACCTTGGGGCTGGACCGGGATTCCGGCTTGGTGGCCCATGCCTTCGATGAGCGCGACCCTGCAGTCAAGCAACTGCTGTCGCTGGCGATCAGTGCGGCCAACCGCCTGGGCAAGTACGTGGGGATCTGCGGCCAAGGGCCTTCGGATCACGCGGACTTTGCCGAGTGGTTGATGGATGAGGGCATCCAGACCATCTCGCTGAACCCTGACACCGTTGTCGATACCTGGTTGCGGCTTGCTGCGCATACCAAGGAGTAGGTGAGCGGCGGTTTGCGCAACAGCGGGGCAGGGCCAAATGGTCCTGCCTTTTTTCTTTCTGCGCGTCCGTTTTGCACCAAAGGGTGTCACCAGAGAAAGGTTGCCTGTCTGCCGAGCCGTTCCTTTTCCGCGCCGCTTGACGCCGGTGCCTTCTCCACAAACAGGTTGCGTCCGTCAAGCCCGGACTCAGCCAGCCGTAGACCGCCAAAGACCGGCTGTGAACACCGGAACGCACTCTTCTTGACCTGCGGTGGAAACGAACATGACAGACAAAGCGCGGATGGGCCCGTCATCGGTCCGTTACCTTGCCTGGCTGGTGCTGACCTTGGCCGCGACGCAGCCATTAGCGGCGGCGGAGCTCCGGGTTGCCGGCACCGGCGCTGGTCTGGGGGTGGTGACCGAACTCGCTGATCGGTATCGCCGATCGCATCCCGAACTGAAAGTGGAGATTCACCCTAGTCTCGGCAGCAGTGGCGCACTGAAGGCACTGAAGGCGGGGGCCATCGAAGTGGCCATCAGCGCACGTCCCTTGAAGGAGGACGAAAAAGCTGCAGGCCTTACCCAAACCCCCATGTCCCGTACGGCCCTGGCGCTCGTCACCTCCCACCGAACGCCTCCGGCCAGCCTGAGCAGCGAGCAGGTGATGGCAATCTACGGGGCTTCGCCGCCACCTTGGTCAGATGGCGTGCCCCTGCGCGTGGTCTTACGGCCGGAGTCCGATACGGATACACGGTTGCTGCGCAATGCCATACCCAGTATTGGGGGCAATCTGGAGCGGCTCTACGCCTCGGGGAGCGTCCCGACCGCCGCAACCGACCAGGATGCCGCAAACCAGATTGCTTCCATTCCCGGCAGCTTTGGCTTGCTTTCCCTGTCTCTTGTGACGGAGCTTGGCGGAGCGCTCCGGGTGGTTTCCTTCAACGGTGTGAAGCCTAGCCTGGAGACCGTGGCGTCGGGCAGCTATCCGATGATCAAGAGCTTCTATCTGGTGGTTTCGGCCAAGGCTGGTGATGTGGTGCAGGGATTCTTGCGCTATGCGCGATCCCGCGAAGCGCAGGAAGTGTTCCGCCGCCACGGGCACGTGCAGGACGGGGGCTGAAGTGATCGCACGCAGCCAACGCATCCGCCGCATCCTGCTCGGGGTGGCAGTGGCGCTCGCGGTGTTGGTTGCGGTCGGGCTGCCTATCGTTTTCTATATTTTTTCCCTGGCCTACGAGACGCGGATTGCCCAGCGGCAGGTGGATCTCATGGCCTCGGCTACGTCCCAGTTCGCTTACGCGAAGCCGGGATTATGGCGGTTCGAGGAACACAGGCTGCATGAGCTGGTACTCACAAACCGCAACTCCGGGTTGTCTGGGTATCGACAGATCCTGGATGCGGAAGGCGTGACGGTAGTCGAGGCTGGGGAACGACCCGAATGGCCGCGCCTGGAAGTAAACGCCCCGGTGACAGATGGACTCAAGCAGGTGGGCCAAGTGGCGCTGCAGGTGTCTCTGGCGGCGATGGCCAGCGATCTCGTGTCCGTTGCCATCGCGGCGTGCTCTCTGGCGGGGGCGATACTGCTTGTACTGTGGTTCTTGCCATTTCGGGTCTTGCTGGGGATCACACGCGATCTGGTCGAGTCTGGCCGAAAACTCGAAGCTGAGGTGACGGCTCGTCGTGAAGCACTCGTCCAGGCGGAGCGCGCGATGGCCGAACTCGCCCAGCGAGACATGGAGCTCCGTCGGCACCGGGACGAACTGGAGACACTGGTCGCGCATCGAACCCGGCAACTGCAGGACGCCAAGGAAGCTGCGGAGGCGGCATCGAGAGCGAAGTCCCAGTTCCTGGCCACAATGAGTCACGAGATCCGAACGCCCATGAATGGCATCCTGGGGATGACCCAATTGCTTCGGGAGGCGGGCCTTTCCGCTCGGGAACATCGCTGGGCCGAACTGGCCAATCGTTCTGCGGAAGGTTTGCTCGTAGTCCTCAACGATATTCTCGATTTTTCAAAGATCGAGGCAGGGCGCTTAGAGCTGGAGAGTGTTCCCGTCGACCCCTTTGCGGTGGGCGCGGACGTCCTTGCGCTTCAGACCGGACAGGCCGACGCCAAGGGCCTGCGGTTGGTACAGGGTTGGCCCGGTGAGCGGGCTTGCCCGATGATGGGGGACCCCGCGCGTCTGCGCCAGATTCTGATGAACCTTGTGAGCAACGCCATCAAGTTCACCGAGCGCGGGCGGGTTGAGCTGGATGTCGAGTTGATCGGTGAGGGCGCAGCAACAGTCTGTCGATTCGAAGTGCGCGACAGCGGAATCGGAATCGCATCAGACGTACTCCCCCGCTTGTTCTCATCCTTTACGCAAGCGGATGCCTCCATGGCGCGGCGTTTTGGTGGTACCGGGCTGGG
>JRYG01000645.1_pt1 | contig 59509 bp, 49 predicted proteins | sample 235341 | NCBI WGS metagenome assembly JRYG01 (sample SAMN03074218, study PRJNA261478) | activated sludge metagenome | biome: Wastewater Treatment Plant; feature: Wastewater; material: Activated sludge; isolation source: activated biomass of a wastewater treatment plant treating hydrocarbon... ...
CCGCCACGGGCCAGGATGGCCTGGGTCGCCGCCGCGGCCAGCGGCGCGAGGGCGGGCTCCAGGCGGTTGTGTTCTACCGCGGGCAGCAAGGTGCTGGCCCATTCGAGGTTCTGCCCCACCGCAGTGCCCAGGGCGGCCAGGAGCGGGTCCGGGCCTGGGCCGTGGGCGGCCGGGGGCCGGTCCAGGCTCAGCCGGGACAGGCGGCTGAGGCGCTGGCGCCAGTGGGCGAGGCTCGTTGCGCCGGTGGCCAGGGTGTGCCACAGCCATGCGCCGCGGGTGGCGGGGTCCGGCAGCAGCTCGGCCAGGGTGCGGTAGAGCAGGTTGGCGGCCAGCAGGTCGGGCTGCAGTTCCGCCAGGGTGTGCGCCCGGGCCGCCCACAGGCGGGTGCCGTGCAGGGCCACGGCGGGGGGCAGGGCAATGCCCGGGGCCTGCAGCCGGCTGGCCAGGGCGTGGAGGGCGGCGGCCATCCAGCCCGCCGGGCACGGCGGCCAGGGCCCACAGCAGGCGCGCCCCGCGCCGGGTGGCGGGGGCAGCCAGTTCCGGGCTGGCCCGGCACTCGGCCTCGACGCGGGCGCCCTCCCGGTCCACCAGGGCGGAGAGGATCTGGTGGCGCTTGAGCCCGGTGGCGGTCGGGTCGTGGGCCAGGTTGAGGGCGTGGGCCAGCACCAGCAGGGCCTTGCCGTGGGTGGCGTCCCGCGCCAGCCAGTGGGCGAAGGCGGCTTCGGTGAGCGGCGGCGGGGTGTGGGCGCGGCCCAGGCGCGGGGCAAAGGCCGCCCAGCCGGCGCAAAAGAGCGGCCAGGCGGGGGCGGCCAGGGGGTCGAGTGCAAGCGGCGGGGAATGCTCGCTGGCCATGGCCCCGGAGACGATGGTGGCCATCGGCTCCGCCTCCCGGCACAGGAGCAGCACCCGCAGCGGCACCTGGGGGGCCTGGCTGTCGCGCAGGCGGGTGAGCAGGGCGCGCACCGCCTCGGCGTACTGCTCCGGGTAGTCGATGATCAGCAGGGTGCCCCGGCGGCCCTGGCGAAAGGCCTGGGAGCGGCCGGGGTCGGCCAGTTGGCCGGCCTCCCAGCCCTGCTCGCGCAGGGTCAGGGCCAGTTCGAAGGCGAGCCGGGTTTTGCCGGTGCCGCCCCCGCCGTGCACGATGCGCACCCGGCGCCGGGCGGGTTCGGCGGCCCAGCGCTGCAAGTCCGCCAGTTCCTGCGCCCGGCCCACCAGTTGCGCCGGCAGCCGGCTGCGCCAGCTCAGCAGGCCGGGCACGGTGGCTTCCGGGGCGTCGGTGAAGGGGATTTGCAGCGCCAGGAGCGGCAGTTCCGCGCCCTGGTGGAGCACCACGTCACCGTGGATGACGCCCGTGTTCACCACGCCGGCGTTGTCGCCGCAGACGATCACCCCACCCCGGTCGGCGGAAGGTTTGTTCTTGCCGAACATGTGCGCGGCCTCCGGCGGCGTCAGCCGGGTGTTACCGGCAAGCGCCAGGCCAGCACCGCCACGACGGCGCTTGCCAACCCGGCGAGCATGGAGACGACGGCCACCCAGTCCGGCCCGGGCTTGCCCGTGCCGCCGATCTGCCCGGTGTTGATGCTGCCGTGGTTGTCGCCGCCCACCACCACGCCGCCCCGGTCTGCCTTGACCCTGGCCCCGCCGCCCCACCAGCGGGCAATCGCCAGCCCCCACGCCAGGGCGGCAAAACCCGCCAGTTCCAGCCGCCAGGGGGCCAGCGCCGCCAGCACCGTTTGCCATTCCATGATCGCGCCCTCGCTGATGCTCTTTGGAACCCTGCGCTACACGCCGAGCATGCAGCTTTGAGCATATCACGGTGGAAAAGAGGGGGCTTACGGCGGCATTTCGGTGGCGCCGGCTCCTGGCGTAAAATCCGGGCTCCGATTCTTTTCCCTGCGGTCCTGCTGTGCATCCCCTCGTACTCCTTGCCGCCAAGGCGGTGGCAGCCGTGGCGCTCGACCAGTTGCTGGGCGAACCCCGGCGCTGGCACCCGCTGGTGCTCTTCGGGCGCTATGCCCGCGCCCTCGAAAACCTGATCCGCCCCCACGGGCCGGGCCACCTGATGGGCATGCTGGCCTGGTGCGCGGCGGTGCTGCCCGGGTTCTTCCTGGCGGGTTGGCTGCATGCCCGGGGGCCGGTGGTGGCCGCGGTGGTGGATGTGCTGCTGCTCTACTTCGCCCTGGGCCGGCGCAGCCTGGCGGAGCACGCGGCAGCGGTGGCGGGGCCGCTGGCGGCGGGCGATCTGCCGGCCGCGCGGGAACAGGTGGGGCGCATGGTGAGCCGGGAAACACAGAGCCTGGACGAGGAGGAAGTCGCCAAGGCGACCGTGGAATCGGTGCTGGAAAACGGCAACGACGCGGTGTTCGGCGCCCTGTTCTGGTTCGTGCTCCTGGGCGGGGCGGGGGCGCTGCTGTTCCGCCTGGCCAACACGCTGGACGCCATGTGGGGCTACCGCACGCCCCGCTACCTGCGCTTTGGCTGGGCGGCGGCGCGCATCGACGATGTCCTCAATTTCGTGCCGGCGCGGCTCACGGCCCTGAGCTACGCCCTGCTGGGCGAGCTGCGCCAGGCGCTGGCCTGCTGGCGCAAGCAGGCACCCCTCCACGACAGCCCCAACGCCGGCCCGGTGATGGCGGCGGGGGCGGGGGCGCTCGGCCTGCGTCTGGGCGGGCCCGCCCGCTACCACGGGCAAATGGAGTTCCGCCCCACCCTGGGGGAAGGGGCCGCGCCGGCCCCGGCGGACATCCACCGGGCGGTGGGCCTGGTCAACCGGGCCACGGCCTTGTGGCTGGGGGCGCTGGTGCTGGCGGCGGCCCTGGCCACCCTGGCGCGCCTGGCCCGTGCTTGAGCACGGCGGGGGGCTGCGGGCCGCGGCGCGGGTCTGGGGCACGCCGCTGGAGCGCTGGCTGGATCTGTCCACCGGCATCAACCCCCAGCCCTATCCCGTACCGCCTCTGGGGGTGGGGGACTGGGCCCGGCTGCCGGAGCCGGAGGATGGCCTGGAGGCCGCCGCCGCGGCCTGTTACGGCACCCGGGCCGTGCTGCCGGTGGCGGGTTCCCAGCCCGCCATCCAGGCCCTGCCGCGGCTGTTCGAGCCGGGCCGGCGGGTGCTGCTGGCGGCGCCCACCTACGCGGAACACGGACAGGCCTGGAGCCGGGCCCGGCACGAGCTGCTGGCCCGGCCCCCGGAGCGGATCGAGGACGCCCTGGACGCCGCCGACGTGGTGGTGCTGGTGCAGCCCAACAACCCCACCGGGCAGCACTTCGGCCCGGCGCGGCTGGCGGCGTGGCTGGAGGCCCTGCAGGCCCGGGGCGCCACCCTGGTGGTGGACGAAGCCTTTGCCGATGCCGAACCCGCCGGTAGTCTGGCCCACCGGGCGGGGGAGCCGGGGCTGGTGCTGCTGCGTTCCCTGGGCAAGTTTTTTGGCCTGGCGGGGGCTCGGGTAGGGTGCGTGCTGGCGGAGCCGGCGCTGCGCGACCGGCTGGCGGAAGAACTCGGCCCCTGGGCGGTGAGCGGCCCGGCCCGGGCCGTGGCCCGCGCCGCCCTGGCGGATCGGGCCTGGCAGGCCGCCACCCGCGCCCGGCTGGCGGCCGACAGTGCCCGCCTGGCCCGCCTGTTGGCCGACGCCGGCCTGCCGCCGGCAGGCGGCACCACGCTTTTCCAATGGGTGCCCACCCCCCGTGCCGAAGCCCTGCAGCGGGCCCTGGCGGAGCGGGCCATCCTGGTCCGCTGCTTTGCCGAGCCGCCCGGCTTGCGCTTCGGCTTGCCCGGCCGCGAGGCGGACTGGGTGCGCCTGGCCCGGGCCCTCGACGATCTCAGGAGTTTGTAAATGGCACATGTGTTGTTCTGGCTGCTGGCCAGCGTGTTGCTCGGCACGGCGCAGGCCGAGGTGAGCGTGAAGGATGACCTGGGCCAGACCATCCGCCTGGCGGCGCCGGCCCGGCGCATCGTCAGCCTCGCCCCCCATGTCACGGAGCTGCTTTACGCCGCCGGCGCCGGCGACCGGCTGGCGGGTGCGGTGCAGTACAGCGACTACCCGGAGGCGGCCAAGCAATTGCCCCGGGTGGGCGGCTACAGCATGGTGGACCTGGAGGCGGTGATCGCCCTCAAGCCGGACCTGGTGGTGGCCTGGAAAAGCGGCAACCGGGATGCCCACCTGGACAAGCTGCGGGCGCTGAACATCCCGGTCTACATCAACGAGCCCCGCCGCATCGACGACGTGGCCGACAGCCTGATCCGCCTGGGCGAGCTGGCGGGCAGCGGCCCGGTGGCCCGGCAGGCGGCGGAACGCTTTCGCGCCCGCCACGCGGACCTGGCCCGGCGCTACAGCGGCAGCGCCCCGGTGCGGCTGGTGTACGTGATCTGGAACCAGCCGCTGATGACGGTCAACGGCCAGCACCTCATCTCCGACGTGGTGCGCTTGTGCGGGGGCGAGAACGTGTTTGCCAGCCTGCCCCAGTTGGCCGCCCGCATCAGCGTCGAGGCGGTGTTGGCGGCCAACCCGGAGGCGATTGTGGCCAGCGGCATGGGCGAGGCCCGACCCGACTGGCTGGATGACTGGCGCAAGTGGAAGAGCCTGTCCGCCGTGCAGCGCAACAACCTTTACTTCATCCGGCCGGACCTGATGCAGCGCCACACCCCCCGCATCCTCGACGGAGCCCAGGAACTGTGCGCCCATCTGGAAGAAGCCCGCCGCAACCGGAACACGAAACCATGACCCGTCGCCTGCCCCGCCGCATTGCCTGTCTGTCCACCGAAACGGTGGAGGTGCTCTACCTGCTGGGCGAGCAAGAGCGCATCGCCGGCATCTCCGGCTTTACCGTGCGGCCGCCCCGGGCACGCAAGGAAAAGCCCAGGATCAGCGGCTTTTCCACCGCCCGGCTGGACAAGATCCTGGCGGTGGAGCCGGATCTGGTGCTGGCCTTCTCCGACCTGCAGGCGGACATGGCGCGGGATCTGGTCAAGGCCGGCATCGCCGTGCACGTGTTCAACCAGCGGGACGTGGAAGGCATCCTCGCCATGGTGGAGACGGTGGGCCGGCTGGTGGGCGCCCAGGCCCGGGCCGAGGCCCTGGTGGCGGAACTGGAGGCCACCATTGCCCGGGTCCGGGTGGAGGCGGCGACCCGGCTGCTGCCGGGGCTGCGCCGGCCCCGGGTGTACTTCGAGGAGTGGGACGAACCGCTGATTTCCGGCATCCGCTGGGCTTCCGAGCTGATCGCCCTGGCCGGTGGCGAGGACGTGTTCGCCGACCAGTCCCACGCTCAAGCGGGCAAGAGCCGCATCATCGCCGATCCGCTGGAGGTGGTGCGGCGGGCGCCGGACGTGATCATCGGCTCCTGGTGCGGCAAGCACTTCCGGCCGGAGCAACTGGTGGCCCGCCCGGGCTGGGCCGAGGTGCCGGCGGTGCGCGCCGGCCGGGTGCACGAGATCAAGTCGGCGGTGATCCTCACCCCGGGCGTGGGGGCCATCGCCGAGGGACTACCCGCCCTGGCGGGGCTCCTGGCTCCCGTTCCGGCGGGATGATATTTGTCAAAGGCGGGGCGGCGGGGCGCTCCCTATCATCCGGCAATTCCCTTGCCGGAGAGGTTCCATGCTCCCTCCCTTCCTTCGCGGCGCGGCCCACGGGGCCGCGCTCCTCTTCCCCCAGGCGGCAACCGTCGGTGCCGCCGAACCCGCGCTGGAAGCGGGTCTTGCCACCGTGGTCGAACTGGGCGGCGTGAACGGCCAGGCCCTGGCTTGCCAGCACGGCGCCACCGCCCAGCGCATCCGCGGGCTCGTGATCCAGCACGCGCCCAAGACCTTGCGCTTTGGCAACGCCTTCGAAACGGCCACCAGCCAGGGCTTCCTGGAACAGGGGCAGCGCGCCGCCTGCCCCGATGCCGCCGCGCTGGAGGCCCGCGTGGCGACCCTGGCCGAGCGCCTGCGCACGCAATTGCCGGCGGAGGCCCAATGAAGACCCAGTCCTTGCTCCTGCTGCGGGCGCTGTGTCTGGGCGCCGCCTGCCTCGCCGCGCCAGCGGCCCTGGCGGACGCCAAGCCCGCCGCCAGGCATGATCTGGCGGTGGAAACCCAGGGCATCAACACCCGCTTCCTGCTCCAGAACCACTTTGGCCAGGCGGTGACGGATGGCGATTTCGCCGGGCGCTACATGCTCATCGCCTTCGGCTTCACCTTCTGTCCGGATGTGTGCCCCACCACGCTCTCCGAGATGGCCAGCGTGCTTGCCCTGCTGGGCGATCAGGCCAAGGAGGTGCAGCCTCTGTTCATCACCGTGGACCCGGCCCGGGACACCCTCAAGGTGCTGCGGGAGTACACGGCGGTGTTCGACAAACGCATCCTCGGCCTGCGCGGCTCGCCGGAACTGACGGCCCGCATTGCCGAGCACTACAAGGTGCGCTACCAGAAAGTGCAGGAGCCGGGGCAGGAGCACTACACCATGGACCACTCGGCCGGAGTGTTCCTGGTGGGCCCGAAAGGGGGGTTCCTCAACCGCTTCGCCTACGGCGCCACCGCCCAGGAAATCGCCCAGCGCATCCGCACCCACATCGCTGAAAATCCCAAGGAAGCCGCGGCGACTCCGGATGCCGCCCCGCGCAACGGGAAATAAGCCGCTGTTCGCATGCTGCGCATCCCATACGATACCGTATGGGATGCGGTTATAATCCGGGGAAAAACTGAGCGGCCCGACCAGGGGCGCCTTCCCGGTCCCCGGGAGAGACGGCAACCTAACCTAGGAGGAGTGGATGATTCCTGCAGCACTATACGACGAAAAGCGCGTAAGCCCAGCCCAGGCCGTTGGCCTGGTGCGCGATGGGGACACCATCATCATCCCCACTGCCGTGGCAGAGCCGCCGGCGCTGCTGACCGCCCTGTCGGAAGCCCGCCGCAACTACCGCGGCGTTTCCGTCAGCCAGATCCTGCCGGTGCGCAAGCACGGCTACATCGATCCCGAGACAGTAGAGCACGTTCGCCATTCGGCCTATTTCTTCAGCGGCGCCACCCGCTCCGGTGGTTCCGCCGGCTGGGTGGATTACGTGCCCGCCTATTTTTCCGAGCTGCCCCAACTTATCGACCGCGGCCTGACCCCCGCCGACGTGGTGTTCAGCCTGGCCTCGCCCATGGACGAGCACGGCTACTTCGCCCTCGGCCTGGCGCCGGATTACACCATGGCCGCGCTGCGCAAGGCGCGCGTGATCGTGCTGGAAGTGAACCCCAATGTGCCGTTCACCTACGGCAACTGCCACATCCACATCTCCCAGGTCTCCGCCCTGGTGGAAAGCAGCGATCCCATCCTGGAAGTCGGCCTGCCCACCATCGGGCCGGTGCAGGAGGCCATCGGCGGTTTTGTGGCCGAGCGCATTGCCGACGGCGCCACCCTGCAGATCGGTTATGGCGGCATTCCCGACGCGGTGGTGGTGCAGCTCAAGCACAAGAAGGATCTGGGCATCCACACCGAAATGATTGGGGACGGCATCCTCAGCCTCATCGAGTGCGGCGCGGTGAACAACAGCAAGAAGAGCTTCATGCGCGGCAAGATGGTCGCCACCTTCGGCCTGGGTTCGGGCAAGCTGTACCGCTACATGCACCGCAACCCGGCGCTGGAGATGCACCCGGTCGAATTCACCAACGATCCCTACATCGCCGGCCAGAACGATAACCTCATCGCCATCAACGCCACCATGCAGATCGACCTGATCGGCCAGTGTGGCTCCGAGAGCCTGGGCCACGCTCCCTACTCCGGCACCGGTGGCCAGGCGGACTTCGTCCGCGCCGCCAACCGCAGCAACGGCGGCAAGGCCTTCATCGTCCTGCCCTCCACCGCCAAGAACGACACCATCTCCCGCATCGTGCCCACCCTCAATCCGGGCACCCACGTCACCACCAGCAAGAACGACATCAACTTCGTCGTCACCGAGTACGGGGTGGCGGAACTGCGTGGCAAGTCCGCTCACCAGCGGGCCGCGGCCCTGATCAGCATCGCCCATCCCAACTTCCGCGAGGAACTGCGCCAGTCGGCGAAGAAGATGGGCCTGATGTAAGCGGCGCCGTAGTCGTCACACCAAGCAAAAGCGGGCCAGCGGCCCGCTTTTGCTTTGCGGCGATCCCGCCTGCCTTACTGCAGGGGCACGGCCCCGGCCAGGGGCCGTTTTTCCAGCGTCCACTGGTGGAGCGAGCCGTCGTACAGCTTGGCCTGCTTGTTGCCCAGGATCTCGGACATCACGAACCAGGGGCCGGCGGAGAGCTGGCCGCTGTTGCAATAGGTGATGGCGGGCGCGGCAGGGTCGATGCCCTGGGCCTTGAGCAGGGCGCGGTAGGTGTTGGCGGCGAGGAATTTCTGGCTGCCGGCGACCGGCTTGAACATCAGATCGGCGCCATACAGCCTGGCGCCTTCCAGGTGGCCGTAGGCATAGACGTAATCGCGCTTGCCCAGGCCGTGGTACTGGCGGACATCGCGGCTATCCACCAGGGTGGCGTTCTTTTCGGCGATGGCCTTGGCCACGTCGTCGGAGCCGGCGAAGTAGCGCTCGCTGCGATCCGCCCGGGCGGTCCAGTTGCCGGCGCGGGCCGTGGCGGCATCGGTACTGGCGGCGCGCTCTTCCACCAGCCAGTTGGCCATGCCGCCATCGAGCACGGCGATGTCGTCTTCCCCGTACACCTTGAACTGCCAATACACGCGCAGGGTGTCATCCATGTCCACCGGATCGGCGCCCACCCCCACCAGCACGATGGGCTTGTTGCCGTCGATGCCGGCGGCGCGGATGGTTTTCTCGAAGTCGGTGCGCTCCGGGATCATGTACTTGACCTTCAGATCGCCGTAGGTGCGCTCGGTGCGCATGGTTTTCATGTCGATCAGCCGGGCACCGGGGATATGGCCGCCGACCTCCGACAGCAGCTTCCTGCCGGTTTTGGCGTCGGTCTCGAATTCGGGCTTGGCGGTAAAGCTCTTGGGGTTGGCGCGCACGTCCACCACCTGCACCTTGTCCAGGTTGGCGGCGAGCCACTGGCTGTCCACCACCGGGCCGGGCAAACCGGCGGCCTGGGCGGCCCAGTGCAGACTGGCGAGTGCCACGGCAGTGGCGGCGTGGGTGAAGCGGAATCGCATGGGGTCTCCTCCTACTCTTGGAATTGGACGCTCAGGGCGCGCAGGCGCTCCGGAGCCGAGATCGACCGCTCGCTCAGCACGTCCAGGCGGCGGTCTTCCAGCGCGGCATCGAGGCCGGCGGTGTGAATATGGGGGGCAATGGCCGCGTCCCGCTCGCGCAGCAAGGCGGCGATATCGTCGGCAAACAACTGCACCATGGCGGTAAGCCAGTCCGCCAGGGGCGCCAGCCGGCCGCGGGTGCGCAGACGGAAGCCCGGCAGCGCGGCGGCTACCCGTTCGCCGGGGGACCAGTGCTCGCCGGTCACCCAGCGGTTGGTGGCAAAGAACCGCAGCGGCTGTCCGCAGGCATCCAGGGAAAGGCCCGCGAGGTGGAAGAACCCGGGCCCATCCGCCGCCGGGTCATGGACGAACAGGTGGAAATGCCCGTGCTCCGCGGCCGGGTAGCGGCTGGAAGTGTGGGCGTGGTAGTAGAAGCGGGTGCCCGCCTCCGCATCCACCACGTCGTTCAGCGGGTAGTGGCGCAGAGGTTCGAGGGTGCGGGCGCCGGCCAGGGCCGCCGTAGCCAGGCTCATGCCCCGTTGGGCGTAGCGCAGCTGCACGCTGGCGGCCGTCTGGGCCGCCGCCAGCAGGGACTCCGGGCTGCTTACTTCTTGGGCGCGCACGGATTGGCCGGGCCGCAGGGGTTGTCGGAGGCTTTCTTCTTTTTCTTCTTGGCGGGGCCGCAGGGGTTGCTCGGCCCGCAGGGGTTGGTGGCTTCCTTCTTGTCGGCGCTCTCGGCCTTGGCCGGGGCATCGGCGGCGAGCACCGCGGGCGCCGGCACCACCAGGGCAGCGGCGACGCTGAGGGCGGCCAGGGTTTCGGCGAGTTTCTGCTTGCGGTTGGCGGCTTTCTTCATGGGTTTCGTCATCGTTGTTGAGGGGAAAATCAGTCGCGGGCGTCGGCCACGGCTTCTTCGGCGCTCACCGGGCCCGGGCCCCGGGCTTCCAGCTTGCCGCCGAAGTAGAACACCGCCAGCAGCGCCACGAACAGCCCGCCCAGGAGCGCCGGGTCGGAGATGCCGTAGGCGTCGGCAAAGGTGTCGCCGGCTTCCACTTCGCCCGCGGCCATCAGGCTTTCCAGCCCGGGGCCGTAGAGGCTGGCGAAGAGCAGGGTGCCCAGCACCAGCCCGATCAGGAACACCAGCGCGTCCATCCGGCCGGAGAACAGGCCTACCACCGAGGTGCCGGGGCAGTAGCCCCCCACCGCGAAGCCCGCGCCCACCAGGGCGCCGCCGACGGCCGCGGCGGCCGTGAGCGCCGTGGGCACGAACAGGTTGTCCGCATCCAGCAGCCCGGCCGCACGCAGGGCGTACAGCCCCGCAGCCGCCACCACGATGGCGGTGAACATCACCTTGAAGACCGACCAGTCGGAAAGCCTGAACTGGGCAGTGAGTTTGCGCGGGCTGCCGAAGCCTGCGTTTTCGAGCACGAAGCCGAACAGGGCGCCGCACGCCAGGCCGGAGATCATCCCGGCGTCGTTCAAGGGCAGCAGCATCTCACACCCCCCGCACCAACCGGCTCACCAGGAGGCCGGCGGCAAAAAAGGTCCCGAGGAACACAAAGGCGGCGATCGCCAGCGTGGCCGCGCCGGACAGCCCCAGCCCGCTGGTGCAGCCCGCCGCCACCCGGGCCCCAAAGCCCGCCAGCACCCCGCCCACCAGGGCGGTGATCAGCCGTTTGCCCCGGCCCACCCGTTGCGCGCCATCCAGTTGCAGCCGCAGCCGTCCGCCCAGGGCTGCCGCCCCCAGCGCCCCCAGCGCTACCCCCAGCACCTGCCAGGTGATCCAGCCCGGCAGCGGGTTGCCGCTTTCCACCATCGGTCCCAGGTAGGCGTTGGCTTGGGTTGCGGCCGGCGCCACCGCCAGCCCCAGCGCCGCCGCCAGCCGGGTGGTGGCGCCGGTTGCGCCCAGCCCGTGGCCGGTCAGCACGAAGGTCAACAACAACACCAGGCCCAGGGCCACGCCCGCCACCAGAGGCGGCCAGAACGCCTTGACCGGCCGCCCGGCCGGGGAAGAGGAATCAGTCATCGGGAATCTTTGAATATAAGAAAAAGCTGATTGATGATAGGCCAGCTTTTCGGCGCATGCAAAGGCTGATTAGGGGTGGTTTGCCGCTTTGCGGGCTGATGCCCGGGTGGGGCGGGGTCTTAGTCCCGCCCCCCGAACAACCCCGCCGCGGCGACCGGGTTGGAGGGGAAGTAGAAATGCACGTAGCTGGCGGTGAGGCTGCCTTGGCGGTAGATGGCTTCGCCGTCCTGGCCGCTGCTGGAGCGGGCGTGCAGGCTGGGGGTGAGCGGGGTTTCGGCGCGGGAATGGTGGTAGGTGTGGCCGGCCAGCGTTCCGGCGGGCAGCTGGGCGAACTGGGTGCCGAGGGCGGCAAGCCGGGGCTGCATGAGGGTGCGGCCGGGAAGCAGCCCGGCCATGGGGTGGCTGGCGCCGTCGGTGTCCACCAGGGCCTCGAAGAGGCTCATCATGCCGCCGCACTCGGCCAGCAGGGGGCGGCCGGCGGCCACGTGGCGGGCCAGGGCGGCCCACAGGCGCGGCCGCTGGCTCAGGGGGCCGGTATGCAGTTCCGGGTAGCCGCCGGGGAGCCAGACGGCGTCGCAGGTGGGCAGGGCGTCTTCCGCCAGGGGGGAGAAGAACACGAGTTCGGCGCCCAGCGCGCGCAGGGTGTCCAGATTGGCGGGGTAGATGAAGCCGAAGGCCGCGTCCCGGGCGATGGCGATGCGGCGGCCCGCCAGCAGGGGCGGGACGGATGCGGGCGGGGGCGGGGCGAAGTGCACGGCGGAGGGCAGGCCGGCGGCGCCGGTGGCCTGGAGCTGGTCGGCCAGGCGGTCGAGGCGGGCGGTGAGGTCGGAGATCTCGGCCGCCTGCAGCAGACCCAGGTGGCGTTCGGGCAGAGCGGCCTCCGGGTCGCGGGTGAGCGCCCCGTACCAGCGCATGCCCGGGGGCAGGGCGTCCTGCAGCAACTGGGCGTGGCCGGCGCTGCCCACCTGGTTGGCGAGCACGCCGGAAAAGGGCAGGCCGGGCTGGTAGTGGGCCAGCCCCCAGGCGACGGCGGAGAAGGTCTGGGCCATGGCCCGGGCGTCGATCACCGCCAGCACGGGGATGCCGAAGCGGCGGGCGATGTCGGCGCCGGAGGGCTGGCCATCGAAGAGGCCCATCACCCCTTCGACGATCAGGAGATCGGCGCTGGCGGCAGCTTCGGCCAGGCGGCGGGCCACGTCGGTCTCGCCGCACATGCCCAGGTCCACGTTGTAGCAGGGCGCGCCGCTGGCGGTGGCGTGGATCTGCGGGTCGAGGAAGTCCGGCCCGCACTTGAGCACCCGCACCCGGCGGCCGGCGCGGGCGTGGAGCCGGGCCAGGGCGGCGGTGACCGTGGTCTTGCCCTGGCCGGAGGCGGGGGCGGCGATGAACAGCGCGGGGCAGGCAACCATGCTTACCACTCCAGCCCGGGTTGGGCGGCGATGCCGGCCTGGAAGGCGTGCTTGACCAAGCCCACCTCGCTCACCGTATCGGCCGCGGCGACCAGCGCGGCGGGCGCGGCGCGGCCGGTGATGATCACGTGCTGCATGGGCGGGCGGCTGGCCAGCACGGGCAGCACCGCGTCCACGCTCAGCCAGCCGTATTTGAAGGCGTAAGTCATTTCGTCCAGGATCACCAGCCCATAGGCCGGATCGGCCAGATAGCGGGCGGCGGTGTGCCAGGCCTGGCGGGCGGCGGCGGCGTCCCGCGCCGGGTCCTGGGTCTCCCAGGTGAAGCCCTCCCCCATCACGTGCCAGCTCACGGCTTCGGGAAAGCGGCGGAAGAAGCCTTCTTCGCCCGTGTCGGAGCGGCTTTTGACGAACTGCACCACGGCGGCGCGCAGGCCGTGGCCCAGGGCGCGGGCCAGCACGCCGAAGGCGGCGGAGCTTTTGCCCTTGCCGTTGCCGGTGTTGACCACCAGCACGCCCCGGTGGCCGTCGGCGGCGGCGATGCGGGCGTCCACTACGGCTTTCTTGCGGGCCATGCGCTGGCTGTGGCGGGCGTCGCGGTCGGTGTTGTCCATGGTTGTGCTCTGCGGGGTTTTGTGGTTGGGGGTCAGTCCGGGAGGAAGGTGACGCGGCCTTCCACTTCAAAGCGGCGCAGCGGATGACCGAAGGCCCGGGACAGGCGTTCGGCTTGCATCACCGCGTCCCGGGGGCCGACGGCGGCCCCGCCCTGACCGTCCAGCAGGACCACCTGGTCTGCGTAGCGGGCGGCAAGGTTGATGTCGTGGAGCACCATCACCACGCCGCGCCCTTGGCCGGCCAGGTGGCGGAAGAGTTCCAGCGCCGCGATCTGATAGTGCAGGTCCAGGTGGTTCAGCGGCTCGTCCAGCAGGAAGAGCCGCGGCGCCTGGGCGAGCAGGGCGGCCAGGGCCACGCGCTGGCGTTCGCCGCCGGACAGTGTCTGAATGTCCCGCGCGGCCAGATCTGCCAGGCCCAGGTCCGCCAGGGCGGCGCGGGCGATGTGTTCATCCTCGGCGCTCTCCCAGGCCCAGCGGCCCAGGTGCGGGTGGCGGCCCACCAGCACGGTGTCCAGCACGGTGGCGGCAAAGGGGTCGCTCTGTTGCTGCACCAGCAGGCCGCGGGTGAGGGCAATCTGGCGCGGGCCGAGGGTGGCGAGATCGCTGCCCGCCAGCGCCACCGTGCCCGCCGCGGGGGGGCGCAGCCCGGCCAGGGTGTGCAGCAAGGTGGTCTTGCCGGAGCCGTTGCGGCCCAGGATGGCCACGCAGCGCCCGGCTTCGCAGGCCATCTCCAGTTCCGCGCAAACGGTGTGGCCACCCACCGTCACCCGCAGGCCGCGGGCGGCGAGCAGGGGCGCATCGGGCATGGTGGATGGGCGGCTCATCGGGGCTGGCGCGAGAGCAGGAAGAGGAAGATGGGCACGCCGAAAAGGGCGGTGAGCACGCCCACGGGCAGTTGTGCCGGGGCGACGATGGTGCGCGCCAGGGTGTCGGCGGCGGTGAGCAGGCAGCCGCCGGCCAGGACGGCGGCGGGCAACAGCAGGCGCTGGTCGTTGCCGATGGCCAGCCGCACCAGATGCGGCACGATCAGCCCGACGAAACCCACCGGCCCCACCAGGGTGACGGCGCTGGCGGTGGCGAGCGAGGCCAGCACATAGACCAGGGTGCGCAGGCGCGTCACCTGCACGCCCAGGGCGCGGGCGTTGAGCTCCCCCCGCGCCAGCAGGTTCAGTTCCCGGGCGTGGGGCAGGGCGCAGGCCAGCAGCACGAGGAGCAGGCAGAAGGCGGGCCAGGGCTGGGTGGCGCCGCTGGCATCCCCCAGCAGCCAGAACACCATGCCCTGGAGCCGGGTATCCGGCGCAATCGCCAGCAGCAGCGACACCACCGCGCCGCAGCCGGCGGCGACGATGACACCGGTGAGCAGCAGCCGGGTCTGGGTCCAGCTGCCATCCCCGTGGGCGAGACCGAACACCAGCAACATGGCCGCCATGGCGCCCACGGCGGCTCCCGCGTCCACCAGCAGACTGGCGGCTCCGGCCAGGATGGCCAGCAGCGCGCCCACGGCAGCGCCACCGGAAATCCCGATCACGTAGGGATCGGCCAGCGGGTTGCGCAGCAGCACTTGCAGCAGGGCGCCGGCCAGCGCCAGCAACCCGCCGCAGGTGAAGGCGGCCACCGCCCGCGGCAGGCGCAGGGCACGCACCACGTCGGCGGCGGTGTCCGAGCCGCCGCCCAAGGCAGCGGCCAGCGCTTCGGCCGGGGTGATGGGCAGATCGCCGGCGGAAAGGGCCCAGGCCAGCGCCGCCAGGGCGGACGCGAGCAGGCCGCCCAGCAGCGGCAGGGCATGGCGGTGGCGGGTCACGGGAGGGCCCGCCAGCCGGCGCCCGGCATCCGTTCCGGGGGCGCGCTCATCCGCGCCGCCCGGGACGACGCTCAGCGCGGCAGATAGCGCACGCCGACGAAGGCATTGACGCCCCAGGTGCCGTAGCCCCGGGCCACCTCGTACTGCTTGTCGAACACATTGTTGATGCGGGCCTCCAGGCGCCAGTCGCGGGTGACACTGTACTGGGCAAACAGATTGGTGAGCCCGTAGCCGCCCATGGTGGTGGTGTTGGCCGCGTCGTTGAAGCGGCGGGCCACACCCTGCCATTCTGCGCCGACGCGCACCGGTCCGAAATCCCGGGCCACGGAGAGGCGGCCCTGGCGGTTGGCGCGGCGAATCAGGCGTTTGCCGGTGTCCGTGTCGCGGGCCTCGAGCAGATCGACGCTGGCGGCCAGTTCAAAGCCGCCGATGGCGCCGCTGGTCCCCAGCTCCCAGCCCTTGAGGCGGGCGCTGTGGGTCTGCGAGGGGACGTAGGCGTAGGTGGGCGGCAGGGCATCCCACTGGATGAGGTCGGTCACCTTGTTGTCGAAGTAGGCGATGCTGGCGGTGCGGCCCTTTTCTTCATAACGCAGCGCCACTTCCCGGTTGTTGCCGCGCTCGGGCTTGAGGTTGGGGTCGCCGTGGTTGCCGCCGCTGTCCACGTAGTACAGGTCATTGAGGGTGGGGGCCTTGAACGAACTGCCCACCGAGGCGCTGGCCCGCAGCGTCGGCGTGATCTGGTAGCCGTAGCCCAGCAGGTGGGTGAGCTTGTCGCCGAACTGGCTGTTGCTGTCCTGGCGCAGGTTGGCCTGCAGCCGGTGGGCGCCGATCGTGCCGGTCCAGCCCGCCATCACCGCGTTGATCCGGCGCGACTTGACGGTGTAGGTGGTGGAGCTCTCCGCGCTCTGGCGCAGGCCCTCGTAACCCAGCATCAGCACGCCCACGGGCAGGGTCACGTCGTTTTGCCACAGGATCTGCTCCTGCCTGGAATTGAAGAAGTTGCTGGCACGAAAACCGGTGGACTCGTCCCGGGTCTGGCCGATGCGCAGGGTGCTCAGCCAGTTGGGACTGAAGCGGTTGCGGCTTTCCACGCTCAGGGCCTGCAGGCGGCCGTCGTTGCCCACGTCGCGGCCGGCGCCGGGGCTGCTGTAGCCGCCGCCGTCGTACCAGTTGCGCGATTCGACCCGGAAGAAGTTGAGTGTCAGCTCATGCCCCTGGGCGATGCGGTAGCCCAGGCTGCCGCCCACCGAGGTGGCACGGAAGCCGTCGCTGTCCGCGTCCAGTGCCGGGTCATAGTCGTGGAAGCTGGGGGAACCGGGGCGATAGGCGGCGTAGGGCCCCTTGCGCGCCGAGACGCCGTCCGTCTGGTACTGGCCGGCCCGCAGGGCGTAGGACCAGCCGTTCTCACCGCCGGATACCCCGGCGGCGAGCTGGCGGGTGCCGTAGCGGCCGGCGCCGACGAACGCCTCCGGCTTCAGCGGGCCTTCGCCGCGCTGGGTGAAGATCTGGATCACGCCGCCCACCGCGTCAGCCCCGTAGAGGGCCGAGGCTGGCCCGCGCAGGATCTCGATGCGCTCGATCTGCGACAGGGGAATGCTCTCGATGGCCGCCTGGCCGGTGGTGACAGAGCCGATGCGCACGCCGTCGATAAGCAGCACCGCGTGGTTGCCGTTGGTGCCGCGGATCAGCAGGGCGGAGTTCTTGCCCGGGCCGCCGTTGTGGGTGATCTGGATGCCCGGCTGCAAGGCCAGCAGTTCCAGCAGGGTGGACTGGCCCGCCTGCTCGATTTCTTCGCGGCCGATGGTGTCCACGGCCGAGATCAGCTCGTTGGCCCGGGTGGGCTGGCGGGTGGCGGTCACCACCACCGGGGCCAGGGCGATCGGGTCGGCAGCGAAGGAGGGGGCGGAAAAGACGGACATCACCGCCAGGGTGGCGGCGGACAGCTTGGGCAGGTGGTTGCGTTGCATTGTAGTGGTCACTCCCTTGGCCGCGATCGAGGGCACCCCGCCATCGCGGCATTTGGAAACCGGAACCAGCGGCAGGGGGGAGAACCAGGAGGGAGGCACCCGCGGGGGCGGCCACGCACCGGCTGCCACCCCACGCGGCAGTTCCGCCATGCGCGCGACAGGCCGGTATCCGGGCTTGCAGGCAGGAGGGGCCACAGGGGCCTCGCCCGACGCCGCCTCGCCTTCCCAGGCCGTGGCCCAGTGGCATGTGAGGAGCGTGAGTCTCTGCTTACCGTTGCGGGGGCAGCACAGGCATCGCGCGCGGAGCGCTCACCTGTTTCCCGTTTAACCCGCGGCCCGGAGAGGCCGGCGGGCACCTGAAACGCAAATCGCCCGGTTGCGGGCGAAGCGGCGATAATAGCAGAAACGCGCCTGGAGACGGTGTTATTCCCGACTTGACAATGACTTGCGAACTCATCCTCGGTGGCGCCCGTTCCGGCAAGAGCCACTACGCCGAAACCCTGGCCCGGGAAAGCGGCCTGCCCGTCACCATGATCGTCACCGCGGCGGCGGGCGACGACGAAATGAGCGAGCGCATTGCCGCCCATCAGGCCCGCCGTCCGGAACACTGGGCGACGGTGGAAGCCCCGGTGCATCTGGGCCACGCCCTGCTCGAACACGCCGGCCCCCGCCGCTGCCTGGTGGTGGATTGCCTGACCGTGTGGCTCTCCAACCTGCTGTGCGCCTGCTCCGAAGGCCCCCACCGGGCGGACGATCCGGGCTGGCAGGCCTACGGCCGCGAGCGGGCGTTGCTGCTGGCCGCGTTGCCCACGCTCACTGGCCGGGTGCTGCTGGTGGCCAACGAAGTGGGTTTGGGCCTGGTGCCCATGACGCCTCTGGGCCGTGTGTTCCGCGACGAGGCGGGGCGGCTCAATCAGGAGATCGCCCGCATTTGCCCCCGGGCGACTTTCATTGCCGCCGGGCTGCCGCTGGTCCTCAAGGATGGCTGAGCCCGCCCGCTCGTCGCCCACGGCAGGAAAAGCGAATACCATCCGCGCCTTTCCGCATCCTCACCGGGTTCCCATGCACCACGACATTCTTGCTCCCGACGCCGCCCTGGCTCCGGCCCTCCAGCACAAGATCGACCAGAAGACCAAGCCCCCCGGTGCCCTGGGTCGCCTGGAGGCGCTGGCCCTGCAGGTGGGCCTGATCCAGCAGAGCCTGACGCCCGAGCTGCGCCAGCCGCAGATGCTGGTGTTCGCCGGCGACCACGGCGCGGCGCGGGCGGGCGTGTCCGCCTTTCCCCAGGACGTGACCTGGCAGATGGTGGAAAACTTCCTCGCGGGTGGAGCCGCCATCAACGTTTTTGCCCGGCAGAGCGGCATGGGCCTGACGGTCGTGGACGCGGGGGTGAATCACGATTTCGGCCGCCGCCCCGGCCTGGTGGACGCCAAGATCGGCCCCGGCACCGCCAACTACCTGGAGGCCCCGGCCATGTCTCCCGCCCAGCGGGATGCGGCCCTGGCCCGGGGCCGGCAACTGGCCCACGCGCTGGCCGGCAACGGTTGCAACGTGGTGGGCTTTGGCGAGATGGGCATCGGCAACACGGCGGCGGCTTCGCTGCTTACCCACTGCCTCGCCGCGGCCGCGCTGGACGACGTGGTGGGCCGCGGGACCGGGCTGGACGACGCCGGGCTGGCCCGCAAGCGCGCCCTGCTGGCCCGGGCCATTGCCCGCGGTGGCCGGCCGGCCGACCCGCTGACCGCCCTGGCGGAGTACGGGGGCTTCGAGATCGCCATGATGGCGGGCGCCATGATCGGCGCGGCGGAGCAGCGCATGGTGCTGCTCATCGACGGCTTCATCGTCACCAGCGCCCTCTTGGTGGCTCACGCCCTGGCGCCGGCCATCCTGCCCTACTGCGTGTTCGCCCACCGCTCCCAGGAGCCCGGCCACGCCATCCAGCACGCCCACCTGAGCGCCGAGCCCCTGGTGCAGCTCGATCTGCGTCTGGGCGAAGGCACCGGCGCGGCCTTGGCCTACCCCCTGCTCGCAGCCGCCGTGGGTTTCCTCAACGACATGGCCAGCTTCGAGTCCGCCGGGGTGAGCGGCAAGGGCTGACGGGCTTACGCCATGCGCTACCAGCTCGAACTCTTCTACACCGCTCTCGGGTTCTTCACCCGCGTTCCGGTGCCGGCCTGGGTGCCCTTTTCCCAGGAGCGGCTCAACCACGCCGCCCGGTATTTCTCCGCCGTGGGCTGGGTGGTGGGGTTCGTCGGGGCGCTGGTGCTCTACGTCAGCAGTCTGGTGCTGCCCCTGAGCGTGGCGGTGGTGCTGTCCATGGCTGCCACCGTGCGCCTGACCGGCTGCTTCCACGAAGACGGCTTCGCCGATAGCTGCGATGGCCTGGGCGGCGGCTGGGAGAAGACCCAGGTGCTGGCGATCATGAAGGATTCGCGTATCGGCAGTTATGGCACGGTGGGTGTCGTGCTGCTGCTGCTGGCCAAGTACGCCGCCCTGGTGGAGATGGGCCGCCAGTTTGCGCCGCTGGCACTGGTGGTGGCGCATCCGCTCTCCCGCCTGGCGTCCACGGCCTTGATCCGGGCGCTGGAGTACGTGCGGGACGACGACACCGCCCGCGCCAAGCCCCTGGCGGTGCGCCTTTCCAATGGCGAACTGGCCTGCGCCGCCGGCTTCGGCCTGGCGCCGCTGTTGCTCCTGCAGTGGCAGGAGGGCGTGGCCGCGGCGCTGGCCGCCGCCCTGGTGGCCGCTCTGGCCGGGCGTTACTTCGTGCGCCGCATCGGCGGTTACACTGGCGACTGCCTGGGCGCCACCCAGCAGGGCGCCGAGCTGGCCATCTATCTGGCCTTCCATCTGGCGTGGAACTTCTACTGATCCGCCATCCCAAGCCGGCGGTGGCGCCCGGCGTCTGCTATGGCGTCACCGATCTGGCCCTGGCGGAAGATCCCGCCGCCGTGGCGGCCCGCCTGGCCCCGCACCTGCCCGGGGAGTGCCCCATCATCTCCAGCCCCCTCAGCCGCTGCCGCCTGCTCGCCCAGGCCCTGGCCGGCGGCCGGCCGGTGCGCCTGGAACCACGACTGCGGGAAATCCACTTCGGCGCCTGGGAGATGCAGCCCTGGGCGCGCATCGAGCGGGCCGCCATCGATGCCTGGGCGGCCGATCCCTTCGGCTTTCGCCCCCCGGGCGGCGAAACGGCGGAGGAGATGAGTGTCCGGGCGCTGGCCTGTCTGGCCGAATGGCTGCGGCCGCCGCGCCCGTCGGCACTGATCGTCGTCGCCCACGGCGGGCCCTTGCGCGCCATTGCCGGCCATGTCCGTGGTCTTCCCCAGCGGCAGTGGCTGCAGCAAAGCATCGAGGTGGGGGAACTGGTGCGACTGAATCCGGACCTTCCCCGCGGGGAATGAGGCCGTGCCCCAGGTCCCGGCACATTGTTTGACAGTCTGATGGGGCGTGGGGTGTGGTCTACCGGCGACGCTTTTCTCACCCGATATCCGCGAATAATGGAAAAGTGATTTCTAATTTGATTGATGACTTCAATTCATTGAATGATTGAGCAGAAAGATGGAAATTTTGATTGCCTGAATTGAGCAAACTGAAATTGTTCGGGGCCAATTGTTTTGCTATGCTGGCCTCACCAAGTTTGGTTCCAGAAAGGTTTCCGGGCTTGGTAAAAATAAATTTCTGTCTTTAACGGGAGCATGTCATGCGTCAACTTTCCAAGGATGAAACCAAGAAGGTCTCCGGTGGTCTGTTCTGCCTGCTGGGCGGTTTGCTGCGCATTTTCTCCTTCAGTTCCTGCGGTACCAGCTACAAGCGCCGCTGCTGATGATATGTCGTGCGGATCACGGGCCCAGGCCCGGTGAGATGGAAAGGCGGCCTGCGGGCCGCCTTTTTTCTGGGCTCAGGGTTTGAATGATTGGTTGAATATGCGCATTTCCATGATTAAAGACTGAGTACTGGTGGAAATGATTGGTGCGGTATTTCATGGCTAGTGGAAACTTGTTTTCCTAAACTGAAAGGCCATTACTGTTTCATTGCCATGAGTGATATGGAGCCTTCCCCCCTTTTCCGGAAAGAAGCATTGCAGAAGCAGAATGCTTCCAGTCTTGGAAAGGTTGTTGTTGCCTCGCCGCTTTCGCATTCACTGATGGCGGGCTTCGGGGTGCTGGTGGCCGTGGCGTTGAGCGGGTTCCTCGTGTTCGGGGAATACACCCGCAAGGCGCGCATCGTGGGTTGGCTGGCGCCGGAGGAAGGGCTGGTGAGAGTGGCGGCGACCCAGCCCGGGGTGGTGGCCGAGGTGCTGGCGGCCGAGGGGCAGGCCGTTGCGGCGGGCCAGCCCCTGCTGCAGTTGTCGCTGGAGCGGCAGAGCGCGAAGGTGGGGAGTACCCAGGCGGAAATGGTGCGCCTCATTCAGGCGCGGCGGGAGAGCCTGCGCCTGGAAGGGGAGCGCCAGGGCGAACAGGCACGGCTGCAGGCGGGCCATCTGCGCCAGCGCGTGGAGGCCGTGGGCAACGAACTGCGCCAGATCGACGAGGAGATCCGCTTGCAGGCGGAGCGGGTGAGCCTTGGAGAGGCGGCCCTGAACCGCTGGCGGGAAGCGAAGGAGGGGGGGCTGGTCTCCGGACAGCAACTGGATGAGGTGCGGGGGCAACTGGTGGAGCACCGCTACCGCTTGCAGACCCTCCGGCGGATGCATGGGGAGCGGCAGCGGGAGCGGATCGCGCTGCAGGCGGAACTGGAAGAAGCGCCCCTGCGGGCCCGCAGTCAGGCCGCGAGCCTGGAGCGGGACATGGCGGCGCTGGAGCAGGAACTGGCGGAGACCGAAGCGCGTCGCAGCGCGGTGTTGACGGCACCGGAAGCGGGGGTGGTGACAGCGCTGCTCACCGAGCGGGGTAGCAGCACCAGCGCCGGCCAGCCCCTGCTCACCATCGTCCCAGCAGGCGCGCGTCTCTCGGCGCACCTGCTGGGACCCAATCGGGCCGTGGGTTTTCTTCGCGCCGGGCAGCGGGTCATGCTGCGCTACCAGGCGTTTCCGTACCAGAAGTTTGGTCATCACGGCGGTACGGTGATGCAGGTTTCGCGTTCGCCGGTCAGCCCCGCGGAACTGCCCCCCAGTCTGGTGGGCAACCTGCCCGGAGCCGAGCCTGCCTACCGGGTGCTGGTGCGGCTGGACGGGCAGACGGTCAATGCCTACGGCCGCGCGCAGCCACTGCAGGCCGGCATGCAGGTGGAGGCGGACGTGATGCTGGAGCGGCGACGGCTGTACGAGTGGGTGCTGGAGCCCATCCTTTCGCTGACGGGGCGGCTGTGAGCGGCGCAAGCGGGGACATCTTGCGCAAGGCCAGACTGGGCTTTGGCGCGCCCATGCCGGTGGTGCTCCAGTCGGAGGCTGCGGAATGCGGCCTGGCCTGCCTGGCGATGGTTGCCGCCCATTACGGCAATCACAGCACGCTCGCGGATTTGCGGCGCAAGCACGGCGTGTCGATGGCTGGCATCACCCTGCATGACCTGATGGCCATCGCCGATCGCATGGGCTTGGCCGGGCGGGCGCTGAGCCTGGAACTGGACGAATTGCCGCAGTTGCAACTGCCCTGCGTGGTGCACTGGGACTTTCGCCACTTCGTGGTATTGCGGGAAGTGGGGCGCGGGGGCGTGGTCTTGCATGACCCGGCCATTGGCGAGCGCCGCCTGAGCCTCAAGGAGTTTGCCGAGCATTTCACCGGTGTGGCCCTGGAGCTGGCTCCCACCGCCGATTTCCGGGTGCGGGCGAGGGCGCCGGAACTGCGCCTGGGCCAGCTCTTCGGCCGCTTTGTGCACCTGCGTTCGGCGCTGGCGCGCGTATTCGCCCTGGCCCTGGCCTTGGAGATCATCGCCATCTGCACGCCTTTCTACCTGCAATGGGTGGTGGACGAAGTGCTCATCACCGTGGACCGGACGCTGCTTACCACGCTGGCGCTGGGCTTCGGTCTGCTGGTGGTGTTCCAGTCAGCGCTGACCGTCTTCCGCAGCTGGGTGTTGATGAGCATTTCCGCCTCCATCAAGTTGCAAGGCAAGGGCAACCTGTTTACCCATCTGCAGAAACTGCCGGTCGCTTTCTTCGAGGCTCGCCAACTGGGCGACATCGTTTCCCGCTTCGGTTCGGTGGATCACATACAACGGGCGATCACCACCGAGCTGGTGGAAGCCGTGCTCGATGGCGTGCTGGCGGTGGGCACCCTGTTGGTGATGTTTCTTTTCAGTCCGTTGCTGGCCAGCCTGGTGCTCGCCGGCTTCCTCCTCTACGCCGGGTTGCGGGCCGCGCTCTATGCGCCGATGCGGGCTGGCATGACCGAGGAGATCGTGTGGAGTGCGCGCGAGCAGGGGCATTTCATCGAGACGGTGCGGGCGGTCAAGACCATCAAGCTCATGAGCGGCCTGGACAAGCGCCGCAGCCAATGGCTCAACCTGCTGGTGGAGGCGGTCAACCGGGAGCTGACGGTGGAGCGGTTACGCATCGTCCAGCGGGCAGCCAACGTGGCCATCACCGGGCTCCTCAACGTGTTGGTCATCTGGCTGGGGGCCCGCATGGTGCTTGAGAGCAGCTTCACCGCCGGGATGCTGATTGCCTTTGTCTCCTACAAGACCCAGTTCCTGAGCCGGGGCGTCGGACTGGCGGACAAGTACATGGATCTGCGCATGCTGCGCTTGCACGCCGACCGGCTGGCGGATGTGGTGCTGGCCGAGCCGGAGAAGGTGGACGGCGGGCGCCCGGACAAGCGCATCACCCCCAGCGTGGAACTGCGCGATCTGCGCTTCCGGTACAGCGACCACGATCCCTGGGTGCTCGATGGCGTGAGCTTTCGCATCGCGGAGGGAGAGTCGGTGGCCGTCGTCGGACCATCGGGTTGCGGCAAGACGACCCTGCTCAAGGTGCTCTCGAGCCTGCTCGAGCCCAGCGCCGGGGAAATCTTCATCGGCGGCGAGCCGCTGCGCCACATCGGACTGGCCAACTACCGGCGCCAGCTGGGTGTGGTGATGCAGGAGGACCAGCTTATAAGCGGCACCATCGCCGACAACATCAGCTTCTTCTCCCACCGTCCCAGCCGCCGCCGCATTGAAGAGTGTGCCCGTCTGGCCAGCATTCACGACGATATCGCGGCAATGCCCATGGGCTACGAATCGCTGATCGGCGACATGGGTACCAGCCTTTCCGGCGGCCAGAAGCAGCGTGTGCTGCTGGCCCGGGCGCTTTACCGGCGGCCCCGCATCCTGCTGCTGGACGAGGCCACCAGCCACCTGGACGTGCAGCACGAGCGGGCGGTGAACCGGGCCATCGCCGGGCTGGGCATCACCCGCATCATCATCGCCCACCGGCCGGAAACCATCCGCTCTGCGGACCGCATCATCATGCTCGGCGCGGGCAAGGTCGTGCGCGACATCCGGGCCGCTACGCGCACCCCCGGGGCCGGCTGATGGGGCGGGTCCTGCTCGGACTGGCGGTCGCGTTGCTGGCCGGCTGCGGCCTGGTGCGCCTCGGGCCAGACTACACCCGACCCGAAAGCCCCGCGGCGGCAGCCTGGCGGGCACCCTTGCCCCATGGCGGAGATGTCGCCGCACTGGCTCAGTGGTGGCAGGCCTTTGACGATCCGCTGCTGGTCCGGCTGATCGAGGCCGCCCAGGCAGAGAGCCCGGATCTGGCCCGGGCGCAGGCGCGCATCGAGCAGGCCCGGGCCCAGGTCAGCACCACCCGGTCGGCAGCGCGCCCCCTGGTCGATGGCAGCGCTTCGGTGGTGCGCACACAGAACGCAGGCCTGGTCGAAGACCCGCCCTACACCCAGCGCAGCAGCCAGCTCCAGGCCAGTTGGGAGCTGGATCTCTTCGGCGGCCGTGCCCGCGAGCAGGAGGCGGCGCGGGCGCGGCTCGGTGCCCGCCGGGCCGGATGGCACGAGGCGCGGGTATCGGTCGCGGCCGAGGTGGCCGGGCAGTACCTTCAGTACCGTCACTGCGAGGCGCTGACACGCCTGCTCCGCACCGACCTGGCCAGCCGTCGGGAGAGTCTGCGGCTCGCCGAGCTGGGCGCGCGCACCGGTCTGCAGGCGCAGAGCAACGTGGTCCTGGCGCGGGCCGGTCTGGCGGATGCCCTGGGGCGGCTGAGCAGTCAGCAACTGGACTGCCAGCTGCTGCTCAAGGGGCTGGTGTCCCTGTCCGGCCTGTCCGAAGCGGCGCTGGAAGACGACCTGCGCCCGGGCGCCGGGCGCATCCCCGCGGCCAAGCGCTTCGCGTTGCGGGAAGTGCCGGCCGCCGTGCTTTCGCAACGCCCGGATGTGGCGGTGGCGGAACGGGAGGTGGCGGCGGCCTCCGCCGAGATCGGTGTGGCGGAAGCGGCCCGCTACCCGCAACTGAGCCTCACCGGGTTGATTTCGCCAATCCAGGTGAGCGTGGCGGGCTACCGGTTCAATGCCAACAACTGGTCCATCGGGCCAAGCCTGAGTCTGCCCGTTTGGGACAGCGGCAGGCGGGCGGCCAGTGCCGACGCGGCCCGCGCGAGCTACCGGGCGGCGGCGGCGGAGTATCGGGCCCGGGCGCGGCAGGCGGTGCGGGAGGTGGAAGAGGCCTTGCTGCGGCTGGCAACCCTCGACGCCCGCCGGCCCACCCTCAACGCCGCAGCCCAAGGCTATCGGCAGGCGCTGCGCAATGCCGCCGAAATGCTGAGACTCGGCCTGGGAACCCAGCTCGATCTGGAGGAAACCCGTCGCCTTGCCATCACCGCCGAGCAAACCCTGATTGCCCTGGAGCGGGATCAGGCACTGGCCTGGATTGCGCTGTACCGGGCCGTGGGGGGCGATTGGAGCGGCGGTTGAGGGTGTTCGGTGCCGGAACTTTTCGCGCTCCACGCGCACTGAAAATGTACCGGAAGTCGACCAGACGCCCCGTCGGGGCAGTCTTTCCGCTTCCACCCTCCGAGTTGAGACCATGCATCACGACGTGAACCTGATTGCCACCCTGGCGGCGGCTTTCGCGCTGGCCATGGCGCTGGGCTTTGCGGCCAACCGCCTGCGTCTGCCGCCCCTGGTGGGCTACCTGCTGGCGGGGGTGGCCATTGGTCCCGCGACGCCGGGTTTCGTGGCCGATGTGGGTCTGGCCGGCCAGTTGGCGGAGATCGGGGTGATGCTGCTGATGTTTGGCGTCGGCCTGCATTTTTCCGTGGACGACCTGCTGGCCGTGCGCCGGATCGCCCTGCCCGGGGCCATCCTGCAGATCGCGGTTGCCGTGGCGCTGGGCATGGGTACCGCGCTGTCCTGGGGCTGGCCTGTGGGGGGCGCTTTCGTGTTCGGGCTCTGTCTCTCGGTGGCGAGCACGGTGGTGCTGCTGCGGGCGCTGGAGGCCCGGGGGCAGATGCAGTCGGTCAACGGCCAGATTGCCGTGGGCTGGCTGGTGGTGGAAGACCTGGTGATGGTGCTGGTCCTGGTGTTGCTGCCGGCGCTGGCGGGCTTGCTGGGCGGGCCGGGGCAGGGTGGCGAGGCGGGTGCCGGCGGGTTGTGGCAGACCGTGGCCCTGACGCTGGCCAAGGTGGGGGCCTTCGTGGTGTTCATGCAGGTGGTGGGGCGGCGGGTGCTGCCCCGGGTGTTGGCCTGGATCGCCGACACGGGCTCCCGGGAGCTGTTCACCCTGTGCGTGGTGGCGGCCGCCATTGGCGTGGCGTTTGGCGCGGCCAAATTGTTCGATGTCTCCTTCGCGCTGGGGGCCTTCTTTGCCGGGATGATGCTGCGGGAGTCCGAATACAGCCACCGGGCGGCGGAGGAATCCCTGCCATTGCGCGATGCCTTCGCGGTGTTGTTCTTCGTGTCGGTGGGCATGCTGTTCGACCCGGCCGTGCTGTGGACCGCGCCACTGAAGGTTCTGGCGGTGGTGGCCATCATCATGGTGGGCAAGACGCTGGCCGCGGTGACGCTGGTGCTGGCCTTGCGCTACCCGCTCAATACTGCGCTGACGGTGGGGGTGAGTTTGGCCCAGGTGGGGGAGTTCTCCTTCATCCTCGCCGCGCTCGGCGTCGGATTGGGCCTGCTGCCGGCGGAGGGACAGAGCCTGGTGCTGGCAGGGGCGATCATCTCCATCGCCCTCAACCCGGCCCTGTTTGCCCTGATCGCGCCCCTGCAGCGCCGGGTCGGCGCGGGTTCCGCCCTGGCCCGGCGACTGGCGCAGCGGGACGACCCCCTGGCCCAGTTGCCGGGTTCCACCGACGAGCGGCTGCTCAGCGGTCAGGTGGTGCTGGTGGGGTACGGCACCGTCGGCCGGCGGATCGGCGAGGCCCTGGTAGCGCAAGGAGTGCCCTGCGTGGTGGCCGAACAGAACCGGGAGATCGTCGATGGCCTGCGCGCCCGGGGGCTGCCGGCGGTGAGCGGAGACGCCACCGTGCCCGAGGTGCTGATCCAGGCCCACATTGCCCGGGCTGCCGTGCTGGTGGTGGCGGTCAACGATGCGCTCGGGGCACGGCGCATGGTGAGCATCGCCCGCCAGCTCAACCCCGGCGTGATGGTGGTGCTGCGCGCCCACAGTGACGACGAGGCGGCGCTGCTGCGCCAGGACGGGCTGGGCGAGGTGCTGCAGGCGGAGCAGGAGTTGGCGCGGGGCATGGCGCAGCGGGTGCTGGCCCGCCTGCGGCCCGCCCTGTCGGCCGCTCCGGGATGAGTGGCCGAGAGGGCAGAGCTCAGGCTTACTGCCGGGCTTTCTCGAACGCGTAGCGCACGCCCACCCAGAACGTCCGGGGTGCGCCCGGGGCGTAGAAGGTGGAATGCTGCAGCGGGAATGCCCCATCGACGGCCGGGAAGGGGCGGGCGATGAAGGCGCCGGAACTGGTGAAGCCGTTGGCGCCAAGCTGGGCGGCGGTGGAGTACTTGCGGTCGAAGAGGTTGTTCACCTGGGCCAGGATGCGCCACTGGGGCGTGGCCTGGAAGCGGGCCCCCAGATTGAACACCGCGTAGCCGCCGGTCTTGCCCCGGCCCTGGTAGTAGACGCCGTCCGGCTGGTGCTGGTTGTTCTCGTTGCCCCGGGCGTAGCTGCCCGATACCCCCACCATCTCGGCGCTGATGCCGAGGCGGCTGGAGGCCTCGAAATCGGCCGAGAGCTTGAGCATGTGCCGGGGGACGAGGGGGATATGGTTGCCGGGCTTGATGGTGATGCTGCCTTCCAGGCCGGGTTCGCCTGCCGCGGCTTCCGAATTGCTGCTGTTGGCTTCGCCGTTGACCACTTCGTGACTCTGGTAGGTGGCTTCCAGGTAGGTGTAAGCCAGTCCCAGCGTGACAGGGCCGAGCTTGTGGTTCAGGCCCAGCTCCACCCCCTGGCGGCGGGTTTTGCCGAAGTTCTTGAAGTAGCCGTAGCCCGCCTGATCGTCCGCCACGAACAGGATGTCGTCCTGGTTGGTGGCCCGGAACACGCCCGCGCTCCACTGGGTGTGGGCGCCGGCACGGCCGCGCACGCCTGCTTCCCAGGTCTTGGTGACTACCTGTTTGAGCGGCGGGTCGCCCGCCATGGCGTTGGGCAGCTTGCAGGGCTGATCCGGGTTGGCGCAGCCCAGTTCGATGGCGGTGGGGGTGCGGCTGCCTTCGTTGTAGCCCAGGTAGGCACTCAGGGTGCGGCTGGGGGTGAAGGCCAGGCCGATGGCCGGGTTGAAGCGGCTGAACGTGTGCCGTCCGTCCAGCGAATTGGCGCCGCCGCCCGGGTTGAGCAGATCGTCGTTGCGCACCTGGGTGCGGTTGTAGCGGCCGGACAGGGTCAGGTGCCAGGTGTCCTGGATCGACAGCGTGTCGGTGAAGTACAGGCTCCAGGTGCGGGTGCGGCCGTTGAGCTGGACGCGGGTATCGTAAGGTTCGCCGTCCACGTCGCCCCCGGTGACCCCGCCATCCCCGTAGGCATTGAGGCCGGTGACGCTGCGGTCCGGGTTGAGGTAGCCAAGCTGGGTGGTTTGGCTGAAGCCGGACTTGCTGGCGTCGAAGGCAGCGCCGGCGGTGAACTGGTTCCGCTGCCCGGCCAGGGTGCCGAACAGGGTGGCCTGCCCGGAGAGGCCGTAGTTTTCCTGGGTGAGGCGGGTGCGGTTGATGAGGCCGTTGCACTTTTCCGCCGGCTCGTCATTGAGCAGCACGTTGGCGATACAGCGCCAGGAGGGGAAGGGCGTGTTGCTGGCGTTGGCGCCGCTGGTGGGGAAACCGGCATAGCCGGCGGCCGTGAGGGCGGCCCGCTCTGCCGCGCCGGGCTGGTAGACCGACTGGTCCAGCGCGTCCTCGTTGATGTCGCCGTTGAAGGTGGACGTCTTGATCCGCCGGTACCAGGCGTTGCCCGAAAGCTGCAGGCTGTCGCTCACCGCATGCTTGCCGCTCAGGTTGAGCAGCAGGGAGCGGTTGTCGGTGATGTCGGGCTTGGTATAGACGCTGCTGTAGTCCCGCGACAGCAGGGCCTGTTCCTGCAGCCCGTTGCCGTTGAGGCGGTTGTCGGCGTAGGCCACCGTGGCGGCCAGGTCGGTGCGGGCGTCCTTCCAGCCAAGCTTGCCGAAGAGCTGGCGCACTTCGGAGGGCGAGTCATCCCGCCAGCCCCGATCCTTGTGGAGCTGGCCGGTGACGAACCAGTGCAGGCCGCGGTCGTTGGCGCCCCCGTGTTCAAAGCCCGCGCTGCGCCGGCCGTAGCTGCCCAGGGTGGCTTCCACCGCCGTGCCCGGGTGGCTGAGCCCGTCCTTGGTCTGGACGGAAATGGCTCCGCCCAGGGTGTTGAGGCCGAACAGGGGATTGGACCCGGGCATCAGGGTCAGGTTGGCGATGGCGGCCTTGGGGATCAGATCCCAGCTCACCACGTCGCCGAAAGGCTGGTTGAGGCGCACCCCGTCCATGTACACCGACAGGCCCTGGGGTGTGCCCAGCAGCGGCGAGGCGGTGTAGCCCCGATAGTTGAGGTCCGGCTGGAAGGGGTTGTTTTGCACTTCGTTCACGTGCACGCTGCCCAGGCTGCGGTTCATGAAGTCCGACAGATCCAGCGCTCCGCTGCGGGCGATCGCCTGCTCCCCGGCTGTCTGCACCGCCGCGGGGATCTCCTCCTTCAGCAGGCCCACGCCCGGCAGGGGCATGACCCCGATCACTTCCACCCGCGCGGCGGGCGTTGCGGCTTGTCCCCAGGCCAGACCGCTGGCGCATGCGGTGGCCACCGCCACGGCGATGGCGCGCGGCGCGAATCCTTGATGTCTCATCCTTGTTGCCTCCCCCAGAGGTCTTTTGTTGTGTGAGTGATTCCGGGGCGGAGGCTACAGGCCGGGGGGAGCCCCCGTCCTGGGAAATTTTCCCGACGTGCGCCCGGCGTGGCGGGCCCGCGCCTGGGCTGGCGGCGGCAAAATGGGGTAATCTCGGCGCCCATGACGCCCGCCATCGCCCCCTTCGCCAGCGTCGCCGACGCGATTCCCCTCCATGCCCTGCGCCGCATCCTGGTCACCAAGCTGCGCCACCATGGCGACGTGCTGCTCACCTCGCCGGTGATCACCGCCCTGCGCAACCACTGCCCCGATGCCGAGGTGGACGCGCTGGTCTACGCCGACACCGCGCCCATGCTGTCCCTGCACCCGGGCCTGACCCAGTTGCACACGGTGGACCGGGGGTGGAAGAAGCTGGGCGCACTGGCCCAGGCCCGGGCCGAATGGGGCCTGCTCTCCCGCCTGCGGGCGCGCCGTTACGACCTCATCGTGCATCTGACCGAGCATCCCCGGGGCGCCTGGCTGGCCCGGGCCACCGGCGCGCGCTGGGCGGTGGGGCCCAGGCGGCCGGGCACGTTCTGGCGCAAGAGCTTCACCCATCAGTACGCCAGCCCCGCCCACGCCCGCCGTCATACGGTGGAGCGCAATCTGGATGCCCTGCGTCGCCTGGGGCTCCAGCCCTCCGGGGAAGACCGGCGCCTCACCCTGATCGCCGGACCCGAGGCGGATGTCCGCATCGACACGTTGCTGGCGGAGGCCGGCCTGCACCCCCAAGGCTTCATCCACCTGCACCCGGCTTCCCGCTGGTTGTTCAAGTGCTGGCCGGTGGAGCACAACGCTGCTCTGGTGCGCAGCCTGGTGGAACGGGGGGCGCCGGTGGTGCTGACGGCGGCGCCGGATGCCCGGGAGACGGCGCTGGTGGCCGCCATTGTCGAGGCAGCGGGGGTGCCGGTGCTCAACCTGGCGGGGCAGCTCAGCCTCAAGGAACTGGCAGCGCTGTCCGCCCGTGCCCGGCTGTTCGTGGGGGTGGATTCGGCGCCCATGCACATGGCCGCCGCGGTGCTGACGCCCACGGTGGCCCTGTTCGGGCCCTCCGGCGAGTACGAATGGCATCCCTGGCGGGTGCCCCACGTGGTGGTGGCCAGCGATCATCACCCCTGCCGGCCCTGTGGGCTGGATGGCTGCGGAGGCGGCAAGGTGTCCGACTGTCTGGCGCATCTGCCGGTGGCCCAGGTGCTCGCCGCCGTGGACGCCTTGCTGGGTGCGGACGGAGGCTAGGCCGGTGACCCTGCGCATTGCTCTGGTCCGCCAGCGCTACAACCCCTTTGGCGGCGCCGAGCGCTTCGTCGAGGGGGCGCTGGCGGCGCTCCAGGCCCATGATCTGGCGGTGACCCTGATCGCCCGGGAATGGAGCGGCGAGCAGGCGCCCCGCCATCGGGTGATCACCTGCAATCCGCCCTACAAGGGCCGGCTGGCACGGGACCGTTCCTTTGCCGCCTGCGTCCGCCAGGTGCTGGAGCGGGAAGGGTTCGATCTGGTCCAATCCCACGAGCGCATTGCCGGCTGCGACATCTTCCGCGCGGGCGACGGCGTGCACGCCGCCTGGCTGGAACAGCGCGCCCGCCAGCAGGGCGCCCTGGCGCGGCTGGCGGCGCGGCTCAACCCCTGGCACCGTTACACCCTGGCCGCCGAACGGGAAATGTTCGCCGACCCCCGCCTGAAGGCGGTGATCTGCGTCTCGGAACTGGTCAAGCGGGACATCCAGCGTTTTTTCCAGGTCCCCGAAGCCAAACTGCACGTGATCTACAACGGGGTGGACCTGGAACACTTCCACCCCGGACTCGGGGACGCCCATCGGCGTCTGCTGCGGGACAGCCTTGGCATCCCCCAGGCGGCGCCGCTATTCGTCTATGTGGGCTCCGGTTTCGAGCGCAAGGGCGTGGCGCCGTTGCTGACGGCCCTGGCCGGCGTGGCCGGGGCCCATGCCCTCGTGGTGGGCCACGACAAGTACGCCGCCCGCTACCGGCGTCAGGCGCAGCGGCTGGGGCTGGCCGGGCGGGTGCATTTCTCCGGCGGCGTGCAGGACGTGCGGCCGTACTACGGCGCGGCGGACGCGTTCGTGCTGCCCACCCTCTACGAGCCGCTCTCCAACGCTGTGCTGGAGGCCTTGGCCTGCGGTCTGCCGGTGGTGGTGAGCGAGCAGTGCGGCGCCGCCGAGCTGGTGACACCGGGCGTCAGCGGCTACGTGTGCGACGCCCTCGACGTGGCCGCCCTGCGTCGCCATCTGCAGGCCCTGGCAGCGCCGGGAGCCGCCGCCGCCATGCGGGTAGCGGCCCGGGGCGCGGTGGCGCACCTCGCCCGCGCCGCCATGGGGGAACGGCTGATGGCGCTGTACCGCCAACTGATCGCGGCCCGGTGACCGACCATCCGTTATAATCCCCTGTTTTCCCGCCCGTTTTCATGTCCTCCCAGCCGCTTTCCAGTCGCGAGCTCTACTTCCGCCTGCTGAGTTACGTCCGCCCGTACTGGAAGATCTTTGTACTCGCCATGGTGTGCATGGCGGCCTCGGCGGCGACCGAGCCCCTGTTCCCGGCCCTCATGGGCCAATTGCTGGATGTGGGCTTTGGCGCGGGCAAGGCCAAGGCCGGGGCGGAAAGCCAGGCGGGCGAATTCCTCGGCCGCCTGCTCGATGGCACCAATCCTTACGTGTTTCCGGTGCTCATCATCGCCATCTTCCTCACCCGCAGCATCCTTGGCTTCATTGCCGACTACCTGTTCTCCTGGGTGTCGAACCGGGTGGTCACCAATCTGCGCGACGCCATGTTCGACCGCATGGTGACCTTGCCCACCACCTACTTCGACAACCAGTCCACCGGCGCCCTGATTTCCAAGATCGCCTACGACGTGAGCGGCGTCACCGCCGCCGCCACCAACGTGGTCACCGTGATGGTCAAGGACTCCATGGCGGTGATCGGCCTGCTGGTATGGCTGATGTGGCTCAACTGGAGCCTGACGCTCATCGTGCTGGTGATGATCCCGGTGATCGGTCTGGCGGTGCGGGTGTTCAGCCGTCGCCTGCGGGACGTGAGCCGCGGCGCGCAAAAGAGCTTCGGTTTCATCACCCACGTGCTGGAGGAGAGCATCGCCGCCCACAAGGTGGTCAAGATCTTCGGCGGGCAGGACTACGAGCGCCGCCGCTTCCACGAGGCCAACAACCGCCAGCGCGGCTTCAACATGCGCTACACCGTGGCGGCCGGCACCCAGGGGCCCATGGTGCAGTTCGCTGCCGCCGTGGTGCTGGCCATCATCGTCACCATCACCCTGCACCAGTCGGCAACCGACAAGGCCACCGTGGGCGGTTTCGTGTCCTTCATGATGGCGATGCTCATGCTGCTGGCGCCCCTGAAGCGCCTGACCGATGTGAACGCCCCCCTGCAGCGGGGGCTGGCGGCGGCGGAAAGCGTGTTCGAGCTGATGGACGAAACGCCGGAGGACGACCGGGGCACCCAGGAACTGGGCCGGGCCCGGGGGGCGCTCAGCTTCGATAACGTCACCTTCGCTTATCCGGGTGCCAACCGGCCGGCGCTGGAGGGCATCACCCTGGACATCCGTCCGGGTGAGACGGTGGCCCTGGTGGGCGCCTCGGGCAGCGGCAAGACCACCATCGCCAACCTGGTGCCCCGCTTCTACCACCCGGGCAGCGGGCGCATCCTGGTGGATGGCTCCGACGTTGAAGGCATCCGCCTGGCCTCGCTGCGGGCCAATGTGGCGTTGGTGAGCCAGGACGTGGTGCTGTTCAACGACTCGGTGGCCGCCAACATCGCCTACGGCGCCATGGCCGGCGCCACCCGGGAGCAAGTGCGGGAAGCCGCCCGCGCCGCCCATGCCCTGGATTTCATCGAGGCCATGAGCGAAGGCTTCGACACCCTCATCGGCGAGAACGGGGTGAAGCTCTCCGGTGGCCAGCGCCAGCGCCTGGCCATTGCCCGCGCCATCCTCAAGGACGCGCCCATCCTGGTGCTGGACGAAGCCACCTCGGCCCTGGACACCGAATCCGAGCGGCGGGTCCAGGCCGCCCTGGACGAGCTGATGAAGCACCGCACCACCCTGGTCATCGCCCACCGTTTGTCCACCATCGAAAACGCCGACCGCATCGTGGTCATGGACCGGGGCCGTATCGTCGAGGTGGGCAGCCACGCCGAACTGCTGGGGCAGGATGGCGTCTATGCCAAGCTGCATCGCATCCAGTACGCGCTGGAGGCGGCTGACCAGAAATGAGTTCCACACCCTCATCCATGCATATCGTCCATACCGAAGCCTCCTGCGGCTGGGGCGGGCAGGAGCTGCGCATCCTGGCCGAGTCCCAGGGCATGATTGCCCGCGGGCATCGGGTCACCCTGCTGTGCCCGCCCGAGGCCAAGATCTACCCCGCCGCGCAGGAACGGGGCATCCCCGCCGTGGCCCTGCCTGTCGGCCGCAAGAACGCTGCCGGCCTGCTGGCCATGCGCCGCTGGCTTGCCGGGAACCCGGTGGATGTGGTCAATACCCACAGCTCCACCGATTCCTGGCTGGTGGCCCTGGCCTGCGCCACCCTGGGCGCCAAGGCGCCGCCGGTGGTGCGCACCCGCCACATCTCGGCGCCCGTGCCGGGCAATGCGCCCACCCGTTGGCTGTACGTGAAGAGCTGCCGCCGGGTGGTGACCACGGGGGAGAGACTCCGTCAGGATCTCCTGGCCACCCTGGGCTGCCCTGCCGATCACCTTATCTCCATCCCTACCGGCATCGACACCCACCGCTTTGCCCCGGGGGACAAGGCAGCGGCCCGCGCTGCCCTGGGCCTGCCCGCGGCAGCCCTGCTGGTGGGCATCGTGGCCACCCTGCGCAGCTGGAAGGGCCACCGTTTCCTGATCGAGGCCTTTGCCCGTCTGCCCCGGCCCGACGCCCGGCTGGTGATCGTGGGCGACGGCCCCAAGCGGGACGAACTGCAGCAGCAGATCCAGGCGCTGGGCCTGGCGGACCGGGTGGTCATGCCCGGCAATCGGGAGGACGTGCCGGAATGGCTGCGGGCGCTGGATATCTTCGTGCTGCCGTCTTACGCCAACGAGGGGGTGCCCCAGGCGCTGATGCAGGCCATGCTCTCCGGCCTGCCGGCCATCACCACCCTCATCGGCGGCATGGGCGAGGTCTCCATTGACGACCGGACCTCCCTGGTCATCCCGCCCCAGGACACGGATGCCCTGGCCGGCGCCCTGCAGCGCATGGCGGAGGAACCGGCGCTGCGGGCCCGGCTGGGGCAGGCGGCGCGGGCCCATTGCGAGCGCCACTGCAGTTTTGAAGGCATGGTGGCGCGCATGGAGGCCGTCTTCGCGCGCGCCGTGGCCGAGGCGGCGCAGCGCCGGTGAGCCGCCTTTCCGGACGCCTGCACCTTGCCCGCCGGGCCGCCATCCGGGCCCTGCTGCCCCGGCGTGCGCCGGGGCAGCCCCAGCGCATTCTGGTGGCCCATCATTTCCTGCTGGGCGACACCATGATGCTGGCGGCGCTTTTTGCCCGCCTGCGGGCCCGCCATCCCCAGGCCCGGATCGTCACCACTGTCCCCGCAGCCTTTGCGCCCCTGTTCCAGACCCGCCCCTACGGGGTGGAAGCCTGGCCCTATGCGCCGCGGGATGGCGCCAACCTGCGGGACCTCAGCCGTCGCGCCGACGCGCTGGGCGGCTTCGATCTGGCCCTCGTGCCGGGCGACAACCGCTACGCGCTGCTCGCCCGTGCCCTGGGCAGCCGGTGGGTGCGCGCCTTCGCCGACGACACCCCGCGCTGGAAGAACCGCCTGTGCGACGAACTGATCCCCTGGCCTGCCGAGCCCACCAATCTCGCCGATCTGCTGGCCCTGCTGGCAGGACCGGACCTGGGCCTGCGCTTTTGCTCCGGTGACTGGCCGCCGCCAGCCGCCGCCCCCGTGCCCCTGCCCGACGGTCCCTACGCCGTGCTGCATCTGGGCGCCCGCTCCCCGCTGCGTTTCTGGGATGCGGCGGGCTGGGCCAGCGTTGCCCGGGAACTGGCGGCGCGGGGGATCACCCCCCTGTGGAGCGCCGGCGCCAAGGAGGTGGCGCTGGTGCAGGCAGCCGACCCGGAAGGGCGCTACCCCAGCCTCGCCGGCGGCCTGGACCTGCCCCAACTGTGGCAGGTGTTTGCCGGGGCGCGGGTGCTGGTCTGCCCCGATACCGGTGTGGCCCACCTGGGCAAGGTGGTGGGCGTGCCCACCGTCTGCCTGTTCGGGCCGGGTTCGCCGCAGCTCTACGACGGGGGCGCTTTCTGGGCCGATGCGCCCTTTGCCGCCGTCGGCCCGGCCGACTTTCCCTGCCGCGACCAGCAGGACCTCTTCAAGCGGGAGCTGTCCTGGGTCCGCCGCTGCCACCGCGGCCCCGCCCAGTGCTCCGAGGCCCGCTGCATGCGGACCATCTCCGCCGAGCAGGTGCTGGCCGCCATCGAACAATTGCTTGCCTCAACATGAGTCTGACTGCCATGCCCCATGCGCTGACCGCCGCCGCCATCACCCGCTTTCACGACGACTGCCTGGCCCGGGCCGACTGGGCCAAGGCCGTGCCCGCCCGCTTTGATGCCGGCGTCTGGCAGTTCATTGAGCTGAACCACCGTTACAACAACCTGCTGTGGGACGAAGAAGACCTTGCCCGCCGCCGCGACGTGCCGGACAGCGCCATCGCCGCCAACAAGCGTGCCATCGACGGCTACAACCAGAAGCGCAACGACGCCATCGAGAAGGTGGATGAGGTGTTGCTCACGGCGCTGGTCGGAGTGACCCCGCAGGCGGATGCACGGCTCAACTCCGAGACTGCCGGCAGCATGGTGGACCGGCTCTCCATCCTCTCGCTCAAGATCCGGGCCATGGGGGAGCAGACCCGCCGCACCGACGCCAGTCCGGAGCACATCGACGCCTGCCGCCAGAAGCTCGCCCGTTTGCAGGAGCAGCGCGGCGACCTGGGCGCCTGCCTGGACCGCCTGCTGGCCGAAGCCCGGGCGGGCACCGCCTATTTCAAGGTGTACCGCCAGTTCAAGATGTACAACGACCCCACCATGAACCCCTACCTCTACGGGGGCAAGCAGGGCTGAGCGGCCCCGGGGTTCCCGCCCCGCGGGTTCAGGTCGCGCCCACCAGCGCGTCCACTGCCGCCAGCACGGTCTCGTCCGCCAGTTCGCTGACTGCCTTGCGCGCTTCGAGCCAGCGGGCGCGGGGGCCCAGCGGTGCCCATTGGGACGGGGGCGGCGAGACATCGGTCTCGGCGAAAAAGCCCAGCACGCCGCCCGGACTGGCGGCGGCGAAATGCATCAGGCCGCTGTCGGGGAAGATGGAGCTGCGGGCGTTCCAGATCAGCCCGAGGGCAGGCTGCAGCGGCCCGCGGAAGGGATGGATGGCCGGCTCGCCCGCGGCCAGCACCGGCTCGGCGGTGTCGTCGTCCCCCGGGTAGAGGGGGTTGTCGCTCTTGCCCGGGGTCCACATGAACACCGTTTTCAGCCCGTGGCGGGCGTCCAGGGTCCGGGCCCAGCGCAGAATCTGCCCGGTGTCCGGTTGCTTCTTGGCCCGCCGTGCCCCCAGGCCCAGCACCACGTAGCCGCCGGGGGCCAGACCCCGTTCCCGCAGCCAGCCTTCGGCGAAGGCCTGGGCCTCCCCGGTCAGGGCGTAGCGGGGGTAGGGGAGCTGGGCCGGGAGGTCCAGCCCCAGCGGGGTGAGCAGACCCGCCAGCCGCCGCGCTTCGTGTTCGTTCGCCCGCTCGGGCAGCGCATCGCTGAGGCCGGCGTAAGCTTTGCCCGCCCCGCAGTAGGCCACCGTGCGGTGGCCGCCGACCCACAGGCCGCGCTTGATCGCCCGATGGGATTCGCTGCCGTTGCCGACGATCACCCAGTCAAAGCGCTCCCGACGCAGGGCGAAAAACTGCACCGCCTGTTCCCAGGCCGCGGCGAGGCTCACCTGGCCGCCATGCTTGACGCGCCGATAGACCCACAGCCGGTCCACGTCCGGGTTGCCCGTGAGCACCCAGGCGTTGTAATCGTTGGCCAGCACGTGGATCTCGGCCTGAGGCCGCTGCTGCCGCAGCCAGGCCAGCATCGGGGTGGTGAGCAGCATGTCGCCGATCTTGTCACGCTTGAGGATCAGGATTTTCATGGTGGCGAAAGCGGTTGAAGTCCTCAGCGGCCAGCGGCCGCAGCAGGCAGTCGGGGAGCAGGGCACTGACGTCCGGTGCAGGCAGCGCGCGCCCGGCGCCGTGGGCGAGCACGGCGCGCAGGCACAGCGGGTCCTGGCAGCGGGTGGCATCGCAGTGGCGATTGCCCAGAGCGGCCAGGCGTTGCGTGGCGGCGGCGGGCTGGCCGGGGAGCACCACCTTTTGGGGTTCGGTGGGCCCGAAGAACACCGTGGCAGGAATGCCCATGGCGGCGGCCAGGTGATACAGCCCGGTGTCGGTTCCGGCCCAGGCGCCCAGTTGGCGGTACAGGGCCAGCAGTTCGTCCAGGCTGGAAAAGGTTCGCCACTGGGCCCCGGCGGGCAGGGGCTGCCGGCGCAGGGTTTCGGCACCGCTGTCCCGCGGATTGACGATGACCCACAGGGGGCGCTCCGGCCACTGGCGCCGGGCCCAGGCGAGCAGGTCGGCGAGCATGGGCGCGTCCAGGCTGCGCCGGGGCTCGTCCGCCAGGGGCACCAGGGCGACCGCTGCGTGGGCGGCAAGGGCCGCGGGGACGCGCTCTGCGCGCAGCCGCGCCAGGCCCAGCCGCTGGGGCAGGGGGAGCTCCGCATCCAGGAGCCGGGCCACCCGCCAGGCGGGGGCGGCGCGGCTTTCGAATGTGTCAAAGGTGGCCGGTGGTGGCCAGGCGTCGAACGCGTCGGGAAAACGCCCGTCCACAAAGAGCTTGCGCCGGGCGCGCACCAGTCGGGCCAGCCGCTCGATGGGCCGGCCAAACCCCCACAGCACCAGGAGCGCATCGAAGGCGGGGCGGCTCAGCCGCCAGGCCAGCGCCCGGGCGAACATGGTCAGTCGCCGCTCGAAGCCCACCACCCGGATGCCGGGTTCGCCCGCCAACAGCCTGGCGTAGTCGGCGCGGGTGAAGAAGGTGATCTCGTCTTCGGGATGGCGGTCGCGCCAAGCCTGCACGGTGGCGAAGGAAACCAGGGTGTCGCCGAGCTTGGCACGGACGACAAAGAGCAGGCGGCGGCTCACGGGGCCCCCGTCCCGTTGCGGCGCGGCGTCTGCTTCAGGACAGGCATCGCGGCACCTTGGGGCGGCCGGGCGGGCGTGCTCATGGCGTGCCCCCGTCGGCGTAGCGGTTTTTGACGACCCGGGCGGGCACCCCCACCAGCACCGAGCCCGGCGGGCAGGAGCGGGTGACCACGGCGCCGGCGCCCACCACCGAGCCAGCGCCGATCTCGACCCCGGCCAGGATGGTGGCGCCGGCGCCGATCCAGGCTCCGTCGCCAATGCGGATGGGCGCGCCTTCGAGCGCCTGCGCCTTGATGCTGCGGGCTGGGTCGTCGAAGCGGTGGCTGTAGGAGATGAGCCGGGCGTGGGGTCCGATCAGCACGTCGGCGCCGATATCCACACCGCCCGTGCCATTGACCACCGTGAAGTTGTTGATCTCGGCGCCCGGGCCAATGCGGATCCCGCCTCGGCTGCCCTGGAGCAGGGCATAGCGGTTGATGGCCACCCGGTCGCCCAGGGTGACGCCGCCACCACCGTCCGCGTCCACAATGGCGCGGGAGTGGATCTTGCAGCGGGCGCCCAGGCGGATGGCCTCCGGGCGCTTCAGCTCGGCGCTGAAGGAAACATGGCTGTGGCCGCCCAGGCGGGCGCGGAGGATGAAGACGAGTTTGCTGAACACGGTGGCTGAACGGGTTGAGCGGGGGCGCGAACACAGTGCTCGCCGGGGTGCCGGCAGTGCGCCGCAACGCCCTCCTGCGGCCCCGCGGGCGTAGTCATCGCTACGGCGGCGGCTTGCACCGGTCAGCTATAATAGCCCATTGATCCCCTGTGCCGACGCGCCCGGACATTCCCCCTCGCATGTTGCCCGCCGCTGCCCCGCAGCCTCCTCGCCCGTCCGTCCCGGGCTTGAACTCCTTGCTCGTACCAGCGGCCCTGCTGTTGTTCGTGCTGCCCATGGCGCATGTGACGGCGGTGCGCAGCCTGGCGCTGGTGGCGACCGTGGTGGCGCTGGCGGTGTACCTGCGGCGTCAGCGGCCCGCCAGGCCACCCCTGCTGGGGGTGTTCGGCCTGTGGCTGCTGGTGGGGCTGGCGTCGGTTTTGGGCGCCGCTGCTCCCGGGGAATCCCTGGGGGAACTGAAAACCGATGTGCTCCATTCCGCCATCGGTTTTGCCGCGTGCTACCTGCTGGCCAGTGTCCCACGGGGTTTCCGCGTGCTGCGGCGGGTGACCGCCACCAGCATGCTGCTGCTTTCCACCCTGGCGGCCCTGTCCTTCGCCCTCCACGGCGAGTGGCGCAACGGCTACCACAACGCCCTGGGGGAATACAGCACTGCGATATCCATCATGCTGCCGCTGGTGCTCACCGCGCTGTTGCCCGGCCCGCTCCGGGCGCGCCCCCGGGAGCAGGTGCTGGTGTGGCTGGCGGTGGCCATGGCGGCCTATGGCGCCTACCTGGCGCGCAGCCGGGGCATGTGGATCGTGCTCGCGCTGATCGCCGTTGCCGCGCTGGTGGATGCGGCCCGGCGCGCCGGCTGGCGGCGCTGGGTGCTGCTGGCGGCCACGGCGGTGGTGGCGGGCGGCGCCCTGTTCGCGGCCCACGTGGTGAGCAAGCAGCGCAACACCGAGCTCACCGCCCTCCATGATCGGGAGCATATCTATGCCTTCTCCCTCGGCCAGATTGCCCAGCGGCCTTTGCTGGGGCATGGCTTCGGGCGGGAGACCAATCGGGAGGCCTACGGGCAGGCGTTTCCCGGGCGCTATTTCTGGCATTCGCACAACGTGCTGCTTTCCTACGGCGAACAGATGGGAATACCGGGCGTGGCGATCGCGCTGGCACTCTTCGCCAGCCTGCTGGTCCTGTTCGCCCGCCTGCGGCGCCACGCGGACGAAGCCGCCGCCCAGGCCGGAACGGTGGGGTTGGTGCTGGTGCTGGTCTTCTTTCTCAAAAACATGAGCGACATGTTTTTCTACGGGCAGACGCTCAACTATTTCTGGTGCCACTGCGGCCTGCTGCTGGGCTTCGGCCAGGCCAGCGCCCGGGCGGCGCGGCAGGCCGCCGGGCGCCGCATCCTGGTCATCCGCACCGACAACATCGGCGATCTGGTGTGCACCACGCCGCTGCTGACGGGGCTGCGGCGGCGCTTTCCCGGGGCCTGGATCGGCGTGCTGGCCAATACCTACAACGCTCCGATCCTGGCCGGCCACCCGGACGTGGACGAGCTTTTCGTCTATGCCAAGGCCAAGCACCGCGCAGCCGGTCAAACCGTGCCAGGCATTCACTGGGCCCGGCTGCGGATGATCCTGCGCTTGCGTGCCATGGAGTTGGACGAGGTGATCGTCGCCACGCCCGGAGGCAATGCCAGCGCCCATCGCTTTGCCCGGCTGGTGGCGCCGCGGCGGGTGCTGGTGGCCGATGGCGCCGTGGGCGGGCACGAGGTGGAGCGGGTGTATTCGGTGATGGCGGCGTGGGGTGAGGCCGGCTCCCCGCCCCCTTGCCACATCGTTGCCCCTGTCGATGCGGTGGCGCAGGCGCGCGCCCGCATCCCGGCGGACTGGGCGGGGCAGCCGGTGGTGGGCTTGTCCATCAGCGCCCGCAAGCCAAGCCAGCGCTGGCCGGTGGAACACTACGCGGGATTGGTGGCCGCCCTGCACCGGGAGCGCCGCTGCGTCTTCCTCCTCTTCTGGTCGCCCGGCGCCGAAGATGATCCCCGCCACCCGGGCGACGATGGCAAGGCGGCGCGGCTGGTCGAGCTCTGCGCAGGACTGCCGCTGCTGCCCATGCCCACGGCGACGCTGGGCGAGCTGATGGCGGGGCTGGCGTGTTGCGACAGCGTGGTGTGCAGTGATGGCGGTGCCATGCACGTGGCGGCAGGGCTGGGCAAGCCCATCGTCTGCTTTTTCGGCCAGTCCGACGAGACCCGCTGGCATCCCTGGCGGGTCGCCCATCGGGTGCTTGCCCCGAGCAGCCGCCAGGTGGCGGATGTGAGCGTGGCCGAGGCCGTCAGGGCCTGGCATTCCCTCCCCCAGAGCTGAAACAAAGGCAGCAACCCGCGTCACTTTCGTTGCGGGGTGTTGCCGCGAAGCAGTAAAGTGCAGCGTTTTGTAAGGGAATTATCGCGGCCGATGGCGAAGATCCTGGTTGTGGATGACGAGATGGGCATCCGAGAGCTCCTCTCCGAAATCCTCTCCGACGAAGGGCATGACATCCTGCTCGCCGAGAATGCGACGGCGGCGCGGGCTGCGCGTGCCCAGGGGGCGCCCGATCTCGTGCTGCTGGACATCTGGATGCCGGACACCGATGGCGTCACCCTGCTGCGCGAATGGTCGGTGGCCGGGCAACTGACCATGCCGGTGATCATGATGTCCGGCCACGGCACCATCGACACCGCCGTCGAGGCCACCCGCATCGGCGCCATGGATTTCCTGGAAAAGCCCATCGCCCTGCAAAAGCTGCTCGCCGCCGTGCGCCGGGGGCTGCAGCGCCAGCCCCTGCCGGCGGCCCATCTGACGGTGCAGGCCGCGGCGGGCTCTCCGGGCACGCTGGCGGAGCAGGTGGAAATCCTGGCGGCGCGCCTGGATAGCAGCCGTCTGGTCACCCTGGTCTGCCCGGAGAGCGGGCTGTCGGCCTTTCTCGTCCGGCTGCTGCGGCAAAGCGGTACGACCTGGCTTGATCTGGCACATCACCCCGGGGCCGTCGATGTGGCCATGCTGGAAAGCGCCGAGGGCGGGGTGCTCTACGTTCCCGAACTCGGCGAGCTTTCCCGCATGCAGCAGAAGAGCCTGGCTTTCGTCGCCGAGCGTCTGGAGCGGCACCAGTTGCGGCTCCTGGTCGCCACCCGGCTGGAGCAGGATGAACTGGTGGAGAAGGGATGGGAGCCGGTACTGGTCCAGCGCTTGTTTGCCCAGGCCAGCCGTCCCCCCGGTTTTTCCGACCTGCGGGATGAGCTCCCGGAACTGGCCCGCGCGGTGCTGGCCGATCTGGTCGCCTCGGGCGATATACCGACCTGCAATCTGGCCGATGACGCCGTGGCGGCGCTGGCGGGGTTCCGCTGGAATGACGGCTTTGCCGAACTCCGCAACGCCTTGCGCAATGCCTTTCAGCGGGCGAAGGACGGCGCCTTGGGTGCGGACGCGGTGGCCGGCCTGTTGCGCCACACCCCGGCCCTGGTGGACCCGCACCTGTTCGAGCAGCCCCTGCGGGAAGCCCGCGAAGCCTTCGAGCGGATCTATTTCGAACACCACCTGGAGCTGGCCGGGGGCAACATGACCCGTCTGGCCGAGCGCACCGGGCTGGAGCGCACCCATCTTTACCGCAAGCTCAAGCAACTGGGCCTGCAGGCGGGCAAGCGGGGCGACGACGCCTGATTTTGACCTCCCGGGCTTCCCTTGCCCGGGGTGGCACATTACCATGCAGGCCGGCCGTGGCTCCCCCGCCCAGGGGCGGGCCGCCCGGGCCCGCCTGGGGCCACCCCCGGCGCTGACTGGCAGATCGATATGTCCCGACCCCGTAACGATACTTTTCTCCGGGCGGCCTTGCGCCAGCCCACCGAATACACCCCCCTCTGGCTGATGCGCCAGGCCGGGCGCTACCTCCCCGAATACTGCGAAACCCGGCGCCGGGCGGGCAATTTCATGGCCCTGTGCCAGAGTCCAGGCCTCGCCACCGAGGTGACCCTGCAGCCCCTGGCCCGCTACAACCTGGACGCGGCCATCCTGTTCTCGGACATCCTCACCGTGCCCGACGCCATGGGGCTTGGCCTGTACTTCGCCGAGGGCGAGGGCCCGCGCTTCGAGCGGCCGCTGCGGGAGGAATGGGAAATCCGCGACCTGAAAGCGCCGGACCCCTATGGCCACCTCCGCTACGTGATGGACGCCGTGTCCGAGATCCGCCGGGCGCTGGACAACTCGGTCCCCCTGATCGGGTTCTCCGGCAGTCCCTATACACTGGCGTGTTACATGGTCGAGGGTGGCTCTTCCAGCGATTTCCGGCGCATCAAGACCATGCTCTACGACCGCCCGGACCTGCTGCATCGCATTCTGGACGTGACTGCCCAGGCGGTGACTGCCTACCTCAATGCCCAGATCGAGAGTGGCGCCCAGGCGGTGATGATCTTCGACACCTGGGGGGGCTCCTTGTCCCACCGGGCGTATCGGGAGTTCTCGCTTGCCTACATGGCGCGCATCGTCGCCGGGCTGACCCGCGAGAAGGACGGGGAGCGCATCCCCGTGATCGTATTCACCAAGGGCGGTGGCCTGTGGCTGGAAGACATCGCGGCCATTGGTTGCGATGCGCTGGGCCTGGACTGGACGGTGGATATTGGCCAGGCCCGCCAGCGCGTGGGCGACAAGGTGGCGCTCCAGGGCAATCTGGACCCGAACGTGCTGTTCGCCTCCCCGGAGGTGGTCGCGACCGAAGCCCGCCGGGTGCTCGACAGCTACGGCGCGCATCCGGGCCACATCTTCAACCTGGGGCACGGCATTTCCCAGTTCACCCCGCCGGACCGGGTGGAGGCGCTGGTGGAAACCGTGCACAGCCACAGCCGGGCGCTGCGTCAGGGTTGATCGTCTCGGTACCGGCCCGGCTGTCACCTTGCGGTGACAGCCGGGTTTTTGTTTCGGCCATGCCCGGGCACGCACTGCCGGAAACCTGACGGGCGGGGAAGGCAGTCGCCCCCCGGCCAGTGTGGGGAGTGCCGAAGCGTGAGCGTTTCCGTCAGGCCTCGCTCCGTCCGGGCGGGTGCAAGTGATCAAAGCAGCAACATTGCATGCTGGATGTGAGTTGATACTCAGCCGCCGAAGGCCATCTGCCGGGCTTCTGCAATCCCCAACTCAAGTGGCGAGTTATACACAGCGGGCAACGCAAAAATATACTGTCGGGCATAGACGTCAGGTATATGCTATCAAAGCGGCAACAAATTGTTTTTGTTGGATAATATTTTCTGTTGGTGAGCATTTACACGATCGCCGCGTGCTTGACAAGTCGGCCGATGCGTTTCACGGCGCCGAAAAGCCACAGAATTATCCACAGGCTGAGGGCGGTGTGGAAAAGCCAGTTCTTCCAGTGTCTTAGGGAACAGAGCCCGGAAAATCCCTTAATTCGGACCAGCAACTAACTGATCCATCGCGAATCAAAGAACGCACGGTTCACTGCAATGGCAATTATCCGGGTCGCCCTCGATCTTCCCCTGCCGCGGCTGTTCGACTACCAGGTGGATGACGCCGGGCTGGGTGATGTCGGCCGCTGCGCGCGGGTGCCATTTGCCGGCCGCGAGCTGACGGGCGTGATCTGGGAAGTGGCGCCTTGCAGCGATGTGCCCCTCGACCGCCTCAAACCTGCCCGCGCCATCCTGCGCGACGTGCCGCCCTTGCCGGAGGAATGGCGGGAACTGGTGTCCTTCTGCAGCCAGTACTACCACGTGCCCCTGGGGCAGGTGACGGCGCTTGCCCTGCCACCAGACTTGCGCCGGGCGGCGCTCTCCCGCCCGCCCCGGGGGGCGCTGCAGTGGTTCGTGCTCACGGCGCTGGGGCGGGAGGGCCTGGGCCAGTTACGCCGGGGCAGCGCGGCGAGGCGGGTGGCCGAGATGCTGGGGGGGCAGGCGGCGCCCGTGTGCCTGGTGCCCGAGGGCGCGCCGGAGCCGTCACCTGCCGGGACCCTGGCCGTGGCGGCCAGCTCCGACGCCTTGCGCCGTGCACTGAACGAGCTGGCCGGTCGGGGCTGGATCGCCAGGGCGGAGCCGCCCCGGGATGGCCGCGCGATGGTCGGGCCGCCGCTGGTGCCGGAGCAGGCGGAGGCCCTGGCGGCCCTGTGCGCCGGGTTGGGCAGCTTTCGTGCCTTTCTGCTGCACGGGGTGACCGGCAGTGGCAAGACCGAGGTGTATCTGCGCCTCATCGAGCAGGTGCTGGCTGACGGCCGCCAGGCCTTGATGCTGGTGCCGGAGATCGGCCTGACCCCGCAGCAGGAGGGGCGGGTGCGGCGGCGCTTTCCCGGCGCCCGCATCGTCAGCCTGCACAGCGGGCTGGGGCCGGCCGAACGCAGCCGCGCGTTTCTCGAAGCCATGGCGGGCGAGGCGGACATCGTGCTGGGCACGCGCCTTTCCATCTTCACGCCCCTGCCCCGGCTGGGGGTGATCGTGGTGGATGAGGAGCACGACGCGAGCTTCAAGCAGCAGGATGGCGTGCGCTATTCCGCCCGCGATCTGGCCATCTGGCGGGCGCGGCAGCGTGGGGTACCGATCGTGCTCGGCTCCGCGACGCCCTCCTACGAAAGCTTCTTCCACGCCCACGGTGGTCGTTACACCTTGCTGGAAATGCGCCAGCGGGCAGTGGCCGATGCCTTGCCCACGGTGCGCTGCGTGGATACCCGCGATCTCAAGCTGGACAACGGCGTTTCCGAGCATCTCTTCGCTGCCATCGAGGCGCGGCTGGCCCGGGGCGAGCAAAGCCTCGTCTTTCTCAACCGCCGTGGCTACGCCCCGGTGCTGGCCTGCCCCTGGTGCGGTTGGGTGAGCCAGTGTCGTCACTGCGCCGCCAACATGGTGGTGCATCTGGCCGAGCAGAGCCTGCGCTGCCACCACTGCAGCGCCCACGCCCCCATACCCCGTACCTGCCCCGTTTGCGGCAACGTGGATATCCATGCCTTCGGCCGCGGCACCCAGCGGGTGGAAGAGACGCTCCAGACACGCTTTCCCCAGGCCCGGGTGCTGCGGGTGGACCGGGACAGCGCCCGCACCCACCGCCAGTCCGAAGCCATGCTGGAGGCCATCCGCAAGGGCGAGGCGGACATCCTGGTGGGCACCCAGATGCTGGCCAAGGGCCATGATTTCCCGCGCCTGACCCTGGTCGGCATCCTTGGCGGGGATGCGTCGCTGCACGCGGCCGACTTCCGCGCTCCGGAACGGCTCTTCGCCCAGCTCATGCAGGTGGGGGGGCGGGCAGGGCGGGCCGACCTGCCCGGGGAAGTGCTGATCCAGACCCAGTTCCCCGATCACCCCCTGTACCAGGCGCTGACCGCCCACGACTACAACCGCTTTGCCGAGCAGCAGCTCGGCGAACGCCGTGACGCGGGATTCCCGCCTTTCGCCTTCCAGTCGGTGCTGCGGGCCGAAGCGCCGGAACTGGAAATGGCCGAAACCTGGCTCAAGGCTGCTGCGGCCCTGGCGCGGGAGGTGGAGCCCGAAGGCGTGCAGATCTACGACCCGGTGCCCATGCGCATGGCGCGCCGGGCCAACGTGGAGCGCGCCCAGCTCCTGGTGGAATCCGCGCGTCGGCCCGCCTTGCAGGCGTTTCTTGGCCGCTGGCTGCACCGGCTCTACGCGGGCCGTGCGCCGCGGGAGTTGCGCTGGCACCTGGATGTGGACCCGCTGGAACTCTGATCGCCCTGCCCGGTCCATGCTGAGCTTGCCCTGCGCTTGCGTTGTGTCACAGATCCGATGACGGTCGTTGCTGCAACGCAATACAAGTTGGTGTAGGCTTGCACAAACCATGCTCGCACTCTTCCGCCTCCTTCTGCTGAGTATCACCCTCTTCGGCACCACCGTCGCCCTGGCGGCGGAGTTCGTCGACGACACCCGTGAGGCCTGCGCCGAGCTGTGCGCCCAAGGCGACGCCGGGGAGCGGGGCGAGCACGTGGAACCCCAGGCCGACTGCGAAAACATCCCCCTGTTGCTCATGTCGCCGCGGCTGATGGTCGAAACCCCGGCCGGTGTCGTGCCCTGGGTGCCCATTGCCCGGGCGGGCCACATCCCGCCCCCCGCCACGCCGCCTCCCCGCCGGGGCTGAACCCCGCGAGGCTGCGGGCGGCCTCTCCCCTGCCCGACCCCTGACCGGCTGCCGCTGCTGCGGCGGGCCGGAGTTCGTGTCGTTTGCTGCCGGAACATGTCCGGCCGAAATAATGAAAAAACTGCTATCCCCGCTCTTGATTGCGGTAGCCACACTGGTGGCCGCCCCATCCGCATGGGCAGAGGCCTACAGCCTCGAAGCCCTGCGCGACATGGCTCGCCAGAGCCACCCGGCGCTGCAGGCGGCCCGCCAGCAGCTGGATGCCACCCGCGCCCAGGCGCGCACCGCCGGCGCTTTCCCCAATCCGGAGGTGGAGTACCTGCAAGGGCGCAGCCGCGCCCGCCTGCCCGGCATCACCACCGGTCAGACCCGTTCCTGGGCGGTCACCCAGCGGTTGGATTACCCCAACCAGCGCAGCGCCCGGCTCGATGCCGCCGAGGCGGGCATCCGCGCCGGCGAAGCCGACCTGCGTGCCTTCGAGCTCGACCTCTCCACCCGTCTTGCCCAGCGCTACTTCGAGCTGTTGCGACGCCAGGCCGAGCTCAAGGCCGCGCTGGAGGACCGGGGTCTGGCGGACGAGATCCACCGCCGCGTCGCCGTCCGCGTGAGCACCGGCGAAGCCGCCCGCTATGAGCTGATCAAGGCCGACGCGGAGCGCCTCAATGCCCAGAAGGCGGCGCAGAGCGCGGAGCTGCGGGTCACCCAGGCGCGGGCGGCCCTGCGCGCGCTGGTGGGACCGGAGCTGCCCGCCGGGTTCGAGATCAGCGGCAGTCTGGAGCGGGAGGTGAGCGTGGCAACCCTGTTGGAACTGCAGGCCCGGCAGGCGAGCGCCAATCCGGATCTGGTCCGCGCCCGGGCCGAGATCCGCCGGGCCGAAGAACTGCTGCGCCTGGAGCGTGCCCGCCGTCTGCCCGACCTGGCTCTGCGCGTGAGCGAGGACCGGGACGCGGAACTGCGCGACAGCCGCGTGGGCGTGGTGCTCACGGTGCCGCTCTGGGACCGCCGCGCCGGCCCGGTGGCCGAAGCTGCCGCCCAACTGGCCCGCAGCCGCAGCCTGCTGGCGGAGCAGGAACTCGTGCTCTCCGGCGGCCTGGAGAGCGCCTACCGGCAGTTTGAACTGGCCCGCACCCAGGTCGGCGCGCTGGAAACCGGCATCGTCAAGGCTGCCGAAGGGGCGCTCAAGGTGGCCGAGGCCGCCTGGCGCTTCGGTGAGCGGGGCATCCTCGATTACCTCGACGCCCAGCGGGTCTATCGCGCCGCCCGCAACGAACTGATCACCGCCCGCTACGACCTGCAACTGGCCGCCCTCGAGATCGAGCGCCTGGCCGCCACCGCCCAGTGACCGGTACCCATTCATGAACCACAAGATCCGATACAGCATCATTCTGGCGGCCGCCCTGGCGCTGGCCGCCTGCAAGGAAAAACCCTCCACCAGCGTTGCCGACGCGCCCATCGACCCCAGCGTGGTGGAGGCCGGCGAAGCCTTCGAGGGCAAGCTCAAGGTCGCGCCTCTGGGCACGGCTGCCGTTTCCGAGTCGCTGCGGGTAGCCGGCCGGGTGGACTTCAACGAACAGAAGGTCATCCGCATTGGCGCCACCGTTACCGGCCGGGTGATGGAGCTCCACGCCAGCCTGGGACAGGCGGTCAAAGTGGGCGAGACCCTGGCGGTGCTCAACAGCACCGAGCTTTCCGATGCGCAACTGGCTTACCTCAAGGCCCGCTCCCAGGCCGAGCAGGCCAGCCGCGCCGTGGAACGGGCGCGCCAGCTCTACGCCGCCGACGTGATCGGCCGCGCGGAGCTGCAGCGGCGGGAATCCGAGTTGCACGTGGCCGAGGCGGAGCAGCGTGCCGGCGCCGACCAGTTGCGGGTGCTGGGCATTGGCGCCCGCGCCATCGAGCGGCTGGGCCGGGAGGGGCACATCAACTCGGTGACGCCGGTGGTGTCTTCCATGAGCGGCGTGGTGGTGGAGCGCAAGGTGGCCCAGGGCCAGGTGGTGCAGCCCGCCGACGCCATGTTCGTGGTGGCCGATCTCTCCCGCGTGTGGGTGGTGGCCGAGGTGCCGGAGCAACAGGCCGGCCTGGTGCAGGTGGGGCAGACCGTGGAAATCGAGATCCCCGCCCTGGAAAACCGGGTGAGCGGCAAGCTGGTGTTCATCTCCGACACCCTCAATCCGGAAACCCGCACCGTCACCGTGCGCACCGAGCTGGACAACAGCAGCCGTCTGCTCAAGCCCGCCATGCTCGCCACCATGCTCATCCAGTCCCGCCCGGTGGCGCAGACCGTGGTGCCGGAGCCGGCCGTGGTGCGGGAAAACGACATCGATCACCTGTTCCTCGAATCGAGCGAAAAGGTGTTCCGCCTGGTGCCAGTGAAGCTCGGTCCGCCCAGCGGCGGCGTGCGGCCCGTGTTTTCCGGCCTCAAGGCCGGAGACCGGGTGGTGGTGGAAGGTGCCTTTCACCTGAACAACGAGCGCAAGCGCAAGGAACTGGAGTAAGCCATGATCGAATCGCTGGTACGCGCGGCGCTCAAACAGCGCCTCGTGGTGGTGGTGATCGCCGTGGTGCTGCTGGCCTTTGGCCTGGATGCGGCGCGCAAGCTCTCGGTGGATGCCTTTCCGGATGTGACCAACGTTCAGGTGCAGATCGCCACCGAGGCGGTGGGGCGCTCCCCCGAAGAGGTGGAGCGCTTTGTCACCGTGCCGCTGGAAATCAGCATGACCGGCTTGCCCGGGCTGACGGAGATGCGATCCCTGAACAAGCCCGGCCTGTCCCTCATCACCCTGGTGTTCACCGACAAGACCGACGTGTATTTCGCCCGGCAGTTGGTGATGGAGCGGTTGATCGAGGTGGCCAGCCGCATGCCCCAGGGGGTGACGCCGGTGCTGGGGCCCGTGTCCACGGGCCTGGGGGAAATCTACCAGTACACCCTGGAGCGGCCCGACGACGGCAACCGGACCCTCAGCCAGGCGGAGCTGACCCAGCGCCGCATCGCCCAGGACTGGGTGGTGCGGCCGCTGCTGCGCTCCATCCCCGGGGTGGCGGAGATCAATTCCCAGGGCGGCTACGTCAAGCAGTACCAGGTGCTGGTCAACCCGGACCGGATGCGCCACTACGGCATCAAGCTGCGGGACGTCTATGAGGCCGTGGCCCGCAACAACGCCAACGCGGGCGGCGGCGTGCTGCCCCATTACGCGGAACAGTACCTGATCCGCGGCGTCGGCCTGGTCAAGAGCCTGGACGACATCGGTGCCATCGTGCTCAAGGAGTCCGGTGCCACCCCGGTGTTCGTGCGCGACGTGGCGCAGGTCAGCCTGGGCCACGACGTGCGCCAGGGAGCGCTGGTGAAGAACGGGGTGACCGAGTCGGTGGGCGGCGTGGTGATGATGATCGCCGGCGGCAACGCCAAGGCCATCGTCAGCCAGATCAAGGCCAAGGTGGCCGAGATCAACGGCAAGGGCATGCTGCCCGACGGACTGAAGATCGTGCCCTACTATGACCGCTCCGAGCTGGTGGATGCGGCCCTGGAGACGGTGATCAAGGTGCTGATCGAGGGCGTGATCTTCGTCGTGATCGTGCTTTTCCTCTTTCTCGGGGACGTGCGCTCCAGTCTGATCGTGGTGGCCACGCTGGTGGTGACGCCCCTGGTCACCTTCATGGTGATGAATCACTACGGCATCTCGGCCAACCTGATGAGTCTGGGGGGGCTGGCCATCGCCATCGGACTGATGGTGGACGGCTCGGTGGTGGTGGTGGAAAACGCCTTTGCCCGCCTGGGCCACGGAGCGGAGGAGGGCGGCAGCCGTGTGCGCATCATCTTCGATGCGGTGAAGGAGGTGGCTACGCCGGTCATCTTCGGCGTCGGCATCATCATCCTGGTGTTCCTGCCGCTGATGACCCTCAAGGGCATGGAAGGCAAGATGTTCGCGCCGCTGGCCTACACCATCGCCATTGCCCTGGGGGTGTCGCTCATTCTTTCCCTGACCCTGTCGCCGGTGCTTTCCTCCTACCTGCTCAAGGGCGGGGCCGAGCACGACACCCGCTTCATCGCCCTGCTCAAGCGCCCCTACCTGCCCATGCTGGACTGGGCCATCGCCAACGGCAAGAAGACCGTCGGGCTGGCTGTGGCGCTGTTTGCCGGGGCGCTCATGCTGCTGCCCTTCCTGGGGACGGCCTTCATCCCGGAAATGAAGGAAGGCTCGGTGGTGCCGGGCATCAACCGCGTACCCAACATCTCCCTGGACGAATCCATCCGCATGGAACAGGAAGCCATGCGCCTGGTGATGGAGGTGCCGGGGGTAAAGAGCGCCGTCTCCGGCGTGGGCCGGGGCGAATCCCCCGCCGACCCCCAGGGGCAGAACGAATCCACCCCCATCGTCAGCCTCAAGCCACGGGACGAATGGCCCGCGGGCTGGAACCAGGACGACATCGCCGGCGCCATCCGCGACAAGCTTGCGGCCCTGCCGGGGGTGCAGATCGTGATGGCCCAGCCCATCTCCGACCGGGTGGACGAGATGGTCACCGGTGTGCGCTCCGACGTGGCGATCAAGATCTTCGGCGACGATCTCGAGCAACTGCGCAACAAGGCCAACGAGATCGCCCGGGTGGCCGGCAGCATCACCGGCGCCCAGGACCTGCGGGTGGAGCGGGTCACGGGCCAGCAGTACCTCTCCATCGAGATCGACCGCCCCGCCATCGCCCGGCACGGGCTCAACGTGGCGGACGTGCACGACATGATCGAGGTGGCCATCGGCGGCAAGGTGGTCACCGACATCTTCGAGGGGGAGCGGCGCTTTTCGGCCGTGGTCCGTCTGCCCGAGGGCTTCCGCAACAACATCGAGGCCATCCGTCACATGCTCATCGCCGCCCCCAATGGCGCCCAGGTGCCCATGGAGAGTGTGGCCCGCATCAGCGTCAACGATGGTCCGGCCCAGATCAGCCGCGAAACCGGCAAGCGCCGCATCGTCGTCGGCGTGAATGTGAAGGACCGCGACCTGGGCGGCTTCGTGGCGGAACTGCAGCAGGCGGTGGAAAAGAAAGTGGCCCTGCCCGAGGGCTACTATCTCGAGTGGGGGGGGCAGTTCCAGAACATGGAGCGGGCCCTGGGGCACCTTTCCATCATCGTGCCGGTGACGGTGGGGGCCATCTTCTTCCTGCTCTTCCTGCTCTTCAACTCGCTGCGCTTTGCCACCCTCATCATCACCGTGCTGCCCTTCGCGTCCATCGGCGGGGTGATTGCTCTCTTCATCACCGGCGAGTATCTCTCGGTGCCGGCATCGGTGGGCTTCATCGCCCTGTGGGGGATCGCCGTGCTCAACGGGGTGGTGCTGGTGAGCTACATCCGCGGCCTGCGCAACGACGGCATGCCCCTGGCCGAGGCGGTCAAGTCCGGCACCATCGCCCGCTTCCGCCCGGTGATGATGACGGCCACCGTGGCCATGCTCGGGCTGGTGCCCTTCCTCTTCGCCACCGGTCCGGGCTCCGAAGTGCAGCGCCCCCTGGCCATCGTGGTGATCGGCGGGCTCATCACCTCCACCCTGCTGACCCTGGTGGTGCTGCCCGCGCTCTACAAGTGGTTTGACGACCAGCCCTTCGAGGCCTGACCCGCCGCGCCCGGGGCCCGGCCCCGGGCGGGCACGCATCACACGGAGAACATGATGAAGGAAATCCGCGCCATCATCCGCCCCGACAAACTGCCCAAGCTGCGCACCGCCCTGCGGGCGCTGGCGGGCTTTCCCGGCATGTCGGTGAGCAAGGTGGAAGGCTTCGGCGCCCCCAGCCGCCACGTGCCCCACAACATCAAGGAGGAGCTGACCGACTACTCCCACAAGTGCCGCATCGAGATCGTCGCCCCCGACGAAATGGCCGACCCCATCGTGGACTGCATCGTCAAGGTGGCCCAAACCGGCCAGGCGGGCGACGGCCTGGTGTGGGTGACGGACGTGGAGCGGGCGGTCTTCCTGCGCAAGACCTTGCATACCCCGCCGCCAGGCGGCAATTGATGTCCCGGGGGGCGCCAGGCCCCCCGAAACGTCCGCTCCATGCGCCCCGGCCCCACCGGGAGGCCGGGAACTTCATGGCAGTAATTGCACTCCCACCTATTCTTCTGAATATGATTCGTGAAATTTGTCACGAATTACTCACGAATAGGGCTTTACGAGGTGCAGATTACTGACTCCAGAACCAACTCTCCCGCCGCCACGTCTCCCACCCCCGCCCGCTCTGGCGAACCCCTGACCTTCATCGTTGCCCTGCGCGCCATCGCCGCACTGGTCATCGTCTGGCATCACTTCGCCATCTATCCCCCCCTGCGGGAATGGGCCGCGCCCCTCTTCGGTTCCGCGCTGGACTGGCTGCAACACCACGCGCGCACCACCCAGGTGTTTTTCGCCATCAGCGGCTACCTCATGGCCCGCAGCATGAGCAGCCGTGCCTGGGGGCTGCGTCAGGTGGGCGGCTTCATCCTCCAGCGCTACTGCCGGCTCGGCCTGCCCTACCTCGGTGCCATCGCGCTGGTGGTGCTGGCCTACGCCTTCGCCCGGGACTGGATGCCCGACGAGGTGGTGGGCGCGCCCGTCTCCTGGCCCCAGTTCCTCGCCCACCTCTTCTTCCTGCAGGACCTGCTCGGCTTCGAGCAGCTCTCAGCCGGCATGTGGTTCGTCTGCATCAATTTCCAGCTCGGGCTCGTGTATGTGGCCGGACTCTGGCTGCGGGACAAGGTGGCCGCCGCCCGGCTCGACATGGTGGGCCTGATCGGCTGGCCCCTGGCCGCGCTCTCCCTCTTCCACTTCAACCTCGATCCCGCCTGGGATGGCTGGTGGCTGTACTTCTTCCCCTACTTCTTCCTCGGCGTCGTCATCCAGCGCAGCCTGCGCCGCGGCGCGCCGCACACCGAATTCCTGCTCTACCTCGCCATGCTCGCCGCCGCCATGGCCTTCGAATGGCGCTGGCGCCTGCTCTCCGCCGTCCTCGTCGGCCTGATGCTCTACACCACCGAAGCCTCCGGCCTGGCCCGCCGCTGGCCCCGCAGCCGCATCGTGCACCGCATCGGGCAGATCTCCTTCAGCCTCTTCCTCGTGCACTTCCCCGTGCTCGTGCTGGTCGGCGCCCTCTGGGTCCGTCAGGACTGGACCAGCCCCGAAGCCGCCACCGCCGGGCTCGTGGTCGCCTTCATCGCCAGCCTCGCCGCCGCCGAAGTCTTCCACCGCCTGGTCGAAGCCCCCTCCGCACGGCTGGCACGCCGCGTGCGCACGTCCGGCCCCCGGCAAGAAGACGCCCGCGCCCAGCCCCCCCGTCCGGCCCGGGGGTGGCAGGCGGCGCTGGCCAACAGGTGAGTGCCCGACCTCTGCGCGCCAGACGGGATTCGCCCCGGCTGCGCGGCGCACGCTGCGACAATATGCCGCAGTACATTCGTATATTTGATTGCGTCGAATCAAGGGTCTTGGAGATGGGTGCCGATACGTTAGCGCCCATTCTTGCCAAGGGGAAAACGCATGTATCCAAGACCCAGAACCTTGTGCCTGGCCATTGCCCTGGCACTTCCCGCCCTCGCTCAGGCGACCGAGGCCGCTCCCCAGCTGGAGCCCGTGGTGGTTACCGCGCCGGCCATGGAGCAACCGCTGGTGGTCACCACCAATCCAAAGGCCCCCCGCCAGCCGGTGCCTGCCCATGACGGGGCGGATTACCTCAAGACCATTCCCGGCTTCTCGGTCATCCGCAAGGGCGGAACGGATGGGGATCCGGTGTTTCGTGGCATGGCGGGCTCCCGCCTGAACATCCTGCTCGATGGCGAGCAGATACTCGGTGGTTGTGGCATGCGCATGGACCCCCCGACCGCCTACGTCTTCCCGGAGGCCTACGATCGCATCACGGTGATCAAGGGGCCACAAAGCGTGCTGAATGGTCCGGGAAGCTCGGCGGGGGCCGTGCTGTTCGAGCGGGACGTGAAGCGCTTTGCCGCGCCGGGCTGGAAAGCCAGCGGCAGCCTCACGGGCGGCAGCTTTGGCCGTCACGACGAGGTGATCGACCTGCGCGCCGGCAGCCCCGGCTTCTATGTGCAGGGGGCCGGCACCCAGTCTCGCTCCGGCGATTACAAGGACGGTGACGGCCGCTCCGTCCATTCCCGCTATGACCGCTGGAGCGTCAACGCAGCCGTGGGCTGGACGCCGGACGACCACACCCGTCTGGAACTGTCCGCCGCCACCAGCGACGGCGAGGCGGCGTATGGCGACCGCTCCATGGACGGCGTCAAATTCAAGCGTACCAACTACGGCATCAAGTTCCAGAAGCGGAACCTCTCGCCCCTGGTGGATAAGGTCGATGCGAGCGTTTACTACAACTACATCGACCACGTGATGGACAACTACAGCCTGCGCACTTTCACATCCACCGCCATGATGCCGAACCGCTCGGTAAGCAATCCGGATCGGGAGACGACGGGTGGTCGCGCCCTCTTGGGGCTACGCCTGTCCGACCGCACCCGGGCTGACGTGGGAGTGGACTTCCAGGCCAACAAGCACACCTTGCGCGCCACCATGAACCAGACCCTGATGCCCTACGAGGCCCGGCCCCGGGTGGAAGACGCCAACTTCCGCAATCAGGGTCTCTTCGGCGAGATCACGCACTACTTGGGTGAACGGGACCGCCTGATCGCCGGCCTGCGTGCCGACGCCTGGAAGGCCCAGGACAAACGCGCCAGCATTACCCTCGGGTCGGGCGCCATGGCGAGCACGGTGCTCAACCCGACCGCCGGCAAGCGCCACAGTGCCACCCTCAAGAGCGGCTTCGCCCGCTTTGAGCGCGACCTGGCGGGCAGCGCTTCCACCGTCTACGCCGGTCTGGGTCACAGCGAACGCTTCCCTGACTACTGGGAACTGATCTCCGCCAGCAAGGAAAGCGCCACCAGCATCAGTGCCTTCGACACCCGGCCCGAGAAGACCACCCAGCTTGATATCGGTCTCATCCACAAGGCAGGCCCCTGGTCCGCCTCGGTGTCCGGCTTCTATAACCGGATCAACGACTTCATCATGATCCAGTCCGGCGTGGTCAAGACCGGGCCCGTCCGCACCGTCACCATCACCCGCAATGTGGATGCCACCACTTGGGGTGCCGAAGCCGGCCTCGGCTACGCCTTTGCCACCCACTGGAAAGGCGATTTGTCCTTCGCCTATGTGCGTGGCAGCAATGACAGCGATGGCACGCCCCTGGCCCAACTGCCGCCGCTCGAAGGCCGTCTCGGCCTCACCTACGACAACAAGGTGTGGACCGCCGGCGCCCTGTGGCGTCTGGTCAGCGCCCAGACCCGCGTCGATCCCAACAAGGGCAACATCGTTGGCCAGGACATTGGCCGCAGCGCAGGCTTTGGCGTGCTCTCCCTCAACGCCGGCTACCGGGTCCGCAAAGGCGTGCTGATCAGCGCCGGCATGGACAACCTGTTCGACAAGACTTACGCCGAACACATCAGCCGCACCGGCCAGACCATGATTTCCGGCTACGAGCAAACGACCCGGATCAACGAGCCTGGCCGTACTCTCTGGCTCAAGGCCAACCTGGCGCTGGATTGATCCGGCGGTGGGCCCCGCCCGGCATGACCGGGCGGGAGCGCCAACCCCTCACCGCTCCCGATACTCTCCCGGCCTCACGCCCGTCCATTTCTTGAAGGCGCGGTGGAAGGCGCTGGTTTCGGCGAAGCCCAGTTCGCTGGCGATGCTGAGGATGCTCTGGCTGGTTTCGTTGAGGAGCGAGATGGCCAGATCGCGGCGCAGGTCGTCCATGATGCCGCGGTAGGACTGGCCTTCGTCGTCCAGGCGGCGGCGCAGGGTGGCGGGGGAGAGGTTGAGCTGATGGGCCAGGGTGGCGAAGTCGGGCCACTCGGGGGGCGGGAGGTTGCGCAGGCGGCGGCGGATGCGGGCGGCCAGCCCGGTGCTGTTCTTGTATTTGACGAGGAAGTTGGCGGGCGCGGCGCGGAGGAACTGCTTCATGCTGGCCTCGTTCTGCACATTGGGCATGGCCAGGAATTCGGCGGGGAAGCTGATGCCGGTGCCGGGCTGGCCGAAGTGCAGGGTGCGGGAAAAGAGCACCCGCCATTCGTTGCTGTAGGGGGGCTCGGGGCAGCGGAAGTCCGCCTGGTGCACGGGGATGCGCCGGCCAATGAGCCAGCAGGCCAGGCCGTGGAGCATGAGCAGGTAGGTGCCGTAGGCGAAGGCGCGCTTGGGGGCGGGCGGGTCGTCGCCGGGGGCGGCGGGCAGGTCCCGCAGGCGCAGGTGGGCGAGTTCGCCTTCCACCGTCAGTTCGCCGGCCAGTTCGTCCAGCACCACGCGCAGGAAGCGCAGGGCGCGGCGCAGGGCGCGTTCCAGGGTGTCGCTGTGGATGATGGCGTGGCAGAGCAGGGTGAAGCTGCCGGCTTTCATGGGGTGGCGGTCCATGCCGAAGAACTCGTCGTCGATGGCGCGGGCGATGTGGTGCCACAATTCGCCATACTGGCGCGAGGAGATGCGTGCGCCGGGCCGGTCCAGCAGCTCGCGGGAGATGCCGGCGGCCTTGAGCAGTTGCAGCCGGTCCAGCCCCCGCGGGGCGGCGCAGACGAGGGCTTCTTCCACAAAGCAGATGGCGATGGTGCCTTTTTCGGCCTGGGGTGCTTCCATGGGCATGGCATCGGGGGGAAGTGGCAAATTCTCGCACCAAACTTGAGCGATTGCGGCATTGGGAACGGCGCCCCGCTTTCCTAAAGTTGCAGGCTTGGTCGCGGGTGCGATCAGCCGCCGGCGACCGGCTTGGCAATCCAACTAGGAGGCGAGAAGAGCATGGAGATCAAGGATAGTGTATTCGTGGTGACGGGCGGGGGTTCCGGCCTGGGCGCGGCGACGGCGCGGATGGTGGTGCAGCGGGGTGGCCGCGTGGTGCTGGCGGATGTGAACGCGGAAGCGGGCAGCCGGGTGGCGGAAGAACTGGGCGCGGGCGCGGTGTTCGTGGCCACCGACGTGACCAGCGAGGAGAGCGCCAAGGGCGCCTTTGCCGCTGCGACCGCCATGGGCACGCTGCGGGGCTTGGTGAACTGCGCCGGCATCGCTCCGGCCGAGAAGGTGGTGGGCAAGCAGGGCGCCCACAAGCTGGAGAGCTTTGCCCGCACCATCAACATCAATCTGGTGGGCAGCTTCAACATGATCCGCCTGGCGGCGGAGATCATGAGCGCCAATGCGCCCGACGCGGGCGGCGAGCGGGGCGTGATCGTCAGCACCGCTTCGGTGGCGGCGTTTGACGGCCAGCTCGGCCAGGCGGCCTATGCTGCTTCCAAGGGCGGGGTGGTGGCCATGACCCTGCCCATTGCCCGGGAACTGGCCCGCTCCGGCATCCGGGTGATGACCATCGCCCC
>JRYG01000901.1_pt1 | contig 57031 bp, 56 predicted proteins | sample 235341 | NCBI WGS metagenome assembly JRYG01 (sample SAMN03074218, study PRJNA261478) | activated sludge metagenome | biome: Wastewater Treatment Plant; feature: Wastewater; material: Activated sludge; isolation source: activated biomass of a wastewater treatment plant treating hydrocarbon... ...
CCATACGGGCGAGCGGTGGTGTCCCGGGTCTTGGGCTGACGGGTGTGGAGGCGGCTTTCGCGATGGCCGCCCTGCGCGGGAGCGCTTGACATTAAGCAAGTCAGCCCGGGGGCGGGATCAGGTAGAATCCTTCGCCATGCTGTCTGTTACCGGTCTTTCCTGCGCGCGTGGGGAGCGCACGCTCTTTTCCGATGTGGCGTTCACGCTGGGGGAAAGCGAATGGCTCCATGTGCAGGGGCAGAACGGCTCCGGCAAGACGACGTTGATGCGTGCGCTTGTCGGGCTCTCCCCGCCTCAGGCGGGCGAAATCCGCTGGCGGGGTGAGGTGGCTCCGTCGAGCGACTTCCGCCGGGATCTGATCTATCTTGGTCACCACGCTGCCGTCAAGGAAGAACTGACACCGCTGGAAAACCTGCGTTTGTCGGCGTCCTTGGACGGCTTCAACCTTTCCGAACGCGATGCGCTTGGGGCACTGGTCCGTCTGGGGCTGCGTGGCCGTGAAGAACTGCCGACCCGGGTGCTGTCCGCGGGCCAGAAGCGCCGTGTGCTGCTTGCACGTCTGCTGACGAGGCCCGTCAAGCTGTGGGTGCTGGACGAAGCCTTCAACGCGCTTGACGTGGGTGCCGTCCAGCAACTGGGCGACTTGATCGGTGAGCATCTGGCCGGCGGCGGGCTGGCTGTGCTCACCAGCCATCAGCCGTTGCCGGTTCCCGGCGGCAGGGTGTTGGCGCTATGAAGGCGATTCTCGCCGCAGCGCGCCGCGATTTATTGCTCGCCCTGCGCCGCAAGAGCGAGGTGCTGACTGCGCTGTTCTTCTTCGTCATCGTCAGCAGTCTGTTCCCGCTCGGCATTGGCCCGGAACCGGTGTTGCTGAAGAAGATCGCCCCGGGCGTGCTGTGGGTCGCCGCGCTGCTGGCCACGCTGCTTGGTCTGCCACGCTTGTTCGCCGCCGATCATCAGGACGGCACGTTGGAGCAGATGGCGCTTTCGCCCGAGCCCTTGGGGTTGTTGGTCTCCGGTAAAATCCTTGCCCACTGGCTGGTCAGCGGGCTGCCGTTGGTGCTGCTGGCTCCGGTGTTGGGCATCCAGTTTGATCTCGACGCCGATGCGCTGGGGGTGCTGGTTGTCGCCCTGTTGCTGGGCACGCCCCTGCTGAGCCTGATCGGCGCCATTGGTGCAGCGTTGACCCTGGGAGTGCGGGGCGGCGGCGTGCTCCTGGCGCTGCTGGTGCTGCCGCTCTACGTGCCGGCCCTGATTTTCGGTGCCGGCGCGGTGGAGGCCCATATCGCCGGTCTCGAGTTCGGTGGCCACATGTCGCTGCTTGGCGCACTGCTGGTCGTGGCCATGTTTTTCGCGCCGTGGGCAACCACGGCGGCCTTGCGTATTGCCCTTGAATGACTTGGTGACTGCCGGTTGCCCTTCCGCCACCGCCAACTTACTCGATATGACCGATAACGCCCACCCCGTCGCCCGCTTTCTGTTCCACTTTGCCAGTCCGAAGGCGTTTTTTCCGCTCGCCGGCAAGATGGTTCCCTGGTTCTGGGGGCTGGCCGCCCTCTTCGGGGTTGTCGGGCTCTACATCAGCTTTTTCGTCGCGCCCACCGACGCCACACAGGGCGAGGGTTACCGCATCATCTTCGTGCATGTGCCGGCCTCGTGGATGTCGATGTTCATCTACATCGTCATGGCTTTCTGGGCCGGCATCGGGTTGGCGTTCAACACCCGGTTGTCGGGCATGATGGCGCAGGCGCTGGCGCCCACCGGCGCGCTGATGGCCGCGCTGTCGCTGTGGACGGGTGCGCTGTGGGGCAAGCCGATGTGGGGCACCTGGTGGGTGTGGGATGCGCGCCTGACGTCAGAGCTGATCCTGTTCTTCCTCTACATCGGCTTCATCGCCCTGCAGGCGGCGATCGATGATCCGCGCCGGGCCGACAAGGCCGGCGCCATCCTGGCGCTGGTGGGCGTGGTCAACATCCCCGTCATCTATTTCTCGGTCAAGTGGTGGAACACGCTGCATCAGGGGGCGTCCGTCAGCCTGACCAAATCGCCCTCGATGGCGCAAACGATGCTCTGGGGCATGCTGGTCATGGCCCTGTGCTTCTGGATGTACTCGATCGCGGTGGCCCTGATGCGTGTGCGCGCCATCATTCTTGAACGCGAAGCCAATACGGAGTGGGTGAAACATGCAGTGGAATAGCGTTGGCGAGTTCCTCGCCATGGGCGGCCACGGGTTCTATGTCTGGGGCAGTTTCGGGGCCTGCCTCGTGCTGATGGTTGCGGAACCCGTCTTCGCCCGCCTCCGTCAAAGTGCCATTCGCGACACCCTGCGTCGCGCGCGCCTTGCTGAAGAACTTGACCGAACCAGCCCATGAAACCCCGTCAGAAACGCATCGCCCTGATCGCGGGTGGCCTCGCCACCCTCGGTATTGCCGCCGCCCTGGTGCTCAACGCCCTTGATTCCAACATCGCCCTGTATGTCACGCCCTCCGAAGTCGCGGCCGGCAAGGCGCCACAGGGCAAGGCCTTCCGCATCGGCGGCATGGTCAAGGAGGGATCGCTCAAACGCAACGAATTGACGGTCAACTTCGTCATCACCGACACGGCCAAGGAAATCCCGGTGGCCTACACCGGCATCCTTCCGGACTTGTTCAAGGAAGGCAAGGGCGCGGTGATTCAGGGCAAACTCGGTGCGGACGGCCTGTTCGCCGCCACCGAAGTCCTGGCCAAGCATGACGAGAACTACATGCCGCCCGAGGCCCAGCACGCCGTCGAGCAGGCTCAGCGCGCGCAGAAAAGCCTCAAACCATGATCCCCGAACTCGGACATTTCGCCCTTATCGTGGCCTTCCTCGTCGCGGTCATCCAGGGCGTGCTGCCGCTGGTCGGCGCCCAGCGCAACGATCCGACCTGGATCGCTGTTGCGCGCCCGTCCACCTGGGCCACGTTCCTGCTGATCGCGTTTTCCTTCGGATGCCTGACCTGGGCCTTCTACGACAACGACTTCACGGTGCAGTATGTCGCCGCCCACTCGAATACCGAGTTGCCCACCATGTACCGGCTGTCTGCCGTGTGGGGCGGGCATGAGGGTTCTTTGCTCCTGTGGGTGCTGATGCTGGCGGGCTGGGCGGCGGCTGTCGGCCTGTTCTCGCGCCAGTTGCCCGATGCCATGGTCGCGCGCGTGCTGGGTGTCCTCGGCCTGGTTGCGGTCGGACTGCTCGCCTTCGTCCTGCTCACCTCCAACCCCTTCGAGCGCTTGCTGCCGGGGGCTGAAGAAGGGCGTTCGCTCAACCCCCTGCTGCAGGACCCCGGCCTGGTGTTCCACCCACCGCTTTTGTACATGGGCTATGTGGGCATGTCGGTGGCCTTTGCCTTCGCCATCTCCGCCCTGATCGCCGGCCAGATCGACGCCGCCTGGGCGCGTTGGTCGCGGCCCTGGACCACGGTGGCCTGGGTTTTCCTCACCTTGGGCATCGCCCTGGGTTCGTGGTGGGCCTATTACGAACTGGGCTGGGGCGGCTGGTGGTTCTGGGACCCCGTCGAGAACGCTTCCTTCATGCCCTGGCTGGTTGCCACCGCGCTCATTCATTCGCTGGCGGTCACCGAAAAGCGCGGGAGCTTCAAGAACTGGACGGTGCTGCTGGCGATCGCTGCCTTCTCCCTGTCCTTGCTGGGTACCTTCCTCGTGCGCTCCGGTGTGCTGACCTCGGTGCACGCCTTCGCCACCGATCCGCGACGCGGCATCTTCATCCTGATCCTGCTTGCGATCGTGGTCGGCAGTTCGTTGATGCTTTTTGCCGCGCGTGCGCCCAAGGTCAGCGCCGGTGGCGCCTTCGCCCTGGTGTCGCGCGAAACCTTCTTGCTGGTGAACAACGTGCTGCTGGTCGTCGCCTGCGGCGCGGTGCTGCTTGGCACACTGTATCCGCTGCTGATCGACGCGCTGGGGATGGGCAAGTTGTCCGTGGGGCCGCCTTACTTCAACGCCGTCTTCGTGCCCATCATGCTGCCGCTGCTGCTGCTGATTGCCGTCGGGCCGGTGGCGCGCTGGAAGCAGGCGGATCTGGGCGCCATGCTGCGCCGGCTGTGGCCGGCCGTCGTCGCCGGGGTGGCCTTCGGCATTGCCGCGCCGATCCTGGCGGGCGGCTTTCATCCCTACGTCGCGCTGGTGCTGGCGCTGGTTGGCTGGATGATCGCCGCCATCGTCCTGCAAGCCATCGATCGGCTCAAGGCCGGAAAGCCGGCCTTGTCCTGGTGGGGCATGCAGTTGGCGCATTTCGGGCTGGCCGCTTTCGTCATCGGCGTTGCCCTGGTCAGCAACTACCAGGAAGAGCGCGATGTGCGCATGGAGCCGGGCGATACGGTGTCGGTGGGCGGCCACGGATTCAGGTTCCTCGGCGTTCAAGAGGTCGAAGGCCCCAATTACACCGCGTCCCGCGGGACCTTCGAACTGTCGAAAGACGGCCAGGTGCTGAAGAGCCTCCATCCCGAAAAGCGCGCCTACCACAGCTCGTCGATGCCAATGACCGAAGCCGCCATCGATGCCGGACTGACCCGCGACGTCTACGTGTCCCTTGGCGAGGCATTGGATGCCAAGTCGGGTGCTTGGGCCGTGCGTGTGTATTTCAAACCCTTTGTTGACTGGATCTGGGGTGGCTGCTTCCTGATGGCGCTGGGTGGCATCCTGGCCGCTGCCGATCGCCGCTACCGGTTGCTGCGCGCCAAATCGGCTGCCCTCCCTGCCGGATCCGCCGGAGCCACCAAATGAACAAGTTCACCCTGCCCCTGATCGGCTTTGTTGCCCTCGTCGCTCTGCTGGCGGTCGGTCTGGGCCTCAACCCGCGCGAAGTTCCCTCGCCGCTGGTCGGGAAGCCGGCGCCCCAGTTCCAGGTGGCCCAACTGCACGATCCAGACAAGACCTTCTCGCCCAAGGACATGCTGGGCAAGGTCTGGCTGTTCAACGTCTGGGCATCCTGGTGCGTGTCCTGCCGCGAGGAGCACCCGGTGGTCGTGGAATACACCAAGCGCGCCGACGCGATCCCGGTCATCGGGCTCAACCACAAGGACCAGCGCGACGACGCCCTGCGCTGGCTGACGCGTTTTGGCGATCCGTACCAGCTTTCCGCGTACGACATCGAAGGCCGCGTCGGCATCAACTATGGCGTCTATGGCGTGCCGGAAACCTACCTGATCGACAAGGCCGGCGTGATCCGGTTCAAGCAGATCGGGCCGATTACGCCGGAAGTGCTCGAAAAGAAGATCCTGCCGCTGGTGAAAGAGTTGAATTCATGAGAATCCCGTCCTTTCTTGTGGCTGTATTGGCGGCAGTTTTCCTGCTTCAGCCCGCCAGCGCAAAGGAAGCCGCGCCGCTTGCCGAAGACCCGGTGCTCGAACAGCGCCTGACCACCATCGCCGAGGAGTTGCGCTGCCTCGTCTGCCAGAACGAGTCGCTGGCCGGATCGCGCGCTGAGTTGGCGCAGGATCTCAGGCGCGAAGTCCGCGACCTGTTGAAGGCGGGCAAGAGCGACCAGGAGGTCAAGGATTTCCTCGTCAGCCGGTATGGTGATTTCGTTCTCTACCGCCCACCCGTCAAGCCGATCACCTATCTGCTGTGGGTTGGCCCCTTTCTGCTGCTGATCGCCGGTCTGTTCGCGCTGTTCCGCTTCCTCAAGGGGCGCACCCGGGAGGTCGTGGACACGCCGCTTTCCGACGAGGAGAAGCGGCGCGCTGAAGCCCTGCTCAAGGATGCCAAATCATGACCGGTTTCCTCATCGGCGCCTCCGTGTTGCTGGCGCTGACGGTCGGCCTGCTGCTGTGGCCGCTGCTGCGCCGCCCCGCCAGCGGGGACTACTCGCGCCAGCAATTGAACGCGGCCATTTACCGCGACCAGTTCGCCGAGCTTGACCGCGACCTCGCGTCCGGGGCGCTCTCGGCGGCGGATTACGAGCTCGCCAAGGCCGAGTTGCAGCGCCGATTGCTCGATGACAGCGGGGCGGAGTCACCCGCCGCTTCGTTGGCGCCCAGCAAGAAGACGGCAATGGTTGTTGCCACCCTGCTGCCCATTGCTGCGCTGACCCTTTATATCGGCATCGGCAAGCCGGATGCCTTGTACGGTAGTGCGCACCAGCAGCGTTTTGCCAAGGAGGACATCGAGCAGATGGTCGTCGGACTGGCGGCCAAGCTCGAGAATGAGCCGGAAAACTACCGTGGCTGGGCGATGCTGGCGCGCTCCTACAAGGTGATGGGCCGCTTCAGCGAAGCTGCACGCGCCTACGAACGGACCGGTCCGATGCTGGACACCAGCGCGGAACTGTTGGTCGACTATGCCGATTCCGTCGCGGCGGCCGCGGATGGCTTCAACGAGAAATCCCTGCAACTGATCGACCGCGCGCTCAAGATCGACCCGAACAACATGCAGGGCCTGTGGATGCGTGGCTCCGCCTGGTTTGAGGCAAAGAAGTACGACAAGGCGATGGTGGACTGGGAAAAGCTTCTGGCCAATCTCCCCGCTGGCTCGGAGGATGCGGAAACCATCCGCCGCAACATCGCGGAGGCCAGGTCTCTTGGTGGCCAGTCGCTTGCCCCGTCCAAGGCCAAGCCCGATGCGAAAGGCTCCGTCGGGCGTATCGAAGGTCGGGTGGAACTTGCTCCCGCATTGGCCGCCAAAGTCGGCCCCGGCGACATTCTGATGGTGATTGCCCGGGCGGGGGACGGTTCACCTATGCCGGCTGCCGTGCTGCGCGTACCGGCCAGGACCTTCCCCTTCGCGTTTGCGCTGGATGACAGCCTGTCGCTTACCCCGGATCAGAAGCTATCGATGCACAAGGAAGTGCTGCTTGAGGCGCGCGTCTCGAAAACCGGGCAGGCCAAGCGGGAGGCCGGCGATCTGTACGGCCAGGGCATCGCGGCCAAGGTTGGAGAAAAGGGCGTTGTCCTGACCATCGATCAGGTGCGCTGACGGTTTCCTCGCCCCCTTCCCAAAAAAACGCCGGCGTCAGCCGGCGTTTTCGTTCAGGCCGCGGGTACGGCGAAGCCGCGCTGTTTCCCGCCGGTCAGGCGCGGCAGAAGCGACGCAGCCGCTCCGGCTCGCAGATTGTGATGTGCTTGCCCTCAACGCGGATGAGGCCGTCAGCCGTGAGGTCGTGGAAGATGCGCGACAGCGTTTCCGGCTTGAGATTCAGGCGGGAGGCCAGCAGTTGCTTCGTCATCGGCAGGGCGATCGTGTACGAGCCGCCGTCGCAGCAGGCCTCCGAGTCCTCTGGACAATGGCGCAAGAGGTAGCTCACGACCCGCTCTGCGCCAGAATGGGTCGAGATGTGGTCGATGTCGTGCACCAGGTAATGGATACGCGCCGCCATGCTGTCCATCAAGCTGCGGATCAAAGGATGCGCGTTGTCGTAGACCTCCATTACCACTTCGCGATCAATCCGTAGCAGCAGACTGTCGGTCAATGCCTCGGCGTAGTACGGGTACGGCTCGTCAAGCAGCATCTGCGCTTCGCCGAAACTTTGCTTCGCGCCCAGCGTTGTCAGCACCTTTTCGTTACCGCTGGTGGCCGGAAACGCCAGCTTGATCTGGCCCAGCACGATGACCCAGAAACCATCGCCCCCGGGGGTCCCCCAATGGAACAGCGTCTCTCCACGTGCCAGACGCTTCTCCCGAACGCGCCCCGCCAGATTGCGGAGCGCGCCCTCGGGAATTCCCATGAACAGAGGTTGATGGATCAGCAGGCTGGTGACGTCGATGATCGGATTGCGCATGATCGATGTCAGGAAGCGAGCGGCTATTCTTCCTCGTCGTCTTCCGTGCCCGGTTTCTTGAAGCCCTTGGGCAGCCGGTGCGCGATGCCCTGGTGGCAGTCGATGCAGGTCTTGCCTTCCGCCTTCGCCGCCATGTGCTTCTTGTAAGGCGTCTGCTTCTGCATCTCCGGGCTCATCGCATCGAAGCTGTGGCAGTTGCGGCACTCGACCGAGTCACGCGATTTCATCCGGGCCCATTCGCGCTGCGCCATTTCCATCCGGTGCGCCTCGAACTTCTCCTTGGTGTCGATCACGCCAGTGATCTTGCCGAATACTTCCTTGGAGGCCTGGACCTTGCGGATGATCTTGTGCGTCCAGTCCTTGGGCACATGGCAGTCCGAGCAGACGGCGCGCACGCCGGTACGGTTGCTGAAGTGGACGGTGGTCTTGTACTCCTCGTACACGTTGTCCTTCATCTCGTGGCAACCGATGCAGAAGTCCATCGTATTGGTGGCTTCCATGCCGGTATTGAAACCGCCCCAGAAGATGATGCCGCTGACGAAACCCGTCACCAGCAGCCCGAGCAGCGAGTATTTCGTGCTCGGTCGCATGAGAAAAGCCCGCCATCCGCTTTTGCCGCTCTGCTCGCTCATGATCGTTCCGCTTACTTGGGCTGGATGGAAAGGATGTACTCGGCCAGGTTCTTGAGCTGGGCGGCGTCATTGGCCGGCATGGTCTTGGCGACCTTGTGGTTCTCTTCGGTGCCGTCGGCGAGCTTCACCTTCTTGCCAGAGGTGAGGTGCTTGACGATTTCGTCCACGGCGTTGGCCTTGCCTTTGTACTTTTCAGCGGTCTTCATGAACGAAGGGCCATCCTTGTCCTTGCGCAAGCCATGGCACTGGGTGCAGTTGTTCTGCTCCGCCAGCCCCTTGGCCGCGTCCACGTCCAGTGCCAGCGCGGCGGTGGAAAAACCCGTGGCCGCGATGGCCAGGACAGCGGTTGAAACAACGGTGGTTAGAGACTTTTTCATTGATTGGATCTCCGATTGGGATTGAGGGGAGGGGGTTACTTCTTGACGCCGACGAACCGGCTCTCGACCAGTTCCTTGGCATCCACTTGGGGAACGTGGCAGGAATCGCACTGGAACCGGCTCATCTCCAGCGCCGGCTTGCCATTGGAGCTCTTGGCCGTCTTCGAGAAATGACTGGTGCCGATTTGCGGAATCTTCTGGCCGCGGATTTCCTCGGTCTGATGGCATTCCATGCAGGCGTTCTCTTCCATCGTCAGCGGCACGTACTTCTCGATGCTGTGGGGCACCATCGGCGGCTGGCCGACGAACGTGCGCTCGATCAGCGTGGGCTGCCCCACGCCAGGTGTCTTCCCGGCGTACTGCTTCACGTCCGGCGCATTGTCCGGAGCCGTAACATCCGCCCCGCGCATGGGCGTCGGAGGCATGGTCGTCGCGCAGCCGATCACGGAGGCCACGAGGGTCGCAAGAACGATGCTGACAGTCTTTTTCATGATGAACTCCTCCCAGAGGGAAGGTGGATTACGGGATCATTCCGGCACCGCCCGCGCGGCACCGTCTACGGTGGGCTGAAGGGATACGGGAATCCTGAAACGCGGCCCGAAGGCAAAAACGTCTTTCGAGCAGACATCGATGCAGCGACCGCAATTTGTACATTGCGCATCGAGGATGATTGGCGGGGCTCCGTTGATGGCCTTGAGCGCCGGCCGGATCACCTGCTGTTCGGGGCAGACGGCGAAGCAGTCCATGCAGTCGGTGCACGCGGCCCGCTCCGGCAACTGCACGCGCAGGACGGAAGCCTTGCCGATCAGGCTGTAGAAAGCACCGACCGGGCAAAGGTGGCCACACCAGCCCTGGCGCAGAACGAACAGGTCAAACAGGAAGATGGCGAGGATCACCAACCAGGCGAAGCCCATGCCGAAGATCAGGCCACGATGCAGCATCGACACCGGGTTAAGCATCTCCCAGGCGATGGTGCCGGTGAGCAAGGCCACTACCAAACTCATGCCCAGCATCCAGAAGCGCGTGGTCCGCGACAGGTGGGCACCGCCCTTGATGTTGAGACGACGGCGCAGCCAACTGGCGAAGTCGGTCACCGGATTGACCGGACAGACCCAGGAACAGTAGCTGCGCCCGCCGACCATCAGGTAGAACAGGACGACGATGGCGACGCCGACCACCGCCAGAGTTTCCGGCAGGTTTCCGGTCAGCATCGACTGCAGCAGCAGGAAGGGGTCGGCCAGCGGCAGCACCCCGAGGGTGTAGCTGTAATTGAGGTTGCCCTTGACGATCCACAGGCCGAACCAAGGTCCGACCAGGAAGGCGAGCAGGATGCCGATCTGGCTGCAGCGCCGCAGAATCAGCCATTTGTGTGCGGCCAGCCAGCCTTTCGCGGCGATTGCTTCGGCACCGATCTTCCTGGGCAGCGCGCTCATAGCTTGCCTCCCTGAAAGGCTTTGACGCCCGGCGCCTGTGGCGCAGCTTCGGGTACCGCGGGCGCAGCCCCACCGGCCTCGCCGGGTGGAACGGTGGACAGCCCCTTGCCGAGCTCGTACTTCATGCCCTCGGGCAGGTTGAAGCGGTGTTCGACGTCCGGCGCGACCAGGCTGCCACCGGCCTTTTCCTTTTCCACCCAGCCCAGGCGGTAGTGCGCCGACAGTTGTCCCTTCGCCATGTAGAGCGGGAACACCTTGATGGAGGCGACCTCGGTCGGGCAGGCTTTCTCGCACTTGCCGCAGCCCGTGCAGTGATCGGCGTGTACCACCGGGATGAACAGCGTGTGGCTGCCGGTGCGCGCATTGCTTTGCGGATCGAGCGTGATCGCCTTGTCGATCACCGGACAGATGCGGTAGCAGATGTCGCAACGCAGGCCGAGGAAGTTCAGACAGGTTTCGTGGTCGACCAGCACGGCCAAGCCCATCTTGGCCTTGTTGATGTCCTTCAGCGAGTGGTCCAGGGCCGCCGTCGGGCAGGCCTTGACGCAGGGAATGTTCTCGCACATCTCGCACGGGGCCTGACGTGCGACAAAGTAGGGTGTCCCGGTCGCCATCGGCTCTTCCGGCTTTGCCAGATGGAGGATGTCGTAGGGGCAGTCGCGCACGCACATGCCGCAGCGGATGCAGGCGGAAGAAAACTCCGTTTCCGGCAGGGCGCCGGGAGGACGGATGGCGGCCGGGGGGAGCGCCGTAGCGTGCCGCGAGTAGAGGCCAAGCCCGAGGCCGAGCAGGCCGACACCGCACGCCATGCGTGCCGTGTCGGCGATGAACTGCCGGCGCCCCGCGTTACGCGCGGCGCCTTTGGGTTGCGTCGTCGTCATGATTTCGAGGCAGGAAGCACTCCCCCCGGGGGCTTCCCGCATCTCCTTTCGCTATCAGGCCTTGACCACCTTGGCTGCACACTTCTTGAAGTCCGTTTCTTTGGAAATCGGACACGTGGCGTCGAGGGTGAGCTTGTTGACCAGACGGTGCTCGTCGAAGAACGGGATGAAGATCAAGCCCTCCGGCGGTTTGTTGCGGCCCTTGGTATCGACGCGCAGCTGGATTTCGCCGCGCCGTGTGGACACCTTGACGACGTCGTTGCGCTTGAGGCCGCGCTTTTCGGCGTCGTTCGGATGCATCCACACTACGGCGTCGGGGAAGGACTTGTACAACTCGGGGACGCGCCGGGTCATCGAACCGCTGTGCCAGTGCTCCAGCACCCGGCCGGTGCACAGCCACAGGTCGTATTCCTTGTCGGGCATTTCCGCCGCCGGCTGGTAGGGCAGCGCGAAGATCTTGGCCTTGCCGTCCGGGTAGCCGTAGAACTTCACCCCCTCACCCTTCTTGACGTACGGATCGTAGCCCTCGCGGAAGCGCCACAGGGTTTCCTTGCCGTCCACCACCGGCCAGCGGAAGCCGCGCGCCTTGTGATACTCGTCGAAGTAGTTGAGGTCGTGCGCCTTGCCGCGGCCGAAGCGCGCATATTCCTCGAACAGGCCCTTCTGCACGTAGAAGCCGAAGTACTCCGATTCGTCGTTGGTGTAGCCCGCCCAGGCGTGGGCATTGACCTTGGCGCAGTCTTCCTTCGGGAACTTGTTGCATTGGCCATTGGCGTACAGCACGTCGTACAGCGTCTTGCCGGCGTACTCGGGTTTCTTGGCGATCAGGTCGGCAGGCCACACTTCCTCGACCTTGAAGCGCTTCGCGAACTCGAGGTATTGCCACAGATCGGAACGGGTCTCGCCCGGTCCCTTGACCTGTTGGCGCCACATCTGGCCCCGGCGCTCGGCGTTGCCGAACATGCCTTCCTTCTCCATCCACATCGCGGAGGGCAGGATCAGGTCGGCTGACATGGCGGACATCGTCGGATACACATCCGAAACCACGGTGAAGCACTTCGGATTGCGCCAGCCCGGATAGATCTCGCCGTTGATGTTCGGCCCGGCCTGCATGTTGTTGGTGGTGGTGGTCCACAGGAAGCCCACCTTGCCGTCCTTCGCCATGCGTGACTGCAGCACGGCGTGATAGCCCACCCACTCGGGGATGGTGCCGGCCGGCAGCTTCCAGATGCCTTCGGAGAACTCGCGGTGCTTCGGATTCATCACCACCAGGTCAGCGGGCAGGCGATGGGCGAAGGTGCCCACCTCGCGGGCGGTGCCGCAGGCCGAGGGCTGGCCCGTCAGCGAGAAGGGGCTGTTGCCGGGCTCGGAGATCTTGCCCACCAGCAGGTGCACGTTGTAGATCATGTTATTGACCCACGTGCCGCGGGTGTGCTGGTTGAAGCCCATGGTCCAGAACGAAGTGACCTTGACCTTCGGATCGGCGTAGGCCTTGGCCAGCGCCTCCAGCCTGTCCTTGGGTACGCCGGAAATCTCGTGGGTCTTGTCCAGGGTGTATTCGGCAACAAATTTCGCGAAGTCGTCGAACGAGATCGGGGTGTGCGCGTTCGGGTCGCCCTTCGGCTTGCCATCGGCACCGGGATACCCGTTGTTGTTTGCGACCTGCTCCAGCGGATGGTTCGGACGCAGGCCATACCCGATGTCGGTGACGCCCTTGAAGAAGCCGACGTTCTTGGCGACGAACTCCTTGTTCACCGCATTGTTCTGGATGATGTAGTTGCAGATGTAGTTGAGGATCGCCAGATCGGACTGGGGCTTGAAGATCAACTCGTTGTCGGCCAACTCGCAGGAGCGATGGCTAAAGGTCGACAGGACGTGGATCTTGACGTGCTTGGCGGTCAGGCGGCGGTTGGTGATGCGCGACCAGAGGATCGGGTGCATCTCGGCCATGTTCGAGCCCCACAGGGCGAACACGTCCGCATTCTCGATGTCGTCGTAGCAACCCATCGGTTCGTCGATGCCGAACGTGCGCATGAAGCCGGCCACGGCCGAGGCCATGCAGTGACGGGCGTTCGGATCGATGCTGTTGGTGCGCAGGCCGGCCTTCCACAGCTTGGCGGCGGCATAGCCTTCCCAAACGGTCCACTGTCCGGAGCCGAACATGCAGACGCCACGCGGGCCCTGGTTGGGGTCTTTCAGCGTGCTCTTGACCTTTTCGGCCATGATGGTGAACGCCTGATCCCAGCTGATGGGCTGGAACTCGCCGTTCTTGTCGAACTTGCCGTCCTTCATGCGCAGCAGCGGCTTGGTGAGGCGGTCCTGCCCATACTGGATCTTGGCCAGGAAGTAGCCCTTGACGCAGTTGAGGCCTTTATTTACCGGGGCATCCGGGTCCCCCTGGGTGGCAACGATCCGGCCATCCTTGGTGCCGACGAGTACGCCGCAGCCGGTACCGCAGTAACGGCAAGCCCCTTTGTCCCAGCGAACTCCGTCCCCTCCGCGTGCCTGGGCCAGAGCGGTTACCGGCGCGGACATGCCGGCGGTTGCGGCAGCCGCCGCCACGGCTTGGGTCTTGATGAATTCGCGTCGTGTCAGTTTGAATACAGACATTGCTTTCTCCTTGTCGTTACGGCCTAGCAGGCGGCTACGCCTCAACTGAGATTTCAACTTCCGGTTCGTCTTCTTTCTGGTGATACGCCATGGACGTGGACATCACGCCGTCCATCAGGCTGATCGTTTCGTAGATCTGAATCGTCTCGCGGTCGCCCTCGGTCTCGATCGTCACGATGATCTTGCCCTCGGGCGAGACGGCGGCAACCTCGACTCCATCCATCGCCCGTAGCCCCTCGACCACACTTTCCACGCGCTCCGGCCCGGGGATGACGATGACACTCGATATGTTCATTTTCTTTCTCCGTTGCATGCGTGCACGGCATGCCCGCGCACGGAAATTGCACGCATCCTAGGCGTTGCGGCGATCGATGCAAGGGGATGCGTGCGCGCCGGGAGCGGGCGATCTACCTCCAAAGTGGTAGTGGTCCCGGTTGTCGCTCTTACGTAGAATCAAGCACCTGCATCCACCAAGGCTCACGGGACGGCCTCTGGCGACTACTCCCAAGGTCATCGCGGCTCGTCCTAAATACTCCATGCAACGTTTCTTCCCGACCCTGACCAAGACGCTCCGCAATTCAGTATTGGTCCGCCTCGGTCTGGTCATGAGCGTGCTGGCCACGCTTTCCCTTGCCTCGATCGTGATCTCCACGGTCATTGCCGACGACATCAGCGGCCGCGCCAATGCGGTGAACGTCTCGGGCTCGCTGCGCTTCCTCAGCTATCGCATCCTGTCGGAAGTGCAGCAGCCGGCCAAGCGACCCCAGGCCCAGGAAACCATGAAGATCTTCGAGCGGCGCTTGCTCGGCCTGGAGCGGTTCATCGTGGCCAAATCCGCGCCCCAGTCGGCATCGGTGATCGCGGTGCATAACGTCCTGCAGCGATGGAGCATGGAGATCCACCGGCTGGAGTCCGACGCGGTCGCCGGTGACCCGGTCGCAATCCTGCAAATGGCCAACGAGATTCCACTGTTCGTTGATCAGATCGACCATGTGGTGCGGCTGATCGAAGAAGAGCTGGAGAGCAAGGCGCGCTGGCTGCGCATCGTCCAGCTTGTTCTGCTCGCCTGCGTGATCCTGATCAGCCTGCTCAACATCTGGCTCCTCAACAGGCAGCTTGTGCAGCCGCTGGCCCGCCTGCTGGAGGCCGCCAAGACTGTCACGCAAGGCTCCTTTGCGCCGCGCGTCCGTCACGTCGGCAACGACGAACTGGGCCAACTCGGCCGGGCCTTCAACACCATGGTCGAGGAAATCGCCTCGATGTACGGTTCCCTCGAGGAAAAGGTCGAAGAGAAGACGCGGGAGCTGACGCGCACCAACGAGTCGCTGGAATTGCTCTATCGCATCAGCCAGAAACTGTCCGCGAGTGACCTGACGCTGGATACAGTGCAGGAAGCCCTGCGGGAGGTCGAGGAGGCGCTGAACCTCGGCCACAGCATGATCTGCATCAGCGAGAACGGCCAGTTCCCGGCGCACCGCGTCACCGGCGACCTCAGCCCCGAGGAGTCCCACGCGCTTTGTGCCCGCGCCGACTGCCAACAGTGCTTCCAGCGCGCCGGCCATGCTTTGTCCCAGACGGCGGCCGGCGGGCTGGTGACCCTGCCGCTTGGAGATGGTGACCGGGTGAAGGCTGTGATGCCGATTCTGCTGCGGGGAACCGGACCTTTACCCCATGAAAAGGCGCGCATCGTCGAGACCGTGGGCCATCATGTATCGAACGCGCTGATCAACATGCGGCGTGCAGAAGAGCGGCACCGCATGGCCGTCCTCGAGGAGCGCTCGGTCATCGCCCGCGAACTGCACGACTCGATCGCCCAGTCCCTTTCCTATTTGAAGATCCAGGTGACGCGCCTCGAGAAATGCCTGGACCAGGGATGCGACGCCAAGGAGATCGCCGGTGAGCTCAAGCAGGGCCTGGCGGGTGCCTACCGCGAGTTGCGCGAACTGATTGTGACGTTCCGCCTGCGCATCGATGAGCGCGGCTTCAACGTCGCGCTCCAGGAAACCATCCACGAGTTTTCCGACAAGCTCGGCTTTGGCGTCGATCTGCGTAATGCCCTGTCCGGCCTCGTGCTCTCCGGTAACGAGGAAATGCACGTGATCCGCATCATCCGCGAAGCACTTTCGAACATCGAGCGCCATGCCCAGGCCACCCAGGCGAGCGTCGCGATCACTGTCGACGCGCTGCAGGGCATCACCGTCCGTATCATCGACAATGGCCGCGGCTTTGATCCGCGCCATACGCCGGCCAACCACTTTGGCGTCAACATCATGAACGACCGCGCGCAGATCCTCGGCGGCGAACTCGTCACCGAGTCCGCTCCCGGCGTCGGCACTGCCATCACGCTTCGCTTCCTGCCGCAGAAAGTGCGTCAGGCCATTCCCGAAATCGACTGAATCCGCAACTACCATGACCGACCCGATCCGCGTCCTCATCATCGACGATCACCCGCTGTTCCGCCGTGGCGTCAGGCAACTCCTGGGGCTGGAGGCCCGGTTCGAGGTGGTCGGCGAAGCCGCCGGTGGGCAGGAAGGCATCGAGCAGGCCCGGCTGCTCAATCCCGATCTGATCCTGCTTGATCTGAACATGAAGGGCATCGACGGCCTGGAGACCCTGCGCACCATGCGCGATCTGGGCATCGACGCGCGCATCATCCTGCTCACGGTCTCGAATTCGCCCGAGGACCTGATGGCGGCCATCCGCGCCGGCTCCGACGGTTACATCCTCAAGGACAATGACCCGGAGGACATCCTGCGCATGATCGCCAGCGCCATGGAGGGGAAAAATCCGATCAGTCCGGAACTCGCCAGTCTGCTTGCCAGCGCATTGCGGGGCGAAGCCGTCGCCGAGCAGCGGGCGCAGACCAACCTGACCGAACGGGAAACGGCAATCCTCAAGTGCCTGGCCGCGGGCATGTCCAACAAGCTGATCGGACGCGAACTCGACATCATGGAGAGCACCGTCAAAGTGCACATCCGCAATCTGCTGAAGAAACTGCACTTCCGCTCGCGGGTCGAAGCTGCGGTTTGGGCGGTGGCTCACCAAATGGGGTGAGCGCAGCGGGGGAACAAAAAAAGCCCGGCCGGGTCATCCGGCCGGGCTTTTTTGTAACTGCCCTGCTTACAGCGAGGCGAAGAACCCTTTCGCCACGAACACCAGCAATGCCAGGCCGATGGTAATCAGGGTCAGGCCAAGCACCACCGATGCCTTGTGCATCGCCGGGGAGGGCGCCGAGACGATGCGCTTCTCCAGCTCGCCGGACTCGACCAGACGCTGGTACTGCGCCGGATGGTCATGGCGGAATTCACGCAGCGACTGGGTGCCGGTGAACATCACCACGTCCGGCGGCGGCAGTTTGTCGGGCCGGAAGTGGTTGTTGAAGAAGTGCACCGTGAAGAGGAACACGGCAGCCAGGAAGGCTTCCTCTCCATGGACCAGCGTCGCCACGTTGAAGACCCAGCCCGGCAGGTACTCGGCAGTGACGTGGGGGAAAGCCAGCATCATGCCGCTCCAGCCGATCACGTTCACACCCCAGAACACGGCCCAGTAGTCGAACTTCTCGTAGTAGGCCCAGCGGTCGAACTTCGGACGTTCGCCCTTGCCGAGGAACCACTTGAACATGGCCCAGCAGTCCTCGAAGTCCTTCCAGTTCGGGATCAGGGAATCGGGGCCGAACCACCGGAAGCTCTTGTCGCGCAGCAGCTTCTGCATGATGTACACGAAGTGGATCATGAAGATGCCGATGAAGAAGGCTGCGGCGACACGGTGAATGATGCCGAGCACTTTCGGGCCACCGAGCGTCTTGGCCACAACCGGCGCCCAGTCGCTATGGGCGAACAGGGCGGTGGTACCCGTGAGGACCAGGGTCATGGTGGTCAGCGCGAAGGCCAGGTGGGCAACACGCCAGCCCCAATGGAAGCGCTCGACGTGCATGCTCTCCTCGTCCAGGTTCAATCCGCTGGTGTCGATGCGGTGGTGCGGCTTGCCCGCCTTGCGGTCCTGCCACTCCCGGTAGTACCAGAGGCCGGAGTGCAACCAGAAGAAGGCAAACACACCGATCAGCAGCCAGACCATGAACTTGGTGGCGATGTACACCTGCGGGTATTTGTCGAAGTCGTGGGCATTGGCATGTGGGGCGAACGTCTTGAAGCCATCGGTAGCCTTGGGCATCTTCTTGCCGTCGTGGCACTTCTGGCAGGTCTTCATCCGGTTGTCCGGATGCACCTTGGACTTCGGATCGTCGACCGCGCGGATGCCGTGGCTGTCGTGGCAGTCGACGCAGCGCGCCGTGTAGGTGTAGCCCAGCTTGTTGACCTGGCCGTGGTAGGTGTCCTTGTAGCTCTTGATCTCGTCCTTGTGGCAGGTGCCGCAGGTCTGGACGTTGGCGAGCTTGAACTTGTCGGTGGAGGTGTTTGCGACGCTGTGGGCACTGTGGCAGTCGGTACAGACGGCGGCCTTGATGTTGCCCTTGTCGATCACTTCTTCGCCGTGGATGGAGGCGCTGTAGCTTTCAAACTGGTCGTCGTGGCACTTCTCGCCGCAGGTCGCGGGGATGCTCTGGTGCCAGGCAGTACGGCGCTCGCTGTCCTTGGGCGGAACGTTGAACTCGTGCGATGTGTGGCAGTCGTCACATTGGGCCTTGGGCCGCCCGGGGTTGTCCTTGTCTTCCTGCGCGTGGAAGGAGGACTTGTAAGCTTCGATGTTCTTGGCGACGACTTCCAGCCGCGGCTTGTCCTTGGCCGTGCCGTCCTTTTGCGCTTGGTCCCACAGGGCCTGGTGGCATCCGGCACAACTGGCTTTGGGGGCGTTCTTGTCGAGTTTGTGGTTCTTTTGGGCGTCGACAACATTCTTGTGGCAGTCGACGCAGACCAGATTGCTGTGGACGCTCTTGGCGAACTTCTTCGGATCGACGCTGCGCAGGTCCCGCTCGCTTTCCTCCCCGTCTACCTCCGCCTTGACCTTGATTTTGTCTTTCTGGCTGTCATGGCATTTCAGGCAGGATTCGCGGTCAAGCTTGGTTGCGTGTGCGGCCGGGGCGTCGCCCTTGGCTAACGCAGTACCTGACAACACGGCGAGCAAGCCGACAAGAACGCAAACCGACCGGAACAGTCGTTTCGGCGCGTACATGGTTTCCCCTTAAGCAATGCGGCAAGGCAATCCGGGCAGGTCGTTATCGAGAACCTTGCCCTAACGGCAATGCCGGCAGGGGCCATCGCGGCCGCTGCCGGCATTGCATTACAACGACAATATCAGTGGGACAGGATCCATTTGGACATGTTGCTCAGCGCCTTCGGATCCTTAGTGTCGACGACCTTGTGGTCTTCCTCGGTGCCGTCATCCAGCTTGACCTTCTTGCCCGCAGTCATGTGCTCGATGATTTTCTTCTCGGCATCGACCTTGCCCTTGTACTCCTTCGAGATCTTTTTCAACGACGGACCCTTCTTGTTCTTTTCCGGGTTGTGGCACTTCCCGCACTCGTTCTGCTTGAACAGCAGCTTGGCGGCATCTTCATCCACCTGGGCGAAGGACGCGCCGGAGACTGCCAGGCCAGCGGAGGCAAAGACGATCATGAGGGTGCGGGAGAGGTGCGATGGGGTCATGGTGTGCTCCTGTGGGACAAAGGCAAAATTTGATCCGGATCATTTTGGAGAAGTCGGGGTCCAAAATACTTGACTCGGGTCAAGCAAAATCTGCCCACCTCCTATTAGGGTGCGCCTATGGTGAAGCGCTCCTTTTGTGTTGCATCGGCGGTGACCAAAGCCGTCGGTGTGTTGTTGTTGCCCGGGCTCCTGAACGTGACATGGGGTGCCGAGCCGTCGCCGTTTATCGCACTTGACGCCAAAGGCAAGAAAACCCGGCCCACGGCCGGGGCAGTACCCCACCCGTGTGTGCTCGACACGCGTAGCGGTTTGACTTGGGAAGTGAAGACCGACGATGGGGGCCAGCGCGACAAGGACTGGCTATACACCTGGTTTGTCAGTGTCCAGCCAGAGACCGGGAGGTCCGTGGGTTACCCGAACAGCGGGCGTTGCCTCAAACAGCAGGGGTGCGATACCGAAGGTTACGCGGGCATGATCAACAAACGGGGTTTATGCGGCTTCCGGGACTGGCGTTTGCCGACTTCCGCAGAACTCGAGGGTCTGCTCGATCCGCAGCGTGATGGCGCGAAGATCGATCCGGTGTTCTTTCCCAACACGCCAGCATCCTACTTCTGGAGTAGCGATTTCGTGCCGCTCGAGGTCGGCGGAGCCATGCTTGTGAGCTTTGAACTCAGCATGCCGCTCGCGGGCAACAGCGGCAGCGGCGCGCACGTACGCCTGGTGCGGGGCTCGGTCAAGCAGTAGTCCCGCTCATGTCGTGGATGAAGGTTCCTACCCCCGTGCTTTGGTCCATGTGCCTGGCTGCGCTGCCGCAGTGGGCGTCGGCAGTTGGTCCGGCGCAGGTGGCGGCTTCGGTCTGCGCTGCCTGCCATGGCGCCGATGGCAACAGCCAGGATCCGGCCTACCCCAAGTTGGCCGGCATGGATCAAGAGTATCTGCTGCGTCAGCTCCGGGCTTTTGCCGGCGGAAAACGCCGCGACGAAGCGATGAGCGGCGTCGTCGGGACGATTGATCCCGGCGACTTTGCCGGCCTGGCTGCCTACTACGGCCAGAAGAAGCCGGCACCGGGAAAGGTGGCCGACCCGGCCTTGGCCGCGCAAGGCAAGGCGATCTACGAGGATGGCAACACCGAGAGCGGCGTACCGGCCTGTGCGGGCTGCCACCAGCCGGACGGCAAGGGCAACGCGCGCTTCCCGCGCCTTGCCGGCCAGCACCAGGCCTATGTGCTCAAGCAGTTGGCGGAGTACAAGAGTGGCCGGCGGGCGACAGATCCGCTCATGACCACCGTCGGCAAACGCCTCACGCCGGAAGAGGCCAGGGCCTTGGCTGAATACATCGCCGGCCTGTGATGGAGATTCCGCTCATGCGACGCATTCTCGCGCTGCTGCTGGCCGCGATGGGCAGCACCCCGGTTCTGGCCGATGGCCAGTGGAACGCCACCTATCAGGAGAAAACGCAAGCACTTGCGCTCCAGGGCGATGCCGCCCGCGGGGAGGCTGCGTTTGTGATCTGTCAGGGTTGCCACCGGGTCGGTGCCCTGGGTCGTGCCGATGGCAGCTACCCCCGCTTGGCCGGCCAGCATGGGACGGTGATCATCAAGCAGTTGACCGATGTGCGATCCGGCAGGCGCAACAACCCGAAGATGCTGCCCTTTGCCGACCATCAGTCGTTATCCGTGCAGGAGATTGCCGACATCGGCGTGTACCTGCAGCGCTTGCCGGTACCGCCCGATCAGGGGCAGGGGGACGGCCAGAATCTCGCCCGGGGCCGCCAGTTGTATGAGCGCGACTGCGCGAACTGCCACGGATCGGACGGCATGGGCGATGCCGCCAGGTTCTACCCGCGCGTTTCCGGTCAGCACTACCGCTACCTCGTGCGCGAGGGGCGCATGATCCGGGATGGCGAGCGGCGCAACGCCAACCCGGATATGGCCACTGCCATCAGACACTACAGCGATGAGGAAATCGCGGCAGTCGCCGATCACATGTCCCGCCTCCCGGTGGGGCCACGTTGATCGGCTGCAGGGGCATCCCGAGGATCAGTGTGGCGTCTTGCGCGGCGGAGGGGCGACCAACTTGGCTCGCTCCCCGAGGCCACTGGCTTCGCCCACCTTCGCTTCGGCGATGTTCACGGCCCGGTGGATCGCATCGTACTGTTCGGTGTCCTTGGGCAATTTCTTCAGCAGGCGCCGCCAAAAGTGCAGCGACTCCGCCCATTTTTCCTGCTGGTAGGCGGCTAGTCCCGCCAGTTCCAGCGCCTTGTCCTCCTCGTAGTCGATATCCAGCGCGTCCTGGATCAGTTCCTGCGGCCGGCCCAGCAGACTGCCGCTACGCAGTGCGATGGCTTCCGCGTATTGGGCGAGGATCTTGGCGCTCTTTGGCGCCTGGGTTGCAGCCTTGCCTAGCGCCTCCTCGGCATCGGCGTAGCGCTCGAAGGCAATGTAGGCGCGGCCCAGGGCATACCAGCCCTCCGCGTCGTTGGGTGCCGACTGGAGCTTGCCTTCCAGGGCCTTGACCATGCCGTCGGCGTCATAGCGTGCCTGTGCTTGCGTCAAGGCCTGTTCCTCCAGGATGCCGGGCGCGCCGAGATAGAGGTACAGACCGAGCGTGGCCGCGGGCAGGGCCCCGGTCACGCCAAGCAAGGTCCACCGCCGCCCCGCTCGCGCCGACTGATCCCGTAAGGCCGGCGCGACCACGAATGCCAATGCCACTGCCACCATCACGGCACCACCAATCCACAGGCTCATGCCTCCTCCCTTCGCCCTCGTGCGCCGAACGCCGAGAGCAATCCGCCAAGCGCCATGACGGCGGCGCCACCCCACAACCAGCCAACGAAGGGCTTGATGTACAACTGCAGGCTCCAGCCGCCCTCCGGCAGGGGCTCGCCCATGGCGACATAGATATCCCCGAGCACGCCGTATCGGATTGCGGATTCCGTCATCGTCATCTGCGAACTCCGGTAGATGCGCTTTTCCGGGAACAGGGTCGTCGTCTCCCGGCCCTGTTGTGTCAGCGTGACAGAACCGCGCATGGCCGAATAGTTGGATGCAGGGACTTCCTCCGCGCCCCTGAAGACGAACCCGTATTCACCCAGGGTCGCACTGTCGCCTGGTTTCATGGCCACGGTTTTCTCGATCTGGTACCCGGAAACGAGCCCCATGCCAATGATTCCGATCGCGAGTCCGGCGTGGGCGCAGCCCATGCCGTAGGCGGCGAGTGGCAATTGACCGGTGGCGCGGTAGCGGTGAATGAGCCCGCTGATGGTGCTGGCCAGGATCCAGACGGCCAGTGCGAGCCCGAGGGCTGCCTGCCACGTCCACGCACTGAAGGCGAAGGGCAGCGCGATGCCGGACACGATGGCGGCGGCTGCTTGCCAGCGCACGCGCCTCAGCAGTTCAGGCAGGTTTTCGCGACCCCAGCGCATCCACGGCGCAACGCCGAGCAGAACGAGGACCGGGACCATGATCGGCACGAACACAGCGTTGAAGTACGGAGGGCCCACCGAGATCTTGCCCAGGCCAAACGCATCGAGGATCAGCGGGTACAGCGTACCAAGCAGCACGGTCGCCATTGATGCCAGGAGGAGCACATTCCCCATCAGGAGGGCGGTTTCCCGGGAAACCATCCCGAAGCCGCCAGCGGCCTTGATCGCGCTGGCGCGTCGGGCGAACAGCACTAGCGAGCCACCGACCAGCAGGCCGAGGAAGACCAGGATGAACAAACCGCGTAGCGGGTCCTGGGCGAAGGCATGCACCGATGACAATACGCCGGAACGAACCAGGAAAGTGCCCAGGAGCGACAGCGCGAACGCGGTGAGTGAAAGGAACACCGTCCACACCCGCAGCGTGCCGCGCTGACCAGTCACCGCCAGCGAATGCACCAGCGCTGTCCCGGCAAGCCAGGGCATCAGCGAAGCATTTTCGCTGGGGTCCCAGAACCACCAGCCGCCCCAGCCCAACTCGTAATAGGCCCACCAGGAGCCAACCATGATGCCAAGAGTCAGGAACACCCATGCCATCAGCGTCCAGGGTCGGACCCAGCGTGCCCATGCCTCGTCGAGCCTGCCGGAGACCAGCGCTGCAATGGCGAAAGCGAACGCCACGGAGAACCCGACGTAACCCATGTAGAGCAGCGGCGGATGGATGATCATGCCCGGATCCTGCAGCAGCGGATTGAGGTCGCTACCGTTCGCTGGCGGGGGGTGCAGGCGCATGAAGGGGTTGGAAGTGAACAGGATGAAAGCGAGAAAGAAGGAACTCAGTAACCCCATGATGCCGATCACGCGGGCATGCAGGTACGGCGGCAACTTCCTGCCGGCGAACGCAAGCGCGACGGTCCATCCCGCCATGAGCAGGGTCCACAGGAGGAAAGAACCTTCGTGCGAGCCCCATGCGGCCGTAATCCGGTACGCGACGGGAAGATGGCGCGAGGAATGATCGGCCACGTTCATGACCGAAAAATCGTTGGCGACGAATGACCAGACAAGGATCAGGAAGCCAGCGGCGACGAACAGGAACTGGCCTCCGGTGGCACCGCAGGCCATTTGCCGCCACGCTGCGTTGTCGCGGGCGGCACCGGCCAGGCCGAGAAGACCCTGCAACAGCGCGAGCTGAAAGGCAATGATCAGGGCGATGTGCCCGAGTTCAGGGATCATGGGGTGGGTTTCGGTTTGCGGAAAAAACAGGGGCGCGGTTTCCCGCGCCCCAGATACGGCCGTCTACAACAAGCTTACTTGGCGGCTGTCGCCGGAGGTGCCTTCATCGCGGCGATGGCGTCGTTCAGCACTTTGATGCCGGCTTGCGATTCGTTCACCGAACGGGTCAGCGATTCGCGGGCACCGCCGGGGTTATGGAAGCCGACGGAATTCTCTGCCGTCCACCATTCCCAGAAGATGTGCGCTTGGTCGTGATGCGCCTGGGCAGCCTTGATCGCCTCCTCGGGCACGCCAGCGGCGCGAGCCTTCGGGAAGGTATCGATCAACTGGGCCAGCCAGTACTCAGCCTTGGCAAGTTTCCCGCGGGTGTAGTTCTGGATTGCGTCGATCTGGTACTTGGCATTTTCCTCGGTCATTTCGCCGTGGCACTTCACGCAGGTGTCCTTGAGCATGGAGCGTGGCGACCTTTGCTGGTGGTCCGTGAAGGTCTTGCCGTTCTTCTCGATCTTGCGCATATGGCAGTCTTTGCACTCGACGCCTTCGCGCTCGTGCTTGGAACCCCAATACGTCTCGGCCTCAGGGTGCTGCAGCTTCGAAAGGGCCGCACCCGTGACGGCGTGCTTGAAGTCCTTGAAGTTGATCGATTGAGCGGCCGCCTTGTAGTCGAACACGTTCGACCAGAAGAAGTGGTTGGCACGACGATCGGCCATGGTGACGGCGCCACCGGTTGCGGTGTCGATACCCGGGTTGCAGTTGTACTCAACGTGGCACTGGGCGCACATGAGGTTGGAGTCCGGCTTGGACAGCAGGCCGATGGCACGGAAGCCGTCGCGGAAGGTCACCTTCTTCATCGGGTTCTTTTCGCTCTTGGCCTTGTCGAGCGGGTACGTACCCAAGCCACGGTCAACCACTGCATTGATCAGCGCATCGCGGGCAACGCGCGGCGCGGAAGAGTGCGGGTCATGGCACATGAAGCAGTTCAGCGCGTGGGTGATGTCCTTCGCGAACTCGACCGGCTTCGACACCCGGCTCCACTTGGCGCGCGGGTCCGGATCGCCCATGTATTTCCAGCGCAGGATGTTGTCAAAGGACTTGCAGTTCATGCAGACCGGGTTGGCAGCGGTGGCAACCTGGGGCATGAATGCTTTCTGGTCAGTGGTGCTCGGCTCACGATCCTTGAGGATGACCTTCCACAGATCGGATACAGCGCTCTTGGCGTCCGTGATGTAGGTCCAATCCTTGAGCTGGAAGCGGCCACCATAGGCACGGTCGACGATCAGGTGGTCAAGCGTCATGAAGATGTGGCTACGCGGCTCCGCATGTTCCTTGGTAAAGCCGTGGGGCTGCATCAGCTTGTCGAACATCGGCGAAACGCCGCGCATCGTCGCCTTTTCCAGCTTGGCGCCGGACTCGTAATTCATGTTGGCGAAGGTGTTGAACTGCTCTTGGTGGCAGGTCGCGCAGGGGGCATGGTCCGTACGGGTGACGATGGAAGCTTCGGTCGGACCAATGGGCTTGCCGTCACGTTTGACGTGCTCATCGGCGCCGGTGTGGCAGTAACCGCAGTTCACACTCGCGTGCTTGCTGCCCATATGGAACTCTTTGATGTCCTTGTGGCAGCTGTAGCAGTTGTTGACGTCGAGCAGCTTGACTTTGCCCTCGGCCGATTTTGCCAAATTCCCCTTGATCTGGCTGATCGTCGAATCCTGCTGTTTGGCGTACGCCGGATCCGGGCCCTTGGCGAGGACGGCGGACGCCCCGAACAACGCCGCGGCGCATATCGCCACTGTTCCGGCGAGTCCGCGCAATAGCCTGCTGGTACTCATTTTTATTACTCCCTCGTCTGGAAAAGGAATGACACTACTTCCGCATCGGACTCTAGACAGGGCAATAGGGCGTAGCCTTGACTCACGTCAAGGTAATTCGTGCCGATGGGAATGCTAGGGTAGCTGGACGGCGGAGACCGGGCAGGGGGCCACGCAGGCGCCGCATCCGGTGCAGCGTTCGGCCACAAGCACAGGCAGCGGCGGCCCGCCGAGGCGGGGCGGGAAGCGGATTGCCTCCTCGTCGCAATGCTCGCCGCAGATGCGGCATTCAACACCTTTTCCGGAAACGCAGGTTTCACCAATTCTGGCGATCACTTGCCACGGGCGATCGCCTTCCTTGTTGCACAAGGCCGCAGGCTCGCAGACCCGTACGCACTCGCCGCAAAACGTACAGGCGGCGGTGCGGAAATCGATCTCTGGGTAGCCCTCGCGCATGCGCACGACCTGTGTCGGGCACACGACTTCGCACTTCCCGCAGCGCGTGCAGCGCGCGAGGAACTCGGCTTCAGCCACCGCCCAGGGGGGGCGCAAAGGCGGTGGGGCTGTACTGACCTTGCCGCGCAGAAATCCGCGCCGGGAATGATTGACGTCCGAACTCATGGTTGCCGATTGTAGTTACAACCTGGTGTGGGGGAGGCTGAGCGATCGGTGGGCAGGGAGCACCCGACGGGCTTGCCACCAATTCTAGCGTTCATGGGCACGCAAAGAATGGAGACCTCAGCGCCACCGGGCGCTTCGCCGCACGTGGCCATCTTCCACCCGGTGGCTCGAGAGTGCCAGGGAATCAGTGGCGCAGCGGGTGCGCGCCCATCGCGTGAGTTGCCCAGAGGCGCAGCGCTGTTGAGAATGCAAACAAAAGTGGCTTTTTCCTTGATCTAACCCAAGTTGACATTTCGGGGTGACTTATAGACTTCCGGTGAAAATAACCAGCGGGTGGGGAATGGATTCGTCTCTGTTGCAGAAGATGTTAGGGCGGGGTGTGGTACCGCGGCTGGAGTTAGTGGTGTTGATGCCTAAGCGGGTGGTGATCCGGGCGCATCACGCTACCGAGGGAGGAGAAGGGGGCTTCTGTCTCAAGCGGGGGCGGGTTTACGAGTTCGCGGGGGTGGATGCGGCCTTGGCGTGGGTATTTGCCGCCTTGGGGCAAGCGCCGGCGCCGGAACTGGATCTGGTGGTGGAAGCGCGAGCGCAACGTATTCTTGCGGGCGCCCGCTTTGGCGCCACGGACGTCATGCCCATGGCCATGGGGCTACAGTAGTCCGTCGTCAGCGGAACGGCGGGCGCCCGTGCATGCGGGTGCGATGTGGACAGGCGGGTAGGCGTCGATTTTCGCGGCCAGCCGTGCCGCGAGCAGGGGGTGGGCCGCGCCCAAGGCGGCCAGTATTTCTTTCGATTCGGCCCGGTAGCCGTTTATCCGTTGTTCGGACCAATGATCGGGGGGCGCTTGAAGATTGCAGATGCGGTCTGCAAGCTTCACACACCAGATTTCCCGGGGTTGCTGCAGGATGCGCAGCAGGCTGTCAGCCATTGCGGCAGCTTTGGGTAGCTCGGGGTCTTTGGAAAGCGCACTAACGCCCGCAGCAACAGGGGCGCCGAAGAGCTCGCCGATCGCCTCCGGTGATATGGCTTGGTCTTCCACGCAGTCGTGGAGTATCGCGCACAGGACTGCATACTCAAGGTTGCCCAGCGGGCTTGCCAAGTGGGCGCTGACGATCTCCAGCGTGACCGCGCCCAGGTGCGTCAGGTAAGGCAGTTCCGAACCGGGGAGCTTTTGCTCTCGGTGGGCGTGGGCTGCGAATCGCCACGCCCGTTGCCAGATTTCGGCGGACATTTCTTGGGCTCCTGGCTAGTTGTGTTCTGACCGGCTGCCGTTCATCGGTTAGCACCGAATTCGTTTCGTTGATCGTTAAATAAGCGGTTGAAAGCAACCGTTAATTCCCTTGGCCGATTCATCCGTTCAGGAGACAGGGATGGCAAGAGGGAATAGTGGGCGCGATTCTACTGGGCGCGGGATGTCTTGGCGGAAGGCTGCTGCTGCGGCACTTCTGGTTGCGGGCGCTGCAGGTGTGGCTCCGTTGGCGGTGGCTGCGACGGACGTCCGCCTGCCCACGGTGGACGCCATTCGGGCGGAAGCTTTGCGCCCGGGCAATGATCCCATCGGCAAGCCTTTGCCCCTGGCCGCGCGCTGGACGCTCAATCTGTCCCCCAACGGACAGTGGATGTACCCGAACATCGTGTATCACCCCAATCGCCAACTGGATCTGATCGAGGCAGGGCACCACATTCTGCCCCAGTTCCCGACCGGGCACTGGCCGTACGCGGAAGACTTCGACTTCACCGCCATGAAGCGGGCTGCCAAGCTGAATCTGCCGTTCACCATGGTGTTCTATCAACCGGAGTGGAACCTCTATCGGGACAGCCGGTTCTTCACGTTGCCTGCCGGCCAGAATCCCAACGTGGTGGAGCCTGGGGGCAAGGTGCGCCCCCAGATATCGCCCTTTGGGCCGGTGGCGCCCTGGCAGCAGGTGGGGTATGCGGAGACGCATACCCAGCGCATTGCCAAGCTGCAGCAGTTGTACCCGAATCCACCCTTGATCCAGTGGCTTTCCAACAATGAGCCGGATCGACTCTTCTTGTCGGATGCGGATCAGGATGTGCGGTTCAAGAATCACTGTCCGGGCACGTGTACCATGGCCGAGCGCAAGGCCATTGCTGCCCGCGAGTACAAGACGCGTTACCGGGCCATGCAGCAGGGTATGCGGGACGGCCTGGACAATTCGGCGTGGAAGGGCAAGTCCATCTTTGTCGGCTACGATGCCTTTCACTGGATGGGTGTATTCAGCTATGCGGGAGAATATGGGATCTCGTCTGAACACGAGCGCTCCCAATTCTGGGACGGTGCCTCGCCCTCTTATTACGTTCCCGACTATTTCCAGGGGATAACCGACAAGACGGTCGTCAGCCCGCTCGTGGGCAGCATGAGCTGGCAGATGTTCGTGGATGAGGCCATCGCCCAGCGCCCCAACTTCTGGTGGGAGATTTCCACCTGGGATGGTGGGCCTGCGGTGCGCAAGCGCTATCTGGCCGCGGGCGAGTCCTACCCGGTGGCCCGCTATCAGGGCTTGATCGAGTTCGGCATGTGGGTGACACGCCCCCGGGTCGTCCGAGAGTTCCAGTTCGAAGAGCCGGATCTGGCGGTGGCCGATGCCCGGTACATGGCCATCGTGGCAGCGGTGGACCGCGTACACAAGAACGGCGTCCTGCGGCGATTCTGGCGTCAAGGCAAGCTGGTGCGACACCCGACGCAGAAGCACCCCTGGCGCATCGGCGTGCCGGCAGCCTATCAGTTCAAGGCACGCTGGTTCATGCTGGATGCGAGCACCAACCCGCCTTACCCATGGGTGGATCAGGAAATTCCGGTATTCGCCACAGCCTTGGTGCGAGGCGTTGCCCCCACCCGTGAATGGCTGGTGCTGGCTCACTCGCCGGTTCGCAATTATTCCCGCGTGCAGGTGAAGGTGCCGGGCTACGGCAGCATCACCGTGGACACGAAACCTTCGGTGGGCTTCTGGTTGGTGAGCGAGGCGGCGAAAACAGTTACCGCCGTGAAGTGAGATTTCAGTAGTGGCGGCGCTGGGCCGGACGCAGGGCGCGTGTCCACTGACCGCTGCGGTTCTCGGGTGCCGATCCCGCGCCTACTCGCGTGGAGGGAGTGGAACGACTCCGCCGTTCACGAGCGTCCGAACGCAAAGTGGGCTGCGCCGGACCTTCCCTCAGGCGGCGGAATACCATCCAGCCCGTCACCCCGATGAGGGCGAGGTAAAGGGCAAAGATCCCATCGGTGATCAGTAGTCGGAAACTGGTATCCAGTCCCCACCACCAGGAAGCGATGGCGGACCACAAAGACTGCATGTTCGTGAGCGTAGGCGTTGATTGCGCGATGGCGCGGATCGTCGCTGAAGGCGGCCTCAATCGCCATTAAAAAAGTCACGGATATGTTTGCGCTTACTTGGATAAAGAAGATCGCCATGCCCGCTGCAAATTTCATTTGATGCGGAATTGACTAATTGGGTGTCGAGATAATTTACGGTTTATTGTCGGATTATTTTTCTAAATGGCCAATAGACATTGAAAATGCGGGCTTTTCGGTGCCAATAGATTTGGTGTTAGGTGCAGTTATTGCCATTACGCGGAAAGCAGGGCTTACACCCTGTGCGGGAATGTTTCCCGGGATAAGTTAGTCCATTGTTTTTCCGGGTTTTTGTGTTGTGGCCTGAATCCTGCTGGGTGAATCGAATCCTGTTTTTGCCGGGCGACATCGAATCGAAGCGGTTCCATCGTCGCCAGGTCGCAAGAACAATCAAACCAGCACGGGAGAATGGCGATGCAAGAACCAATGATCCGCAGGATTCGAAGATGGTGTTTGGGTGTCGGATTGGCCTTCGTGGTGGGGGCAGCCGCCCACGCCCAGTCATCCAATAGTCTGGTGCTGCTGGTCCCAGACGGGACCAGCAGCACCGACACCCGGGTGTTAGCCTGGGCGGAAACGGCGCGCCAGGAAGGCTTCCAGCTGGTCACGATGACCGATTCCCAGTTCCTGGCCCTGGGAGCAACCGCGCCTTCCCGGTACCGGGGCATCATCCTGCCGGATCAGGTGCATGTGACCGCCAGCGACGCCCTGGTGACAGCCATCCAGGCTTACGTCACCCAGGGTGGAACGGTGATGCTCACCTACGACTTCGGGGCACTCAACAGCGCGGGGTTCTACCCTGTTCCCAAGTCCCGTTTCAGCGCTCTGGCCGGGGTTGATTACGTGCTCTATGACCAGTTGCTGGACCGAACCGTTGGCCTGGGGCCGGTGGTAGGGAATCAAAGCGTGCTGCGTCTGTTGCAGGTTCCCCCGGGGAAATCCATTGCCTATACCGCTGCATCCACGACTACCACATCGGCTACGGCTGCCAGCGCGTCCGGGACCACCTCAAGTGCCACCACCCTGAGCACGGCGGCGCTGGGCAGTGGGAGTACCACGAGCACTGGCACGGTCTCCAGGACCGTGGTCAGCAGCGCTTCTCTGAGCAGTCTGGTGCAGAGCGTGATGTCCACTCAGCTCACGGCCAGCGGCGCCAAGGTGCCTGCGGGAAAAGTCTTGTACCTGCCTTCCAGCCGCTACAACCCGGGTGGTGTGAAAGGTTATAACCACAAGGTCTACTTCAAGCTGGGCGTGGAAAAGGCGGTGGGCAGTTCCACCTCCACCCAGAAGGCTGCGGCCTCCAGCACGACGGCGACGCCCTCAGTGACGGTGCAGCAGAGTACCGCCATTGCAGCGGATCCGGTGGCGTCCGCGACGCCGGTTGCGGTGTCCACGGCCAGCACGTCCACCGCCAAGGCCGCCACGGCAACCGTGCAGGCCGTGACAACTGCCGCAGCAACCACTACCGTCGCGAACGACCCGCTGCACGGCGTCTCGGGCTACATCTATGGCTACCTGACGTACCCCAGCTTCGTTACCCAAGGCGTGTTCGCCGGGACTTCCCTGTTGTCCTCACCCTCCTACGGGCTGGTTGCCGGGATCAATACAGTGGGGAGCGGCAAGGTGCTTTTCGTCAATCTGCCGCTCACCTATCTCAAGAGTCAGACAGACGGCATGCTCATGCACGGCTTCGTGCGCTACTTCGGGCAGAACATGCTGGGGCTGCCCCGGCTGACCGATCACCCCTTGGGTAAGGGAGGGCTGGTATTCAACTGGCACTGCGACTATCAGGCCTGTATCGATGCGCTCCCGGCCCTGGACGCGATCGGGACCTGGAATCATGGGCCGTTCTCTTTCCACGTGACGGCGGGTCCGGATACGGTGGTGCTGGGCGACAAATTGGGCATGGATCTCAACAACAATCCCACTGCCAAGCAATGGCTGGTGAAGCTCGACCAGAAGAAACACCAGATCGGCAGCCACGGCGGCTGGAATCATGACCTCTACGGTTACAACGCCAGTGAAACCAACCAGGCTACCTATGAGCCCTGGCTGGTGCAGAACACCCAGGCGGTGGAGAACGCCATCGGCCATGCCACCGTCGAGTACTCCGCACCCCAGGGGAACAATCCGAGTTGGTCGTTGAACTGGCAGGAGAACCACGGCGTTGTGGCTTATTACACCGGTGGTCATGCGGGGCTGGGTGTTGCCCGGTTCTGGAACGGCGACCGGGTTACCAACACCGGCATGTATGCCTTTCCCGTAACGCCCTTCGGGCTCTACGCCACTTTTGAGGAGTGGCAGGAGTTCAACGTCCCCCAGGCGGACGTGCTGCAGTGGTACAAGGATCTGATTACCTTTGGCATGCAGCACCGCACCAGCCGGCTGATCTATGCCCATCCTCCGGGGGCGGCGGACTTCACCAGCACCGTCAGTGCATTGATGAGTTACGCGGCGACCCAGAAAGCGACGGGCAACTTTACCTGGTACACCATGGCGGACCTGGCCAAGTTCAACCTGCGTCGGCAGGCCGTCACCTGGACGACCACCCGCTCGGGGCTGACCGATACGCTCACCGCGAGCCACGCTTCCGATCTGTCCGGCATGGCCTGGGTGCTGCCCAAGTCTCTCTACAGCGCCGTCCGCCGGGTTTCAGGCACCGCATCAGTGGTGGATGGCGGGGATCACTGGCTGGCTCGGGTGACAGCAGGCCGAACGGCGAGATTTTCCGCGACGCGCGTGCTGCCTTGACGTGACGACAATTGCCTGATGTGCGGGCCCCCCGGGGCCCGCTTTATTTTTTCAGACGGGTGAAGCTCGGTCAGGGCGGCGGGATAATTCCGGGATTACGTTTCGAGGAGCAATGATGATCCCCAAGGTTGTTGCAGTGGCCTCCCAATGCCTTCGTGCCAACGCCTCGATTCTGGCGCGTTCCCTTTTGCAGACGGCCCGCTTCGGGCTCCCGCTTGCGGTTGGGCTGGGTGCGGCACCGGTGCTGGCCGAGCGGATCGGCGAGGTGGACACGGCTTTCAAGCTGGTCGGGCCGGACCACAAGATCGTGGTGGAGGCTTTTGATGACCCCAAAGTCTCGGGGGTGACCTGTCACCTTTCCCGTGCCAAAAAGGGTGGGGTAAAGGGTGCGCTGGGCTTGGCGGAGGACCCGTCCGATGCGTCCATCGCCTGCCGCCAGGTCGGACCGATCACCATCAGCCAGCCTCTGCCGGATAAGGAGGAGGTGTTTTCCGAGAGCGCCAGCGTGCTGTTCAAACGGGTGCGCGTGGTGCGGCTGATGGACCGCAAGCGGCAGGTGCTGGTGTATCTGACCTATTCCGACAAGCTGATCGATGGCTCGCCGAAGAACGCCATCAGTACGGTGCCGCTGCAGCTCAGGTGAGGCCGACGCCGGGTGCGGGACGCACCCGGCGCGGGATCAGGATGTGCCTTTGTTGTTTTCGATCAGGGCGTAGGCCGAGTGATTGTGGATGGACTCGAAGTTCTCCGATTCCACCACATAGGCGGCGACCCGGGTATCCCGGTTGAGCAGGCCGGCCACGTCCCGAACCATGTCTTCCACGAACTTGGGGTTGTCGTAGGCGCGCTCGGTCACGTATTTCTCGTCCGGACGCTTGAGCAGGCCGAACAGCTCGCAGGAGGCCTGGCTTTCCACCAACCGGATGAGTTCCTCGATCCACAGATGCTCCCGCGTGCGGGCAGTCACGGTGACGTGGGAGCGCTGATTGTGGGCGCCACGCTCAGAGATCTTTTTCGAGCACGGGCACAGGCTCGTGACCGGCACCACCACTTTCATGTTGAACTCGTAGATGCCCCCTGCCTTGATGTCACCAAAGAACGTGACCTCGTAATCCATCAGGCTGCGTACTCCGGACACCGGAGCCGCCTTGTCGATGAAGTAGGGGAAGGTCATCTCGATGTGACCGGTTTCCGCTTCGAGTTTCTTGACCATCTCCCGGAGCATGGGCTCGAAGGATTCGACGGAGATCTCGTAGTCGTGGCTGTTGAGGATCTCCACGAAGCGGGACATGTGGGTGCCCTTGAAATTGTGCGGCAGGCCCACGTACATATTGAAGGTGGCGATGGTGTGCTGCACGCCGCCATTCTTGTCCATCACCCTCACCGGGTGGCGGATGGACTTGATACCCACTTTGTTGATGGCCAGATGGCGGGTGTCCTCGGAACTCTGTACATCCGGGATGGGGGTGTTGTCGGGGTTGGAGGTGTCTCGGGCGTTCATGTCTGATTCTCCCGGGGGCGCAACGGCGCCCGATTGGTCATTTTGCTGCATCGTAACATTCCCGAGAAAATCACTCAACTATTGCCGCCCGGATCCGTGCTTCCACGCCCGCCGCATCCAGCCCGACGCTGGCCAGGAGCTGGTGCTGATCGCCGTGATCCACAAACCGGTCCGGCAACCCCAGGCGCAACAGACGGACGGGGTGATTGCGCTGTTCCAGCACATGTTCCACTTCGGAGCCGGCGCCGCCGGCAACCGCGTTTTCCTCCAGCGTCACCAGCAGGTCATGCTCCTGCGCCAGTTGATGGACCAGCGTTTCGTCCATCGGTTTCACAAAGCGCATGTTGGCGACGGTTGCGTCCAGCCTGCCGCCCACCTCGAGGGCGGTTCCGAGCATGCTGCCGAAGGCCAGGAGCGCGACCTTGCGGCCCGCGCGGCGGATTTCGCCCTTGCCCACCGGCAAAGCCTTCATCTCGGCTTGCAGTGGCACGCCCATGCCGGTGCCGCGGGGGTAGCGCACGATGCTGGGCTGGTCCAGCGTGTGGCCGGTGTAGAGCATCTGCCGGCATTCGTTTTCATCCGCGGGCGCCATGATTACCAGATTGGGCACGCACAGCAGATAGGAGAGATCGAAGGCGCCGTGGTGAGTCGCCCCATCGGCGCCCACCAGTCCGGCGCGGTCCAGGGCGAAGACTACCGGCAGGTTCTGCAGTGCCACATCGTGCACCAGTTGGTCGTAGGCTCGCTGCAGGAAGGTGGAGTAGATGGCGACTACCGGGCGCAGTCCCTCGGCGGCGAGGCCGGCGGCGAACGTTACGGCATGCTGCTCGGCAATTCCCACGTCGAAGTAGCGGTCCGGGTACTCGTGAGCGAAGCGGACCATGCCCGAGCCTTCCCGCATGGCAGGAGTGATGGCCATCAGGCGGGGATCTTTGGCCGCCATGTCGCACAGCCAGTCACCAAACACCTGGGTGTAGGTGAGATGTCCTCCCCCCTTGGCGGTCTGAATGCCGGCGGTGTGGTCGAACTTGCCCACGCCGTGGTAAAGGATGGGGTCGGCCTCCGCCAGCTTGTAGCCCTGGCCTTTGCGGGTTACCACATGCAGAAACTGCGGGCCGCTCAGATTCCGCAGATTGCGCAGCGTGGGAATGAGGGCGTCCAGATCGTGCCCGTCGATCGGGCCGTAGTAGTGGAAGCCGAATTCCTCGAACAGCGTGCTCGGCGAGAGCATGCCCTTCATGTGCTCCTCGGCCCGCTTGGCCAGTTCGTGCAGCGGGGGCGCCGCGCGCAGCAGCCGTTCGCCGGCCCGGCGCGCGGCGTGAAAGGTGCGGCCGGACATCAGCCGCGCCAGGATGTTGGTCAGCGCACCGACCGGGGGAGAGATCGACATCTCGTTGTCGTTGAGGATCACCAGCAGGTTGGCGTCGGTCACCCCGGCGTTGTTGAGGGCTTCAAAGGCCATGCCGGCGGACATGGCGCCATCGCCGATGATGGCTACCGCCCGTCGGTCCTGACCCAGGCGCTTGGCCGCAACAGCCATGCCGAGCGCGGCCGAGATGGATGTGGACGAATGTGCGGTGCCAAAAGTGTCGTACTCGCTTTCGCAGCGACGGGGAAACCCGGATATCCCCCCGAACTGGCGCAGTCCGCTCATGGCCTCGCGGCGGCCGGTGAGCACCTTGTGGCCGTAGGTCTGATGGCCCACGTCCCATACCAGCCGGTCTTCCGGTGTGTTGAAAACGTGGTGCAGGGCGATGGTGAGCTCGACAGTGCCCAGATTGGACGAAAGATGGCCCCCCGTGCGGGAGACCGACTCCACCAGGAAGCCCCGCAGCTCCTGGGCGAGCTGGTGCAGGGCGGGGCGCTCCAGCCGACGCAGGTCGTCCGGCGAGTGGATGGTGGAGAGCAGTGGGTAGGTGGTCGATGAGTTTTGCATGATCTGGCGCAAGGGCGGCCCGAAGGAATCAGAAGTTTCGCTGGACGATGAAGTCGGTGAGTTCTCGCAGGCGGGTTGCGCCAGGTCCGAGTGCTTCAAGTGCGTCCTGCGCCCGTTGCCGGAGATCGGCTGCCAGTGCTTTGGCCTCCTTGATCCCGAGCAGGCTGACATACGTTGGTTTGTCCTGGGCAGCGTCCTTCCCGGCCGTTTTGCCGAGAGTGGCGGTGCTGGCCTCGCAGTCGAGAATGTCGTCCACAACTTGGAACAACAGCCCCGCGCACTTGCTGAAGTGGTCCAGGGGTTCAAGCACGGTCAGCGGGGGGGCTTCGCCGCAGTAGGCGCCCAGGAGCACCGCCGCACGAATCAGGGCGCCGGTCTTGTGGATGTGCATGAACTCCAGCTCGGCCAGCGTCAGTTCCTGCCCCACCGCAGCCAGATCAATGGCCTGGCCCCCCGCCATGCCCCGGGAGCCCGAGGCGCGGGCCAGGAGGTTGATCATCTCCACCTGCTGGGTGGGCGTGGCAGCGGGCGCGTGTTCGCTGATCACCTGAAAGGCCAGGGTCTGAAGGCTGTCGCCCACGAGCAGCGCCGTGGCTTCGTCGTACGCCACATGGCAGGTCGGCTTGCCGCGACGCAGCGTGTCGTCATCCATGCAGGGGAGGTCGTCATGCACGAGCGAATAGGCATGGATCAGTTCCACCGCCGCGGCCACCAGGTCGAGCCGCTGAGGCGGTGCATCCACAAGAGCGCCCGCCGCGTGGGCCAGCAGCGGGCGCACGCGCTTCCCTCCGCCCAGCACGGCATAGCGCATGGCCTGGTGCAGGCGTTGCGGAGCGATCTGGGGGGCGGGGAGCAGACGTTCCAGCGTGTGCTCCGTGCGCGCCTGGATGTCCGCCATCCAGGCCTTGAAATCAGGTAGGTTCATGTGGTTCTGCAGGGTCGCACGCATGGTCGCGCGTCAGTCCGGATCGCGGTTCATCGGTCTTTGCCGCCCGCCTGAAACGGCCGTAACTGGCCGTTCTCCAGCACTTGCAGTTGCTGCTCGGCGGCGCTCAGGGTGGCCTGGCAATATTGCAGCAGGCTTACACCGCGTCGATAGCCTCCGAGCGCATCTTCAAGGCTCTGTTGCCCGGTTTCGAGCGCGAGGACGATGGACTCAAGTTCAGACAGCGCGGCCTCGAAAGTCTCGGGCGGCTGGGGAGTGTGCTCGGGCGCCGGATTGGCCATTTGACGGGAATCAATCCTAAACAGTAAAAAATATCTTATTCTTAACCTTTTGGTCAAATCCCTCACGGGGTATACTCTTCGGCTTTTTTCCGGCTTGGTTTCCGGCTTTCATCGTTCTGGAGGTTGGGGATGTCCGACATCGCTTCTCTTTCGCAGCTTGCTCCCGCTGCTTCGCAACTGCCCGTTGACTGCTACTTTGACGAGCAACTTTTCGAATTGGAGAAGCGTCTGCTCTTCGATGCCGGGCCCGGCTACATCGGCCATGAGCTGATGGTGCCGAACGAAAACGACTACCACACCATCGAGTGGCTCGATCACGGGCAGATGCTGGTGCGTGGCAAGCGTGGTCCGGAGTTCCTGTCCAATGTGTGTCGCCATCGCCAGGCCATCATGCTCCAGGGGCGAGGCAACGGGCGCAATATCGTGTGTCCGGTCCACCGCTGGACCTATGACAACGAGGGCACCTTGCTTGGGGCGCCCCATTTCAGCGACAACCCCTGCCTGAATCTGCACAAGTCTCCGCTGCAGAACTGGAACGGCCTGCTCTTCAACGGCAAGCGGGATGTGGCGCGCGACCTGGCCCACATGGGTGTTGCCGGGGATCTGGATTTCTCCGGCTATATGCTGGACCGGGTGATGATCCACGAGTGCAACTACAACTGGAAGACCTTCATCGAGGTGTATCTGGAGGACTACCACGTTGCCCCCTATCACCCCGGGCTGGGCAATTTTGTCACCTGCGACGATCTGAAGTGGGAGTTTGGTGACTGGTACTCGGTGCAGACGGTGGGGATCAACAACGGTCTGGCCCGCTCGGGGTCGGCTACCTACGAGCGCTGGCACAAGGCGGTGCTGGAGTATTACAACGGCGCAGTGCCCCCCCATGGCGCGATCTGGCTCACGTATTACCCCAATATCATGGTTGAGTGGTATCCGCACGTGCTGGTGATCAGCCACCTGATTCCCCGCGGACTGCACCAGACGACGAATGTGGTGGAGTTTTACTACCCCGAAGACATCGTGCTGTTCGAGCGGGAGTTCGTGGAAGCCGAGCAGGCTGCCTACATGGAAACGGCGGTGGAGGACGACGACATTGCCGAGCGCATGGATCGGGGCCGTCTTGCCCTGTTGGCGCAAGGGGTCAATCAGGTCGGGCCATACCAGTCGCCCATGGAAGATGGCATGCAGCACTTCCATGAGTTCTATCGCCGGGAAGTGCTGGCCAAGCGCTGAGCCCTGCTTGATCCCCCTTCCCTGTGCAAGCCCGGGCCTCCGCCCGGGCTTTTCGTTTGCCGGTGACCGCCGGGTGGCTGTGCCATCACGGCTGCAGCGCGGCGCGCGCTGATCCCTGATATGGCCTCGCTCTGGATGCTGGTTGCCAGCTTGTTCTTCGCCAGCATGGGGGTTTGCGTAAAGCTGGGCGCGGCGAGCTTTTCCTCGGCGGAACTGGTGTTCTACCGCGGGTTCATTGCCGCCGTACTGATCGGTGCCACCATCGGGGTGCGTCGCTGGAGCTTGCGCACGCCCCATGTCGCTGCCCACTTTCGTCGTGGCTTGTCAGGGTTTGTGTCGCTGGCCATGTATTTCTACGCCATTTCGCGCCTGCCCTTGCCGACAGCGGTGACGCTGAACTACACCGCGCCCTTGTTTCTCGCAGGCATGCTGGCCGTTACCGGACGGGAAAAGGTGCGGCCCGGGCTGCTGTTGGCGCTGGTCGTCGGCTTCGTCGGAATCGCGCTGCTTCTGCGGCCCACCTTTGCGGGGGAGCAGTGGGTCGCAGGCCTCGTGGGGCTGGCTTCCGGCGTCACCGCGGCCATGGCTTACTGGAATGTGCGCGAATTGGGTGCGCTGGGCGAACCGGAGTGGCGAACGGTATTCTATTTTTCCTTGTTCTCCGCCCTGGGGGGGCTGCCCTGGATGGTGACCGGGCAGACCCTGCACGCGGTGGGAGGGCAGGGCTTGCTCCTGCTGCTCGGCGTGGGAGGGTTTGGCGCGCTGGCGCAACTGGCCATGACCCGGGCCTACAAGTACGGCAAGACGCTTGTTTCCGCCAGCCTGGCGTACAGCACGGTGGTATTTTCGAGCCTGTACGGAATCCTCATCTGGGATGACCAACTCGATGCCTTTTCCTGGCTGGGCGTGGGGCTGGTCGTCGGGAGTGGCCTGCTGGCCTCCCAATCCGCCCGTTCCGCCCCGGCCGAGCAGGATTGAAGGGCCGCGGTGGCGGGGATATAGTGACCACGCCTGTCTGAAAACAAGGAAACGATCATGATTGTTACCGATAGCCGGGAAGGTCTTGTCAGCGTCACCGTGTACGGCGAGTTCACGCTGGCGGACTACCGGGAGTTCGAGGAACTGGTCAATTACAAGGTGCGTTTCGATGGCGAGATCGATCTCCTCATCGACTTGCGCCAGATGGCGGGTTTCACCCTGGATGTGGCTTGGGAGGAGTTGCGCTTTTCCCGCCAGCATGCCCACGACTTTCGGCGCGTGGCCGTGCTGACGCAAAGCCAGTGGGTGGCATGGAGCGCCTGGCTGAACCAGACGGTGGTGGACGCGGATATCGAGGTCTTTGCAGAAGAGGACGAAGCCCGCAGCTGGCTGGCGGGCGAACCTGCATGATGGAGCCCCTGATTGACGCAGGGGAATTGCAGCGGCGGTTGGGCGACCCCGGTCTGGTCGTGGTGGACTGCCGGCATAGCCTTGCCGACACCGACTTTGGCGAACAGGCTTACCAGGGTGGTCACATCCCGGGGGCGGTGTTTCTGCATCTGGACCGGGACTTGTCGGGGACGCTGACAGGCCGCAATGGCCGCCACCCTTTGCCTTCGGTGGGGCGTCTGGCGGAGCGCCTGGGACAGGTCGGCGTCGATGTATCCGCTCGGGTGGTGGCCTACGACGATGCGGGGGGGCCTTTCGCCGCTCGCTTGTGGTGGTTGCTGCGCTGGTTGGGGCATGACCGGGTGTCGGTGCTTGATGGCGGGCTGCAAGCCTGGGTTAGCAGTGGAGGCGCGCTGGAGAGCGGGGTGATCGTGCCCAGGGCTTTGGCGCCGCTGGGCGGAGGGCCGCGTTCCGGCAACGTTGTCGGGGCCGAGGAACTGCCAGCCTTGCAGCAGAGCGGGGTGGTGCTGGTGGATGCCCGCAGCCCTGACCGTTTCCGCGGCGAAAACGAGACGCTCGACCCCGTGGGCGGGCATATCCCGGGAGCGGTCAACCGATTTTTCCGGGATAACCTGACTGCCGATGGCAGATTCAAAGCCGCGCAGGTGCTGCGGCAGGAGTGGCTGGCGCTGCTGGGTGAGCAGGACGTGGCGGTCGTGGATTACTGCGGATCGGGGGTCACGGCTTGTCACAACCAACTGGCGCGGGCGGTGGCCGGTTGGCCGCCGGGGCGTTTGTACGCTGGTTCGTGGAGCGAATGGTGCGCAGACCCGTCACGACCGCTAGCCGTTGGTTGAGTCGTGGGCGACGGTTAGAGCAAACGGGGCGCCAAGGCGCCCCGTTTGTTTTGTGAGGGCGCTGCGCGCCCGAGGTGCGACGGTCAGAAGGGTGTTTCCGCCCCCGGCCACACGCCCTGGATGGCTGTGCGGAAGTCCCTCTGGATGCGCTCCAGCGCCGCTTCGTTGTCCGCCTCGAAGCGGAGCACCACGACCGGAGTGGTGTTTGAGGGGCGGGCGAGACCGAAGCCGTCCGGATACTCCACCCGCAGGCCGTCAATGGTGATGCGCTCGCGGGCGCCTTCAAAGCGTGCGTCTTTCTTCAGCAGATCCACCAGTTTGAAAGGCTCCCCTTCGTTCATCTTGAGGTTGAGCTCCGGCGTGCTGACGGCGTTGGGAAGCGCCTTCAGCACGGCATTGGCGTCGGCGGACCGGGAAAGAATCTCCAACAGCCGGGCGCCTGAGTACAGGCCGTCGTCGAAGCCGAACCAGCGTTCCTTGAAGAACATGTGGCCGCTCATCTCGCCCGCGAGGGGGGCGCCGGTCTCCTTGAGCTTGGCCTTCACCAGCGCGTGGCCGGTGTTCCACATCACCGGTTCGCCCCCATGCTCCCGGATCCACGGGGCGAGGTTGCGGGTGCATTTCACGTCGTAAATGATCTGTCCGCCCGGCACGCGGGAGAGAACGTCCGCTGCGAAGAGCATGAGCTGGCGGTCCGGGTAGATGATTTCCCCGTCCTTGGTCACCACCCCCAGACGGTCGCCATCCCCGTCAAAGGCCAGGCCGATTTCGGCGTCGGTTTCCTTCAGGGCGCGGATCAGGTCTTCCAGGTTCTCGGGTTTGGAAGGGTCCGGGTGGTGATTGGGGAAATGCCCATCCACCTCGCAGAACAACTCGGTGACCTCGCAACCAAGCTGCCGGAAGAGCTTGGGCGCCACGTCGCCCGCAACGCCATTGCCGCAGTCCACCACGATTTTCATCGGCCGGGCGAGTTTGACGTCGCTCACAATGCGTTCGATGTAGGCATCCCGCACGTCGGCGTGGCGGACGCTGCCCAGACCGGTGGCGAGATCGCCGGTTTCGATGCGGCGACGCAGGGACTGGATCATGTCTCCATAGAGGGTTTGACCGCCCAGCACCATCTTCAGGCCGTTGTATTCCGGAGGATTGTGGCTGCCGGTAACGCTGATGGCGCTGTGGGTGCCAAGCTGGAAGCCCGCGAAATAGGAAAGTGGTGTCGCGACGCAACCGATGTCCACCACGTCCACCCCCGCGGCGCAGATGCCCTCCGCCAATGCCTGGGCCAAGGCCGGGCCGGACAGGCGACCATCCCGCCCGATGGCGATGGCGCTCTGGTTCCGCACCCGGGCCTCGGATCCGATGGCTTGACCGATGGCGCGAACAGCCTCTGGCGTCAGGGTGGTCTTGACGATGCCTCGGATATCGTAGGCTTTGAAGATTTCCGGTGCCGGAACGAACATGGTGATCTCCCAAAAATAACGGACGGCATTATCACACTTCAGGGTTTTCCCGTTGTTGTGGGATTTCACGGAAGTCCCGCCTGTTTCGTATCATCGCTATGATTAATAACTACAACAACAAGCGGTCTTGCGGCCGCGGGGGCGCTCGATCCGGGCGCCGCCTCCATGCTTTTCGGCGAGGAAAGAGAAACCATGAGAGTTTTTGTGACCGGGGGGACGGGCTACATCGGCCGGCATCTGATTCCCTTGTTGCTGGATCGGGGGCACAAGGTTCGCGTGCTGGTCCGGAAGATTCCGGAGGCGAGGGTGCCTGCGGGGTGCGAGCAGGTGCCTGGGGACGCGCTGATGGGAGCAAGCTTTGCCGAGTCGGTGAAGGGTTGTGACTGCCTGGTGCATCTGGTGGGTGTTCCGCATCCCGACCCCTCCAAGGCGGACGAATTCCGTCGGGTCGACCTGGCCTCAGCCCGTGCGGCGGCAATGGCTGCCCACCGGGCTCGCGTGCCGCACTTCATCTTTGTCAGTGTGGCGCAGCCTGCTCCGGTGATGCGCGCCTATGTCCAGGCCAGGCGAGAAGCGGAAGCGGCCATCCGGGAACTTGGGCTGCGGACCACCGTACTGCGCCCCTGGTATGTGCTGGGGCCGGATCGCAATTGGCCGCGGTTATTGCTGCCGCTGTACTGGCTGGCTGCCGCCTTGCCCTTCACCTACGATCAGGCGAGGCGACTGGGGCTGGTGGAATTGCCGGAGATGCTGGGGGCTTTGCTCCATGCGGTGGAAAACCCGCCGGGAACGACGCGGATCGTCACGGTGCCGGAAATCCGGGCGCAGGGTGGGGCGTGGTACGCGGCGGCAATCCGGCGTCAAAAAAGCCAAGCAGACGTTCCGGCAACCAGCGCAGATTCCCCGGGAATGGCCCACTGACAAACCCCACGTGGCCGCCCGCCGCGGGATACTCGAGCGTGACCCAAGGGGAGACGTCAGCGACCGGAGGCAGGGCGTGGGCGGGCAGGAAGGGATCGTTGCTGGCGTTGATGACCAGTGTGGGCAACTGAATCCGCCCCAGCCACGGTTTGGCGCTGGCGCGGGTCCAGTAGTCCTCGACGCCGGCAAAACCGTGGAGCGGGGCGGTGACTGCGTCATCGAACTGGTAGAGCGTGCGCGCTGTGCGGGTTCGCACTGTGTTGATCGTGCCAGGAAAGCGGTGAGCCTTGGCGAGGGCGGCCGGTATGAGGGTGCGGAGGAAATGCCGGGTGTAGACGCGATTGAAACCCCGCCCCAGTGCGTGGCCGGCGGCCATCAGGTCCAGGGGCGCACATACCGCCGCACACCGGTCCAACATCTGCCGGGCGCGATCCGGCTGGCTGCCTGCCCATCGGAGCAGCGCATTTCCTCCCAGGGAAACCCCGGCTGCGAAAAGCGGGCGGCCATCGACGTGCTGTTTGACCGTTGCCAGTATCCAGTCGATTTCATCCGCGTCACCAGAGTGGTAGGCCCGCGGCAACCGGTTGGGCTCACCGCTGCAGCCCCGGAAATGGGGCACGACCCCCGCCCAGCCCCTGGCGGCCACGGCGCGCATCAGGGCCCGGGCGTAGTGGCTGCCAGAGCTCCCCTCCAGGCCGTGGAACAGGACTACAACAGGTGCGTCGGGTTGAGCGGGGGCGATCGTCCAGTCCGCGTCGAGAAAGTCCCCGTCCGGCGTCTCCCAACGCTGCCGCCGATAACGGGGGCCGTGGCCTTTGAGCAGCAAGGGGTACAGGGTCTGCAGATGTCCGCCCGGCAGCCAGCGGGGCGGGCGATAGACTGACACGGGTGCCGGCTCAGTGAATGACTGCCGGGCCTTCGTGCATGGTCGCGGCTTGCGCGCCCGACGGCGAGGCGTGATGGGCGACCATCCTCCAGCCGCCTGGCGTATGGATGAAGACATTGGTGCACACTACGGGGGCCGGCAGATGCTGCTCTCCCTGCACGCAGATGTGTTCGTAGACGCTGCGCACCGACACCAGTGCGTCTTCGTGTTTGGCGAGTCGGCTGAGGGCCACCTGCAACCGCTGATCCCCGCTGAATATCTGTCGCCAGGACTCGCGGATCTGCACATGACCCACGAGGCGAACGCCGGTGGGATGGACGCAGACGATCTCTTCATCCTCCGCCCAAAGTGACATCATGGCCTCCAGGTTGGCACTCTGCATGGCCTGGTAAAAAGCGGTCTCGACTTCTTCTGCAGTGCTGTAGAAGGCTTCAGGCATGGCGCAGGCTCCAGTCAGAACTTGAAAAAGGGGCGGGGGTGGATGCTGCGAGAGCGCAATGTAGTGCTTGGTATCACCCCTTCAGCGCCCCCCGACGGGGGGCGTTGCATCGGCCTCGGAGCGGCCTGGCGGGCGTGCCCTAGGACCCGCGTGTGGCCGGTGGAATCGACGTGCTGCAGCGCTGATCGCTCCTCTGCCCGACAGGGTGCACAGGTTGGCCACCATGGAGGCTCAGGACGCAGCCTGATGACCGTGCCGCAGGATGGCGCGAATACGCGGATAGACCAACTGGGGCGTCAGGTCGTTCATGCAGCGGAAATGGCCAAGCGGGCACTCGCGCTTGAAACAGGGGCTGCAAGCCAACTTGAGGGTCGCCACCTCCGCCAGATCGGACAGCGGCGGGGTGTAATCCGGGGTGGACGAGCCAAACAAGGCCACCTGCGGCCGGCCAAGCGCGGCGGCCACGTGCATCAAGCCCGAATCATTGGTGAGCACGAGTGCGGCACAGGAAATCAGGTCGATGGCTTGGTCAAGCCGGGTCTTGCCGCAGAGGTTCACCCCCAGCCCGCCGGCAAGCTTGATGATTTCTTCGGCCACCGGAGCGTCTTTGGCGGAACCTAGCATCCAGATCTGCGGCTTGTGTTTGGCCAGTTGTCTGGCAATCTGGGCGAAATACCGTTCAGGCCAGCGCTTCGCCGGCCCATACTCGGCTCCTGGGCAGAAGATGATGGGAGCGGGCGAGGCAGGCAAGCCCAACTCCTGCAGCGTGCGGGCGACGTGTTCGGCCTTCGTTTCCAGGGCCGGGTTGGGCAGTGGCTCGGGCAGCGTGCCCCCTACCGGCTCCGCGAGTTGCGCATAACGCTGGACCTGCCTGGGCAGACGGTCTGGTTCCAGCACATGGATACGATTGAGGAGCCCGTAACGCTTTTCGCCCAGAAACCCGACGCGCAAGGGGATCCCGGCGAAAAATGGGACCAGCGCGGACTTCCAGCTATTCGGAAGGATGTAGGCTGCTTCGTAGCCCTCGGCGCGCAGCGATCGGCCCAGCCGCCAGCGTGACCCCAGGCCGAACTCCCCATGCTTGAACGCGCAGGGGATGACCCGGTTCACCTCGGGCATCGCTTCCAGCACCGGCGCAACCCAGGGCGCCGCGAGCACCTCCAGCACATGCAGCGGATAGTACTCCTTGAGCCGCATCAGCAATGGCTGCGCAGCGACCGTGTCGCCGATCCAGGAGGGGGCGACGATCAGAATCTTGGCCATGGGGTGTGCCGTGGGCTGGGGGTAGCGCCGGAAAGTGGCCGCCGACCCCGTGGCCTTGGATTAATGATGGCCTTTGGGCCGCTCACCCTTGAACACGTACTTGGCGCTGCAATAGGGGCATACCGCTTCGCCCGTCTTCAGCGGATCCAGGAAAACCCGGGGGTGCTGGGACCACAGCGGGGCGGCGGGTTGCGGGCAGTAGAGCGGCAGGTCGTGGGCGGTGACTTCGATCACGAGGGATGCTTCACGGGTTTCAGCCATGGGGATTCCTGATTGTCGGGGCTGGAAGGATGAGAAAACCGGCCCGCGCGGGGCCGGTGTCATGATCAGATGAAGGACAGCCAGTCCAGGTGTTCGTCCGTGCGGGCGTTCACCACATCGAAGAACTTGGCCTGCAGCTTCGAGGTGATGGGACCGCGGCGGCCTTCGCCAATCGTGCGGTTATCCAGTTCGCGGATGGGGGTGACCTCTGCCGCTGTGCCAGTGAAGAAGGCTTCGTCGGCGATATAGATGTCGTCCCGGGTCAGCCGGCGGGTCCGGACCTCAAGCCCCAGTTCCGCTGCAAGGGCGATCACCGAGGCGCGGGTAATGCCGGTCAACGCCGAGGCGATTTCGGGTTCGTAGATGACCCCGTCCTTCACGATGAACAGGTTTTCCCCGGCGCCTTCGGCAACGAAACCTTCCGTGTCCAGCAGCAGGGCTTCGTCGTAGCCGTCCTGGGTGGCTTCCAGATTGGCCAGGATCGAATTGGCGTAGGTGGTGGCCACCTTGGCGCGCGGCATGGTCACATTGACGTGGTGGCGGGAGAACGAGGAAGTCTTGACGCGGATGCCCCGCTCCAGCCCCTCCTCGCCCAGATAGGCGCCCCAGGGCCAGGCGGCGATGGCCACATGCACGGCTGCGCCTTTGGGCGAGACGCCCATCTTCTCCGATCCGTAGAAGGCGATGGGGCGCAGATAGCAGGACTCCAGATGATTTGCGCGCACCACTTCCTTCTGTGCTTCCATGATTTCCTCCCGGCTGTACGGGATTTTCATCATGTAGATGTGGCCGGAATTGAAGAGGCGGTCGGTGTGCTCCTTGAGCCGGAAGATGGCGGTGCCGCGTACGGTGTTGTAGGCACGAACACCCTCGAATACGGCGAGGCCGTAGTGGAGGGAGTGGGTCAGCACGTGGGTGGTGGCGTTTCGCCAGGGCACGAGCTTGCCGTCGTACCAAATGAAACCGTCACGGTCGGCCATCGACATATTGGACTCTCCAGTTTGCGTCTTCAGCGTAAAAGAGAGGAGTTTAGCCGAATTGATGAGCCTGAACGAGGGGCGCCCGGCTTCAGGGCGGACCGTCCTGCCCAGCGCGAGCGGACCGGCGGCCGGCAGATGTGTTTTAATTCCGGGGTGGATACCGCATTTCGCATCATTGCCTTGATTGGCAAATATCAGACGCCCCAGGTGGCCGAATCGCTCGGATGCCTGGCGGAGTATCTCCGATCCCGAGGATTGACCGTGCTGATCGAGTCGGAGACGGCCAGCGCCACGGGGGACCTGGGCTTCGTTGTTGCCGATTACGACACCCTGGGCGGGCGGGCGGATCTGGCCATCGTCATCGGGGGTGACGGCACCATGCTCAACGCTGCGCGGCGCCTTGCCCGATTCGGGGTTCCGCTGGTGGGGGTAAACGAAGGCCGGCTGGGATTCATGACAGATGTGGCCCGGCAGGCGATGATTGAGCATGTTTCGGAATTGCTGGCCGGGCGCTACCGTACTGACCGTCGCTTCTTGCTCGCCGCGCGGGTGATCCGAGACGGGCTTTGCGTGATGGACACCCTGGCGCTCAACGATGTGGTGTTGAACAAGGGCGATCTGGGGCGGATGATCGAGTTCGAGATCAGCATAGACGGAGAGTTCGTCTATTCGCAGCGCTCGGACGGCATCATCGTGTCCACGCCCACCGGCTCCACCGCCTACGCGCTGGCGGCCAATGGTCCCATCCTGCACCCGTCGGTGGCGGGCATTGCGCTGGTGCCCCTGTGTCCCCACGCGCTGTCCAATCGTCCCATTACCGTGAGCGACAGTTGCCGTATTGAGATCGCACTGATCGCGCCCCACGATGCCCGCGTGCATTGCGACGGACAAACCCGCTTCGATTTCTTCGCCGGCGATCGCCTGGTCATCGAGCGTTCCGAGCACGACATCTTCCTGCTCCATCCGGAAGGCTATAGCTATTTTTCCATGCTGCGCAGCAAGCTCCATTGGAGCGAGCCGCCGCGCAATCACTCCTGAACCGTTTGTTGCCCCCATGCTGCGCAGTCTGCATATCCGCGATTTCGTCATCGTCGATCGATTCGAGCAGGAATTCGAAGCCGGTTTCGGTGCTCTCACGGGAGAGACCGGCGCAGGAAAATCCATACTGATCGATGCGTTGTCCCTTGCCTTGGGCGACCGCGCGGATGCCTCGGTCGTGCGCTCAGGTGCGGAGCGGGCCGAGATTTCTGCCGAATTCAGCTACCCCCCGGAGGGGCCTGTGGCCGAATGGCTGAAAGAGGCGGATTTTCCGGATGAGGGGGGCGTTTGCCTGTTGCGCAGGGTCGTGGATGCGGGAGGGCGTTCCCGCGCCTACATCAACGGTTCCACGGCGACGCTGACCCAGTTGCGGGAGTTGGGCGAGTACTTGGCGGACATCCACGGGCAACACGCGCATCACGCCCTGCTCAAGCCGGAAGCGCAGCGTCAGTTGCTCGATGCCCACGCCGGCCAACTGGAACTGGTGCGGGAGGTGGGCGTGCTCTACCGCGAATGGCGCGCTGCAACACAGGCGCGTGTCGAGGCGGAAAAGAACGTCCAGGCCATGAGCCGGGAGCGGGAGCTGCTTGATTGGCAGGTCAAGGAGCTGGTGGAACTGGACTTCGATGCTTACCAGTGGCAGGAAACCAACCAGGAGCACCGACGACTTGCCCACGGAGCGGCGCTGCTGGAAGGGGCTGACGCCACTTTGGGTAGCCTGGATGAGGGGCAGTTCGCCGCGGTGCCCGTCGTGGAGCATGCGCTCGCCCGCGTCAACACCCTGGTGGAACTGGACCCTCAGCTCCTGGAGGCTCGGGACATGCTTGCGGGGGCTGCGGTCCAATTGGAGGAGGCCGTTTATGCCTTGCGGCGCTACCGGGATCGCCTGGAACTTGACCCCGCGCGCCTTGCCGAGGTGGAGGGGCGGATCGAGGCGGTGACGCAAATTGCCCGCAAGCATCGAACCGCGCCGGAAGCACTGCCCGCGCTGCTGATCCAGTTGGCTCAGCGTCAAGCTGAGTTGTCGGCTTTGGCGGATCCGGTAGCGCTGGCCGAGCGGGAGGCCGAGGCGCGGGCAGCCTATCTTGAGGCGGCGTGCCGGTTGAGCGCCGGGCGCGGGCAGGCCGCGCAGTTGCTGTCCGAGGCGGTCACAGCTTCGATGCAGGAGCTCTCGATGGCGGGCGGGCGTTTCGAGGCCGCGCTCGTGTCCGTGGCAGAAGGTTCCGCCTGCGGCCAGGAAACGGTGGAGTTCCGGGTGGCGGCCAACCCTCAGCAGCCTTTGCGGCCCCTGGCCAAGGTGGCCTCGGGGGGGGAGCTTTCGCGGATCGGCTTGTCCATTCAGGTGATCACCAGCCGCAGTACGCCGACCGAAACCTTGATTTTCGACGAGGTGGACGTGGGTATTGGCGGCCGGGTTGCGGAGATCGTCGGGCGGCTGCTGCGGCAACTGGGGTGTGAGCGACAGGTCATGTGTGTGACCCATCTGCCGCAGGTGGCGGCTCAAGCCAATTGGCAGTGGTCCATTGCCAAGGCGGATGCGGGCCAAGGCGTACGCAGCCAGGTCACGCCCCTGGATCGGTCGGCGCGCATTGAGGAAATCGCCCGCATGCTCGGTGGCGTGAACATCACCGACACTACCCGCCGCCACGCGGCGGAGATGCTCGGCTATTAGCCCCGGCAGCGGGCTTCACAGCGCTGGTTGCGGCGCTCCCCAGACGCTGAATATGCCGGTGAGCACGAACACCATTGCTGCGCCGATGCGGATGGCGCGCATGGGCAGGCGCTGCGACAAGGCTTCTCCCAGAAGGACGGCCGGAACGTTGGCGAGCATCATTCCCAAGGTGGTGCCCACCACCACCAGAACCAGTTGATCGAACCGCGCGCCCAGGGCGACGGTGGCGAACTGGGTCTTGTCACCCATTTCCGCGATGAAGAACGCCACGGTTGTGGTGACGAATGCGCCCGCCCGATGCAGGCGAGGTTCGTCGTCCAGTGAATCCGGGTGTAGCGTCCACAGGCCAAAGGCAATGAAGGTAAAACCCGTGATCCACGGCAGCCAGCCGGCGGGAAGCAAGCCCGCAAGCCAAACCCCCAGAGAGCCGGCAAGCGCGTGGTTGGCCAGCGTGGCCGCCAGAATGCCGAGGATGATCGGCAGGGGGCGTCGCAGGCGGGCTGCCAGCACGAACGATAGCAGCTGGGTTTTGTCACCGATTTCGGCAAGGGCGACCAACACCGTTGAGGTTATGAATGCTTCCACGTCACGCGACCCGGCGGGAAGCGCCGGGTGTCTAAAAAAGGGGGTGGGCCGGCGTCAGGTGTTGTTGGAGCCGCTGCCGCTCTTGCGGTGCGGGCACTCCGAGCGGATGCAGTCTGCGTACAGGTAGAGCGCGTGCTCCCGCACGGCAAAACCGCGCTCCTTGGCGACCTTGATCTGGCGCTTTTCGATTTCGGGATCGTAGAACTCTTCCACCTTGCCGCACTGCAGGCAGACAAGATGGTCGTGGTGGTTGCCTTGATTCAATTCGAACACGGCCTTGCCGGATTCGAAGTAGTGCCGCTCCAGCAGGCCCGCCTGTTCAAACTGGGTCAGCACGCGATAGACCGTCGCGAGGCCAATGTCCATGCCTTCTGCGATCAGGTGGCGATACACATCTTCCGCGGTCATGTGGCGATCCGATGTGTTCTGGAACAACTCCAGGATCTTCAGTCGGGGGAAGGTGGCCTTGAGGCCGATGCTCTTGAGATTTTGAGAGTTGGTCATGTACTTTGGGGTCCTGCTGGCGGGCCGGATCGACAGGTATGATATAGTTTTCGACCGCCCGTGAGAATGCTCGGGCCCCAATCCAGTCTGCGAGAAACCCCCCATGAGACTTACGATTCCGGCCTTGGTGCTGGTGTTGATGACGGCCTGTTCTCCCTACCGTATCGATGTGCGTCAGGGCAATCTGGTAACTCAGGAGATGGTGGATCAGTTGCGTCCGGGTATGACGAGGGACCAGGTGCGCTTCGTGCTGGGAACGCCGCTGGTGACTGACATGTTCCACGCGGATCGCTGGGACTACGTCTATCGCTTCCAGCCCGGCCGGGGAGAGGTTCAGCAGCGGCGCGTGACCGTATTCTTCGAGAATGGGGTGCTTGCCAGGGTGGATGGTCAGGGGGCACCGGTGGATCCGGCCAGCAAGGCGCGGGTGATCGACCTGGGGGGCTCCCAGAACGCTGCGGGTGCGGATTCCAAGCCCGGTACCTGGCGCGGCGTGGCAACAGACAAGTTGAAGGAAGGTGAGCAATGAGTGGGATTCCAGTCGCCATCGCCGGGAGTTCCGGCCGCATGGGGCGTATGTTGATCGACGCGGTGCTGCAGGCGCCGGACATGGCCTTGGTCGGCGCCCTGGAGCAGGCGGGCAGCACGCTTATCGGGCGTGACGCGGGCGAGTACTGCGGTGCGGAGACGGGCGTGGCGATCGGGAGCGACCTGGAGGCGGGGCTGCGCAATGCGCGGTTCCTGATCGATTTCACACGGCCGGAAGGTACGCTTGCCCACCTGGAGGCATGCCGCGCGCTCAAGGTGGGCATGGTGATCGGAACCACTGGCTTTTCGCCGGAGGGCAAAGCCCGGATCGATGAGGCTTCCAGGGAGATCCCCATTGTTTTCGCGCCCAACATGAGTGTTGGAGTGAATGTGGTCTTCCGCCTGCTGGATGTTGCCGCCCGCATTCTCAACGAGGGTTACGACGTGGAAATCGTCGAGGCGCATCACCGCTTCAAGGTGGACGCCCCCTCGGGCACCGCCTTGCGCATGGGGGAGGTGATTGCCCAGGCTCTGGGGCGGGATCTTTCTACCTGTGCCGTCTACGGGCGGGAAGGGGTGACGGGGGAGCGGGACGCCAGCACCATTGGTTTTGCCACGGTCCGCGGTGGAGACATCGTGGGTGACCACACGGCAATGTTCGCCGGGATCGGTGAACGGGTGGAAATCAGTCATCGCTCAGGCAGCCGCATGCCCTATGCCCTGGGCAGCCTGCGCGCAGTGCGATTCCTTGCTAACCGTGAAGCCGGTCTCTTCGACATGCAAGACGTCCTCGGATTGCGCTGAGTCTTGTCGTAAGCTCACCGTCTGCCGGTCCGGGCGGTGAGCGCTTGAATCGGGGCGCTCAAGGCGCCCCGGTGGCCGTTCCGGGCCTCGGGAATTTTCGCGAGGCAACGTGATCCATTCAGAAATCATTTCCTTGCTGCAGGGGCATTCGGGCCTGAGCGGCGTCTTTTCGGTCGCGGACGCAGCATGTTTGCTGGGAAGCGGGGCGACCGACAGTTCAGCCGTGGGGCGGCTCGAAGCCCTGCTGCAGGATCTCAGTGCTTTGCTCCGTGCCCGGGAGTCCGAGCTGGAGTCAGCCCAGGCTCAACTCCAGGCGTTGGGCGGCAGCCAGCGCCGAATTCTGACCACACTGCGGGAGACTGTTCGTCAGCTTGGGGCGTCCGGGGAGGACGAAGCGGCGGTGCTGCGCATCGATCACCCGGAGCGTGCGGCAATCGCTCTTTCCCAACTCATCGGGCGGCTGGCCGATGACCGCAACCAGGCGTCGATGCGGCTGCGTGCCAGCGAAGAGCGACTGGCATTGGCGGTGCAGGTGGCCGACGACGGTCTGTGGGACTGGGAGCTGACCTCGGATAGCTTCTATATCAGTCCGCGTTGGAAGTCCATGCTGGGCTATGCCGATGCGGAGCTGGAAAACCGCTTTGAAACCTGGACCGGGCGTATCCACCCGGACGACGCCGTACCCCACCAGAAACTTCTGGAGGCTCATCTGACGGGCAAGAGCCCTGCCTACGAGGTGGAATGTCGCCTGCGCACCCGGGAAGGGGGGTGGAAATGGGTGCTCTCCCGCGGGAAAGTGGTGGCACGGGACGCGCAAGGGCGACCGCTGCGCATGGTGGGGACCCACCGCGACATTACTGATCGCAAGCGTTGGGAACTGGAACTGCTGAGTGCCAAGGAACAAGCCGAGGCAGCCAGCCGGGCCAAAAGCGATTTCGTGGCCAACATGAGCCACGAAATCCGCACGCCCATGAACGGCATTCTCGGCATGACCCGATTGGCCCTGGATACCGACCTGGATGACGAGCAGAGGGAGTATCTGGATACCGTCAAGCGCTCGGCTGAGTCACTGCTGACCATCGTGAACGACATCCTGGATTTTTCCAAGATCGAAGCCGGTAGGCTGGAGTTTGAGGAGATCGACTTTCCGCTGGCCGCCTCGGTGGGCGATACCATCAAGAGCATGGCGCTACGCGCGCACCAGCGTGGGATCGAGGTTGTCTATGCCATCGCGCCCGAAGTACCCGCCGTGATCCGGGGGGACCCGGGCCGTTTGCGCCAAGTGATCATGAATCTGATCGGCAATGCCATCAAGTTCACTGAAGCCGGTGAGGTGGAGGTCCGGGTCGGGGTCGAGGCGGCCAGTGAGCGGGAAGTGATCCTTCAGTTCTCCGTCAGGGATACGGGGATCGGTATACCGCCGGAGAAGCATCGCGAGATCTTCGACGCTTTCTCGCAGGCAGATACCTCGACCACGCGTACTTTTGGTGGCACGGGGTTGGGTCTGGCGATCTGCAACCGCCTGGTTCAACTCATGCACGGCAGGATCTGGGTGGAGAGCGAGCCGGGCCAGGGCAGCACCTTCTTTTTCACCATGCGGGCGGGATACGCGAGGGGCGATGCGACGAGCGTCGTCACCGGGCTGGGGCGGCTGGAGGGAATGCCTGTATTGGTGGTGGACGACAATCGCACCTCCGGTTCTCAGCTCTCCAGCACCTTGCGCGGATGGGGCATGAAGCCTGTGTGGGCGCGCTCCGGGGAGCAGGCTCTGGCAGCCATGGCGGAGGCGCATCGCGACAATGCGCCCTTTGAGTTGATGTTGCTCGATGCGGACATGCCTCCGCCGAACGGTTTCACGATTGCCGCCAGCCTGCGGCAAGGCACGCCCTATCTGGATCGGGTGATCATGATGCTGTCCACCCACAACCAGCGCTCGGACAGTATTCGCTGCCGGGAACTGGGTCTGCGGACCCGGCTCGTCAAGCCCTGCTCGCCCTCTGATCTGCTCGATGCCGTGATGTTGGCCCTGGGCGGCGAGGGGCAGGTGGATTTTGAACTGGACGACGAGGCACCCGGCATGGCTCCGCCCGCGGCGGCTCCTGTTCGCTTGGGCCAACTCAAGATACTGCTGGTGGAAGACAACCCGGTCAATCAGCTGTTGGCCGTCAAGATCCTGGAGAAGGCGGGGCATGTGGTGACGGTGGCCAGTAATGGCCAGGAAGCCCTGGAAATTTTTGAGGGCCGGCGTTTTGATGCGGTGCTGATGGACGTGCAGATGCCGGTGATGGGCGGGTTGGAGGCGACGGTGGCGATTCGAGGCCGCGAGCAACGGCGGAGCTGGATTTCCTCGGCGGATTGGAGGTCAGTGCCGATCATTGCCATGACTGCCCACGCGATGCAGGGGGATCGGGAGCGGTGTCTGAAGGCGGGGATGGATGACTACGTGACCAAACCGGTGGATCCGCAGGAGCTCTTTGCGGCACTGGAACGGTGTTGCGGCAAGCCTGCGCCGGCTCCGGCAAACCTGGTGACCAAGGAAGCGCCGCCGGGTGAGGCGCCCGTGGCGGATCTGGAGCGGACGCTGGCCATGCTGGACCATGACGCAGGCGCTCTGGAAATGATATCGGGGGTGTTTCTTGCCGATCTGGACAAGACCTTAGCGGAGCTTGAGGCCGCACGGGCGGAAGGGGATTTGCCTCGGCTGGCGCGGCTGGCGCACACGGTCAAAGGCTCCGTCGGGGTGTTCAACGCGCCGGTTGCGATGGAGGCGGCCTTACGTCTGGAGCAGGCTGCCCGTCTTGGCGCGAGCGCCGAGCTTGAAGCCCACTTGGTAGGACTGCGGCGGGAGCTGACAAGGTTGGCGCAGGTGCTGACCGAGGCTGCGCGAGGCGTGGTTTCGGGCTGCGAAGGGTGACTTACCCTCGGCGCTTACACCGGGCGTGTTTGATCGGGTATCGGTAAATAGGGTAGAATCAGCGGGTTTATTCGGGCGGGAGGGCTCTTGTTCTCCCGCTTTGCACGTCTGCTGCCGGCACCTGGTCGGCATGCGACGTTTCCTTCTGTGCCTCTTCTCATCATGTCTCAGGAGTCCAATGTGACGGTCTTTCCCCCCGCCATTCTCGCCCTCGCCGACGGAACCGTGTTTTATGGCAAGGGGATCGGCGCTTCGGGGAGCAGCGTCGGCGAGGTCGTGTTCAACACATCCATGGCCGGGTATCAAGAGATACTGACCGATCCTTCCTACTGCCGGCAGATTGTCACGCTGACTTACCCCCACATCGGGAATACCGGTGTCAACACGGAAGACTGTGAGGCGCCCCGTGTGCATGCGGCTGGTTTGGTGATTCGTGACCTGCCGCTGATGGCTTCCAATTTCAGGATGGAGCAGACGTTGGATGCCTACCTCCGGGACGAGGGGGTGGTTGCCATTGCCGGGATCGACACACGCAAGCTGACGCGAATCCTGCGTGAGGGCGGTGCTCAGGCGGGCTGCATCGCTTCGGGCGAGGTGGACGTGGCGGCGGCTGTGGCCAGTGCCCGCGCTTTTCCGGGGCTTGCTGGCATGGATCTGGCCAAGGTGGTGAGCGCCCCGGAGGCCTATGCCTGGAGTGAAGGGGAGTGGAGGTTGGGCGAGGGCTATCGCGTTCAGGGCGAAGGCCGTTTCCATGTGGTGGCCTACGATTTCGGCGTCAAGCGCAACATTTTGCGCATGTTGGCGGAACGGGGTTGCCGACTGACCGTGGTCCCGGCTCAAACACCCGCTGCGGAAGTGCTGGCACTCAATCCAGACGGTGTGTTCCTGTCCAACGGCCCTGGTGACCCTGAGCCTTGCGATTACGCCATTGCCGCCATCCGCGAGGTTCTGGAGCGTCGTATTCCTACGTTCGGCATCTGTCTGGGGCATCAGCTCATGGGGCTGGCTGCGGGTGGGCGTACGCTGAAGATGAAGTTTGGCCACCATGGCGCCAACCATCCTGTGAAAGACGTGGATTCCGGCCAGGTACTGATCACCAGCCAGAATCATGGGTTTGCCGTGGATCCGGCCAGTTTGCCCGCCAATGTGCGAGTCAGTCATGTGTCCCTGTTCGATGGCAGCCTGCAGGGGATGGCCTGGACCGATCGTCCCGCCTTCTGTTTCCAGGGGCATCCCGAAGCAAGCCCCGGTCCGCATGATGTGGCGTATTTGTTCGACCGCTTCATCGCGGCCATGAGCAAGGCTGCTGCTTGATTTTCCCTCCGCCGGCGTTTCCTCGGGGAATCGCCGGTTCTGCTGTTCCTGTTTGGTGAAACACCATGCCCAAGCGCACTGACATCCAGTCCATTCTCATCATTGGCGCAGGCCCCATCATCATCGGCCAGGCCTGCGAATTCGATTACTCGGGCGCTCAGGCCTGCAAGGCCCTGCGGGAAGAGGGGTATCGCGTCGTCCTGGTCAACTCGAATCCAGCGACCATCATGACCGATCCGGGAACGGCGGATGTGACATACATCGAGCCGATCACCTGGCAGGCGGTGGAACGCATCATCGAGAAAGAACGTCCTGATGCCCTGTTGCCCACCATGGGTGGCCAGACTGCGCTCAACTGCGCGCTGGATCTGGCGCGTCACGGCGTATTGGCCAAGTATGGCGTGGAGATGATCGGTGCCTCGGAGGCTGCCATTGACAAGGCGGAAGACCGGGAGAAGTTCAAGGCCGCGATGACCAGCATTGGTCTGGGCTCGGCCCGCTCGGGCATCGCCCACAGCATGGAAGAGGCGCTGCAGGTTCAGGCTGAAATGGGCTTCCCTGCCATCATCCGGCCGTCTTTTACCTTGGGCGGGTCCGGGGGCGGCATTGCCTACAATCAGGAAGAGTTTGTCGAGATCTGCAAGCGTGGCCTTGAGGCTTCGCCCACCCACGAACTGCTGATCGAGGAGTCTCTTCTCGGCTGGAAAGAGTTCGAGATGGAGGTGGTGCGTGACCGCAAGGACAACTGCATCATCGTGTGTTCCATCGAGAATCTGGACCCGATGGGGGTGCATACCGGGGACTCCATCACCGTTGCTCCGGCCCAGACGCTGACCGACAAGGAATACCAGATC
>JRYG01000220.1_pt1 | contig 56828 bp, 52 predicted proteins | sample 235341 | NCBI WGS metagenome assembly JRYG01 (sample SAMN03074218, study PRJNA261478) | activated sludge metagenome | biome: Wastewater Treatment Plant; feature: Wastewater; material: Activated sludge; isolation source: activated biomass of a wastewater treatment plant treating hydrocarbon... ...
CAGTTCGCGCACGTTGCCCGGGTAGTCGTGATTCATGAGCAGATCCAGCGCGGCAGCGTCCAGCCCCTCGATGTCGCGCTTCATCAGTGCCGCAAAGCGTTCCAGGAAGTAGCGCGAGAGCAGGGGGATGTCCCCGCGCCGTTCGGCCAGGGTAGGCAGGGTGAAACTCACCACATTGAGGCGGAAGTAGAGGTCCTGGCGGAAGACGCCCTCCTTCACCGCCTGGGCAGGTTCCCGGTTGGTCGCCGCCACGATGCGCACATCCACCTTGAGCGGGGCGGTCGCCCCCAGCGGCAGCACTTCCCGCTCCTGCAGCACACGCAACAGCTTGACCTGCATGGCCAGCGACATCTCGGTCACTTCATCGAGGAACAGGGTACCGCCATTGGCGGCCTCGATCAGGCCGGTCTTGCGATTCAGGGCGCCGGTGAAGGCGCCTTTTTCGTGACCAAACAGTTCGTTGGCCAGCAGTTCGTCATTGAAGGCACCGCAGTTGATGGCCACGAAGGGTTTGCCGGCGCGGTTGCTGGCGCCGTGCACATACTTGGCCAGCACCTCCTTGCCAGTCCCGGTCTGGCCGACGATGAGCACGTTGCAGTCGGTGGGCGCAACACGACGGGCCAGATCCAGCAGTTCCAGCATCTGCCGGTCCTGGGTGATGACCTCGCCCTTGCCCTCGAACCAGTCGATGCGCCGGCGCAGCGCCTGGTTCTCTTCCTTGAGCCGCACCTTCTGCAGCGCCTCGCTCACGACCTTGCGCACTTCGTCCAGCCGATAGGGCTTGGCGATGTAGTAGAAGGCCCCCAGGCGCATGGCTTCCACAGCCGATTCCGCCGAGGCGAAACCGGTGATGACGATGACTTCGGTCTCGGGGTAACGGCTGCGGCAGGTGGCGAGCACCTGCAGCCCGTCCACCCCTTCCATGCGCAGATCGGTCAGCACCAGGTCAAAACGTTCGAGTTCGAGCCGGGCCAGCGCCTCCACTCCGCGGGAGACCGCCGTCACCTGGTGACCAGCCCGGCTCAGCACATGGGCAAGGTTGTCCAGGGCGATCTTTTCGTCATCCACCAGCAGCAGACGACCGGGTGCCGCGACGTGATTCATGAGGGGGAGTCCTCCTTGCCCGGCAGGGGCAGGCACAGGGTGAAGCGGGCGCCACCGTCCGGGGCGTTGTCCACGGCGATGCGACCGCCGTGTTCGGAGACGATACGGTGGGCGACAAACAGCCCCAGACCCGTGCCCCGGCCCACGTCCTTGGTGGTGAAGAAGGGGTCGAAGACCCTGGGCAGGAGGGCCGCGTCGATGCCCGGGCCGCTATCCTGCACCACCAGATCCAGGTGGGGACCGGGCAGATGCGAGCCCGCGCCCCCGGCATCGTCGCCGCCTTCGCTCCGGCGGGCGCGGATCAGCAGCCGACCGGTGTCACCGCAGGCCTCGGCGGCGTTCTTGACCAGATTGAAGAGCACTTGCTGCATGCGGGAGCGATCGGCGGCGACGGCCAGCCCGGGGGGCACATCCACCTCCACCACCATCTGCTCCAGCACCGGGCCAACCAGAAGCTGCAGGGTGTCATCCACCAGCGGGCGCAACGCCACCTGCTCCAGGCGGAAGGCCCGCTGCTGGGCAAAGTCCAGCAGGCTGCGCACGATACGGCGGGCGCGCTCGGTTTCCCCATCCACCTGTCCGAGCATGGTCTGCAGGGTGGCCGCATCCACCTGGGGCAGTTCCTCCAGCAGAATCTGGGTGGTGGTGGAAATATTGGACAGCGGATTGTTGAGCTCGTGGGCCACGCCGGAGAGCATGGTGCCCAGGGACGCCAGCTTCTCGGTGCGCACCATCTCCTTCTGCCGGGTTTCAAGCTGGGACAGCACGTGGTTGAAGGCACGGGTCAGGGAAGCGATCTCCTGGTCCCGGGTTGGAAGCGAAAGACTCTTGAGGCGGCCGCTCCCCACCGACTGCATGGCCACCTCCATATCCCGCAAGGGGCGAACCACCCGAAACGAGATCCATTGCCCGGCCACGATCACGAGCAGGGTCAGAATAACGATGGACGCCACAAGGTTCCAGCGGTGCTCGCCCAACTCCCGGTCGAGCTTGCGCTCGGCAGCGCTGGCAAAGCCTTCGGCAGCCTCGACGAAGGATGAGCGCAGTTCCTTCACACCCTCTTCAAGTTCCCGCGCCACTGCCGGCCGCGCGCGCAGGGTGTTCCAGTACTCCACGAGCAAGGGGCCGTAGAGTTCCAGTTCCGTCCGCATGGCGTCGATCTGCACGTCCGAGCCCAGTTCGGCAAAGCGCTCCCGTTCGCTGTCGATCTGGGCCAGGGCGGTCTGGAGGTGGCGTTGGGCATCCTTGAAATCGGCCTGCTTGCGGTAGAGCAAGAGGTTCTTTTCGGCCGACCGGAGGGCCCGGACCTCGTCAAAGAACTCGGTCATCAAGCGCCGGGTCTCGGCGGTGTGCTCGATGCTTTGCAACTCCGCGAAGGAGAACAACGCCACGCCAATAAAAGCGGTCCCAACCAGGTAGTGGGTCAGCGTGATCTTGGTGCGCAGGGATGCTGCAAAGCTGAAACGCTGCAGCCCAGCCCGCGTTGCACTCTGCAACAACTCCCACGCCTGCGCATACCAGCTTGATTTAACGGGAATTTCTTCCAAGTCGAGGGATCCTGACGGGGGAATGTAGGTTCCCATTGTGGGGGAGCCATTGCAGATTGCAATGCAGCAAAAAACACCGGATGGGCGAGAGACCGCAACGCATTGATTACAAAGCATTTTTTAAGCAGCGCGAACTGGCACGCCTCGTGCTTTAATCACACCAGCTTACGATGTTTCCTGACATCGTTGCGGTTTGAGGAGAGTGGAGCAGAAGGATCTCTTCCGGTTACCTGACCAGCAGAGCGGACGATCTGCTTCTTTTTGAGCCCCTTCCCAGAAGGGGCTTTTTTATTGCTTGTTTCCCGACAACGGCTTCGCGCCGGATACGGACGCACGCGGCCCCGTGGAATCGGAGCTGTGGGGTTGCCACCCGTCATGTGTCACAGTATCCGTGGATCGGGCGGTGGGAATACTGCGGAGCAGGCTTGGTGGAATGTTTTATCGACCTATCTTCCCGCAGTTCGATGACGAGGCGCCGCCCCCTGCTCCCAGCCCCCGGCGCCCCAAGCAACAATGTGCACTTTTTCACATTTTCTCTGGAAAAGCATGTGGAAAGTCTTGGGGAAAAGCCCCCAACACACTGATTTGCCGCTACTTTCTTCCATCGCTCAGAATTTGGGCAATGCCGCCCCGCGGAGCGGCCAACCCGTCGGAGCAAATGGTTACCAAATATTGCTGCGGCCCCATCAGGGGAATGCTCGGTGCCATACTGCTCATGTGGCAGGCATTTGAGTACGGGACGAGAAAGTGAACAACGGGCCTGCCGTGAAGGAGTGGGTCATGAAACGACAAAGGAGCATTGGGGCTGCCATCGTGTTCGTTCTGCTGGCAGCCGTCTCGAACGCCACCTGGGCGGATCCCGGCCATCATCATCGTGGCGGTGCCCGGGTAGGGATTGGCTTCAGCGTCGGCCCGGTCTGGGCATGGGATCCTTGGTGGCCCTATCCGTTTGGCTACCCCCGCTATATGTTCCCCCCGACAGTGGTGGTGGCCCCCGCACCGGAACCCCCTGTGTACATTGAGAAAGCCCAGGAAGAAGCGGCCGGGAACTACTGGTATTACTGCGCCAAGGCGGGTGGTTACTACCCCACCGTCAAGACCTGCCCGGAGGGGTGGATCAAGGTGCCACCGCAGTGAGTCGTTTTGGGAGCCCCCACATGAACAAGAGTGTTCGTTACGCAGCCCCTGCCGTGGCTCTTGCCCTGGCGGCGTGTGTGTCCGTGCCCACAGGCCCGACGGTGATGGTTCTGCCCGGGTCCGGCAAGAACTTCGAGCAGTTCCAGGCGGATAACGCTGCGTGCCGGCAGTTCGCCATGGCCCAGATCGGCGGCACCGCTGGTCAGGCAGCGCAGCAGAGTCAAGTCAATACTGCCGTGGTGGGCACGGCGGTGGGCGCTGTGGCGGGCGCCGCCATCGGGGGCCAAAGGGGGGCCGCCGTAGGCGCCGGAACAGGGTTGGTGGCGGGAACCGCCGCAGGAGCGGGAACCGCCGAGGCCTCCGCCTATGGTTCCCAGCGGCAGTATGACCACGCCTATATCCAGTGCATGTACGCCAAGGGACACAAAGTCCCCGTCACGTCCCGGGGGATGACCGAAGCACCGCGGGGAACCGGCGCCAGCCGTAACAGCAACATTCCCCCACCGCCCGCGGGGACGCCACCTGCCCCACCGCCCGACGCCCGCTAGGACTGGATAGAGGCGCGCTCCCACGCCGCTTTCCCGAAGTCGCCATGCAGGCGACAATGTCGTATCAGTGGCATGAGCGGGAGAACGGTGGATGCGCAGGGTCTGGATCGGGGGCTCAATCCTGCTGCTGGCAATCAGCACGGCGGGGGGGTTGAGCCATTGGTTTGGCGGGCAAAGCGGCGAGCGCGACCAGACGGGTTCGGGTGGCTGGCTGTGGTTTGCCCGGGGCAGTACGGCAGGTCCGGCACCCATGCTTCCAGGAGGGACCGGTGCCGTCATCGCAGGGCAGGCTTACGTTCAAGCCGGCGGGCAACTCACGGGCGGGCTGGCCGGCGTGGACATCACCATCCCCGAGTTGCAATTGCAGACCACCACCGACAGCCAAGGCCACTACGAGATCGCGATTTCGCCAACAGCCTTGCAGAGCCATCCGGGCACCGTCATCACCATCGTCGCCCGCAAGCCTGGATACACACGCTACGACGGCGAAATCCGGGTGGCCTCCGGCCACATCGACCACAAGTTTTCCATGAGGGAGGTCCAGCACCTTCCCAACCCGGTTGGCAAGCACAAGTGGCTGAACCGCGAATGAACGCCGACGGAAGGACGCTCGCGATCTGATTTAACAACTTCCGCCGCTTTTCAAGTGGCCACAAGACGCATAATCTTGCATTGTCGCCAATGCGTACCATGCAAACATGCTCAGCAATAAGATAATAAACAGCGGCTTCGCGGGGATTTTCAAACTGGCTCGCAATACGCTTGCCACTGTGCTCGCAGCGATCATCCTGCTCGGGTTGCCGACCGCCCACGCCGAACCGCTCAAGCTCCATCCTGATAACAACCGCTATTTCCTCTTCCAGGGCAAGCCGACCGTGCTGGTGACCTCGGCAGAGCACTACGGCTCGGTCATCAACCTGGACTTCGACTACATGCCCTATCTGGACATGCTCCAGACGCTGGGCTTCAACCTGACCAAGATCCAGATCGGCACCTATGTGCAGAACTGGAATTCGGATTGGGACAACATGACCCCGGCCCCGGGACGCTTGCTGGCCCCCTGGGCCAGAAGCTCGACGCCGGGCCACGCCCAGGGTGGTAACAAGTTCGATTTGAGCCAGTGGGATCCCGCCTACTTCGCCCGGTTGAAGGATTTCGTCTCTCAGGCGGAGCGCCGTGGCATCGTCGTCCAGGTCGGGCTGTTTTCCATCTACTACGACGACTGGCATGTCAGTCCGCTCAACGCCGCCAACAACATCAACAACGTGGGCAACGTGGCTTCGTTGGATACGCACAATCTGTCCAACGCCGCCCTCACCGCTGCGCAAGAAGCGGTGACCGCGAAGATCGTGGCGGAGTTGAACGGCTTCGACAATGTGTACTACGAAATCATCAACGAGCCCTACCTTGGGGGCGGCACCGCGGCCTGGCAGGCGCGGATCATCAACCGCATCAAGACCACGGAAGCCGCACTGGGCAAGACACACCTGATCGCGCAGAACATCGCCAACGGCTCGGCCACCATCTCCAACCCCCCCGCCGACGTCTCGGTGTTCAACTTCCACTACACGTCCACCGAGTCGGTCAAGTGGAACTACGGTCTGAACAAGCCCATCGCCTTTGACGAAACCGGCTTCGGCGGCGCCAGCCCCAACCCCTACCGCAAGGAAGCATGGATGTTCGTGCTGGCCGGCGGCGCGGTGTACAACATGCTCGACTGGTCGCTGACCGCGCGCCTGGAAACCGGAGATGATCCAGCCTGGCAGAACTCGGTATACGGGGGCGGCGGCGCAGCAGTCCGGACACAACTCAGCGTCCTCGCGCGATTCATCAACAGTTTTGACATGACGCGCATGGCGCCCGGAACGGGCTTCATCAAGGGTGGTGTGCCGGTGGAGGCCCACGCCCTTTCCGAACCAGGAAAGCAGTACGCCGTCTGGCTCAATGGGGGTAGCTACGCCGAGTTGCAGGTTGATCTTCCGGCTGGCAGCTATCGGGCAGAATGGATCAACACGCAGACCGGTCGCGTGGACAAGACCGAGGACATTGCCCACGGTGGGGGCATCCGGACGCTCGCATCGCCTGCGTTCTCGGACGACATTGCATTGCGCATCCGCACCACCGTAGCCGGCAACATCCTGCCATCCGTTTCCATCGCCGGCCCCGCCAACGGGTACTCCACGACCGGCGGCTCGTCCATCACGTTCACGTCGATCGCATCCGACCCGGACGGAAGTGTCACCCATGTCGCCTATTACGCCGGCAATACCAAGATCGGCGAAGCCACGGCCAGCCCCTGGACGTTCACCTGGTCGCCCCCCTCTGGCGTGTGGACCATCACCGCAGTGGCGACCGACAATGCCGGAGGCACCGCCAGTTCCAGTGCGATCACGGTGACCGTGGGCAGCTCGGGCACGGCGTTCTACCGGGGGATCAACCTCAACGGTCCGGCTTTGCTCATTGATGGGAATGCCTGGGATGGCGCCACCTCCGCAAACTACCAATACACCGGCCAGGTGGTCGAGAACCAGGCCCAGGTGCTCAGCCCTGTCACCGACAGCGCCAAGGCCCAGATGCTGCGCGCGGCGATCTGGAGTTCCGAAGGCACAAACGTCACCCTCACCAACCTGCCCGCGGGGAGCTATCAGGTCTACCTTTATGTGTGGGAGAACGACGCTCCGATCACTTTCGACGTGCTGGTCAATGGCACCACGGTTCAGCGGTCGATCAATTCGGGGGGGGCCGGGCAATGGCAGCGTCTGGGCCCCTGGACGGTACAGGCGACCTCCGGAACCATCGCTGTGCGGTCGAACACACCCGGCGTGGCGTTTTCCGGCATCGAGTTGTGGCGGGTCGGTTCCGACACCGCGCCGGTGGCACCCTCCGGGCTCGGCGCCAGCGCGGATTCCAGCAGCCAGATCAGCCTCAACTGGTCTGACAGCTCCGCCAACGAAACCGGCTTCAAGGTTGAGCGACGAACTGGCGCCGACGGCGGCTGGACCCAGGTGGCACTCCTTGCGGCCAATACGACCTTCTATCGGGACACGGGTCTGGCCGCCAGCACCACCTACTCCTACCGGATACGTGCCACAGGCGCCGGCGGTGATTCTGCCTACTCCAACGAAGTGACGATTTCGACGGCAGGGGGCACGACTGTGACGCCCACGGGCGGCCCGAGCTGGATGGGGAGTCGGCTGGGCTCCCTGATTTGTGCCGCCATGCCCAGCATCTGCCAGTAACGCCCCCTGCGGTGGCAGGCGAGGATAATTGAGGCGATGTTTCGGGTGCGGAACATCGCCTGATTGCTTTGACCCCGAGAGACCCCGATGGCCGCCAACTGCCTGCCTGTTCCCCTGCCCAAGGCCTACCGCCTCCTGAACCACGGCCCGACGGTGTTGGTCTCCAGCGCCAGCGGCGGCCGGCGCAACGTGATGGCTGCGGCCTGGTCCATGCCCCTGGACTTCGATCCGCCCAAAGTGGCCGTGGTCATCGACAAAAACACCTTCACCCGAACGCTGGTGGAAGCGTCCGGTGAATTCGTCCTGAACGTACCGCCCCGTGCCCTCGCGGCCCAGACCCTGGCCGCCGGTACCCGTAGTGGGCGCGACACCGACAAGTTCGCCGTGCTTGGGCTCGAAGCCCAGCCCGCCTCCCTCGTCGGCGCGCCCCTGGTGGGCGGCTGCGTCGCCTGGCTTGAGTGCCGGGTGCTGCCCGAAACCGCCATGGCTGATCGCCACGACCTTTTCATCGGTCAGGTGGTGGCCGCCTGGGCGGATCCACGCGTGTTCCGCGACGGCCACTGGCAGTTTGACGATTCCTCCCTGTGCACCGTGCACTACCAGGCGGGCGGCGCTTTCCTTGCCATCGGAGCGTCCTTCGAGGTCAGCACGGAGGCGAGCTGAGATGGCGATAGTCCGCCCCGATGGGTGGCGCGATCTGGCGGTGACCGGCGCCGCCGCCCGGGAGATTGAGACCCTGGAGTTCCTGGCCGGTGCGCTGCCCGACTGCTACACGATCTACCACGCCGTGCACTGGACCAGCCTCCACAAGGGATTTTCCGTCTACGGAGAGATCGACTTCGTGGTGGTCAATGCCGCCGGGGAGCTGCTCCTGATCGAGCAGAAGAGCGGCTTTCTTGAGGAGTCCGCCGAAGGGCTGATCAAGCACTACGGGGGCCGCAGCAAGCGCGTGGCGGTTCAGCTCGCCCGCAACGTGCAATCACTGCAAACCAAGCTCACCGCACGCCTTGGGGGGGCGTGTCCCCGCCTGGAATACCTGCTCTACTGCCCGGACTACCGGGTGCGCGCGCCCCTCACCGCCGGGCTGGAGCCGGCCCGCATCGTCGATGCCGGCCGGCGGGAAGCGCTGGCGTCGGTCATCACCACCGCCCTGCCCGCCGGCGAGCCGGCACCCGCCGCCCAGGACGTGCACCGGTTTCTGCGGGACACCATCCAGCTCGAGACCGATGTGAGCGCCCTGATGGGGCGGGCCCGGGATCTGGTGACCCGGATCTCCGGCGGGCTCGCCCACTGGGCCCGCCGTCTGCACTTCGAGCCCTACCGCTTACGTGTGGTGGGCACCGCCGGTTCCGGCAAGACGCAACTGGCCCTGGCGGAGTACGAGGCCGCGCTCGGCGCCGGCCGTCGGCCCCTTTACGTTTGCTACAACCGCCCCCTGGCAGACCACATGGAGCGCGTGGCGCCGCCGGGCGGCCAGGCTTGTACCTTCCACCACCTGTGCGACCGGCTGATCCGCAGCCAGGGCCTCACCCCGGACTATTCCCTGCCGGACGCGTTCTCCCGGGTGGTGGACATCGCCAGCCGGGTACAGCCCCCGGAGGCACTGCGCTTCGACACGGTGATCGTGGATGAGGGCCAGGATTTTTCCGAAAGCTGGCGGGATGCGGTGTTCCGGCTGGCCCGCCCCGGCGCGCGACTGCTGTGGCTGGAAGACCCCTGGCAGAACCTCTACGGCAGGCCACCCGTCGCGCTCCCCGGCTGGGTGGAGTTTCGCGCCGCCGCCAACTTCCGCAGCCCTCGCAGCGTTGTACGCCTCCTGCAACACCTGCTCCCACCGGGCCTGGACATGGAGGCAGCATCCCCGTTCGAAGGCGACGAGGTGGACTTCATCACCTACGGGGACACGGATGGCCTGCGCCAGGGAGTCAAGGACGCCATCCGGCGCTGCTACGCCTCGGGCTACCGGAAGGAGGATATCGCGCTGCTGAGCTACCGGGGGCGGGAGCAATCAAGCTTGCTCAGCCTGGATCAACTCGGCCCCCATCGGCTGCGGCGTTTCACCGGCCGCTACGACCTGCTGGGGCACCCGGAGTTCTCCGAGGGGGACGTGCTGACCGAATCGATCTACCGCTTCAAGGGGCAAGCAGCACCCGCCGTGGTGTTGGCGGAGGTGGATTTCGAGACGCTGGATGAAGCGGCCATGCGCAAACTGTTTGTGGGCGCCACCCGGGCGATGATGAAGCTGGTGCTGGTGCTCTCCGAGCGGGCAGCGGCGCAACTGGCCGCCCGCATTCCCTGAGCCCTCATCCCCGGGCGGGGCTGTCCGGATAGACCGGAATAAAGCTGTCGATGATGTGCAGATGGTCCTCGAACATCCTGTCGCTCATTCCCGCCAGGTCCGCCACGGGCACCCAGCGGGCCTCGGCCGCGTCGTCGCCCCCCTGCACCACGGGCAACTCGGCTTGATTCATGCGGAAATGGAAGGCGTGGGTCACGGTGCGGCCACGCACGCTGCGATCGGGATAGTCGAACACGGCACTGCCAAGCAGTTCGGGCGCCACCGCCGCCGCATCCAGCCGCAGTGACGTCTCTTCCGCCAGTTCCCGCTTGGCCGCGGCCAAAAGGCGTTCGTTCTGGTCCAGGAACCCGCCGGGCAGCGCCCACTGGCCCCGGCCAGGAAAGCCCCCCCGGCGAATCAGCAGCACATGGCCGGCGCATTCCAACACCGCATCCACGGTCACAAAAACCACCGGGTACGGCGCAACTGCCCACGCAGCCTTGCCCTGCATCACCTCCCGGTACTCGGCGGCCAGGTCGTGGAACGGGGGCGTTTGGCGAAACGCCTCGAGAAAGCGCTCCACCGCCGAGGGCAGCAGCGTTTTCAGCCCCACCCCGGACTGCCCCTGATCCGGGTCCGTGAAGAACAGCGCCCGAACCCGGGTGGCAGATACCCCTTGGGCGTGCACGGACTCCAGCACCAGCGGCCACTCGGGAAACGCCCGCAAGTAGTAGGTGGAATGATCCTTGGCGTGGCCCACCAATGCCACGCTCGCACCCTCCGGCACCACCGCGCCCACCGCAGTTCTCACTGCCGCGGCCCAGCGCCGGTCGTCGTAGCGGTCGCGGATCGGGCAAACGGTCAGCCGTGCCGAGGCGCCGGGCAAGGCTTCGTCGAGGGCAGCGCGGATCATGGCCTCCCGTTCCCCATCGGAAAACGGATGCTTGATGTTGCGCGACCGTTGCGCCGAGCCCAGGGCCACGATCAGATGCCGGCCCAGCTCCAGGGCCCGCAGCATCATGGCGAGATGCCCGTTGTGCACAGGCTGGCAACGGCCGATGAAAACCGTGTAGTCGTAACTCGCGCTCACCCTCGTTCCTCAACCATAGCTGGCGGCAATGGGCATCTGCCGGCCGGTACCGAAGGCGCGTCCGCGCACACGGATGATGGGCGCAGCCTGGCGCCGTTTGAATTCCGCCCGGGCCACCAGCGTGTGAATGCGCCGTACCAGCGCGGCGTCGCCCCGCGCTTCGAGACCGGCCACAAACGCCGAGGCGGCCGCATACTCCGCCGGGCGCAAGCGCTTTCCCTCGATATGCAGCTTGAGGATCTCGTCGAGCACCTCATAGGGCGGCAGGGAGTCCGTATCCTTTTGGCCGGGCGCGAGTTCTGCGGAAGGCGGCTTTTCCAGGATTGCCAGGGGAATGCGGTCGGTGCCATGCAACGCGTTGTAGTGGCGGCACACCGCGTACACCTCGGTCTTGTAGAGATCGCCGATGAGGTTCAGGCCTCCGTTCATGTCTCCGTACAACGTGGCGTAGCCCACAGACATCTCGCTCTTGTTGCCGGTGGAGATGACGAGGTGACCAAACTGGTTGGAATAGGCCATCAGGACCGTGCCACGTATGCGCGCCTGCAGGTTCTCCGCCGCCAGCCCGGTGGGCTCGCGGCCGAAGGCCTCGGCAAAGCCGAGCTTGTAGGTGGCGAAGAGGTCGCTGATGGGGTGGCGGAACAACTCCACCCCCAGATTCCGGCACAGCTCCACCGAATCATCCACACTGCCCGCGCTGGAGTAAGGGGAAGGAAGGGTGATCGCCTTCACCTGGTCCGGCCCGAGGGCATCGGCCGCCAGCGCAAGGGTCAGGGCTGAATCAATGCCGCCCGACGACCCCACCACCACACCGCGAAAGCCCACCTTGCGCACATAGTCCTGCAGACCCAGCACCACTTGCCGGTAGTAGAAGTCCGCATCATCGAGGTAGGCCTCAAAGCGCCCGGTCCGCGGCTCGCCGCTCACCCGCCAGCCGCCGTCAAACACTACGGTTTCGACGCGCTCCTCGAAACTGGGCAGGGCATGGACCACGGCCCCGTCCGCCGCCACGAGGAAGGACGCGCCATCGAACACGAGCTGGTCGTTGCCGCCCACCTGGTTGACGAAAACCAGGGGCACGCCATAGCGCCGGCAGGCCGCACCAAAGATCCCGTGCCGCTGGCGCTGCTTGCCCACATCCGAGGGGCTGGCGTTGATGCTGACCACCAGTTCGGCCCCTGCCTCCACAACGCGGCGGAAAGGGTTGATGGGGTAATGCAGTTCCTCGTCGTTCCAGCCGTCCTCGCAGATCAGGAAGCCCACCTTGCGGCCGCACAGTTCCAGCAACGCCGGGGCGTCGTGCCCGGGCTCGAAGTGGCGACGTTCATCGAAGATGTCGTAGGTGGGAAGCAGTTGCTTGTGATAGGTGAGCAGGACCTCGCCGCCCCGCACCACCAGCAATCCATTCTGAAGGGGCTTGCCGACACCTTGGTTGCGGGTCACGGCGCCCAACACCAGCGTCGCCGGCATGCCGCGGGAGGCCTCGAGGACAGCGGCCAGTGCCTCGTCCTGACGGGGCAGGAAATAGGGCTCCTCCACCATGTCCTGGGGGTGGTACCCGGACAGGCACATCTCGGAGAACACCACCAGATCCGCACTTTCGAGCCCGGCGAGCGCGGCTCGAATACGGGCCACATTTCCCTGAAAATCGCACAGCTTGTAGTTGAGCTGGCACAGCGCGATTCGAAGATCGGTCTTTTGCATCTTTTCCTCAAAGTGCCTGGGTCGGCACATGAAACACCTGGCGCAGATAGGCCAGAAAGGTGGGATCGTCGCACACCGTCTTGCCCGGTGTATCCGAGAGTTTAGCGACCGGATAGCCATTGCACTCGGTCAGCTTCATCACGATGTTGAGGGGTTCGAGTCCCAGGTCGTGGGTCAGATGGGTACCGATTCCAAAACCCACTTTTGCCCGGTCGGCGAAGCGACGGTACAAGGCGTAGCTGCGGGGCAGGTCCAGCGCATCGGAGAAGGTCAGCATCTTGGTGTGGGCGTCGATACGCAGCCCGTCGTAGTGCACCAGAGCCTTTTCTCCCCACGCCACCGGGTCCCCCGAATCGTGGCGCAAACCGTCAAAGAGCTTGGCGAAGTAGAGGTCGAAGTCGGCCAGGAAAGCGTCCATGCCCACCACGTCCGTCAACGCGATTCCGAGGTCGCCCCGATACTCCTTGACCCAGTTCTCCAGCGCCATCTTCTGGAAATCCCTCAGGCGATAGCCAAAGGCCTGATGGGCCTGCAGGTACTCGTGCGCCATGGTGCCAATGGGGGTGAGGCCGTAACGGCGGGCCATGTCTACGTTGCTCGTTCCCCGCAGCAGCGCGGGCACCTCCGCGGCCAGGGTAGTCAGCACCTCCTCGTGCCAGGCGCGGCTCGCCCGGCGCCGGGTGCCAAACTCGAACATCAGGTAAGGATGGCGGCAGGCCGGTTCGGCGGCAAAGGCACGCAGGGAACCCACCTTGGCTGCCAGCCGCCGGCGCCCTTCGGCCAAAGCCGACGCCTGATCGAAGACGCCGAAGTACACCTCCGAGACGATGGCGAGCACGAAGATCTCGAACAACATCACGTGCATCAGCGGCCCGCGGGCGACGATCTCCAACGCACCGGGCTGGGCCGGCGATTCCCCGACCGAGATGAAACGCCTGCGGAACTGGAACAGCTCCAGATAGTCGATGAAATCGCTTTTGAAGAAGCGGAAACTTCGCAGGTAGTCCAGTTCCTCTCCGGTGTAGCGCAAGGCGCACAGATGGTCGATCTGGGCCTCGATTTCGCTGCGCAGACTCGCCAGGGGAATCCGGGGACGGTTCCGGCAGATGAATCGGTATTCCCCACTGGCCGCCGGGGCCTGGTGGAGGAAGACCTGCAACATGGTGAGCTTGTAGAGGTCCGTGTCCAGCAGCGATGCAATGATCGGCGGCGATTTCACCGCCCTGCCCCCAGGCGCCACTCGGTGGAGGCGAGCAGGTGCATCCCGCGTCCCCGGCACTCTTCCACGAAGGCCTCTGCGAGGGATTCAAAGCCCGGGACGGCGCTGCTGCAATCCGTCAGCAGCGTGATGCGGCGGCAGGCCTCCGGGCCCAGTTGCGCCGCCAGATCGCGAACGCTGGCCGCCACGCAATGGGACAGCGCCTCGCCTGCAATCACGATTTCCGACGCGGCTGCAAGGCGGGCGACCAAGCCAGCGTTGATCTCGGTGGCCACATCGGCCGGGTCCGGCACTTCCGCGGCAAATGCCGAGTAATGCTCCGTTCCCGGATTGGTGCCCTTGATCACGTAGTTCACCTGTCGGCGCCCGGCCCGGGCCCAGGCATCCAGCGCTGTCTTCACCGGTGCATACACGTTGTGCCCCCAACCCCCGAGCAAACAGTGCTCGGGCCACACCACAAGCACCTGCCGCCCGCCCGCCTCCAGCGCCTCGACATAACGCTGGCTGTGGGCCCGGGCCTCCGGGTCTCGCGCCCGCCAGACCCCCTGGGCAACGTCGGCGGCGCGGATGAGGGTGAATGGCGCCGGTGTTGCGCCCCGATCGTCCTCCCACCATCCGGGGTGAGCGATATCCACCGGGTGGTGGGAATCCAGTGTCACGTGAATCGCAGCGAAGTCACGGCCGGCACGCTCCATGAGGGCTGCCAGACGCGTCATGTCTGCCACGGCTCCGGCTACCGGCAGTGCCGCGCCGGGGATGTCGCAAAAGTCATTCTGGGGGTCGATCAGCAGCAGGTGGGTTTCGTTCTGGATCGGCATTTCGCTCTCCCTTTGGGGGCGATGCGCACCCCGTACTTAGTGGTGCTTTGATACTAATAGCCGGAAAGGCAAAGTGCAACTCCGCCGAGGACCCTGTTTTGTTTGCATATACGGCTTCTGGAACCGATCCGTGGCGGCAATGGGTTAGTCCAGATTTGCTACCATAGGCTCCAGAACAATGTCTGAAGGAGACACGCATGGAACAGGGGATCATCATCAGTGTCGATGTCGTGCTGTTCACCCTGAGCGAAGATCAGCTTCAGGTGGTGGTGGTGCGACGAGACCGGGATCCCTACCGCCAACAACTGGCGCTGCCCGGCGGCTATATCCATGCGGAAGAGGACGGGGATAGTCTGGCCGCCGCTGGCCGGGTGTTGAAGGAGAAGACCGGCCTGGTTTCACCCTACCTGGAACAGTTGTACACCTTTTCCGGAGGCGCCCGCGATCCGAGGGGCTGGTCGGTCAGCATCGCCTACTTCGCACTCGTCAGTCGCGAGACCCTCTCCGCCCAGGGGAATGCAAACTTCCAGTTGCTCCCGGTGGATGCCCTGCCCCATTTGCCATTCGACCATAACCGCATTGTCGAGTTTGCCAGCCAACGCTTGCGCAGCAAGTCCACCTATTCCGCACTGCCCTGCTACCTGCTGCCTCAGGATTTCACCCTGACCGAACTGCAACAGACCTACGAGAAGATCCTCGGCCATCGACTGGACAAGAGCACCTTCCGGCGCAAACTCGCCGAGCAGGATTTTCTCGAGCCCGTGGCCGGAGCGGCCCGCACCGGCACGCATCGGCCAGCTCAGCTTTATCGCGCTCGCCCCGGGAGCGGGCTGACCTTGTTCGACAGAACCATCTGAGGGGCTCTGCTTGTGCCGGCCGAGCACAGCGCCTAACCCGACTGAAGGGAATGCACGCCCCGGGAGCCGGGGCACACAGCCGTACTTAGCGCTCGTCCAGCGCCAACCTTACCCCGAAGCCGACCAGGGCCATTCCCGCCAGGCGGGTGGCGAGCCGTCGCGCGTGGGGCACACGGCCAAGCCGGCGGGCCACCGCATTCCCGATCAGCACCAAGCCCGTTTGGTACACGAGGCTGATCAACGTTACATGGATCATCATCACCGCCAAGGTGCCACTGTCCGCACTCCGCCCCGCGAACACGGGGAAGAAGGCCATGAAAAACATGATGACTTTCGGATTGGTCAGCGCCACGCCCAAGGCCTGGCGGAAGTACACCAGCGGGCTTCGCGGTGCGGTTTGCTCCGCCACCTGCTCGTTGACCGGCTGGCGCAACAGGCCCCAACCCATCCAGCACAGGTAGGCAATGCCCGCCCAACGCATCGCGGCAAAGACTGAAGGCATGGTACTGAGTAGCGCAGCCAGTCCCGCCACGGCCGCCAGCATGTAGATCAGGTCGCCGAGCAAGGTTCCGAGCACAGCCCCCATCCCCGCGCCGATTCCGTTTCGGGCGGTCGCCCCGAGGATCGCCACGGTGCCCGGGCCGGGGATCAGTTGAAACACCAGGATGGCAGCGACAAAGCTCAGGTAGGGATCGATTCCGAACATTTCTTTCTTCCAAATCAGGGAGTGGGGATTCTCAAACGCCGAAACGCTCAGCGGATCGGCAGCCCCGAGGTTGGAGCGTCCGCCACCGCCGGCCGACCCGGAGGCTCATCGCGCCCGTGAGGCATCCGCCCCGCCTCGGCACGCGCCATCAGCCACTTCGCCGTATGCTCCGCCGCCCATCGGCCTGTCGCGAAACACGCGGTCAGGAGGTAGCCGCCAGTTGGGGCTTCCCAGTCCAGCATTTCGCCGACACAGAAAGTACCTGGCTTGCTGCGGAGCATCAGGCCTTCGTCCAGGCTCGCAAAGCATACACCCCCCGCACTGCTGATGGCCTCCGCCAAAGGGCGGGGCTCGATCAGTGGCACGGAGAGGCATTTGATGGCGCGTGCCAGCTCCTCCGGGTCCGCGATCTGCTCATCGGTCAGCAACTCCCGTAGCAAGGCCATCTTCACACCCCTGAGTCCAAGGCGGCTTTGCAAGTGGCTCGAAAGGGAGCGGGAGCCCCGGGGTCTGACCACTTCGTCGGCAACCACCTTTGCCGGGTGGTCAGGCAGGAGATCCAGCTCCAGCGCGGCCGGAAGCCCCGCCTCCAGGTTGTCCCGCAGCGCCGGCGACAACGCGTAGACGATTCCCCCTTCCACACCCGTATCGGTGATCACCAGTTCCCCGAGGCGTGGGTGGGTCAGGCCGGCACTCACCCTCACCCGCTTCAGTGCTTGTCCCGCGTAGCGGCTACGAAAATGCTCACTCCAGCCACGGGGCACACGCCAACCGCCCACCTCGAATCCGCAGTTGCTTGGCCGCAAAGGGGCGATTTCCGCGCCGGCCGCGTGCAGCGTTCGGGTCCATGCTCCGTCCGAGCCAAGTTTCGGCCAACTCCCTCCGCCCAGAGCGAGCACCACGGCATCAAATGGATATTGGCGCTCCCCCCAGGCACTGTCGAAGAGCAGCCCGCCATCCTCGGCCCATCCCTGCCACCGGTGCCTGACCTCAAACCGTACCCCCTGCCCACGCAGTCTTGACACCCAGGCGCGAAGCAAGGGCGCTGCCTTCATTTCTTTTGGAAACACGCGGCCCGAGCTTCCCACGAAAGTTTCCACACCCAGACCTGCCACCCACTCCCGCAATGCGTCCGGGCCGAAGCTTTCCAGCATAGGGCGCAGGGCGTCCGCTCGAGCGCCGTACCGCTGGACGAAGTCCACGAAAGGTTCGGAGTGGGTAATGTTCATCCCGCCCTTTCCCGCCATCAGAAACTTGCGGCCCACCGAGGGCATCGCATCAAGTACAGTCACTTGCGCCCCGTGTCCCGCCAGCGTCTCGGCGGCCATCAATCCCGCGGGACCAGCGCCGATGACTGCCACCTTGGGCCCGGACTGCTTGTTCCACGTGAAACGTTCCTGCTCCGCTCCCCTTGTCTCCACGCTCTCCCTCCAACCTTCCCGTGCTCGCCAACCCGAACACGACGTCCAAACCAGCTAAAATCTTCCGATTCGAAAAGATATCGATTGCATGCGCGTCAAGCTCAACGTCGCTGCCCTAGGCCAAGTCTATACCCCCCAGTCCGTGGTGGCAGCCATGCTGGCCCTCCGACGACGATTCGGAACGGTACTCGAGCCTTCCTGCGGGAACGGTGCGTTCCTCCAGGCTTTACCGGACTGCACCGCCATCGAGGTGGACCCCACCCAGGCCCCGCCCGGCGCCTGGGTGGGCGACTTCTTCGCGTATCCTCCGGAGGCTCGCTTCGACACGATCATCGGCAATCCCCCGTATGTACGCTATCGGGACATCCTGCCCGACACCCAAGCGCGGCTCAGCACCAAGCTCTTCGATCGTCGGAGCAACCTGTACCTGTTCTTTATCGAAAAAGCCGTCCGCCATCTGGCTCCGGGCGGGGAGCTGATCTTCATTACCCCCAGGGATTTTCTCAAATCCACCAACGCCACCCGCCTCAACCGGTGGCTATACCAGCAAGGCACGATCACCGACTACATCGAGCTTGGCGACATCCGCATCTTCACCGGGGCCATTCCCAACTGCGCCATCTGGAGGTTTGAAAGGGGGAACACCCGCCGGTCAACCCGCTACGCCAGTGTAGGCTACGGCCAGCCCCTTGATCAGGCACTCGCCAATCTGAACTGGGAACCGCGCACCTTCGCCGAAACCGAAGGGCATCTTCTCTTCCTCCGCGACGAATACCCGGTCCGCTTCCGCGACATCTTCTTCGCCAAAGTCGGTGCCGTGTCCGGTGCGGACGAAATCTATGCCGACCCGAACCAGGGCACACGGGAATTCGTCTGCTCCACCACCGTCAGGACTGGAGAAACCCGGCGGATGATCTGGAGCCCGGAGCACCCCCACCCGGCGCTCCTGCCACACAAAGAACGCCTTCTGTTAAGACGGGTACGCCCTTTCGACGAAAGCAACTGGTGGCAATGGGGCCGCAGCTACTTTGAGAGCGAGCGCCCCCGAATTTACGTAAACACCAAAACCCGAAATCCCCGCCCCTTCTTTCTCCATCCCTGCCCGCACTACGACGGCGCAGTTCTCGCACTGTTTCCCCATGACCCCGAAGCGGACGTGTCCACCCTGTGCACACTGCTCAACGAAGTGAACTGGACTGAACTCGGCTTCGTCTGCGATGGCCGCCACCTCTTCACCCAACGCAGCCTGGAACGTGCGCCGCTCCCCACGGAATTCGCGGACTACTGCCCCGGGCCCCTGCCGTCTTCTCAGGCCCAGGCCACCACCGCAGAAAACAGATAGCCGGCGCCATACACAGTCTTGATCAGCCGGGCATGCTGGGGGTTTTCCTCCAGCCGCCGGCGCAGGCGGGAAATGCGCAGATCGATGCTGCGATCGAGGGCCGCCACATCCCGCCCCTCCAGCAACTGGTCCCGGGTCAGAATCTGGTTGGGGTGACGGATCAGGACTTTCAACAATTGGGCCTCGGCAACGCTCAGCGTCTCCTCCCGACCGTCCGGCGCGACCAGCGTGTTGCTCGCAAGCTCGAAGCGCCATCCCGCGAACAACGCCGTTCTCCCCCCCAACCCCTCCACCCCGCGATACCGCCGCAGGATGCTGCGCACCCGCGCAATCAGCTCCCGGGGCTCGAAAGGCTTGACCACGTAATCGTCGGCGCCCAGCTCCAGACCCATGACCCGATCGTGGGTGTCCCCCCGCCCGGTGAGGATCAACAAGCCGAAACCATGCTGCGAGCGCACCTCCCGCAAGACTTCCATTCCATCCATGTCGGGCAGGCCCAGGTCCAGCACGCAAACCCCGGGCACGCTCTGACGCAACCCCCGCAGAAAGGCCCCTCCGGTCCGAAAATGCTGATGACGAAATCCGAACTTTTCGAGTGTGGCGAGAATCACGTCTGCCACGGCCACGTCGTCCTCGACCACGTAGATCAACGCCGGTAACTGCTCCCCCATCGCCTAGCCCCCCAGTTCCGCGCCCAGCGCATCGAGCAGCTCATCGCGAGTAAAGGGCTTTGCCAGCCACGCGGTGCCCACCCCCTCATCCGGCCGGCTCTCGGCGAAGCCACTCATCAACACCATTGGCAACTCCGGGCGGAAGCGGCGGACGAACCTGGCCAACGCCCACCCGTCCACGCCCCCGGGCATGACCACATCGCTCAACACCAGGCCGATACCTTCGATGTTCTCCACCATGTCGGCGGCCTCCTGCCCGTTCTCCGCCTCCAGCACGGTGCACCCCGCCTGGGTCAGTTGCTGCCGGACCACCCGCCGCACATCGCCGTCGTCCTCCACCAGCAGCACCAGTCGCCCCTGGAGCCGCTCCAGGGTCTGCTCCCGCATCCGCACGGGATCAGCCGGCGCGGACGGCTCCCCCGGGGCGGGGGGCAAAAGCAACGCAACCGTCGTCCCCCGTGCTTGCCGGCTGCGTATACGTACGCCGCCCCCCGATTGCCGGGTGAAGCCGTACACCATCGCCATCCCCAACCCGCTCCCCATCCCGAACTTCTTGGTGGTGAAGAAGGGCTCGAACACCCGCGCCAGGGTCTCCCCATCCATCCCGATCCCGGTATCCTTGACCGCGATCTGCACGAACGCTCCCGGCTCGAGTTCCAGATCTTCGGCCTCGCCCGGGGTCAGATCAACGCGCGAAGACTCGATGCACAGCTCGCCGCCATTGGGCATCGCATCCCGCGCATTGAGCGCCAGATTGAGCAGCGCGCTCTCCAGTTGATTCGCGTCCGCCATGGCCACCAGTTCCGGGTCCAGCGCCGAAGTCACGACCCGGATCCGCTCCGGCAGCGACCGCCGGATCAAGCGGCTCATGCCCAACACCAGCTCGTTCACATCCACCGGCTGGGGCTCGAGGGGCTGCTGCCGGGAAAAGGTCAGCAAGCGCCGGATCAGCTCAGCCCCCCTGTCCGCGGCCTGCAATGCAGGGGCCACAAACTCGGCGATTTCCGGGTCCTCTCCCCGCGCTTCCCGCAACGCCGAAAGATTGCCCGACACCACCGTCAACATATTGTTGAAGTCGTGGGCCAGCCCCCCCGTCAGTTGCCCGATCGCCTCCATCTTCTGCGCCTGGGAGAGCGCCCGGAACGTCCGTCGTTGCTCGGTGATGTCCACCGAGTGGACAAAGCAGCCCAGCACCTCCCCCGCCGCATCCTTATCCGGCACCAGCGTGCTTCTCGCGTGCACATGGCTGCCGTCGCTGCGGGGCATGGAATACTCGTAGGTCACCTGCTCGCCAGCCAGCGCCCGCGCCACAAAGGGCCGGACAAAATTCAGCACCTCCGGTCCGATCACGGACTCGATCGGGGTATCCGCCACCTCTTCCGGCCGCCACCCGAACCACTCGGCGTAACCCCGGTTGGCGTAGCGATAAGTCCAGCTATGGTCGAAATAGGCGATGTGGGCCGGAATGTTGTCCGTGATCTGGCGCAGGCGGGCCTCGCTGCGCGCCAGTGCAGCCGTGATCTGCCGGTTCTCTGCGATGGCCGCCGTCAGTTCGGCATTTGCCGCGGTCAACTCCGCGGTCCGAGCCTGGACGTGCGCCTCGAGCTCCTGCGCGTGGCGTTCGATCTGCTCCCGATCCCGACGCAGGTCCGTGATGTCACTGTAGAGCGCGATGAACCCCCGATGCGGCAACGGAAATCCCCGTATCGCCAGCAGTCTGCCATTGGGACGCCGCCGCTCTGTGTAATGGGCGCGAAACGCGCGGGCGATGCCTACCCGTTCCCGCACCAGTTCATCCACATCCCCGGGCCCGTACTCTCCCCGCCGGGCATTGAAACGGATGAATTCCTCGAAGGAGACGCCGGGGCGCGCAAGCGCTTCCGGAAATTCCAGCAGGCGAAGAAAGGGTTTGTTCCACGCCACCATCCGCAGATCGCCATCAAAGACGGTCACCCCCTGATCCAGGAGATCGAGACCGGCCCCCAGTAACTCCCGGTAGCGATGATCCGCCATCGCTTCCGTCATGCCCTCCCACTCCGACCTTGCGGTGGCGTCCACAGGCTGCGTCATCCTCGCCTCCTCTCCTCGGAACACTCCCGTGCCCGAACCGGTTTGCCATCGATTCTAGCGACCGCCGAAACACCATGGCACCCGGACAAGATTCAGTACATTTCCTCGCAAGTTACGACATCTTTTCCTGCAAATCTTCATCTTGGTTCTGACCCCGGCACAACCCGGCGGACGATCCGATCGCAGCAACCCTGCCGTGCGGCGCTGGCCACCACCCACCGCAATCCTTCAACGGAACCAGGCAGGGACCAATAAAAACACCAGGAGGAGATCAATCATGTCAAGCCGCGCCTACGCGCTTGGCCTGGAGAAAAATCCGGCCAACTACGTCCCCCTCACCCCACTCAGCTATCTCGAGCGCTCTGCCTTCGTCTATCCGGACCGGACCGCCGTCATCCACGGCGATGTGCGCTACACCTGGTCCCAGACCTATCGGCGCTGCCGCCGGCTCGCCTCGGCCTTGGCGCAGCGGGGCATCGGCAAGGGCGACACCGTGGCGGTGATGCTGCCCAACACCCCGCCCATGTTCGAAGCCCACTTCGGCGTACCCATGCTGGGCGCGGTGCTGAATACCCTCAACACCCGCCTCGACGCGGAAGCCATCGCCTTCATGCTGGAGCATGGCGAAGCCAAGATCCTGATCACCGATCCCGAGTTTTCCGGCGTGATCAAGAAGGCCCTGGCCCTCATGGGTCCCAACCGACCGCTGGTCATCGACAGCATCGACCCCGCCTACGCCCAGGGTGACGCCCTGGGCGAAATTGACTACGAAACGCTGCTGACCGGTGGCGATCCCGACTTCGCCTGGCAGCATCCCGCCGACGAATGGGATCCGATCGCGCTCAACTACACCTCGGGCACGACCGGCAACCCAAAGGGCGTGGTCTATCACCACCGCGGCGCCTATCTCAACGCCGCCAGCAACATCATCTCCTGGGGCATGCCGCCCCATGCCGTGTACCTGTGGACCTTGCCCATGTTCCACTGCAACGGCTGGTGCTTCCCGTGGACCATGGCTGCCAATGCGGGCACCAATGTCTGCCTGCGACGCATCGACGTGAAGATGATCTTCGATCTCATCCGCGAGCACCGCGTCACCCATTTCTGCGGCGCCCCCATCGTCCACGGCATGCTCATCAATGCCCCCGCCCAGCAGCGGGAGGGCATCACCCACAAGGTATCGGCGCTGATCGCCGGCGCCGCCCCGCCAGCCGCCATCATCGAAGGCATGGAAAGCCTCGGCTTCGACATCACCCACGTGTACGGCCTCACCGAAACTTACGGCCCGGCCGCCGTGTGTGCCAAGCACGATGCCTGGAACGCACTCACCCTGCCCGAACGGGCGGAGCGCAACGGCCGTCAGGGCGTGCGCTACCACATGCAGGAAGCGGTCACCGTGCTCGACCCGGTGACCATGGAACCGGTGCCCTGGGACGGCGAAACCATGGGCGAGATCATGTTCCGGGGCAATCTGGTCATGAAGGGCTATCTCAAGAATCCGGACGCCACCGACCAAAGCTTCCGGGGCGGCTGGTTCCACACCGGGGATCTGGCAGTCGTGCACCCGGATGGCTACGTCAAGATCAAGGATCGCTCCAAGGACGTGATCATCTCGGGAGGCGAGAACATCTCCTCCCTGGAAGTCGAGGACGTGCTCTATCGGCACCCGGCCGTGGTGGCCGCCGCCGTGGTCGCCATGCCCGACGCGAAATGGGGCGAAGTGCCCTGCGCCTTCCTGGAGCTGAAAGACGGCGCCAGCGCCACCGAAGACGCAATCATCGAGCACTGCCGCGCCCACATGGCCCGCTTCAAGGTGCCCAAGAAAGTCTTCTTCGGCCCCATCCCCAAAACAAGCACCGGCAAGTTGCAGAAATTCATCCTGCGCAAGCAGATGCAGTCCGCCTCCGCCATCGAGTAGCCCGTCGCCCCCGGGGCCCAGCACCCGCCCCGCCCCATAACAGCCGCGCCCCAAGGCGCCAACGAGGAAAGCAGGAGACCCACATGACCACATACATCGCCCCCGTCCGGGAAATGCTCTTCGTGATGAACGAACTGGCCGACCTGCCAGCCATTGCCGATCTGCCCGGCAACGAAGAGGTCAGCCCCGATCTGGCTGAAGCCATCCTGGACGAGGCCGGAAAATTCGCCACCGAAGTGCTCGCCCCCATCAACGCCAGCGGCGACCGCCAGGGCAACCGCTGGAACGACGGCGTCGTCAGCACCGCCGACGGCTTCAAGGAAGCCTACGCAAGCTTCTGCGAAACGGGCTGGAACGGCATGCCGGCCAGCCCCGACTATGGCGGCCAGGGCCTGCCCGCGCTGGTGAGCTGTGCCGTGGGCGAAATGTGGAAGTCCGCCAACATGGCCTTCGCCCTGTGCCCCATGCTCACCAACGGCGCCACCGAAGCCATTGCCCACCACGGTTCCGACGAGATCAAGGCCACCTATCTGCCCAACATGGTCTCCGGCAAGTGGACCGGCACCATGAACCTCACCGAGCCCCAGGCCGGCTCCGACCTGGCCGCCATCCGCACCAAGGCAGAACCCCGGGGCGACGGCAGCTACGCCATCACCGGCACCAAGATCTTCATCACTTGGGGCGAGCATGACATGGCGGAGAACATCATCCACCTGGTGCTGGCACGCCTGCCGGACGCCCCCCCGGGGGTCAAAGGCATCTCCCTGTTTGTCGCGCCCAAGTTCCTGGTCAATGCGGACGGCAGCCTGGGCGAGCGCAATGACCTCGTCTGCGCCTCCATCGAACACAAGATGGGCATCCACGCCAGCGCCACCGCAGTGATGTCCTTCGGCGAACAAACCGGCGCCATCGGCTGGCTCATCGGCCAGCCCAATCGCGGACTGGAGTACATGTTCACCATGATGAACCATGCCCGGGTGAACGTCGGCATGGAAGGCGTCGGCATTTCCGAGCGTGCCTACCAGCACGCTCTGGCCTATGCCCGCGACCGGGTGCAGGGCCGCCCCATCGGCGACAGTTCCGGCGGCACGCGGCCCATCGTCCACCATCCGGACGTTCGCCGCATGCTCATGGACATGAAGGCCCGCACCGAAGCCATGCGGGCGCTGGCCTACACCACCGCCAGTCACATGGACTTCGCCCACGGCCACCCGGACGAAGCCGAGCGCCGCCGCCACCAGGCCCGGGTCGATCTGCTCACCCCGGTGGTCAAGGGCTGGTGCACGGAAACCGCCCAGGGTGTCACCTGGAACGGCGTGCAGGTACACGGTGGGATGGGCTTTATTGAAGAGACCGGCGCCTCCCAGTTCATGCGGGACGCCCGCATCACCACCATCTATGAAGGCACCACCGCCATCCAGGCCAATGACCTGATCGGCCGCAAGATCGCCAAGGACAAGGGTCAGGCCATGGCCGTCCTGCTCGCCGACATCGGCAGCACCCGCGACACCCTCGCCCGCAGCGGCGATACGGTGCTGACCGGCATCGGCGGCGCCCTGGGTGAAGGCATGGCCGCCCTCGAAGAAGCCACCCAGTGGCTGCTCGCCCACTACGACAGCGACCCCCAGGCCGCCGCAGCCGGTGCCGTCCCCTTCCTCAAGCTCACCGGCACGGTGGTAGGCGGCTGGCAAATGGCCCGTGCCGCCCTCGTCGCCCACAGCCGGCTGACCGCCAAGGAGGGCGACGAAAGCTTCTACTGGGCCAAGCTCAACACCGCCCGCTACTACGCCGAGCACGTGTTGCCCGAGGCCGCTGCCTGGCGGGAAGCCATCCTCAACGGCGCGGGCTCGGTGCTGGCCCTCGACGAAGCATTGTTCTGACCCCCTTCGACGCGGAGAGAAGCATGAGTCGCGAATCGATGGAATATGACGTAGTGGTTGTCGGCGGCGGGCCTTCGGGCCTCACCGCTGCCATCCGCCTGAAACAGCTTGCAGCCGAAGCGGGCGCCGAGCTGTCCGTCTGCCTGGTGGAGAAAGGCGCCGAAGTCGGCGCACACACGCTCTCCGGGGCAGTGATCGAAACCCGCTCCCTCGCCGAATTGTTCCCGGACTGGCAGGAGCGAGGCGCCCCCCTGAATACTCCGGTGCGGGAGGACCGCTTCCTGCTGCTGTCCGAGTCCGGGGCTCGCCGTCTGCCCACCCCGCCCCAGATGCATAACGAGGGTAACTACATCGTCAGCCTGGGCAATTTCTGCCGCTGGCTGGCGACGCAGGCCGAAGAACTGGGAGTGGAAATCTATCCCGGATTCGCCGCCGCCGAGATCCTGTACGCGGAAGATGGCTCGGTCCGGGGCGTCGCCACCGGCGACATGGGCGTGGGTCGGGACGGCCAACCCACCGCCAACTACCAGCCCGGCATCGAACTGCTCGCCCGGCAGACCATCTTCGCCGAAGGCTGCCGCGGCTCGCTCACCCAGGAACTGTTCACGCGCTTCGACCTGCGCCGCGACGCCGATCCGCAAACCTACGGCATCGGCATCAAGGAGCTGTGGGAGATCGACCCGGCCCGCCACGAGCCCGGACTCACCATCCATACCGCCGGCTGGCCCCTGCCCAACGACACCTATGGCGGCTCATTCCTCTACCACCTGGAGGGCAATCAGGTCGCCGTGGGCTTTGTGGTGGGACTCGACTACAGCAACCCCCACCTCTCCCCCTTCGAGGAGTTCCAGCGCTTCAAGACCCATCCGGCCATCCGCTCCTATTTTGAAGGCGGACGGCGGGTGAGCTACGGCGCCCGCGCGCTGTCCGAAGGCGGCTTCCAGTCCCTGCCCCGGCTCACCTTCCCCGGCGGACTGCTGGTGGGCGACACCGCCGGCTTCCTCAACGTGCCCAAGATCAAGGGCACGCACATGGCCATGAAATCCGCCCTCACCGCCGCCGACACCGTGTTTGCCCTGCTCCGGCAAGGCGAAGGCGCGGCCAGGGAATGCACCGCCTACCCGGAGCGCCTGCGCCAGACCTGGATGTGGGACGAGCTTTACACCGCGCGCAACATCCGCCCGTCTTTCCGCTGGGGGTTCTGGGCCGGACTGGCCTACAGCGCCATCGACACCTACCTGTTCAAGGGCCGGGCCCCGTGGACGCTGCACAACCACGCCGACCACACCGCGCTCAAGCCGGCGGATCAATGCCCGCGGATCGAATACCCCAAACCGGACGGCGTGCTCACCTTCGATCGCCTGTCCTCGGTATTCATCTCCAACACCAACCACGAAGAGGACCAGCGCTGCCATCTCACCCTCAAGGATGCCTCCGTGCCCATCCGGGTGAACCTGGCCCGCTACGACGCCCCCGAGCAGCGTTACTGCCCGGCCGGCGTGTACGAAATCCTGCGCGACGGCCCCGAGCCCAAGCTGCAGATCAATGCCCAGAACTGCCTGCACTGCAAAACCTGCGACATCAAGGACCCGACCCAGAACATCCACTGGGTCGTGCCCGAGGGTGGCGGCGGTCCCGGCTATCCCAACATGTAATACCTACAACCATCAAAGAGGAGAAGACCAAGATGTCTGACGCCATCTACGAACGGGTGCGGCGCAACCCGAAGTTCCACGAGCTGGTGGCCCGCCGCGGCCGCTTCGCCATGTTCCTCACCGTACTGGTGCTGGGCTCCTACTACGCGTTCATGATGCTGGTGGCCTTTGCGCCGGACATCTTCCGCGTGCCCTTGTTCGAAGGCGGAGCCTTGACCACCGGCGTACCGGTGGGTGCTGCGCTGATCATCGGCTCCTGGCTACTCACCGGCTGGTTCGTCAACCGCGCCAACGGCGAGTTCGATGAGATCAACCAGGAAATCGTCCGGGAGGCCAGCAAGTGAATGCACTGACCCGTTTCCTTCCCGCCGCCCTGCTGCTCGCAGCCAGCGGCCTGGCCCTGGCCGGTCCGGCCGTGGGCGAAGCCGACAAGCAGCCCCTGAATCTGGCCGCCATCGGCATGTTCTTCGTGTTCGTGGTCGCCACCATGGGCATCACCTACTGGGCCGCCAGCCGCACCAAGTCCACCTCGGACTTCTACACCGCGGGCGGTGGCATCAGCGGTTTCCAGAACGGTCTGGCCATTGCCGGCGACTACATGTCCGCCGCCACCCTGCTTGGCCTGTCGGCGCTCACCTTCGCCAAGGGCCTGGACGGCTTCATCTACGCCATCGGCTTCTTTGTCGGCTGGCCGGTGATCCTGTTCCTCATGGCGGAACGGCTGCGCAACCTGGGCCGCTTCACCTTCGCCGACATCGCCTCCTACCGCCTGGAGCAGAGCACCATCCGCACCTTTGCCGCCTTCGGCTCGCTGACGGTGGTGTGCTTCTACCTCATCGTGCAGATGGTGGGCGCGGGTCAGCTGATCAAGCTGCTGTTCGGCCTGGACTACGCAACCGCCGTGGTCGTGGTGGGCGTGCTGATGGTGGTGTATGTGACCTTTGGCGGAATGATCGCCACCACCTGGGTGCAGATCATCAAGGCCTGCCTGATGCTCTTCGGCGGCACCGTGCTGCTCTTCCTGTCCCTGGGCCAATTCGGCTTCAGCCTTGAAGAAGCCGCCAAGCAGGCCGCCGCCGTACACAAGGAAGGCATGAAGATCATGGGCCCGGGCTCCCTCATGGCCGATCCGGTCACCGCCGTGTCGCTGTCCCTCGGTCTCGTGTTCGGCACCGCCGGCCTGCCCCACATCATGATGCGCTTCTTCACCGTGCCCAACGCCAAGGAAGCGCGCAAGAGCGTGTTCGTGGCCAGCGGCTGCATCGGCTATTTCTTCATGGTCGTGTGCGCCCTCGGTCTGATGGCCATCGTCATCGTCGGCAACAACCCCGAGTTCTTCGAAGGCGGCAAGCTGGGTGGCAAGCTCATCGGCGGCGGCAACATGCCGGTCATGCACCTGTCCAAGGCCGTTGGCGGCAACCTGTTCCTGGGCTTCATGTCCGCCGTGGCCTTCGCCACCATCCTGGCAGTGGTGGCCGGGCTGGCCCTGGCTGGCGCCTCCGCCATCGCCCACGACATCTACGCCCGCGTGCTCAAGGGTGGGAACGCCAGCGAGAAGGACGAGATGCGCGTCTCCAAGCTGTCCACCATCGCCCTGGGGATCGTGGCCGTGCTGCTGGGCATCATGTTCGAGAAGCAGAACATCGCCTTCCTGGTGGGCCTGACCTTTGGTATCGCCGCCTCCACCAACTTCCCCATCCTCATCCTCTCCATGTACTGGAAGGGACTGACCACCCGCGGCGCGCTGCTGGGCGGTCTGGCGGGGCTGGTGTCCGCCGTGGCCTTCGTGGTGCTCTCCAAGGCGGTGTGGGTGGTGGTGCTGGGCAACAAGGACCCCATCTTCCCCTACGAGCAGCCCGCCCTGTTCTCGATGCCCCTGGCCTTCTTCTTCACCTGGCTGTTCTCGGTGACCGACAGCAGCGCCCGGGCCAAGATCGACAAGTCCGGCTTCGACAACCAGTACATCCGCTCCCAGACCGGCATCGGCGCCGCTGCCGCGAGCTCGCACTGATCACCCGCGGGCCTCGGCCCGCCACGATCCCACAGGGGCGCAATGCCCCTCGGGAAGGGCACTTGCCTCTTCCTCTCTTTGCCCCGGACGGTCAGCCCTCAACTGGCCCCACCCGGGGCTTTTTCTTTGCCGGATTTTTGCGCAGCCCCGCTTGTGTGACGCGCGCACCGCTTCCACAATCGTCCCACACCCCCAAGGGAGCGCCCGCCATGCCCAGCCCAGTCCGCCACCTGCTCATCGCCACCGTCGTGTCCCTCGGCAGCGTTGCCGCCCTGGCCAGCGACTACCCGCCGGTGGAAGTCTTTGCCCCCAAACCCTGCCTCGCCTGCATCGACTGGGCGGAACACCTGCGGGATGCGGGCTTCGCCGTCAAGGTCACCGAGGTGGACGACCTGCCCGCCATCAAGCGCCGCCTGGGCGTGCCCAAGGATCTGGAATCCGTGCACACCGCCACCGTCGCCGGCTACTTCGTGGAAGGCCATGTGCCCGCCGAAGACATCAAGGAACTGCTCAAGGAAAAACCGAGGGCGCGGGGCATTGCCGTACCGGGCACCCCCATCGGCGCCCCCGGTCGCGAGAACTCCAACCCCTTCTGCGAAACCGCGTGCACCATGCTCGACGGCGAAGCCAAGGCCCAGACCGTGCGCCGGGAATTGTTCGAAACCCTGCTGGTGGACAAACAGGGCAAGGTGAGCCGCTGGGCCCGGCACTGAGCCCTTTTGCCCCCGGGGCTCAGCCGCCCAGTTCCGCGAGCATCCCCCGCGCCCACAGCAGATCCTCGTCCCGGGGCTGGGGATCGAAATGCTGGCTTGCCGTCTGCACCAGCCAGCCATCTCCCCGTAGCCGGTAACGGGTGTCGATGCGCAGCATCTCCCGCGGCGCCAGGTTGGTGAACACGTGGCAGATGCCCTCGGGCAAGGCCGGGGGAGCCGGGCGTTCCCGGGCCTCCGCACTGATCACGCCGGCCACGATCTGCCCCTGCCGGGCCGCCATGTGGCCTGTCTTGGGATAGAAGCCGAACAAGGGCGACACCCGGCCGATGGCATCGCCGATGACGAAGATCCGCCCGTCCGCCCGGCTGCGAAAACTCAGCGGGTCCTGGTCCGCCCATCCGCCCGGCCGGCCTTCCGCGTCCCGCCCCGCCAGCCCGGCCTGCCCCACCAGATCGCCCGCCTGCTGCGGGGGGATGAGCGTCGCCTGGTCGAAACCGATGTCCTCCACTTCCGTGCTCACCCGGCGCGCAAACGGGTCCACCTCCCGCACCCGTTGATCCGGCAGATAGCGGATCTGCTCCGGATACACCTGGGCAAACACCTTGGCGTAGGCCGGCACGATGGGGTTGGGGTCGATCACCGTAACCCGCCCGGGGAGCTTGCGGGACTGCATCCACCAGGCCAGCATCACCGCCCGCTCGTAAGGGGCGGGCGGACAGCGGTAGGGCAGGGGCGGCACCGCGATCAACCACTCGCCCCCCCGGAAGGCATCCAGTTGCGCCCGGAAGGCCTGCTGCTCGGCACCCGCCAGCATGGCGGCCGGATAGCGGCTGGCGGCCTCGCGGGCGGGGGCGGCTTCCGCGCCAAACCAGCCGCTGTAGTCATGGCGCACGCCCGGCGCCAGCACCAGCCAGTCGTAACCGATCCGCCCCTGTTCCGTCACCACCGCGCGGGCGTCCCGATCCACCGCCGACACCCTCGCCTGCACAAAACGGTAGCCGAGCGCCTCCGCCGCCCGGCGCCGCTCAACCCCCAAGGGCGCGCCTGCGCCCAGGCCAAAATGCCAGCGGTGGCTGGTGGGCAGGCTCCACAACGTCGCCGCCGGGTCCACCAGCACCACCTCCAGTTCCGGCGCCTCGCCACGCAAGCGCTTGGCCGTTGCGAGACCGCCCCACCCCCCGCCCACGATCACCACCCGGCGGGCAGCGCTCCTGGGCAACAGCTCGCCCTGCGCGCGCAACGGCCACCCGGCCAGCCCCCCGGCCACGGCCAGACCGGCGCCCAGCAAACGCCGCCGCTGGTGGCTCGCCACCATGCTCAACACCCCGCCTGACGCGGCTTGCAGCCCTTGAGCACCCACAGGGAGATCACGCCGGCCGTTTCATCCGCCCGCATCTTGCGCGCCAGCGACAGCACGTCCCGCCCGCTGTGGGTCTTGATATTCACGTCGGCCCCCGCGTGCAGCAGCAGGCGCGAATGCTCCACCTTGTTGGCGTAGGCCGCCAGATGAAGCGGCGTGGCGCCCTCCGCGTCCCGCGCCCCAACCTCGGCACCGGCGGCCAACAGGGCTTGGAGCGGCCCCGGGTCCGGATTGGTCGCCGCCAGATGCAAGGGCGTCCAGCCCAGCGCAGTCCGGGCTTCCCGATGCGCCGGGTTGGCCTTGAGCAGCCGTTCCACGTCGGCGCGGGCGCCGATCCGCGCCGCATCATGAATCGGCAGGTCGTTCTGCCCCAGCACCGCCGCAGGCGCTTCGGCCCAGACCGGCGCCGCCAGCCCCAGCATCCACGCCAATCCCAGTACAAGTTTCAGCTTGCGCGTCTTACCGGCCATCCGTCGTCCTCCTCGCGCCCCCAGCGGGCGCCTCGGACGCAGTGTGGCCAATGGACCCCGGTGTTGAAATTGACAGATATCAATCCGCCACCCACGCGCCCCGCCCACCGGGAGCCTGCGTGCCGGACAGTCCCGCCCGGGTGGCGCGGCCCCTCACCCATCCGCTCGGCTAATCCTCGCCCCGGCGGATGACTTCACCCTCGATCACCTTGCCGCTGCCTTCGGGCTGCGGGGCCCCGGCCGGTGCCGGGCCCGCCGGGCGCCGCTCCCGGGCCGCCTGCTGGGCGGCCTCCATCTGCGCCTTCAACTGCTGGCGCACGGCCCGGGTCTTCCACCAGAAATACCCGCCCACCACCACCGCCACCACCAACAGCGCGGCAAACACGAACACCGAGGCGGCCAGCCCCGCCACCAGCAGTAGCGTGCCCGCCACCCAGGCAAACGCCCGCCCCACCACGCTGCCACCGGGCCTTGCCCCCGGGCCGGCGAGCTGTTGATATCCCTGATCCTCCCGCATGCCTGCTCTCCTCGCGTCGCATTCTCGTGGCCGGGAGCCGGCCATCCGGCCGTTCCCGACAGAGCCTCCGACTATACCGCGCCCGGTGCGCCGGGCGACACCCGTGCCGGCGAGGCGGCACCCGCATCAGGTGATGCGGCACACCTCCTCGAAGCTCAGGCGCGGACCACGGGGATAGAGCTTGCTCGCATCCCCCCAGCCCAGATTGCACAGGAAATTGGCCTGGTAACGCCCATCCGGGAAGAACGCCTCGTTCACCCGGGCAGCATCGAAGCCGGACATGGGGCCGCAATCGAGCCCCAGCGCCCGGGCGGCCAGGATCAGGTACGCCCCCTGCAGCGAGCTGTTGCGGAAGGCCGTCGCGCCGGCCAGCTCGGCATTGGCCTCGAACATGGGCCTGGCGTCGTAGGCGGGAAACTGCGTGGGCAGATGCTCGAAGAAGCGGCTGTCCTGGGCGATGATGGCCGTCACCGGCGCCGCCAGGGTCTTGTCCAGATTGCCGGGCGAGAGCGCCGGCGCCAGCTTCTGCTTGGCCGCGGCGCTCACCACGAACACCAGCCGCGCCGGCTGGGCATTCATCGAGGTCGGGGCCCATTTCATCAGGTCGTACAACTGGCGGAGCGTCGCTTCCGCCACCGGCTCGGGCAGAAAGCCATTGTGGGTGCGGGCCTCGGTGAACAACTGGGCCAGGGCTTCGGGGTTGAGGGCGGGGCGCATGGGGTCTCCTTTTCGTCTCTCGGGGGATTGGCCACGCCGGCAGCCCGGCGCGGCCGTCACGGCGGCTTACTGCTTGATCGCTTCCAGCGCGATATCCAGGGTCACTTCGTCGCCCACGTGGGGCGCGTACTTGCCGGCATTGAACTCGGTACGCTTGATGACGGTGCTGGCGTTGGCGCCAATGGCGTCCTTCTTCAGCATCGGGTGGGGCATCGCCTGGAACGACGTCACGGTCAGCGTAACCGGCTTGGTCACGCCCTTGATGGTGAGGTTCCCTTCCACGCTCACCGGCTTCTCGCCCTCGAACACCACTCTGGTGGATTTGAAGGTGGCCGTGGGGAAATTGGCCGTATCCAGGAAATCAGCCCCCTGGATGTGGCCGTCGAACACGCTGGAGCCCGTGTCCACCGACTTCATGTCGATACTCACCTCCACCGCGCCGCTGCGGGCGGCCTTGTCCAGCGTCACCGTCCCGGTGGTCTTGTTGAAGCGGGAAAGCTGCTTGGAAAAACCCAGGTGGTTGTACGAAAACCGGGGGAAGGTATGGCTGCTGTCCACCGTGTAGACCTCCGGGGCAGCCAGGGCCGCGCCGGAAAACAGGGTGGCGAGGGCGGCGGAAACGATCATCTTTTTCATGGGGTAACTCTCCTGTCTGGGGTTGCGAAACGTAGTAGCCGGCACCCTTAGCGGGCGGCCGGGCTGGTGATGTGAAACTTGACCTGGATGTCGTTGGCGACCACCCCGAAGTCAGCCCACTGGCCTTCGCCGATGGCGAAATCGGCCCGCCTGAGGGTGAAAGCGCCATCGAACACGCCCACCTTGCCCTGCGGGCTGTAGGTCAGCGGCGCGGTGATCTCCCGGGTGCGGCCCTTGATGCTGAGCTTGCCGGCAAGCTGGTAACGGTTGCCGCCCAGCGCCTTGACGGCGGTGGATTCAAACCTGGCCAGCGGATGGGCGGCGGCATTGAACCAGGCCTTGCCCTTGACTTCCTCGTTGGCCTCGGGCGAACCGGCGTCGATGCTGGCGAGCTGGATCTCCAGCACCGCCCGGGCAGCCTCCGGCCGGGCCGGATCGAAGTTGATCTGGGCGGCAAACTTGCCAAAGCTGCCGTCCATGGCCACACCCATCTGGGTGTAGGTGAAGACGACGCGGCTGCTCGCCCCATCGACGGCCTTGTATTCCACCGCCTGGGCGGCCACCGCCGGCGCCAGGGCCGCGGCAAGCGCGGCGCCACGCAACAGTTTCATGTTCATGATGAGTCTCTCCGGATGAGGATGGGGCGTTTTGTCAGGTGCGCGACCGGCGGCCGGGCAGCATGCGGGTGAGCACGTCATCCCGGTCGATGAAGTGGTGCTTGAGCGCCGCACCCGCGTGGCCCACCAGCAGGGCCAGCAGGGTGAAGTTGAGTGCCTCGTGCAGGGCGCGGAGCTGGTCGCCCAGCCCCTTGTCCTTGGGCACCACATCCGGCAGCGGCAGCAGCCCGAACCACACGGTCTGGAAACCCTTGGCCGAGCTCATCAGCCAGCCACTGAGCGGAATGGCGAACATCAGGGCGTAGAGCAGCCCGTGGGCCGCCCCCGCCGCCCGGCGCAGGGGCGCGGCCATGGCCGCGGGCAGGGGCGGCGCCGGATGACCGAGCCGCCACGCCAGCCGCAGCAGCCCCAGCAGAAAGAGGCTCACCCCCGCCCACTTGTGCCAGGAATAGAGCTGCAACTTGCCCGGCGAGAGCGGCAGTTCGTGCATATACACACCCAGGGCGAAAGTGCCCAGGATGCCCAGCGCCATCAGCCAGTGCAGGGCCATGGCGGTAACGGTGTAGCGCGTGCGGTGCATGGTGGTCTCTCTGTTCTGTATTCGGTTGGGGGCGCGGGCGGGGATCAGTGATCCGCGCAGCCAAAGGCAAAGCTGTCCATGCTCAGCACGTGGCAATCGATGCCGCCTTCCAGCCGCCGCGCCGCGCGCCAGTCCGCGCCCGCAGCACCCAGCGCCACGAAGAGCGGCAGCAGGTGCTCATCGCTGGGGTGCGCCCGGGTCGCGCCGGGCGCCAGGCTGCGGTAATCCAGCAGCGCGCCCAGATCGCCCTCGGCAATGCGTGCCCACACCCAGTCGGCGAACGCCCGGGCATAGTCCCCCGCCGCCGGCCCCAGGCCGATGTCGTAGAGGTTGTGGGTCAGGCTGCCGGAGCCGACCACCAACACCCCCTGTTCCCGCAGCCCGGACAAGGCCTCGCCCAGTTGCAGCAGAACCAGTGGCGAAGGCACCGGCGGCTGGGAAAGCTGCAGCACCGGCACATCCGCCTGGGGATAGAGGTGCATCAGCGGCACCCAGGCGCCGTGGTCCAGGCCCCGGCGCGGGTTGGCCACCGCGTGCAGGCCGTGGCGGGCCAGGTGCTCGACGATCTCCGCCGCCACCTCCGGCGCGCCCGGCGCCGGATAGCGCAGGCTGTAGAGCTCCCGCGCGAAGCCGCCAAAATCGTGGATCGTCTCCGGCGCCGGGCTGGCCGTCACTTCCAGCCCCCGCGTCATCCAGTGGGGTGACACCACCAGCACCGCCCGGGGCCGGGGCAAGGCCTGGCCCAGCGCCTTCAGCCGCGGGCCGAGCTGGCCGGGCGCCAGGGCAAAGGTTGGCGCGCCGTGGGAAACAAACAACGCGGGCAGCTTCATGGCGGTTCCATCTCGAAAGTGCCGGAAGCGCCCGGCGATGGACACACTATATTGGCAACCGAAGACCGGATAAATCCGCCTTCCATTGATGGACTGTCCCGGAATACGAGACAATCGAGCCATGGACCGCTTTCGAGAAATGGAATGCTTCGTCGCCGTCGTCGAAGCCGGCAGCTTTGTCGCCGCTGGCGACACCCTCCGCCTCTCCAAGGCCGCCGTCTCCCGCAGCATCATCGAACTGGAATCCCGCCTCGGCGCCCGCCTGCTCCAGCGCACCACCCGGCGGCTTTCCCTCACCGAAGCCGGGCGCGCCTACTACGCCCGCTGCAAGCAGATCCTGGCCGAGCTCGACGAAGCCGACAGCGCCGTCGGGCGGGTGACCGGACACCCGGTGGGCAAACTGCGGGTCAACGCCCCCTTCTCCTTCGGCATCTTCCATCTGGCGCCCCTGTGGGGCCCCTTCATGGAGCGTTACCCGGACGTGGAACTGGAGGTCAATCTCTCCGACCGGTTGGTGGACGTGGTGGAAGAAGGCTTCGACGTGGTCATCCGCATCAGCCGGCTGCAGGACTCCAGCCTCGTTTACCGGCGGCTCGCCAGCACCCGCATCATCCTCTGCGCCACACCCGAATACCTGGCCCGCCACGGCACCCCCACCACCGTGCAGGAACTGGCCGCGCACCGGGTGATCGCCTACTCCTACGCCGCCCGGGGCGACACCTGGGCGCTCACCGGCCCCCATGGCGAAGAAGAAATCCAGACCGAACCCCGGCTGCGGGCCAACAACGGCGAAACCTGCCGCGCCGTGGCCCTCGCCCACCAGGGCCTCGTCCTGCAACCCGATTTCCTCGTCGGCGACGACCTGGCCAGGCGCCGGCTGGTGGAAGTACTGCCCGACTACCGCGGGCCGGAACTCGGCATCTGCGCCGTCTATCCCTCCCGCAAGCACCTCTCGGTCAAGGTGCGGGTGCTGGTGGACTTCCTCGCCGAAGCCTTCGCCACCCCGCGCTGGCGTAGCGGGAGCGCGGCCTGAGCAAGGCCCCGGCGCGCTGACGGCGACTGTTTTCGCCATTTCTCCCGGATCGGCCCTGCGCGGCACGCTGCGGCCGCCGCCGGAGGGCAAGAAAATCCCTCGCCCCAAAAGGCACTTGCCGCCTGCCGGCCGCCGCGGCCCATCCCGTTGCGGTATTGCCATTTTTTCGGCTTGCACCAATCCCGTTCCGCGTGCATGGACCGCACCAGACTGGTGCCATTTTTCCTTGTCTTTCATGAGGTTATACTGACCCCACAATAACGGTCAGGTAACCACAGGATCACGGGAATGGACTCCATCGCCATCCAGCGGCAGGCGGCCGCACGCACCAGTGTTTCCAGCGTCATCCTCTACGGCAGCACCATCTTTCTCAGCGCCTTTCTGCTGTTCCAGGTCCAGCCCATCATCGGCAAGCTCATCCTGCCCTGGTTTGGCGGCTCGGCTTCGGTATGGACGGTATGCCTGCTGTTCTTCCAACTGGTCTTGCTGGGCGGCTATCTCTATACCCACTGGGTGGTGGGCGCCCTTTCTCCCCGCCACCAGAGCTGGCTGCACATCGGCGTGCTGGTGGCGGCTTGCCTGACCCTGCCCATCCTGCCGTCGGCGGAGTGGAAGCCCCTGGGCGATGAAGACCCCGCCCTGCGCATCCTGGGCCTGCTGGGTGCCACCATCGGCCTGCCCTATTTCGCCCTTTCCACCACCGGGCCGCTGCTCCAGGCCTGGTTCGCGCGGGAGCGCCCGGGTGCCGTGCCCTACCGGCTGTTCGCGCTCTCCAACCTGGGCTCGATGATCGCGCTGATCGGTTATCCGCTGGCCATCGAGCCCTACAGCACCACCCGCTGGCAGTCCTGGGGCTGGTCCGCGGGCTTCGTGGTCTTTGCCGCCTGTTGCGCCTTCCTGGCCCTGCGCGGGGCGCGGGGCGCACGGCAGGCGGTGGCCCAGGCCGGGCCGGCGAGCGCGGCGCCCACCCTGGGCCGCATGGCGCTGTGGGCGGCCCTGGCCGCCTGCCCCTCCATCCTGCTGGTGGCGGTGACCAGCCACCTGACCCAGAACATCGCGCCGGTGCCCATGTTGTGGTTGCCGCCCCTGGCCCTATATCTGCTGAGTTTCATCCTGTGCTTCGATCACCCCCGCTGGTACCGGCGCACGCTCTACGTGCCGCTCTTCCTGGCCGGAGCCGCGGCCCTGGCCTGGCTGCCCACCCAGGGCACCGCGGACGTGAGCCCCACGTGGCAGATCGTGATCTACGTGGCGGCGCTGTTCGTCTTCTGCATGATCTGCCACGGCGAGCTTTCCCGCCTGCGGCCGGACCCCAGCCACCTCACCGGCTTTTACCTGATGCTCTCCCTGGGCGGGGCCATGGGCGGGCTGTTCGTCGGGGTGATTGCGCCGAACTTCTTCGCCGCGGAATTCGAACTGGCCATCGGCCTGGCGCTCACCGTGGCGGTGGTGCTCTTCGTGCTCTTGCGGGACCCGGCCGCCCGTCTGCCCGGCCTGCCCCGCCCGGCGCTGCTGCTCGGGGCCGCGCTCTCCACGGCCGCCTACGGCGCCATCCATGCCCATCAGCAGTACGACGATGTGGGCGGCGCGCTGGAAGTGGGGCGCAACTTCTTCGGCGCCCTGCGGGTCAGCGCCCGAGGCTCGGAGGCCGCGGGCGACCTGCGCCACCGGCTGCTCCACGGCAGTGTGATCCACGGCCAGCAATACATGACCGGCGAGCGCCGCTACCAGCCCACTACCTACTACAGCCCCATCGGCGGCGCCGGCATGGCCATCACCCTGAGCCGTGGCAGCGGCCCGCAGAGCGTCGGCATCGTCGGCCTCGGCGCCGGCACCCTGCTCACCTACGCCCGCCCGGAGGATCGCTATCGCGCCTACGAGATCAATCCCCTGGTGCTGGATATGGCCCGCCGCCACTTCACCTACCTGCAGGATGTGCGCGGCAAGCTGGACCTGGTGCTGGGGGACGGTCGCCTGGCCCTGGAGCGGGAACCCGCGCAGGGCTTCGATGTGCTGCTGGTGGATGCTTTTTCAGGCGACTCCGTGCCCGCCCACCTGCTCACCCAGGAAGCCTTTGCCCTCTACTTCCGGCACCTCAAGCCCGACGGCGTGCTGGCGGTCCACGTCACCAACCGCTTCCTGGACCTGCCCCCCATCGTCAAGCTGGCGGCGGAACGCCACGGCTACCCCTCCGTGCTGGTGAGCAACCAGGACGACGACGCCCTCGACGCCTACCACTCGGACTGGGTGCTGGTGAGCAAGCGCGGCGCACTGCTCCAGCACCCCAAGATCCAGGCCGCCCGCAACGACGCGCCCATCCGGCCCGGCATCCGCCACTGGACGGACGACTTCAGCAGCCTGCTGCCCATCCTCAAGTAAGCCTCAGGTCGAACCCGGGTCAGCCTGCAAAGGCTGGCCCAGGCGCTTGAGCCAGGCGCTCCGCTCCGCCACCGCGGCCCCCAGGAGCGCGAAGCCCCCCAGGCGGCCCGCCGCGTCCGTCCAGGCGTGGCAGTCCGGCTGCGCCGCCATCTCCTGCCATCCCCCGGGCGCCCCCTTGGGCGGCGGCAGCGTCACCACCGGACAAGCCGGCGTCTTGATCTGCACCGGCATGGGCCCGAAAACGATGGCTGTGGGCCGCCCAGCCAGGGTGGCGGCCAGCGCCCGGGCAGCGGTCATGATGGGCATCACGTAAGGCATCACGCCGCCCGGGTACTCGGCGCAATCGCCCAGCGCGAAGATGCCCGGGGCCGAGGTGGCAGCCCATGCATCCACCTGGATTCCCCGCCCCACCTGCAAGCCCGCCGACTCGGCCAGGGCGATGCGCGGGCGCAAGCCGACGGCGCTGAGCACCAGATCGGTGGCCAGCATCCGGCCATCGCTCAGGGTGAGGCGATAGCCCTCTTCGGTGCACATCACCTCGGTTGCGGCCGACGCCAGGTGCCAGTCGGCCCCCAGTTCCGCCAGCGCTGCCTGCAGGCGCCGGCCGGCAGCCTCGGGCAGCAGGCCGGCCACCGGCCACGCTGCGGGATCGACGATGCTGACCCGGTAACCCGCCGCCAGCAGATCGTTGGCGAATTCGCAGCCAATGAGCCCGCCCCCCAGTATCGCCACCCGGTCGCCGGGCTGCAGCCGCGCCCGGAACAGGCGATAGTCGGCAAGGTCGTTGACCGACAACACCTCCCCCGCCCCATCCCCCTGCAAAGGCAGGCGAATGGGGTCGGCGCCCAGGGCGAGCACCAACTGGCCGTAGGCCAGGGTGCCGGTGTCGGTCAGCAGCAGGCGCCGCTCCGGGTCGATGTCCCGCACCCGGATGCCCGCGTGTACGTCCAGCCGATGCTGGGACGCCATTTCGGCAGCCGGGACGTTGACCAGTTGCGCCGGACTTTTGCGCTGGGCCAGGGCGTTGGACAGCATGGGCTTGGCGTAAGCCTCGCCGCCGTCGGCGGTGAGCACGATGATCGGCCGCGCCGCGTCCAGCCGGCGCAGCTCCCGCGCCAGCGTGTAGCCCGCCAGGCCACTGCCCACGATCACCACCGGTCCCTCACCGGCGGGCTGCCCCACCATGTCCACATGCGTCATTCAGTTCTCCAACAGGCTGCGCAGCATCCAGGCATTCTTCTCGTGCACCTGCATGCGCTGGGTCAGCAGATCGGCGGTCGGCTCGTCATGCGCCTGGGCCACCCTTGGCAACAGGCTGCGGGCAGTGCGTACCACCGCCTCCTGACCGGCTACCAGTTGCCGCACCATCTCTTCGGCCCGGGGCACGCCCGCATGTTCGGGAATGGAGGCCAGGGCAGCGAACGCCCGGCTGGTTCCGGGCGCCGGGAACCCCAGGGCGCGGATGCGCTCGGCGATCACGTCCAGCGCCTGCCACACCTCGGTGTACTGCTCCATGAACATCACGTGCAGGGTCTGGAACATGGGGCCGGTCACGTTCCAGTGGTAGTTGTGGGTCTTCAGATAGAGGATGAAACTGTCCGCCAGCAACCGGGAAAGCCCTTCGGCAATGGCCTGACGATCTTCCAGTTCGATGCCGATATCCATGTCCGTCTCCTGTGCCTCGACGCCCGGCCGCAAGCGGACTTGCCGCCAGGCGGGATGCCTTGCTCAGGCTGCCTGAACTTCGATCATCTCGAAGTCCTCCTTGCCGACGCCGCAATCCGGGCAGAACCAGTCACCGGGGATATCCTCCCAGCGGGTGCCCGCGGCGATGCCGTCCTCGGGCATCCCCGTGCGCTCGTCGTAGATGAATCCGCAAACCACACATTGCCAGATCTTCATGGGTGTATTCCTCATGCTTTGAGTATCAAGTGCTATCCGGCAGCCGGCGCCCGCCGGGCGGTTCGCTGCCCCGGGTGTTCAGACGCCCCGCACCCGTGCCAGTTCGGCGCGGTAGTGGCCGGCATGCCGTTCTTCCACCTTGGCCAGCGCCGCGAAACGCTTGGCCGCCACCGCCAGGGTGCGCTGGAAGGACGCGGCGTGCGTGCGGGATTCGGCGATCTGCTCGTCGATTTCGGCCACCGCGGCGGCATTGCCCTCCGCCTCCGCCGTCTTGCGGAAACCCGGATACATCTCGGTGTACTCGTAGGTTTCCCCGGCAATGGCCAGTTCCAGGCATCGCGCCGGCGTCAGGCTGGCCGGCGGGTAAAGCAGGTCCAGGTGGCCGAAGGCGTGGGCCACTTCCTGTTCCGCCGTAGCTTCAAACACCCGGGCAGTTTCCTCATCGCCCGCCGCCCGGGCCACCCGAGCGAAGTAGCGGTACTTGATGTGAGCCATCGCTTCCCCCGCAAAGGCGGATTCGATGTTCTGGAGGGTTTTCAGTTCGGGGCGCTGCATGCTCATCTCCTGGTTTCGGGTCACTGGATGTTGTCGTTGCACTCAACTTGCAGCCAGTTTAGGGAGACGAGAGCCATCAATCCAATTGTTATTTTCAAACTAATCGATAGTTATTGACTATCAAACACCGCATCCACGGTGGCCCCAACCCGCCCGGACGAAGACACCGAGCGTCAGCACCAGACCGGCGCCGGAGAGCACTCTGCCGGCGGACTCCCACCCCAGTACGGCCAGCAGCCCCCCCGCGAAAAACAGCAGGGCCCGCCCGCCCCCGGCCCTTCCCAAGGCGTGCCGCATCTGCCCGTGCCAAGGGGTCTGGGCCCCGGGACGAAGCCAGACAGGCAACAACTGCGACACCGCCCCCGTCACCAGCGGCAGCAGGAAAGCCTGAACGAACACAGGCACCAGCGCCCCACCGGAGGCAAGACCCAACCCTGCCGCCGCACCTGCCACCAGCAGCAGCAGCCACCCCGCCAGCGCCGCCGCCAGCAGCGGCAAAGCCCCGTGCCCCACCCACACCGTCCGCCACCGCCGCAGCAGCCACACCCGGGCCAGCACGCCAGCCGGCCAGACCAGGAACAAAGCGCCCGGCACCGCCAGGTGCGGCATCCAGGCTGCCCCCAGCGCCACCAGGGCCACCCCCGCCAGGGACGGCCACAGGTGGCGGCGCAGACGCAGCCCCGCCTGCGGGTCCGGCCCGCCCGCCGCCGTGGGCAACAACACCTGCAGGGTGCCCAAGGCGGTGAGCCCGACAAAACCCAGGAGGTTCGCGTGCAGATGCAAGCGGCGCAACGCGGCATACTGCTCCGGCCACACCGCCATCACCATCACCGCCACCAGGGCGGCCAGCAAGCAGGCGAGGGCAGCCACGTACCACGCCAGGCAGGGGTGGGGCTGCCCCAGGGTCTGTCCCACCCGCCGCCGCAACCATCCCGCGAAGATCGCCAGCAGCGGCAGCATCCCGGCAGCGGCCAGCGCCGGCCCCCAGGGGCGCCCCCCCGGCCATGCCAGCCCGGCCACGGCGGCGAGCCCCACCGGCCAGGCCGCCAGCCCCAGCGCCTGCATGGCCCGGGGAGCCTCCCGTCCCCGGGTGAGCACCGGCACGAAATAAACCATGGCAGAAATGATCAGCGGCAGGATCGCCGCCGCGAACACCAAATGGGCCACGCTGACCCACGGCAGGCTGCCCCAGCGGGAAAGCAGCAGGGCCGCCACGAACATGGCGAACGCGTTGGCAGCGAGGACGGGCAGGGGCTTCATGGGCTGCTTCAGGGAGAACATGGGACGGATTATCACCGCTGGCGGCCAAATGCCCGATTGACGGTCGCTAAAGCCCGCTGATCGGCAGTCCCGTCACAGCCGCCAACTGCTAGATTGGACTCCGTAAATTTCCCGCTTCAGACGCCATGTCCACCAGCTTCGCCCTCGCCCTGCACCTCATCGTCCTCCTCGCGCTGGCCTACCTGATCGGCCGGGCCTATCGCCTGTGCCTGGTGGTGGGAGACCCCGCTCCGCTGGAGACCGGCCGCCGCATCGCGGCCCTGGTGCTGGGCTTCCTGGCTTATGGGGCGGCCAGCCTCGCGGGTCTCGGCTTGCAACAGGCCGACGGTCAGACCGCCACCCTGCTGGCCGCAGCGGCGGGGCTGGCCACGGGCGTGCTCTGCCTGGGCCCGGACGCAGCCGCCGCCCGGCAAACCCCGGCCCGCCTGGCACTCCTGGGTCTTGCCGCCGCCCTGGGCGGAGAAACCTATCTGGCCGCCGTCGGCGCCCCCATGCCAACCCTGCTCCCCGCCGTGGCCTTCGCCCTCGGCCTCATCGCGCCGCCCGTTCTCGGCCTGCGGCCTGCCGCCCCCGAACGGACGGAAGGCGCCTGAACGCAGCCCCGGCCCAGGCGCGTGGCAAATCTCACGAACCACGTGATTTTGACACCTGCAAGGCGGACGTAAGTCATGGCAGCCGGCCTACGCCGGTGCCATGCTCATTGCGCTTGGCGACGCGCCCCGAAACCGGGAAGCCGCTCTGCTGTGCGGGAAACTCCATGAAAACAATAATGCTTGCTGCGCTTGCCGCAGGGGCAATGCTATTGCCCTCACCCGGCGCCTGGGCCGATGGCCGGGCGAAGGTCGCCCTGGCCGCCCCCTCCGAACTGAAGGCGCCTGCCGGGGCCCAGCTCGCCCCACCCGCCGAAGTGTTCACGGCCCTGCGCCGGGCGGGCATTCCCGCGGGCGACGTGGGCCTCATCGCGGAACCGGTGGACGGGGAAGAGCCGCCGCTTTACGCCCACAACGAAAACCAGCCTCTGACCCTTGCCTCCACCACCAAGCTCGTCACCGCGCTGGCCGCGCTCGAGACCCTGGGTCCGGACTGGCGCTGGCGTACCCGGGCCTACCTGCGCGGCCCCCTGAAGGATGGCGTGCTCGAAGGCGATCTGCACATCGTTGGCGGCGGCGATGCCCGCCTCAGCAGCCGGGAGCTCGCCGCCTGGTTCGCCCGGATGCAGCACAAGGGCCTGCGGGAGATCCGGGGCAACATCGTCCTCGACCACTTCGCCTTCCGCCTCAAGCCCGCCGATCACGCCGGCACGCCCCCGCCCAGCCCGGACCACCCCCACCACGCCTGGCCCGACGCCCTGACCGTGGACGAAGGCGTGCTGGCGGTGGAGTTGTCCACCGGCCCCGGCGGCACCCTGCAGGCCCGGCTGGTACCGGAACTCGACGGCGTGGAGCTGATCGATCAGGTCACCCACCAGGGCAACCGCTGCCAGGGCCTGCGTCAGCCCGCGCAGGTCACAGCGGACACCAAGGCCCGGCCGATGAAGCTGGTGATTGCCGGCGAGTGGGCGAGCGGCTGCCCCGCCCGCCGTGTGGAACTACCCATGGAACCGGGCAGCCCCTTTGCCGCCGCCGTGGTCGCCGCCGCCTGGCGCGGTGCTGGCGGGCGCCTCACCGGCACGGTGGAGGACAAGGCGGCGCCCGACCCGCTGCCCGCCCGCCGCGCCCGGCGCGCACCAGCGTTGCCCAAGCCCTGGTCGGTGCTGGAATCGCCCCCCTTGGCCGAAGTGGTGCGGGACATGAACAAGGCCAGCAAGAATCTCGTGGCCCGCAACCTCATGCTCAGTCTGGCCCGCAACTTTCCGGCCCAGGGCCAGCCCGCCACCGGCGCCACCCTGGAAGACGCCCGGGGCCGCGTCAGACAGTGGCTCCTTGGCCAGGGGCTGGCGGAGGACGACATCCAGGTGGACAACGGCTCCGGCCTCTCCCGGGCCGAAAAAGGCCGGCCCCGCGCGCTCACCCAATTGCTGCGCAACGCCTGGAACAGCAAGCTTGCCAAGGTGTTCACGGATTCGCTCCCGGTGGCGGGCAAGGACGGCACGCTCGCCAGCCGCTTCAAGGAATCCGAGGCGCAGGGCCGGGCCGCCCTCAAGACCGGCACGCTCAACGACACCCGCGCCCTGGCGGGCTATGTGCAGGGCCGCAGCGGCCGTACCTACGCCGTCACCGCCATCGTGAACCATGCCCAGGCCAGCCGCAGCCAGGCCGCCATCGACGCCTTCATCGAATGGGTGGTGCGCAACGGCTGAACGGTCGGCCGGAGGCCAAGGCAGGCGGAACGAGGCATACTCCGGGCTCACCATGTCCACGCCCCACATCGCTCCGCCCACATCCGCTCAGATCGCCGGCCTCGTCCTAGCCGGCGGCCGGGGCAGCCGCATGGCGGGCTTCGACAAGGGGCTCCAGTACCTCGCCGGCCGCCCCCTGGCCGCGCATGTGCTGGCCCGCCTGCGGCCCCAGGTGGGCGCGATCCTGATCAGCGCCAATCGCAATCCCGACCGCTACGCCGAATTCAACGCTCCGGTGCTGGAGGATCTGCGCGCCGGCTTCGCCGGCCCCCTGGCGGGGCTGGAGGCCGGGCTCGCCCACCTGACGGCCACGCCCGCCGGTCCCCAATGGCTGCTCACCTGCCCCTGCGACAGCCCCGAGCCGCCCCTGGATCTGGCCAGCCGCCTGATGGCCGCCACCCGGGGCGCCGCCCTCGCCGTTGCCCGGGTGGGAGGCCGCCTGCAGCCCGTGTTCCTCCTCGCCCATACATGCCTGCTACCGGGGCTGCGCGCTTACCTCGACAGCGGCGGCCACCGGGTGGGCCAGTGGGTGCGCGCCGAGCCCCATGGGGTGGCGGACTTCGACCATTGCCCGGCGGCATTCGCCAACATCAACACCCGGGAAGAACTGCAGGCCTACCGGCCCGCCTCCTGAGCGATTCCGGCAACCGGGCACCCGGCTTGCTTGTTGGTGGGGTTTCGGACCGACCCTTGTCCGCTTTGTCGGACACCCCACACCATGTGCGCATCCGCCCCCACAACCCGCCGATACTTTGTCACCTACAGCGGCGTGAAGCTGCCCCTGCGCCTGTCCGGCGAACTCGCCCCGGATCAGATGGGCAACCGGAACACCTATTTCGTCGGCGAGTTCGATGCGGCCGGACAGCTCGTCCTGCTGGAGAAGGTGGTCTATGGCGAGGTGGAGATGTCCCACCGCTACGCCTACGACGAAGCGGGCACCCTGCGCCAGGCGGAGATTACCGACGCCGATGGCGAAGTCACCCATCTGAGCTTTTGACAGGCGGGGAAGCGCGGCCTGAAGCGCCGGAGGCTTACACCAACCGTTCCCGGTCGCGGTAACCGCCCCCCGCCACGAACTCGTAGAACACCATGGTGAAGTGGCGCTCCAGATCCTCCGCCGGGGGAATACTGGCCGCCAGTTGCGGAAAGCCGGCGAGGAGAGCGTCCCGGTGAGCGGTCCAGCCCGCCAGCAGGGCCGCCCGGGCACTCGCCCGGTCGTGTCCGGCACCCTTGAACATGTACTTATGGGTGTTGAGTTCCGCCACCACGAACTGCTCGGCCGCGCTCACCGGACGCCCCTCCTGCCGCCACGCGGCACTTTTCCCGCGCCGGCACCGCGCCTGCTCCCTTCCCGGGGCCGGCTGGCGGCCAGAGCGCCGGGGGCCAGGTGCGGAACTTGCTCAAGCATCCATTCAAGGCAGGGGTGTTCGATCTGCAGCTCCATCCGGTTCTCTCCGTTCGGGTTGTACGCCTTGCACGGCGCGGCGGTCGGGGGCACAAGGAATGGCTGTGGCGGCCCGGGGGGTCTGTCGCAAACGCGACAAAAACACCCCGCCGCCCGCTGCGATGCAAGATCGATGCCGCGCAACACACTCAACCCGGCAAGAGGGAGGTCAGCATGATTTTCGTAGTGGAGTTTCCCCATCAGGGCGCGGCCAGCGCCTGGTTCGCCTTCGACGAGGCAGACTTCGCCGCCAAGGTCCTGGCCGCCGACCCGCGTCCGGAATGGGAAATTCATGACCAGACCTCCGCCCGGGAGCTGCTCGAAATGGGCGGTCTGACGCCGGAGCACCCGGAAGCCCCGGTGCGCTTTCCCGGCATCTGCCGGCTGGCCGGGGCGTACGGCTGGGACACGCCCCTCTACCGGGCGGACAGCCTGCTCGGCGCAGGCGTGTTCAGCCCCCGGGCGGTGAGCCAGGCGGACGCCTGTGCCGCCGCCCTCAAGTCCCGGCTCAAGCACTGCCTCATCCTGTGGGACGAGACCCAGGCCGTGCACGCCCTGGAACATTCACCCACCCTCAACAGCCTCGAGGGCCGGGACGGCCGGGAAGCCCTGCGTCGACAACTGGTGGCAATGGAAGTGGTGGAAGGCATGGACTAGCCTCCGAGGAAATCACCCCCTTTTCCCGTGGATTCCGCCCTCACGAGGGAAGCCGGCGAGGCGGGTGCCCGTTCAAGACACAAATTTTGCAATGACGTGATGTTTCTCACGGCAATTCCGCGCGCACCCGATCAGGATAGTAACCGTTGCGTGGTTTCATTCAGTGGTGTTTCCCGGAGTGGCAGACTGTGTCTTGCAAGTGCCTTCCGTGGAGCACGCGGATGGCCCACCAACCGGGTGGAACGAGAAGTTGGGAGTACCCAGCGTTTTGTCCGGTCTTCCGCTCCGGCTGAATTGCCCGCTCCGGTCTCAGGGAAAACCCTCGGGCCGGAGCCGGTCAGCGATTGGCGGAAAAAGCGAACTTCGGTGGTTCGCTGTTGTCAGCCTTGATACTCAGGCGGCAATAAGAGGGGTTTTTCGGGCCTCAACTCCGCGCCCCATCCGCCGATATGCCTGCTATCGCGAATACAAGGGAAGAGGTGGCGCCATGTTCAAGACGAGGGAGATTCCGGAAGAACGGCTCGAGGAACTCGGGCAGTATGGCGACGAGGTGCTCAACGCCAGCCTCCTGCCCGAGCGCGATCTTGAGCAGCTACGCAGCGCCGATGCCCACTGCGCGCGCAGTGCCCATTTCGACACCCCCACCGACGCGGACGCCTTCCTGCGCAACATCTACCTGCATCAGGAGTAATCGGCCCCCTTGGCGCGGCCCCTGCATCCGTCCAGGCGGAAGCCGGCCGCACCGAACCAATGCCCCACCCCGGTGGGGCATTGTCGTTTACCGCCCCCGCGCCGCATGGAACCCCGGGCATCGCCGCCGGTCATGCCATAGACCGGGGCTGCCGCCCCCACGCCCAGCACCGTGCCTGCGGGCACCCGAACAAGGAGCGAGACCGTGCACCAACTGCCTTCCTACCTGCAATCCGGTATCAGTCCCTGGGATGTCTTTCTCGAACAGGTGGACCGGGTCACCCCCTACCTGGGTGATCTGACTGGCTGGGTGGAAACCCTCAAGCGCCCCAAGCGCATCCTCATCGTGGACATCCCCCTGCGACGGGACGACGGCAGCATCGCCCATTTTGAAGGGTACCGGGTGCACCACAACACTTCCCGCGGCCCGGGCAAGGGGGGTATCCGCTTTCACCAGAACGTGACCCTGTCCGAAGTGATGGCGCTGGCTGGCTGGATGACAGTAAAGAATGCCGCCGTCGGCGTGCCCTTCGGCGGCGCCAAGGGTGGCGTGCGGGTGGACCCGCGCCAGCTTTCCCGCACGGAACTGGAGCGCCTCACCCGGCGCTACACCAGCGAGATCAACACCATGATCGGGCCGGACAAGGACATTCCCGCCCCCGACGTCAACACCAACGAGCAGATCATGGCGTGGATGATGGACACCTACTCCATCAACCAGGGGCGCACCGTCATGGGGGTAGTCACCGGCAAGCCGATCAGCCTCGGCGGCAGCCTCGGCCGGCGGGAAGCCACCGGCCGCGGGGTATTCGTGGTGAGCGCCGCCGCTGCCCGACGGCTGGGCATCCCATTGACGGACGCCCGGGTGGCCATCCAGGGCTATGGCAACGTGGGCAGCGCTGCCGCCCGCTGCTTCCACCGGGCCGGCGCCCGGATCATCGCCATCCAGGACATGAGCGGCACCCTCTACAACGGGTCGGGCCTGGACATCGCCGCCCTGGACGCCTGGGTCGCCCAGGGCAACAAGGTGGCCGCCTTTCCCGGCGGCGAAACCCTTGCCCCGGAACGCTTCTGGGAGCTGGAATCGGAATTCCTGGTTCCGGCCGCCCTGGAAGGACAGATCACCCGCGACAACGCCGCGCGCATCCGCACCCGGATACTGGCGGAAGGCGCCAACGGCCCCACCAGCCCCGAGGCCGACGACATCCTGCGTGAAAACGGGGTGGTGGTCGTGCCCGACGTGCTCGCCAACGCCGGCGGCGTCACTGTGAGCTACTTCGAGTGGGTGCAGGACTTTTCCAGCTTTTTCTGGACCGAGGACGAGATCAACCAGCGCCTGGAAAAGATCATGACCGACGCGCTGGCCGAGATCTGGGCAGCCGCGGAGCAGCACAAGACCAGCCTGCGCACCGCCACCTTCATCCTCGCCTGCCGGCGCATCCTCCAGGCGCGGGACATGCGCGGCCTCTACCCCTGAGCCGCCCGCCCACGGGCGGACGGCTACAGGGTGTGCCGCCGGTCACCCCGGGCGAAGCCGGCAAGCGGGCCGGGCAGGTTGCGGGAAAGGGCGATCACCTTGAACAGTTCGCCCATCTCCGCCGGGCTCGTCAGCATCTTCACCGCGTTGCTCGCCCGCAGGTACTCGGCCGTGTCCGTCTCCCCCCGCGCCGCCAACGCCTCCAGCAAACCGGCGTTGAACAGGAACTGGGCCTGCCCGGTATACCCGGCCAGTTCCAGGCCAGCGCCCACGGCTGCCTCCGCCACGCCGGTGAAATCCACGTGGGCCGTGATGTCCGTCAGTCCCGGCAAATGAAACGGTTCGCTGTGGGCATGGTGACGGTAGTGGCACATCAGCGTCCCCTGGTCCCGCTGGGGGTGGAAGTACTCATGGCGGGGGAAACCATAATCCACCAGCAGCAGCGCCCCCCGCCCGAGCACGCGGCCCCACTGGCGAATCCAGGCAGTGGCCGCCAGCGGCAGCTCACTGAGGTAGGGCGCCTGCACCGGTAGCGCCTGGGCAGCCGCGAGCACCGCGCCTTCTGCCGGCCGGTCCCGCCAGGCAAATCCGCCCGCATCATCCAGCGCCACACCCCGTTCGAGGATGCCCGCCTCGTCCCAACGGGCCAGATGGACGGGCATGGCATCGAGCACTTCGTTACCCAGTACCACGCCGTCAAAAGCCTCCGGCAACCGCTCCAGCCACTGCACCCGGGCGGCCAGATCGCCCGGCAGGGCAGCCAGCCGCTGCGCCTGACGGGCGCGCAGCTCACCCGAAAGCTCCAGGATCAGGTAGCGTTCGGGCACATGGCCCAGTTGCGCCAGCATCGGCAGCACCGATGCTGCCAGCGCACCGCTGCCGGCCCCCACTTCCAGCACCTGCGGGGCCGAGCAGGCCATCACCTCTGCCGCCTGGCGGGCCAGCGTGGCACCGAACAGGGGAGTCAGCTCCGGGGCCGTAATAAAATCGCCCTGCGCGCCGAACTTCCAGGCGCCACCGCTGTAATACCCTTGGGCGGGCGCGTAGAGGGCCAGCTCCATGTAGCGGGCGAAACTGATCCAGCCTCCGGCAGCGCGGATCTCCCGGGCGATCAGGGCTTGGGTGGCCTGGCTGAAGGCCAGGGCATCGGCGTCGGGGGCGGGCAGGCTGGAACGCTTGTTCATGGCAAAACGGAATGGGGTTGAACCGGAGGCGCGAGTGTGGGGCAAGGGGCCCCGCTTGGCAACGCAGGCGCCGCACCACTGGATCGGGAACGGAACAAGCTGATGACGCAGGAGAATGTGCTGCACAACCGGGTGGTCTTGATCACCGGCGCCGCCCGGCGGGTGGGCGCCGCCATCGCCCGGGAACTTCACCGCCACGGCGCCCGGGTGGCGCTGCACTACCACACCTCCACGGCCCAGGCGCTGGCCCTGGCGGAAACCCTCAACGCCGGGCGGCCGGACTCGGCCCGCACCTTCATGGCCGACCTGCGGGATACCGCCCGGCTCCCGGCGCTGGTCGCCGAAGTGGCCGCCTGGGGCGCGCTGTACGGGCTGGTCAATTGCGCCTCCAGTTTTTACGCCACCCCTCTGGGCCGGGTGGATGAGGCGGCCTGGTCCGATTTGATCGGCAGCAACCTCAAGGGCCCGCTCTTCCTCAGCCAGGCGGCGGCAACCCACCTCACCGCCAGCGGCGGCGCCATCGTGAACATCACGGACATTCACGCCGTGCGCCCCCTCCCGGGCTATCCCGTGTATTCCGCCGCCAAGGGCGGACTGGCCACGCTCACCCGCGCCCTGGCACTGGAATTGGCCCCGCGGGTGCGGGTCAACGCGGTGGCACCCGGCGCCATCCAGTGGCCGGAAGACGGCAGCGCCTACGACGCCGAGGCCCGCGCCCGCATCCTCGCCCACACCCCCCTGGGCCGGGTGGGCGACCCCACCGACATTGCCCGCACCGTCCGCTTCCTGCTGGCCGACGCCCCCTACATCACCGGCGAGACCATCAACGTGGATGGCGGACGTTCCGCCCTGCTCATGTAAGCCAGCCCCGGGAGACCCCCATGCCCCTGCACCACATCCTCGTCATCGGCGGTTCCGGATTTGTCGGCAGCGCCGTCGTTGGCGCCCTGGCGGCGCGCGGCCTGCAGGTCACCGTGCCCACCCGGCGGCGGGACCGGGCCCGGCATCTGCTGCCCCTGCCCACCGTCCACGTGGTGGAGGCCGACGTGTTCGAGCCGGCCACCCTGGCGGCCCTGATGCGCGGCCAGGACGCCGTGGTGAACCTGGTGGGCGTGCTGCAGTCCCGCCCTGGCCAGCCCTATGGCCCGGACTTCGCCCGTGCCCACGTGGAACTGCCCCGCCGGCTCGTGGCCGCCGCCCAGGCAGCCGGGGTGGGACGACTGGTGCACGTCAGCGCCCTCAAGGCCAGCCCCCAGGGCCCCTCCGCCTACCTGCGCTCCAAAGCCGATGGGGAGGCCGCCATCCGTGCCGCTGAAGGGCTCGCCTGGACCATCCTCCAGCCCTCGGTCATCTTCGGTCCGGGGGACAGCTTTCTGCGCCTCTTTGCCGGACTGCTGCGGCTAGCCCCGGTGTTCCCCCTGGCGGGAGCGGACGCCCGCTTTCAGCCGGTGTATGTGGGCGACGTGGCGACGCTGGTGGCCGACAGCCTCACCCTGCCTGCCGCCCACGGCCAGACCTGGGAAGTCTGCGGCCCCACGGTCTACACCTTGCGCGAACTGGTGCAATATGTCGGCCGGATCACCGGCCGACCACGATGGATACTGCCCCTGCCCGGGCCCCTGGCGACCCTCCAGGCCCTGGTGCTGGAGCATCTGCCCGGGCAACTCATGAGCCGCGACAACCTGGCCTCCATGCGGGTGGACAACGTGGCACACGGCGCGCCGCTGCCGCTGGGGCGCACGCCCACCGCCCTCGAAACCATCGCCCCCGATTACCTGCGCTGATTCCCGCGCCCAACCCACGTAAAGGACCCCAACCCATGTACAGGCTCGTCATCGGCAACAAGAACTACTCCTCCTGGAGCATGCGGCCCTGGGTGCTGCTGCGCCACTTCGGCATCCCCTTCGAGGAAGTCCGGGTGGCCATGTTCACTCCCGGTTTCAAGGAGCAGATCCTGCGCCACTCCCCCACCGGCAAGGTGCCCTGCCTGCTGGACGGCGATCTGGCCATCTGGGACAGCCTGGCCATTGCCGAATACCTGGCCGAGCGCCACCCGGGCCTGTGGCCGGCGGCCCCGGCCGCCCGTGCCATCGCCCGCGCCGTCAGCGCCGAGATGCACTCGGGCTTTGTTGCCCTGCGCGAGGAATGCACCATGAACATCCGCCGCCGGGTGGCGCCCCGCACCCTCTCCGCCGCCGGTCAGGCCGACGTGGCCCGCATCACGGCCTTATGGGCCGACTGCCGCGCCCGCTATGGCCAGGGCGGCCCCTATCTGTTCGGCGATTTCAGCATTGCCGATGCCATGTTCGGTCCGGTGGCCTTCCGCTTCCAGACCTATGGCCTGCCGGTCGAAGGCGCGGCCGCGGACTATCTGGCCGCCCTCCTGGCCAGCCCCGCCATGCAGACGCTCGCCGTCGAAGCGGCGGCCGAGCCCGAAGCCATCGCCCACTACGACGCAGCCTGACGCGGATGCAGATCTTCGAGGTCGGCGGCGCCGTCCGCGACAACCTGCTCGGCCTGCCGGTTCAGGACCGGGACTGGGTGGTGGTGGGCGCCACCCCGGAAGACATGCTGGCTCAGGGCTACACCCCGGTGGGCAAGGATTTTCCGGTCTTCCTCCACCCCCGGACCCACGAGGAATACGCCCTGGCGCGTACCGAGCGCAAGACCGCGCCCGGCTACAAGGGCTTCATCTTTCACACCAGTCCGGCAGTCACCCTGGAAGAAGATCTGATCCGCCGCGACCTGACCGTCAACGCCATGGCCCGTGGCGCCGATGGCCGGCTGGTGGACCCCCACGGCGGCCGGCGGGATCTGGCCGCCCGGGTGCTCCGCCATGTCTCCCCCGCCTTCGCCGAAGACCCGGTGCGCATCCTGCGGGTGGCCCGCTTTGCCGCCCGCTTCCAGGACTTCTCGGTGGCGCCGGAAACCCTCGGCCTGATGCAGGCCATGGTCGCGGCGGGCGAAGTGGATGCCCTGGTACCCGAGCGGGTGTGGCAGGAACTGGCCCGGGGCCTGATGGAAGCCCGCCCCTCGCGCATGCTGCAGGTCCTGCGCGACTGTGGCGCCCTGGCGCGCATTGTCCCCGAGCTGGACCGCCTGTTCGGCGTCCCCCAGCCGCCCCAACATCATCCGGAGGTGGACACCGGTGAGCACATCCTGCTGGTGGTGGACGCCGCCGCCCGCCACCAGCACGCCCTGCCCGTACGCCTGGCCGCCCTGCTGCACGACCTGGGCAAGGGCCTCACGCCCCCCGAGGAATGGCCCCGCCACCACGGCCACGAGCAGCGTGGCGTTGCCGCCGTCCAGGCGGTGTGCGCCCGACTCAAGATTCCCACCGACTGCCGCGACCTGGCCGTGCTCACCGCCCGGGAGCACGGTGTGATGCGCTTGGCCCAGGAGTTGCGGCCCGGCACCCTGGTGAGCCTGCTGGAGCGGGTGGACGCCCTGCGCCGCCCCGAACGCTTCCTCCAGCTCATCGAGGCCTGCACCTGCGATTTTCGCGGCCGGCCCGGGCGGGAAGACCTCCCCTATCCCCCCGCGCCCCTGCTTCACGCCGCGCTCGCCGCCATCCGGAGCGTGGACGCCGGCGCCATCGCCCGCGCCTGCGCGGACAAACACCGCATCCCGGAAGCCCTGCATGAAGCCCGGGCCCAGGCCATCCGCCACCTGCCCGGAATGGCGGCCGACACAGCCGGCGGCTAACCGCCCACTGCGCGATAGACGAACGGCCGGCGGAACAGGCCGCCGAAGTGGTGGGGGTTGTGGATGCGCAGGTCGATCCGGTTGGCGCCCGCCCGCAGCTTGCCCGCCAGCGCCACGTCCCACTCGAAACGGTAGTCGTTGCGCCACCACAGGGGCGAAGCCAGTGGGCGGTGGGCCACCTGCTCGCCATTCACGTACAGCCAGGCTTCGTTGAACAGACCCGGAAAGCGCAGGTGGAGGCGACCGGCAGCCTGCTCCGGCGTCAGCTCCAGCGCGGTCCGGTACCAGGCGTGCCCGGTATAGCTGTGGCCGTCCGGGGCCAACACGCCCTGGGCCTGCAGGTAGAGATCGCTGCGCAGGCGGCTCCACTCGCCGGGCGCGGTAGGCTGCCCGGGCCAGCCCTCCGCCACGCCCCGGTCATCCGGGTCGGTGCGGAAATCCCACAGCACGGGCAGCACCGCCACCCGCTCGCCACGGCTGCCATCCGTGTAGGCGGCCAGTTCCCGGTACTGCCGCACCTCACCCGGCCACCAGGCGGGGCCTTTTTCGCCGATGCGGCGATAGGTGGTGAAAGCCGGGTTCATGTCCGTCAGCCGTTCCCGGGCCGCCAGGCCACCTTCCCCGGCACGGACGGCGGCCGCGTAATCCGCCTCCGAAGCCGCGGCCCGCACCATTTCCATGTAGCGCTCCAGCACCTCGAAACCCAGGCGCGTGAAACGCAACCGGTCGTGCCACTGGGTGGCTTCGTGGTCCGTGCGCGGGCGGTAGGGCGCCAGGGCGGCGGTGGCGGATTCCAGATGGCGCGCCAGCCGCGCCAGTAGCGCGGGGGTGTACAGCGCGGGCGCGACGAAATGCTCATGTTCGGTGACCAGGGTTTCATCCCAGGCCCGGAAAATCTCAGCCCAATAAGCCGCCATGGCCGCACCCGCCGGGCCGTAGAACCGGGGGTAGAAATCCGCCAGCAGGGCCTCCGGATCTGCCTCCGGATTCCACAGCAACTGGCCCCGCAGATAGAGGTTGAGGAAGGTGGTGGCCAGCGCCCCCCTGCTTTCCGTGTCCACGCCCAGGATCCCGCTTTCCCGATAGGCGCGCACATCGCGGCGAAAAGCCTGGATGCTCGGGTTGGGCAAATCCCGCCACACCAGCATGCTCTGATCGTAGTCGTAGATCACCAAACGCCCGCCCATGATCCGGGCCCAGTGCCGGAGCACCTCGGCGTACTCGCCCCGGTTGGGCGAACGGGGATCGCCGATGCCATGGATCGGGTCGAAATCGATGGGCGCCAGATAGCCCACCAGCGCGGGCTCCGCCAGCACCGGACGCACCGGCGGCAGGGTGATATTGGCGTAGATGAGGAACCCCAGGCGCGCCCGGCTATCGGGCGCGGCCGCCCGCAACCGCGCCGCCACCTTGTTGTAGAACACCATGAAGGCATCGCTGTAGCTGGGGCCAAGCACGTACTTGTCGTAGCGGAGCCCTGCCAGCGCCGCATCCTCGGGGGAATCGGAGCTGTACACACCGTCCTCCATACCCAGGGACACATCCTTGCCGGCCGCGTAGGCGGGCAGGATCTGGCGGGCCACGTGCTCGGCGGTGCGATCCTCGGCAATGGGCACGTTGAAGACCGTGCCCCCGGCCGGCGCCAGCGCCCGGGTGTAACGGCCCAGCGCGTGGCCGTTGGGCACCACCAGGTCGTTGAAGAAGTTGCGGCGCATGAATTCCGCCCGTCCGGCGCCCTCTCCCAGCCAGGAAAGCCAGTAGCGCCGGACCTCGAAAGGCGGCGCATGGGCGTGGTCCAGCACGTCGATGCGCAGTTCGGGCACCTCCGGGATGCTCTCGCCGAAATCCCCGGGCATGAACCAGCGGCACCCCCAGCGCCGGAGCAATTCGGCCACGGCGTAGTAGTGGGCATCGTCATTGGTGCCGGCCAGGAACACCTGCCGCCCCCGCCGCACCAGGGCCACCGCGTCCGCCCGCAACACCGGTGCCGGCTTGGCCACCGCCGCCAGCCTGGCGGCAAGCTCCGGATGGCGCTCCACCGCCACCCGGCCCACCAGCAGCACCGGCCCCGGCCCCGCCAGGGCCCGCTCAATTGCCTCCGGTGTCTCCGCCAGGGCCGGCCGGGCATTGCTCAGGCGGAAGATGTAATGGACCAGATCCCGCGCAGCCTGGCGCTCCCAGCGCCCGGCATCCGCCGCCACCGCCACCGTTGCCGTCGTCGCCCCGTCCCGGGCGATGATCAGCGGCGCCGCTCCCGCCTGCGCGCCCAGGAGGGCCAGCCAAAACACCCCGCCCCAAAGCATTCCATGCCCCCTGGAACGCAGCCATCCTCGTACGCCCATCGTCCCCCCGCCAGCCACACGCTATTCCCGCAACCTCGATAAGCAATCCACTTTTAATTATTAATGATTATAAACAGGCCCCGCTAAATTCCTGCGAATCACAAATCAACACAGGAATTGTCATGGCCCCCCTCCCCAATCGCCGGACACTGCTTGCCTGGCTGCTGGCCTTCGTGTGCACGGGCG